>Ga0153915_10001940_pt1 | contig 19045 bp, 18 predicted proteins | sample Opewatmetagenome_2_FD_107003 | JGI IMG/M metagenome (GOLD analysis project Ga0153915, IMG submission 107003) | Freshwater wetland microbial communities from Ohio, USA - Open water 3 Core 3 Depth 3 metaG | ecosystem: Environmental > Aquatic > Freshwater > Wetlands | place: USA: Ohio, Lake Erie...
CCGGAGGACATGCTGGCAACTGTTGGCGTGGGTCTCGCTCGTTGCCTGACTTAACAGGATGCTTCACAGTACGAACTGACGACGGCCATGCACCTCCTCTCAGCTAGTCACGCAGAGTCTTCAGCCCGGCGATCATTCCGCTGTCTTACCCGGTGAGCTTCCCGGCGTTGAGTCCAATTAAACCGCAGGCTCCACCCATTGTGGTGTTCCCCCGCCAATTCCTTTAAGTTTCAGCCTTGCGACCGTACTTCCCAGGCGGCACGTTTCACGATTTCTCTTCGGCACCTCGGTAACTCGTAGTCACCGATACACCTAACGCGCATCGTTTACAGCTGGGACTACCCGGGTATCTAATCCGGTTTGCTCCCCCAGCTTTCGTCCCTCACCGTCGGAGCCGTTCTGGTAAGACGCCTTCGCCACAGGTGGTCCCCCAAGGATTACAGGATTTCACTCCTACCCCTAGAGTACCTCTTACCTCCCCCGGTCCCTAGATTGCCAGTATTCCTTGAACGCCCAACGGTTGAGCCGCTGGATTTCCCAAGAAACTTAACAACCCGGCTACGGACGCTTTAAGCCCAGTAATAGTGGCCACCACTCGAGCCGCCGGTATTACCGCGGCGGCTGGCACCGGTCTTGCCCGGCCCTTTCTCCAGGTGATTTTTAAACACCTGAACAGCCTGTGGTTACAGGCACTCGGGGTTCCCTTATCACGGTTTCCCGCATTGTAAAGTTTTCGCGCCTGCTGCGCCCCGTAGGGCCTGGATTCATGTCTCAGAATCCATCTCCGGGCTCTTGCTCCCACAACCCGTACCGATTACCGGCTTGTTGGGCCGTTACCCCAACAACAACCTAATCGGCCGCAGACCCATCCTGAGGCGCCGGAGCTTTGGGTTACCGCGCATTCCAGCCTCGGTAGCCTATAGGGTATTATTCCCAGTTTCCCGGGATTATCCCCTTCCTCAGGGCAGGTTATCCACGTGTTACTGAGCAGTACGCCGAGGGCTTGACCCCTCTCGACTTGCATGGCTTAGTCGAACCCCGATAGCAGTGACCTCTGGCAGGATCAACCAGAATTCATGATGGTACGCACACTATCGCACGCTAAAAGCGGAATTGGTCGGTTATCACAGGAATTTCCGCATTGCCAGTGCCAACGTCAGAACCGATTCCGGTCGCGCCGGTGTCATCGGTTCCCCACCACGACATGAAGATTCATATGCTGTCTGTCGTGGGAGAGGTACATACCGTCCCCCATTCATCGTGAAGGTCATGAAGGTCATCCACGGCGTCCCGGGCACATGGTCCGGGGTAATCCGTGCTGCCAATCTGGCCTACTTCTATGGGTGTCCCCTCTATTTAAGGGTTGTGCCGCCGGTGCAGACGGGGGCGGAACCGGCTCAGGACACAGGGATTTGGGTTCCCGGACCCCACCGCCGGAACGGTTCTGCACCGGCAGGGCTGTCGCGCGGCCTCCCCACGAGGTTCGATGTGGCGTGTGATACCTGAGGTTTTTTCCGTATTGATGATTACTGATGGGACGCTCCAGGGGGAGACCTGACGGTCCCCCCCCGCCGCGTGGGCGCCCCCCCCATGCTGAGGAGGGGGTGTTCTTTGGTTTCCGGTGAGGACCCGACCGGTTACAGCCTCAGCGGGAGGGGGCTGCAGCCCCCTCCCGGTCCCACCCCCGCATGAGGATGGTCTGTTCATCGGTTGATGAGGCAGGGTGATATTCCTGTCCCGGAGCACCGGCGGGGGATGCCCACGCGGCGGGGGCGGTGAGCCCCCAAGAGCGTCTCAGTAGTCGTATGTGAAAAAGAGGAGAACACGACCCGCTGCAAGGGGCTCTTAATGGAGATGGAGCTGAATCACATCAGCCGGCCGTAGGCTCCTCAGATTCGGCGGGGGCGGCACCCTTCGGCTGTTCGATGAAGACCTCTTCAAAGAACTCCCGCTGGGAGATGGTGATCCGGCCCTCCAGCATCAGGAAGAGGAGGGGGATGTATACGTCCGGCACGCTCCTCCCCAGCACCCCGCAGAGATCCGAGAGGGAGACCCGTTCCTGGGCCGGGGAGAGATCCTCCCATCCCTGCCAGACCGCGGCGGACGCTGCCTGGAACCCCTCCTCGTGGGCCACCCCCACCACCTCGTCCACGTCCACCTCCGGCTCTTTCACCACGTGCCGGGTCCGGCGCCTCCGGCACTCCTCCCGCTCCGCGACCTTGAGCATCCGGATCAGCTCGTAGAGCGTCACCGGCCGGGTCCTCAGGTGCTTGCGCTCGATGCGCCGCCGGATCTCCCGTTCCAGCCGCTCGACGGGGCCCAGGTACTCCCGTGACTCGAAGCCTGGCTCGTCAGGCTCGGGGAACCCGTCGTCGTCGAGCGTCCCCTCTTCATCGAGGGGGGCACCCAGGTGGTCGGATTTCATCCGCAGCAGCACCGAGGCGTAGAAGAGCGTCCTCCCCGAAATGCGAAGATCCCGCTGCCGGATCTGATCCAGCTCCTGCAGGAACCGGTCCGTCACCTCCACGATATCGATGTTCCAGGGATCGATCTCCCCCCGTTCGGCCATCCTCACCAGGATCTCGACCGGCTCCTCACCCATGGGCTTTGACCCCGGTGACCAGCGAGGACTTGTCCTCCCGGAGGGTGACCCCCAGGATACGGTCTGCCGACTCGATCATGGGTTTCCGGAGCGAGACGATGATGAACTGGGCCTGGGAGGAAAATTCCTGGATCATGGCGGCGATCTGCTCCACGTTGAACCCGTCCAGGAACATGTCCACCTCGTCGAAGGCGTAGAAGGGGGCAGGGAGGTACTTCTGGATGGCCAGGATAAACGCGAGGGTCACGAGGGACTTCTCGCCCCCGGAGAGGGCGGAGAGGAGGTGGACTTTCTTGTCCCGGGGCTGGACCGCGAAGGTGAGGCCGCCCTGGAACGGCTCCTCCTCGTTCTCCAGCACCAGGTTCCCGGTCCCCCGGGTCAGGCGGGCAAAGATCTCACGGAAGTTGGTGTCAATGGCCCGGAACGCGGCCATGAAGGCCTCGAACTTCATGGTCTCATAGGACTCGATCCGCTCGATGAGGGAGGCCCGCTCCCGGGAAAGCGTCTCCTTCCGCTCCTTCCGCTCCTGGGCGCGGGCGCTGATCCGGTCGTACTCCTCCACAGCCAGCATGTTGATGGCACCCATCCCGGCGATGCCCGCCTCCGCCGCCCGGATCCCCTCGTCGATCTGCTGGAGGGTGAGATCCGTCGTCACACCGCCGCTCTTCTCCCTGAGTGCCGCGATCTCGGCGGCGATGGTCTTCTCCCGGTCCTGCAGGGCGTTGATCTGGAGCGCGATCCGCTCGATGGCTGCCTCCTTCTCCCCGATCTTCTTCTCTGCGCCCCGGACCTTCTCCAGCACCTTCTCCCGCGCTGCCCGGAGCCCGTCCAGGTCCCGGGAGAAGGTGGCCAGTTCTCCCTGGATAGCCGCGATCTTCTCGTTGGCCTGGACAATCCGTGCCTCGGCTGCCTGGATCTGGCCGTCGATCTCCCGGTTTTTCCCCAGCACCTTCTCCCGCTCCGCCTGCAGCTCCTGCACCCGGCTCGTGAAGAAGACCTTCTCCCGCTGGGCATCGTTGATATCCGAGTCCTTGTTCCGGAGCCGGCGCTCCAGCTCGGCGGCTTCCGTCCGCTTCCCCTCCAGATCCTTCACCATGCCGGGGAGTTCTGCGTCATCCAGGAGCTTCTTCAGCCGCTCGGTTTCCCCGTTCAGCCGGGCGATCTCCCCGGCCGCCTTCTCCAGATCGGCCTCGCAGTCGGCCAGTTCGTTCGTTCCGGCCTTCACCTCTGTGTCGATGGTCTGCAGGGTCCCCTGCATCTGCTCCCGGTCCTGGGCGAGGGCCGCCGCCTGCCGCCGGTACTCCTCGGCCTGGACACGGGCGCGGGCCGTCTCCTCCTCGATGGCCCCCCGCTCCGCCCGCTTTTTCTCCGAGAGGGCATTCTTCTCCTGGATCTGGGCGGTGAGGCTCGCAGCCTCCTCCCCGAGAGCGGCCAGCACCTGGTGCAGCCGGGTAATCTCCTCTCCCGCATCGATCCCGAAACCCCTGGACTTCTTCAGGTGGCCGCCGGTGATGGCGCCGGCCCTCTCCAGGAGCTCCCCCTCCAGGGTCACCATCCGGTAACGGCCCATCAGATTCCGGGCATGGGTCAGCGTGTCCACGACGACAGTACTCCCGAAGACGAGGGCAAAGGCCTTCGCGTACTGCTTCTCGTACTGGACCAGGCTGACCGCGTAATCTATGACGCCGGCATCGGCCTCCAGAACCGGCAGGGAGGGGGGCTTCAGCTTGGAGAGGGGCAGGAAGGTGAACCGGCCCATCTTCTGGGCCTTCAAAAACTCGATGGCCTTTGATGCCACCTCGTCATCCCGGACCACGATGCTCCGGATCTTCCCCCCGGCCGCCACGGAGAGGGCGGTCGCGTACTCCGGCGCCACCTTCCCCAGCTGGCCGACGGTACCATACACACCGTCCATGGCAAGGATAGCCCGGAGCGCCTTGTCCCCTCCCTCGCCCCCGGCCTGCTCCTGTGCCTCCAGGCGCATCAGCTCCCGCTCGTGGGTCTTCATCTCGCCCTGCAGGTTCTCGAAGGAGGCCCGGAGGGAGAAGAGCCCGCTCTCGATGGCAGCCAGCTCCCGGTCCAGCGCTTCCTTCCGGCCGGAGGCCTCTGCCAGGGCTTTCTCGCACGCGGCGGCCGCCTCCTCTTTCGCCGCGATATCGCCGCCAATCGTGGCAAGGCTGCCCGTCAGCCGCTCGTTCTCCGATGTCCGGACCCGGGACCGCTCGATGAGGGCATCCTTCTTCCGCAGGATCTCGGCCCGGGCGTTCTTGGCCGCCTCCACCTGCTCCATGAGCCTGAAGAGATCGTCACGGGCCCCCTCCGCGCTGCTGCTCCTCCCTGTGATCTCGGCGTTCAGCCGGTTCACGGCCTCCTGCAGCTTCTGGAACTCCATGGCCATGTTGGCCCGGTCAATGGACTGGTTCCGGATCGCATCCGTCACCTCGGCCACTTTGGTCTCGGCCCGTTTCGCGTCCAGGTAGATCCGGTTCACTTCCTCCAGGTTCCCTTCCTTCTCCTGTTTGAACCGGGCGATGCTCTCATGGGCGACGGTGAGGGCACCCTTCTCGGTCTCCTGGCCGGAGACCAGGGCCAGGTACTCCGGGCCGCTTTTCTGGCTGATCTGGTCGTCCACGCCCTTCAGCTCGTCAGCGAGCGCCTTCGAGTGCTCCTCCTGCTTTGTCCGGGCGTCCAGGGCTTTCGAGCGCTTCTCCTCCTCGCCGCCCACCACCTCGTGGAGCGTGGCCAGCTCCCGCTCCTTCTCCGCGAGCTCCGCTGCCGACCGGCACTCCTGGAACCGCTTCAGATGGTCCTGCCACTTCCGGTACTCGAGTGCCCGGTCCCGCTCATGGGCCAGTTCCGCCAGACGCTGGTCCAGCTCGTGGAGGAGCACCTCCTCCCGGTCGATCCGCTCCCGGACCACCTCCAGCTCCTGGAGGGCCTGGTCCTTCTTGGCATCGAACTCGGCAACACCGGCGATCTCGTCCAGGATCTTCCGGCGCTCACCGTCCGACATCTGCATGATCTTGGTGATGTCCCCCTGCATCACGACGTTGTACCCCTCGGGTTTGATCCCCACCCTGGCCAGGTAGGCGATGACGTCCGACTGGGAGACGAGCCGGTTGTTCAGGTAGTTATAACTGTAGTAGCCGTTGGGGGTCCGCTTGATCCGGCGGCGGATGGTGGTCCCGTCCGAGAAGGTGAGGGATACCTCGGCGTTGTTCTTCTTCGTGTTCAGGTTCAGGAGGTCCGTGAGCTTCTCGGCCCGCAGGCCCCGGGAAGTGGAGAGGGCCAGGCAGAAGAGGATGGCATCAATGATGTTGGATTTCCCGGACCCGTTGGGGCCGGAGATGACGGTGGATTTTTCGAAGAAAGGGATGGTCGTCTTTCTCGCGAAGGACTTGAAGTTGTCAATCTCCAGTTCCGTGATGTGCACTGCAGCCTGCGCTCCTGGATGGTGAGTAGAGGGGGAGGGGCTGATCTACTTCTTCTCCTTGTTCTCCTCAACTGCGTAGATGAGCGGGTTCTTCCCGCCCTCCTTGCCGCTCTGCTCCGGCTTCCCCTTGGCCCGGAGGCGGGCTGCGGCCTTGGCGGAGGCAACGATGTAATCGGAGTCCTTTCTCTCCTCCTCCTTCATGGTGCCATCCGACTGCATGATCCGGGCTGTCTGGCCCTCCGATTGGCCCAGGGGTGTCTTTCCCCCCTTGCCTTGCTGGATGGTGACCGTGGATCCCGTCGTCCGCACGATCTGCGGCCTCGGGCGTTCCTCCATCCGGCTGTTCATCCGTTCCACGATGGACTTCAGGTCCAGGAGCTCGTTCGTGAGACCCTTGGTCAGGGCCTCCAGTTCCCGCACCTTCTTCTCCAGTTCCCCGATCCGGTCAGCCGAACCGGGGCCAGGTGGCATCTCCCCTGCCATGCACACTCACTCCAGTTCCAGGAATTCCCTCGCCGTCCGGGAACGTATCCGCGTCCGGCGGGAATTTATCCCGATAACTCTGTATGAATATTCTTTTTGACATCTATATCCTTTGTGTTCCCGGTAGGAGAGCGCCATCCGCACGGAACACCACGGGAATGCGGGCCGGGAGGAGGCGGACCCCCTCCCCCCAACCCGTCCCGGAATGAAATCGCTGTCCCGATCCCTTCCATCCATGCATCATGTGAAGATTCCCTCGTGTCACTGGGGGAGATCTGTATTGTCACATGGTGACGGGAGGCGGCTCGCCTCCTGCCGGTCCCACCCCCGGCGACGATATGGCGGTCCATACCACCGGATCCCGCAACAACGGGTGGATTGAAAGACGTCCCTGTCCCACATTGCGTGCAGGTAAGAAAAGCTCATACGATCCGGGCACCCTCTCTTCTATACATGTCATATCTTGCCCGTGTCGATCCGGAGATCGCCGAGATTCTGGAGAAGGAACGCCAGCGCCAGACGAACGGCCTCGAGCTCATTGCTTCCGAGAACATCGTGAGCCGGGCGGTGCTGGAGACCACGGGATCGATCATGACCAACAAGTATGCCGAAGGCTATCCGGGCAAGCGGTACTACGGCGGATGCGAATTCTACGACATGGCAGAAAACCTGGCCCGGGACCGGCTGAAGCAGCTCTTCGGGGCGAAGCATGCCAACGTGCAGCCCCACTCCGGCACCCAGGCCAACATGGCGGTCTACTTCTCGGTCATGGAGATGAAGGACGTGCTCATGTCCATGTCCCTCTCACAGGGCGGCCACCTCTCCCATGGTTCGCCTGCCAACTTCTCGGGCCGGCTCTTCACGGTGAAGCCCTACGGGGTGGACCCGGAGACCGAGATGCTGGATTATGGCCAGATCGGGGAGATCGCCCGGAAGGAGAAACCGAAGATGATCGTCTGCGGGGCTTCGGCCTACCCCCGGACCATTGACTTCAAGGCGTTTGCGGAGATCGCCGAGTCGGTGGGTGCCTACTGTATGGCTGACATCGCCCACATCGCCGGCATGTGTGCGACGGGGGTCCACCCGTCACCGGTGAACGTGGTGCAGTTCACCACCACCACCACCCACAAGACCCTCCGGGGGCCCCGGGGCGGGGCCATCATGGCAGAACCGGATTATGCCCAGGCCGTGGACAAGGCGGTCTTCCCCGGCATGCAGGGCGGCCCCCTGATGCACATCATCGCCGCAAAGGCGGTCTGCTTCAAGGAAGCTCTCCGCCCTTCCTTCCGGGACTACAACCGGCAGATCGTGAAGAACTGCCGGGCCCTGGCGTCCACCCTCATGGACCGGGGTCTCCGGCTGGTCTCAGGCGGGACAGATAACCACCTGCTCCTCATCGATCTCACGGATATCGGGATCACCGGTATCGACGCCGAGAACGCCCTGGGCCGGGCCGGGTTCACCGTGAACAAGAACACGATCCCCCGCGAGACACGGAGTCCCTTTGTGACGAGCGGTCTCCGGATCGGCACCCCTGCCGTGACGAGCCGGGGGATGAAGGAGGAGGAGATGCGGTTCATCGGCGACCGCATCGCCCAGTTGCTGAAGGATATGACGAATACGGCGCGTCAGACCGAGGTGAAGGCCGAGGTCCAGGCGCTGGCATCGAAGTTCCCCATTTATCCCGAGTGACATGATCCTGGACGGGAAGCAGGTTGCGGCGGAACGACTGGAGATCCTGAAGGCGGAGATCCGCTCCTCCGGCCTCTCGCCGCAGCTGGCCACGGTGCTCGTGGGGGACGACCCGGCATCCCGGCTCTACGTGAAGCTGAAGCACGAGGCATGCGGGAAAGTGGGAATCGGATCCGTGGGAAACACCCTCCCTGCCGACGCCACCACCCGTGACGTGGTCCGGGCAGTCCAGGAACTGAACCGGGACACCGGCATCGACGGGATCCTCGTCCAGCTCCCCCTCCCTCCCAGGGTGGAGGCCCACCGTGTGCTGGAAGCAGTGGACCAAACGAAAGACGTGGACGGGTTCCATCCCTGCAACCTGGGCCGGCTCCTCTCCGGATCCCCCCTCTTTGTTCCGGCAACCCCGCTCGGGGTCATGAACCTGCTCAACCACTACCGGATCCCGCCCGCCGGCAGGAACACGGTGGTGGTGGGGAGGTCTGTCGAGGTGGGAAAGCCCCTCGCTGCCCTGTTCACCACCGCGGATGCCACCGTCACCCTCTGCCACTCGAAGACACGGGACCTCCCGGCCATCACCCGCAAGGCGGAGATCCTGGTAACGGCCATGGGCCGCCCCATGACCATCACCGCTCCCATGGTACGGAAAGGGGCTGTCGTCGTGGACGTGGGAACCAGCTATGTGAACGGGAGACTCTGCGGCGACGTGGACTTTGCCGCCGTCAGTGCCGTGGCCTCCGCCGTGACTCCGGTGCCGGGCGGCGTTGGGCCCATGACCATCGTATCGCTCCTGGAGAATACCCTCCAGGCAGCGCGGATGCGGCGATGCCCTCCTGCCTGATCCACGGGAAGCAGGTGGGCGGGGGGGCCCCCGTTCGGCTGATGGGCGTCATCAACTGCAGCCCCGAGTCCTTCTACGCGGGATCCTACGTTCCGCCCGGTGACGTCCGGGAGCAGGCCCTTGCCATGGTCCGGGACGGGGCTGACCTGATCGATATCGGTGCCCGTGCCACCGGCCCCGGTGCCCCTCCCCTTCCCCCATCTGGAGAGATAGCCCGGATGGAGGAAGCCCTCTCTGCACTGGACGGGAGCGGGATCCCGGTCTCTGTTGACACGACGGTTCCCGAGGTGCTGGAAGCATGCCTGCGCCATGATGTGGCCGCGGTGAACGACATCCGGGGCCTGGCAGACCCGGTGTATGCACATCTTGCGGCCGACAGCGGCCTGCCCGTCATTGCCATGGCGTCGCGGATCCGCCCCGGCGACGCACAATCCGTGGAGGAGACCCTGGAGAACCTGAAGGGGGTCATGGCCCGCTGCACCCGGCACGGTATCGACCAGTACATCCTGGACCCTGCCATCGGCCTCTGGGTGCAGGGCAGGACACCGGCGCTGGACTGGCTCCTCTCCCGTAACTTCCGTCGGTTCCTCGAGTTCGACCGGCCCGTGCTGGCCGCCGTCTCCCGGAAGTCCTTCCTGGGGGACCTCCTGGGCCGCGACCCGAAAGGGCGCCTCCCAGGAAGCCTTGTCCTCACGGTGCTGCTGGTGCAGCAGGGAGCGGCCATGGTGCGGACCCACGACGTGGGGGAGACCCGCGATGTGCTGGCGGTTCTGCAGAGGATGGGGTGACGGGAGTGGCGCGGTCGTTCAGTGTCCATGCCCTGAAGACCCCTCTCATCAGGGCCCGGGACGACCTGGCGGCGATCCTGGCTGATGCCGCTCTGCGCAGCACGGCATCCGGCATCAGGGACGGGGATATTATCGTCGTCGCCGAGTCGCCGGTGGCCACTGCCGAGGGGAGCGCGGTGGTGCTGGATGAGGTGATCCCCACGATGCGGGCCGTCGAGATGGCCGACCGGTACCGGATGGACCCCCGGGTGGCAGAGGTGGTTCTCCGGGAGAGCGACGAGATAGTGGGGGGGATCGACGGGTTCCTGCTCTCCATGGTTCACGGCACCCTCCTCCCGAACGCAGGGGTGGACCTCTCCAATACCCCGCCGGGGACTGCCCTCCCCCTCCCGGCGGATCCGGACCGGAGTGCAGTCCGGCTCCGGCATGCACTCCAGGACCGGACCGGCGCCAGGGTCGGAGTGATCATCGCCGACAGCCGGACCCACGCGATGCGCCTGGGCTGCAGCAGCGTGGCCATCGGTTGCGCCGGCATCCGGGCAGTGATCGATGAGCGAGGGAAGCAGGACCTCTTCGGCAGCGAGCTGCACGTGACCCAGCGGGCGGTGGCCGACAACCTCGCCTCCGCGGCGGTACTGCTCATGGGGGAGACCGACGAGTCGGTGCCGGCGGCACTGGTCCGGGGACTGGATATTCCCATCGAGGAGGTTTCCGGAGTTCCGACCATCGACGCGGCGGAGTGCCTTTTCATGGGCGTGGCGCTCCGGCAGGAGCGGGTGGAGAGGAAGGAGTAGATCATTTTCCCCGGGATCTCCATGGGGGTCCCGGGGGATTATTGATGGGACGCTCCAGGGGGGGGGATCCTCTCGGTCCCCCCCCACCGCGTGGGCGCCCCCCTTGGGAATAAAGTGAGCTGAGGATTTTCTCCGTCTATCCAGCAGCCGGTTTTCCTGATGTGGTGCGGGAGGGGCAGGACTCCCTCCCGGCCCCACCCCCATGAGGATAGTCCGTTCTTCGGTGAATTGATGCGGGGGATTTTCCTGTCCCGGAACACCGGCGGGGGGTGCCCACGCGGCGGAGGCGGTGAGCCCCCGAGAGCGTCTCACGGTTCATCAACGATTCCAGAATACCGACATTTCATGTGTGAGGAAATCCACAGGCGCCGCGGCGGGGCGGAACCCCAGAGGAGCGTCCCGGTAACCACACACAGATGGACTCAGGTTGTTTTCCGAACCCGTTCCGCCTTCACCCGGCCGCATTCCGCGTCCAGGGCAAAGCCGAGTGAGGCCAGGTACGCCCGGCTTTTCCCCCGGCCATGGATCAGCACCTCCGCGAGATCCGCCTCCTCGTCCACGTCGGTATGGAGCCGGAAGGAGTCGATTACCTCCACCGTCGCCCCGAACTCCCCGGCAATCTTCAAATGCTTCAGGAAGCTTCCCGCGTAGTAATCAGCCCGGAACCGGGCCGGGTTCTTGAGATAGATGGCATTGGTTCCGCCACCTCTCCCCGGGACGACCGAGATGTTCGCGCTGGTGGTGAGCATCCGGGTGATGATCTCCGGCACCACCAGCGGGAGATCTGACATGATGATCAAAGTGGCGCCGGGGTAGGTGGGGAGGATCCCGTTCAGGGACTCGTTGAGGCCGCGGCCATCCACCCGGGTCTCGACCCCCGGACAGCGGAACGGAGCGGTGCTGAGGATCACGGGGGTGCACCCGGCCCCCTGGACTGCGGCCACCACGTCGTCGAGCATGGCACGGGCAAAAGCCTCCCGCTCCTCCTGGCTCATGACACCGGAGAGGCGCGATTTGGGATTCACCGGCTTGAAGGGGATGAGGGCGCGGACAGTCATTGGGAGAGGGGTGGTGTGGAGAACGGCATTAAGGCATCGGCAGGGGACCGCGGTGAATGGAGAGAGGGAACTCAGGTTCCCCCCATCCTCATGAGGGGAGAACAGGAGGGGCTCTGCCCCCTCCTGGTCCCACCCCTGGTGAGGATATACGATCCTGAGGGGATGCGATTTCAGAGTATCGTATAAGAGCGGAAATATCCAGCCCGGACCTCCACCCTCATATACCCTGCCGGCTCCACATGAAGTACAGGGGATTTGCCATGATCCTGACCGTGCTCGTGGACAACCACACCCTCACCGACCGGTACTTCCGGGGGGAGCCCGGTCTCTCGTTCCTCATCGAGGAAGGGGACCAGCGGATCCTCTTTGATACCGGCTTCTCCGGCCTGTTCCTGGAGAACGCTGCGCTCATGGAGATCGACCTGCTGGACCTGGACATCGTGGTCCTCTCCCACGGCCACATCGACCACACCGGCGGCCTCTCACACCTGATCGATCGGTATATCCTGGCCGCCATCGAGGGTATCCCGTTCAACACCCCCCTCCTCCTTGCCCATCCCCACGCGTTCCTGCCCCGCAGGGCCGGCCTGCTGCCCCAGATAGGGCTCCGGATCAGCCCGGAGGAACTGGCCCGGCACTTCACGGTGAAGTCCAGCCGTGAGCCGGTCTGGCTGACCGACCGGCTGGTTTTCCTGGGCGGGATACCCCGGCCGGAGGGCTCTTCTGCATCGGGAGAAAAGAAGCGTTTCCTGATCACTCCCGAGGGCGAGGTGGAGGACCGGGTCATGGATGACACCGGCCTTGCGTGTGTGACAGACGATGGTATCGTCGTGATCACCGGCTGCGCCCATGCCGGTATCGATTACATGGTTGCCCGGGCACAGGAGGTGTCCGGAGAGGATCGGGTGGCTGATGTCATCGGCGGATTCCACCTGCTGAACCCGCCCTCAGTGGTCCGGGAGAGGGTCCTCGGGTTCATGGAGCAGGCGAAACCCCGTATCCTCCATCCGTGCCACTGCACGGACCTGGCATCCAAAACGGCGCTGTCCCGGGTGGCACCGGTGGGCGAAGTCGGGGTCGGGCTCCGGCGGGAGTACGGGTGAGACCATGGCGTCCCCTCTCCCCCTCACCTTTTCCCGGAACGTCTTTCTTCCCCTCACCACCGTCTGCCGGAACCGGTGCGACTACTGCTGCTTCCGGACACCGGTGCAGGAAGGATGCATCCTGGCCCCTGCCGAAGTCCTCCGGACGCTGGAGTGCGGTGCCGCGCTGGGGTGCACCGAGGCACTCTTCACTTTCGGCGAGAAGCCGGAGGCGGAACCGGGCTTTCCCGAAATGATCCGGGCGGCAGGTTACCCGGATCTCCTCCACTACTGCCATACGATGTGCGGGGCGGCGATCGATCAGGGCATCCTCCCCCACACGAATGCCGGCATCCTCAGCCGCGAGGAAATGGAATTCCTGCGGGATGTGAACGCCTCCATGGGCCTGATGCTGGAGACGACGGCCCGGGTCACCGCCCACCGGCATTCCCCGGGCAAGGATCCGGAGGTGCGGGTCCGGATGATCGAGGAAGCCGGGCAGCTCCGGATCCCCTTCACCACCGGGATCCTGGTGGGAATCGGCGAGACAATGGGGGACCGGGAAGAGAGCCTGATGGTGATCCGGGACCTCCACCGGCGCTACGGCCACATCCAGGAGGTGATTGTCCAGAACTTCTGCCCCAAGGAGGGGACGCCCATGGCGGGGGCACCGGTGACGCCTCCTGACGAGTTCTGTGTCACCATCTCCCTGGCCCGGGACATCCTGCCTGATGACGTGGCAGTGCAGCTCGCCCCCAACCTGGCGGATGCCCGGGCGCTGGTCGCCTGCGGTGTTGACGACCTGGGCGGGATCTCGCCCCTCACCATCGACTACGTGAACCCGGAGCATCCCTGGCCGCAGATGGAGTCCCTGGTGGAGATTGCAGGATCGCGGGGGCTGCAGGAACGGCTCTGCATCTACCCGCAGTACATCGAGAAGGGGTGGTACTCCCGACGTATCGAAGCGCTTATCAGACGGCTGGAGCAACAGATCCGGGAGAGATCTCCGTGAAGAAGGGCGAGCTGCTGTACCGGGGAAAGGCCAAGTCGGTGTACCGCACGGACGTGCCCCAGGAGCTGGTCGTGGAGTTCCGTGATGACATCACCGCCTTTGACGGTGGAAAGAAAGCGAACCTGGCAGAGAAGGGCATGCTGAATGCCCGGGTCTCGGCATTTTTCTTTACACTCCTGGAGAAGGCAAAGATCCGCACCCACTACCTTGGCATGATCGATCCCGCGACCATGCGGGTGCGGACCCTCACGATGATCCCGCTCGAGGTGATTGTACGGAACGTGGCCGCGGGATCCCTGGTGAAACGCTACCCCTTCCGGGAGGGACAGCCCCTGGACCCGCCCATCCTCGTCATCGATTACAAGGATGATGCACGGCACGACCCCATGATCAACGACGAGATCATCCTGGCCCTGGGGCTCGTGACCGCGGCGGAGCTTCAGGAGATCAAGCAGAAGGCGCTCTCCGTGAACCGGGTGCTCGGGGATCACCTGCAGGGGAAGGGGATCACCCTCGTGGACTTCAAGCTGGAGTTCGGGAAGGACGGATTGGGGAACGTGACGGTAGGGGATGAGATCAGCATGGATTCGATGCGGCTGTGGGATGCGCGGAGCGGGCAGTCCATGGACAAGGACGTGTACCGGTTCGACAAGGGGGACGTGATGGAGGCATACCGCCGGGTGGCGGAGCGGATCACCGGGAACGCAGGGGGGCGGTCCCGGTGAAGTGCACGGTCCGGATCACGATCTCCCTGAAGAAGGGGATGCTGGACCCCGAGGCCCGTGCCATCCGGCACGCGCTGGAGAACCTGGGCTTTGCCACCGAGGCCCTCTCCACCGCCCGGGTCTTCCTCGTGACCATGGAAGCGGCCAGTAAGGCGGCGGCGGCGGCACAGGCTGCCAAGATGTGCGAGCGGCTGCTGGCCAACCCCGTCATCCACCGGTACGAGATCGAGGTCCTGAAATGAGGTTTGCGGTGGTCCGGTTCGGGGGATCCAACTGCGACCGGGACACCTGGCACGTGCTGCAGGAGGTGCTGGGGGTGGACACCGATCTCGTCTGGTACAAGGAGGGCCTCCCCCGCGGGTACGACGCGGTGGTGCTGCCCGGGGGTTTCTCGTACGGGGACTACCTGAGGGCCGGAGCTATCGCCGCCCGGACACCGGTGATGCAGGACATCCAGCGGCATGTCCAGGAGGGGAAGCTGGTCCTCGGGATCTGCAACGGTGCCCAGATGAGCGCAGAAGCGGGTTTTGTCGAGGGGACCTTTGCGGTGAACGCGTATCCCAAGTTCCTCTGCCGGCCGGTGCACCTCCGGGTGGAGACCGTGTCATCGCCCTTCACCTCCCGGTTCCGGGAGGGGGAGGTGATCCGGCTCCCCATCGCCCACAAGGAGGGGCGGTTCATCACCCCGCCGGAGACCATGGCAGCGCTCAACCGCGAGCACCGGGTCGCGTTCCGGTTCTGTGACGAGAAGGGGAAGGTCTCGGAAGCCACCAACCACAACGGCTCCCTGGAGAGTGTCACCGGGGTTCTGGGGCAGTTCCGGAACGTCCTTGCCCTGATGCCCCACCCCGAACGGGCCTCGGAAGAGGTCCTGGGATCCGTCGACGGGCGCCGGATCTTCGAGTCCATGATCCGGCACGTGGAGATAGAGGGATAAAACGAGAAAAGCGGGGGGTCAGGGAGCCTTCGCGGGCTCCCCGGGCAGTTCACCCTGGGCAAGGACGATCTCGATGGACGAGACGTTCGTCTTGCCGCTGTCGGTGTCGATCACCTCGGTGGAGGTGATGATCTCCTTCTTTGAGACGTTATCCAGGAACCGGTTCAGGGAGATCTCTGCGGTATCCACGGCACGCGAGATGGCCTTTCCCCGGGCCTTGATGGCGACTTCCTTTGCTCCGTTGTTGAACTGGGTGACCACGGCAAGTACGTAGTTCATGACCGGCTTGTTGCCGACGAACACTGTGTTGTCTTTGAGCATGTGCTTCCTCCCTAGAGATACTTCTTTGTGTGGATCAGTTCCGCGTTGAGTACGGATGCCCCTGCGGCGCCCCGGATGGTGTTGTGGCCGAGGGCAATGAACCGGAGCCCGGGCCTCACCCTCCCCACCGAGACCGTCATGCCGTTCCCGCGGTTCCGGTCAAGCCGGGGTTGCGGCCGGTCCGGTGCATCGAAGTACTGGATGGACTTCTCCGGCTGCGTGGGCAGGCCGGAGAAGGGCGGCTTGTAGCGGGAGAAGGCCTTCTTCACCTTCTCCACGTCCTCGCCGCAGTCTACCCATACCGCGAGGGTGTGCCCGTCCACGACGGGGACCCGGTGGCAGCTGGCACTCACCTGGAAGGGGGCGTCCTTCACTTCGGCACCGTCGAATTTCCCCATGATCTTGACGGTCTCGGTCTCCATCTTCTCCTCCTCCTGCCCGATGTACGGGACCACGTTGTCGTAGATGTCCATGGCTGCGACGCCGGAAAAGCCGGCGCCGGAGATGGCCTGCATCGTGGCCACCCGCACGTCCGTCCATGCCATCTTCCGCAGCGGTTCCAGGCCCATGCAGAGCATGATGGTGGAGCAGTTGGGATTCGTCACGATGAAGCCTTCACGGCCCTGGTCCCTCTGCACATCGATGAGCCCCAGGTGATCCGGGTTCACCTCGGGGATGACGAGCGGCACATCGGGCTCCATCCGGTGGGAGCGGGCGTTGCTGCAGACGGCAACACCAGCTCTCGCGATCTCGTCCTCGGCCTCGGTGGCCACCTCGGCCGGGAGTGCAGAGAAGACGAGATCCAGGTGCTTCACCGCAGCCGTCGTGGTGGGGCTCACCTTGATGTCCTTCACCGATTCCGGGAAGGGCACATCCAGCTTCCAGTTCACCACATCCCCGTACCGCTTCCCGGCACTCCGATCCGATGCGCAGAGGGTGACGAGGTCAAACCATGGGTGCCGGGCCAGCAGCTGCACGAACCGCTGTCCCACGGCGCCCGTCGCACCGAGCACTCCGACCTTGATCATGGCTGAAGTGTGTTAGCGTTTCGCAGGTATTAAAGCGTATGTCTTGGGGATCAGGAGAGTTCCAGCGCCCCTGGCAGGCATTCATCGATGCAGGCTCCGCAATCCACGCAGGCACCCTCGTCCACCACCACCTCATCCTCGACGATACGGATGGCGTCAACGGGACATGCCGCAAGGCATTGCGGACCCTGGTAGATCACAAGGGTGCCGTCTGCCTGCGGGATCACCACATCGGCCCATGACACTGTCTCTTTCCGCGGGTCGATGGTGATTTTTTTAAAACACTTCAGACAGGCGGTTCTGTCAACCCTGATGGGCATGGAGAAGGGTTCTCTCAGGGGATATATGAAATAAATGGGGGAAATGGGCGCACACCGGGGGAGTTCCGGATTCTCCGCCGGTCTCGGAAAACCCCCTCGATGCACCATTGCAGGGAACCCGGCAGGGTCCCGGGGCTTCGCGGGGGAATGAGGGGCGAAAGGATACGCGGGATGCTTCCCGATGGCGGGAAAAGACGGGAAAAAAATGGGAGATTATTTCTCTTCGACTGCGATGGCTCCGGAGGGGCAGGCTTCCTGGCAGAGCTTGCATTCCTCGCATTTCGAATTGTCCACCACGGCTATCTGGTCTTCCATGGCGATGGCTTCCTGGGTGCAGACATCCACGCAGGACTCGCAGCCCACGCACAAATCTCGATCAACCTTTGCAGGCACTGTCATATCCTCCAGACTTCCAGTAATGTGGGTGGGAGATCCAATTAAAAATTGCGATGCCCGCCGGGCTGTCCCGGCATCATTTCAGGTTCAGGATATCTGCCATCGCGTAGAGGCCCGGTTTCCTGCCCGGCACCCACCGGACCGCCCGGAGGGCACCCATGGCAAAGACGGACCGGTCGTACGCCCGGTGGGAGAGCTCGATGCTCTCGTAGTTGCCGGAGAAGAGCACCGCGTGTTCGCCCACGATATCCCCGCCCCGGATCACGTGCACCCCGATCTCCTTCCCCCGCTCCATCATCCCTTCCCGCCCGTAGAGCTTGGGCCGGGATCCCACCTCCGCATCCAGGATCTCGAGAATGGTCTTGGCCGTGCCGCTGGGGGCATCCTTCTTGTTCCGGTGGTGGGCTTCCGTCACCTCGATGTCGTAGTCGCCCAGCTTCCTCGCGGCCTCACGGACCAGGAACCAGAAGATGTTCACCCCCACCGAGAAGTTGCTGGAAAGGACCATGGGGACCTTGCCCTCGATGGCCCGCTTCATCTCCTCCTTCTGCGCTGCAGAGAACCCTGTGGTGCCCACCACCGGTGCCACGCCGTGGCGGGCGGCGGACTTCACGTTCTCCACCGCAGCTGCCGGTGCCGTGAAGTCCACCAGCACGTCCGGTTTCATCGAGGTGAGAAGGGTATCAATCCTGGTAGTGGCAAAGATGGGGGCCCCGAAGATATTCCCCTCCTTCAGGTCCACGCCCCCTGCGAGCTCCATATCGTGCGCTTCGTGGACCATCCGGGCCACGGTGCCGCCCATCCGGCCCAGGGCACCGCAGACAACGACCTTAATCATACCGCTTCAGCACCCCCGCCAGCTCGGCGGTCTTCTTCTCGTCCAGGTTATCCAGGGGGAGCCGGACGGGACCCGCGGCCATCTTCCGCAGCTCCACCGCCTTCTTCACGGGGATGGGATTCGTGTCAATGAAGAGCACCTTGAAGAGCGGGGAGAGCTCGAAGTGCAGCTTCCGGGCCGTGGCCAGGTCCCCCTTCATGAACGCTTCATGCATCTGCACCATCCGCTTCGGCTCCACGTTGGCGGCCACCGAGATGACCCCCTTCCCCCCCAGGGCCAGGATGGGGAGGGTCATCTCGTCGTCACCGGAGATGACGTTGAAGTCCTGGTCCCGGGTGTCCTTGATGATCCGGGAGATCTGGGTGATGTTCCCGCTTGCCTCCTTGATGCCGACGATCATCGGGTGCTTTGCGAGCTCGATGACCAGTTCCGGTTCCAGGTTCTGCCCGGTCCTTCCGGGGACATTGTACATGATGACCGGAATATCCAGGTCTGCAAGTTTCGTGTAATGTTTCACGAGGCCTGCCCGGTTGGGCTTGTTGTAGTAGGGGCTGATGACTAGGACCCCGTCGGCCCCAAGGTTCTTCGCCGCCTTCGTGAGGAGGAGTGCTTCGCTCGTGTTGTTGGATCCTGTCCCGGCAAGCACGGGTACCTTCCCGTTTACCTCATCGACCGTGACCTCCACCACCTTCTCG
>Ga0153915_10001941_pt1 | contig 19041 bp, 21 predicted proteins | sample Opewatmetagenome_2_FD_107003 | JGI IMG/M metagenome (GOLD analysis project Ga0153915, IMG submission 107003) | Freshwater wetland microbial communities from Ohio, USA - Open water 3 Core 3 Depth 3 metaG | ecosystem: Environmental > Aquatic > Freshwater > Wetlands | place: USA: Ohio, Lake Erie...
TGTTGCCCTCCAGGCCCACTGGAGCGAAAAACCTCAAGCTTAATATCTTCCGGCAAGATCGTCACATCGACATTGCTTTCTGCTTCCGGAATCACCTCTACCATGGCAAAAGAGGTATGCCGGGCATGATCGGCATCAAATGGAGACAAACGGACCAGGCGGTGAACTCCATGCTCCGATTTTAAGTAACCGAAAGCATGGTCTCCGGCAATACTTACTACCACGCTTTTAATTCCGGCTTCTTCTCCCGGCGAGGTATCCAGGATTTCGGCCTTATAACCCCGCCTTTCCGCCCACCGCAAATACATTCTTAAAAGCATATCCGCCCAGTCCTGAGATTCGGTGCCTCCTGCCCCGGCATGAATGGATAAAATAGCATTTCTATCATCATAGGGGCCGCTGAATGCCAGCTCAAATTCCATTTCATTTAGCCGGTTAGCTATGTCTTCAACCTCAGATTGGACTTCACCTGCTAAATCCGTATCTCGATCTGCTTCAGCTAACATCAGCAGTTCCTCAACATCTTTCAGGCGTTTTTCTTGAGACCTCCACTTCTCTACTGTCCGGCGTTTATCCGCCAACTGGCGCATCACCGTCTGGGCCTTATTCTGGTCTTGCCAGAATTCCGGCTCTCCGGAAATTTTTTCTAATTCAACTATTTCTTTTTCTTTATTTACGACATCAAAGACGCACCAGTGCGGACGACACTCTGGCCTTTAAATCCTCAATCTTTTGCTTTGTTTCCTGCATGACTGTATTATTTCCCTTTTCCTTTTCAAATTACCTGTTTGTGATCATTGTATCAAAGAATCCCTTTGCTGGCTAAATGTGCCATTCTGGTAGGTGCCGGCAATCTATAGCCCTGACAACATTTTAGCACCCATTGGATAGCTGATGATAGTACCCTTTAATAGAATTATTATGTCAAATATTACTGAAAACAATGTTGATTGCCCCTGCCCTAAGACAAGATGCCGGCGCCACGGCCAATGTGAAGCTTGCCGGCTTCATCATGGTAAAAGAGGAAAGCTGCCTTTTTGCGAAAGAAAATAAAACTTAATCTTAAGTAAAAGTAAATAATTTAGTTTTATATATTGTAGCCGCTCCATTTATGTAGTATTAATATAATTAGTAGTCGAAAAGCAGGTATGGTAAAGATTAAGGTTTACCTTTCAAGCTATAAGATAAAATAATTCCCTCTTGAAATATGGTAAACCCTATTTTTAAGTTGACATAGTACCATTTGATATTGCATAATTAGCCTATACCAAGTATGGTCTTAAATCTAAAGGAAATAAAGGAAAAATGGTAAAAATTAAACTACGAAGAGTCGGAGCTACTAAACAACCCAGCTACAGATTAGTCATTGCTGATTCTAGATCCTCCCGGGATGGTAAGTTCATTAACATCATCGGTCATTACAATCCTCGTTCTCAGCCTGAAGAATTAGTAATAAATGAACAACAAGCTTTAGATTGGCTCAAACAGGGTGCTCAACCGACAGCTACCGCTGCCCGATTGTTAAACAAGGCAGGAATCTTAGATAAGTTTAACACAAGCAAGGAGAAACCATGAGAGAGCTACTTGAGTACATCGTAAAAGCCATTGTGGATGCCCCGGACAAGGTGGTCATTACCGAGGAAACTGGAGAGCAAGGCATTACCTTCAAACTGCAGGTCGCAGATGAGGACAAGGGAAGAGTAATTGGTAAACAGGGCCGTATCGTTGAAGCCATGCGCACCTTACTCAGAGTGAAGGCTGCCAAGCTCGGGACCCGAGCTACACTTCAAATCCTTTAGATCAATCCCGGACAAAACAATCCTTCTTAACTAGCTAATTTTCAATACGAGCTGGAATAATCAGATTTATTCTTTTATCCAGCTCGTATATCGTTTTTAATATAGAATATAAGCAGTTTTTAAGACTGTTTTCTTTTCCTTCTGCGGTCAGCCACCTCAATTCGCGCCAGGGCGCGGCGTAAAGCTGCTTCAGCGGCAGCACTTTCTACCCCGCCTGCTGGATGCGCTAGTTGTTCCTGGGCCCTCTTTTTGGCCTCTTCAGCTCGAGCAATATCAATTTCTTCAGCCCGTTCGGCTGAGTCGGCCAGCACAATTATCCGGTCCGGACGCACTTCCAGAAATCCTCCGCTTACCGCTATACTATAGTCTTCCCCTGCCTTCCTGGCTATTAGTTCTCCGGGGGCTAAAGTGGTCATCAGCGGCGCATGATGCGGCAGGATGCCCAGCTGGCCTTCTCGGCCGGGCGCCATTACGATATCCACATCGCCCGAAAATACGAGCTTCTCCGCTGTTACGATATCCAGTTTAATCGTCATATGCCTCGACCTATTGCTGTAATTTCTTCGCGGCCTCTACCGCCTCATCAATCGTGCCTACCATGAAGAATGCCTGCTCCGGGAGCGTATCATGCTTGCCCTCCAGTATTTCCTTAAATCCGCGCACCGTTTCCTTCATAGGCACATACTTACCCGGACGGCCCGTAAATACTTCACTGACAAACATCGGCTGAGACAGGAATCTCTGGATCCTTCTGGCTCTGGCCACCGTGAGTCTATCTTCTTCGCTGAGCTCTTCAATACCCAGGATGCTGATAATATCTTGCAGGTCTTTATAACGCTGTAACACCTGTTTTACTCTAATGGCTACATTATAATGCTCTTCACCTACCACACGCGGGTCCAGAATGCGTGAACTGGATGTCAAGGGGTCCACTGCCGGATACAAGCCCTGCGCCGCAATTGAGCGGTCCAGGGCGACCACTGCATCCAGATGACCGAAGGTTGTGGCGACACCCGGATCTGTGTAATCATCAGCCGGAACGTATACTGCCTGGAATGAGGTAATGGAACCGCTCTTGGTAGAGGTTATTCTCTCCTCCAGGTCGCCTACCTCTGTGGATAGTGTGGGTTGATAACCTACTGCTGAAGGCATGCGCCCCAGTAATGCCGAGACTTCCATGCCGGCCAGCGTATAACGGTAAATATTATCGATAAATAACAGCACATCCATATGCTGGGTATCCCGGAAATATTCCGCCATGGTCAGTCCGGTTAACCCCACTCTCAAACGAACACCCGGCGGCTCGTTCATTTGTCCGAACACCATCACGGTTTTGCCTAATACTCCGGAAGCTTTCATTTCATTCCACAGATCGTTACCTTCACGGGATCTCTCCCCGATTCCGGTAAAGACTGAATAGCCGCCGTGCTCGGAAGCGATGTTGCGGATAAGCTCCTGGATGATCACCGTTTTCCCTACACCGGCACCCCCGTAAGCACCAACCTTACCACCTTTGGTAAAGGGTGTAATCAGGTCCAGGGCTTTTAAGCCGGTTTCCAGCGTCTGCGTGGTTTTTGATTGGTCTTCAAAGGGCGGCGGAGAACGGTGAATTACCCAGCGGTCCTCGGCTTTCACCTCTCCCAGATCGTCCAGCGGGTCTCCTAATACATTAAAGAGACGTCCCAGCGTCACTTTTCCCACCGGCACCTTTACAGGGGCCCCGGTATCTATTGCTTCAGCTCCTCTCTGCAAACCTTCCGTTGGCGAGAGTGACACGCAGCGGATCCAATTGTTGGGTAAATGAGACTCCACTTCCAGCACAATTTTACCGCTATCAGTGTTGATCTCGATCGCGTTATACAATGCGGGTAACTGGTTCGCAGGAAACTCTACGTCTACTACCGTACCAATTACCTGGATTACTTTCCCCTTAGCCATAAATACCTCCTGAGTTTAACCTATTGCAGAAGATCCGGTTACGATATCCAAAAGCTCAGAAGTAATCGATTCTTGCCGAGCTTTATAATATGCCAGTGTCAATGCTTCTAATAATTCGTTGGCGCTTTCTGTGGCATTACGCATGGCTACCATGCGGGCCGATTGCTCGCTGGCAATCGATTCCAGTATCGCATGATAAATTTCGGACTCCACAAACCGGGGTAGAATCACATCCAGCACCGCTTTAGCGTCCGGTTCAAAAATATAGTCCGTGTTGTGATCTTTATTGGATTCCCCCGGTACTATGGGCAGTAGCTGTTCTACCACGGGTATTTGCTTCATGGTATTGACAAAACGAGGATATACCACGTATACCATGTCTACTAACCCCTGAGAATAATCTTCCATCACTATTCTCGCAATGGGTAAAGTGTCGATTAAACTGGGCTTATCTCCCAGCTTGCTGAATTCCGCTCTTATTTCCCGGTTAAATCTGCGCATGTAATCTATGCCCCGCTTGCCTACCAGCACCATGGACACCAGGACCTGTTGCTGTAACATAAATGATGCCGCTTTACGGTTTAAATTGGAATCCAGTCCGCCGGACAGACCCCGGTCCGGTGTAATATGAATTACAGCTATTTTCTTGACGGGTCTGCGCTTTAACAGCGGATGAAGATCGCTTTCGCTCTGCGGTAAAGCCGCTACATCCGCTATCACCTGCTTGATTTTTTCCGAATATGGACGGCCTGCCAGTCCCCGTTCCTGGGCTTTACGCATCTTGGAACTGGCAATCATCTCCATTGCCTTGGTTATCTTTGCTGTATTTTGCACGCCTTTTATGCGGCGGCGTATCGCACGCGTATTAGCCATTTTAATCCATTACCTTAATTCTTTCTTCCAATTTAGGCGCCCAAGCCCACCTTGTACTGCTGGATTGCCTTTTTCAAAGTCTCTTCACTTTCCGCACTTAGCTCTTTCTTGGTGGCTATCGTATTCAATAAGGCTGCAAACGAAGTTTCCAGGAATTTTATAAATCCGGATTCAAATTCTCTTATTTTTTCTACCGGAATATCATCCATGTAAGCATTATTGACGGTATAAATTATCGCAACCTGTTTTTCCAGTGACATCGGTGAAAAGACCGGCTGTTTCAAGATCTCGGTCAATCTCTTACCTCTGTTTAACTGGTCGCGAGTAGCTTTATCCAGGTCTACGCCGCCGATTGAAGTAAAGGCTTCCAGTGCTTGATACTGGGATATATCGCCCTTCAATCTTCCGGCCACCTGTTTCATGGCCTTGGTCTGTGCCGAGCTTCCCACGCGGGATACTGACTGGCCAACGTTCACTGCCGGACGAGTATTAGCGTTAAATAAATCGGATTCCAGATAAATCTGGCCGTCTGTAATGGAGATCACGTTGGTCGGAATATAAGCCGAAACATCTCCAGCCTGGGTCTCGATGATAGGCAGAGCTGTTAACGAGCCTCCGCCGAATTTGGGCGCCAGTTTGGCCGCTCTTTCCAGCAAACGGCTGTGCAGATAAAATACGTCGCCCGGATAAGCTTCACGGCCCGGCGGACGCCTCAGCAGTAAGGAAAGCTGACGGTACGACCAGGCATGCTTGGAGAGATCATCATATATCACCAGGGCGTCTCTCCCTGTCTCCATAAACTCCTCACCCATGGCGCAGCCGGCATAAGGGGCCAGGTATTGCAAAGCCGCGGAATCTGCGGCATTAGCCGCCACTATAATCGTATGTTCCATGGCTCCATACTCTTCCAGCGAGGCTACCACCTGGGCTACCTTGGAAGCTTTCTGTCCGATGGCAACATAAATGCAAATTAAATTCTGTCCTTTTTGATTTACGATAGTGTCCAGTGCTATGGACGTCTTCCCTGTTGACCGATCACCAATAATCAGCTCACGCTGTCCGCGGCCGATTGGGATCAAGCTGTCGATAGCTTTAATGCCCGTCTGTACAGGGGTGTTTACGGAAGCACGTACTACCACGTTCGGAGCAATTCTTTCGATTGGTCGGGATTTGCCGGTCTTGATGGGGCCTTTTCCATCTATAGGCCGCCCCAGGGAATCGACGACTCGGCCGATCAAGGCATCGCCTACCGGCACCTCGGCAATCCTTCCGGTCGTCTTGACCTCATCGCCCTCTTTGATCTTGGAATAGTCGCCCATGATAATTGCCGAAACGCTGCTTTCTTCCAGGTTTAAGGCGACCCCCATGATATTATTGGGAAAAGTCAGCAGTTCATTGTATTTGCATCCTGAAAGTCCGTAAATTCTGGCAATTCCATCTCCCACTTCGATCACAGTACCGACATCAGTCATCGATACCGCCATGCCGAATTGCTCAATTTGCTGTTTAATTGCTGAGATAATATCTTGACCTTTTGTTGCCATCTAACACCTCATATCACCTTTATACCCCCTCCCCTCGTGAATGGGAGGGGGTCCAGTCACCAAAATCTATTGTTTGCCTTTGATCAGGGTATCTACTACCGTTGGATCAGCCAGGGTGCTCGTATCACCCAGATTACCGGTATCTCCGGCTGCGATTTTTACCAGAATTCTTCTCATAATTTTGCCGCTTCTGGTCTTAGGTAAGGCATCTGTGAATTGGATCTTATCCGGGCTGGCAATTGGTCCGATTACTTTCCGGACATGAGCTACCAGCTCTTTCTTCAAATCTTCAGTTCCCGAAATGCCGGACTTCAAGGTCACATAAGCATAAATACCTTCGCCCTTGATGGAATGAGGCATGCCTACTACGGCCGCTTCGGCTACTGAAGTATGGGACACCAGGGCGCTCTCAACTTCCGCCGTGCCGATACGATGTCCGGATACCTTTATAACATCATCAATACGGCCCATTAACCAGTAATAACCATCCTCATCCTTGCGGCAACCGTCACCCACCGTATAAACACCGGGGAATTGCGCAAAGTATTTCTCATAAAATGACTTGGGATTATCCTTATCATCTCCCCAAATCCGGCGCATCAGTCCCGGCCACGGTCTCTTGATTACCAGATAACCGCCCTCATTGACCTCTGCTTCGGATCCATCCTGTCTCAGAATCCCCAGAACAATACCCGGGAACGGCACAGTCGCTGATCCTGGCTTCTGAGGAATCGCTCCTGGCAAGGGTGTAATTACATGCCCTCCGGTTTCCGTCTGCCAGTAGGTATCGACAATCGGGCATTTGCTCTTGCCGATATTCTCGTAATACCACATCCAGACTTCCGGGTTAATCGGTTCCCCGACGCTTCCCATCAGACGGAGAGAAGACAGGTCGTGTGCATTGACGTAATCGAGGCTTTCTCTCATCAAAGACCGAATCACGGTCGGCGCGGTATAGAAAATACTGACTTTATATTGTTCAATGATCTGCCAGAATCGGTCCGGCTTGGGATAAGTCGGCACGCTTTCAAACATTAGCGAAGTCGACCCGTTGGCCAGCGGTCCATAGACACAATAGGAATGACCGGTAATCCAACCGATATCCGCAGTACACCACATGATATCTTCATCTTTGGCATCAAAGGTCCATTTCATGGTCTGATAAGCATACATCAGGTAACCGGCCTGGGTATGGACTACCCCCTTCGGTTTCCCGGTGCTGCCGCTGGTATATAGAATAAATAAGGGATCTTCCGCATCCATGACCTCAGGCTCGCATTCAGCTTTAATATCCGGGGCTGCCATGGCATCCTGCCACCAGACATCGCGACCGTCTTTCATACTGACTTCAACATTAGCTCTCTTGACCACAATGGCGTTTTTGATCGTCGGATTGGCTGCCATTGCGGCATCCGCGCCGGCTTTGCTGGCCACGGTCTTACCATTGCGATAATATCCGTCAGCACAGATTAACAGGGAAGACTGACAATCCGCAATTCTATCGCGCAGCGCTTCAGCGCTGAATCCACCAAAAACTATAGAATGAATGGCTCCAATTCTGGCGCAAGCTAACATGGCAATCGCCAGTTCCGGAATCATGGGCAGATAGATGGTGACTCTATCCCCTTTCTTGATGCCCATCTTCTTCAAAACATTAGCAAATTTATTAACCTCATAGTAAAGCTCTTGATAAGTCAGAGTCTTGCTCTCGTTTAAAGGTTCACCCTGCCAGATTATGGCCGCTTTATTACGCCGCCAGGTCTTACAATGGCGATCGATACAATTAACGCTTACATTAATCTTGCCGCCCGTAAACCACGCATGCTTGGCTTTCGCAAAATCTTCCACCAGGACTTTATTCCATTTTTTGTACCAATCTAATTGTTGAGCTTGTTCTCCCCAGAAACCTTCCGGATCGTCAACTGATCTTTGATAGATCTTTTTGTACTCATCCAGGCTCTTGATATAAGCCTTCTTACTGAACTCTTTTGGAGATGGGAATAGTCTTTTTTCTTCCATCATGGAAGTGATACCACTTTCGGGCATTTTCTTTCCTCCTAATAATACTTTTATTATTAATTTCTCCAATAATCACAGTTCGCCGACCGATACAAATTTTCCGTCCCTGGTTAAATGTTTACTCCCCAGCGTTGACCAGTTCGCTTTTTAAAGCCCGTAGCTGGCTGCTGGTACTGCCATCAATTATCTTCCCTCCTACTCTGGCAATCATGCCACCAATTATTTCCGGATCTACTTTCGTGGTCAAAATAACCTTTTTCCCCGTGATCTTTCCTAATCGTTCGGCTAACTTGGACTTCTCATCATCATCCAGCGGAACCGCAGTAGTGACCTCAGCTTGAGCAATATTCCTGAAACCATAGAGCAATTGTTGGAATTCCTCATCAATAGCTGAAATTAAACTGAATTTGCCCTGTTCCGTCAGTATAAAAGCTAAACTGTTAGCCATCTTGCTGACCCCCTGGAGTTGACCTTGCAGTAGCCGGGACTTTTTCTCAAAAGAGAATTGGGGATTCTCCATCACCGCCACGAATTCCGGAATTTTAGCAAGAAAACTGATCTTTTGCAGGTCTTTCTGCCATTTTTCAATTTCGTTGCGGTCCCTGGCCAGCTCAAATACCGCTTGAGAGTAACGCCTCGCTTGTAGTATATTTCCTGCCAAGACTCTTTCTCCAGTTCATTATCCCTTATTCAGGGTCTGATTTTCTTTTAATACCTTATCAATAAGCTTCTTATGGGATTCCTTATCCAGAGATTCACCGATCACTTTACCGGCCGCCATTATCGTTATGTCGGCAAATTCCTGGCGTAATTCATCCAGAGCTCCATCTCTTTCTGCTTTAATTGCCTGCCGGGCTTTCTCGATTAAAGCCTCGGCATCTTTTTTGGCTAAATCCTGGGCTTGGGCTCTAATCTCATCACTGGTTTGTGTCGCCTGGACTATCAGTTCCTGTCCCTTCTGACTGGCAGCCTGCAATTGTTTTTTTACCTCATCCTCAGCCTTCAGGGACTGTTCTTTGACGGCTTCCGCCTGCTCCAGGCTTTCTTTGACCCGTTTCGCCCGCTCATCCAATAAACTCAATATTTTTTTATAAGCCAAAAAGTATAACAATACCAGCAGGACAAGAAAACTTATCAATTGCGATATCAGTAATGGTAAATTTATTCCCAATTCTGCCATATTTTACCTCTTCTTCCTGCAACCGTTATCCGATGACTACCTGTTTTACAGACCACGCTATTTCCAGACTTAATACAAGATTGGCTTAATCTTTTAGACCACCATAGCCAGAAGAATGCCCATTACCAGAGCATAAATAGCTACCGCTTCAGCCAGAACGATGGCCAGGATCATATAGGTCATAATGGAGCCTCTGGCCTCCGGATTGCGTCCTAAAGCTTGTAAAGCACCATAACCAATCAGACCGATACCGATACCGGGACCAATTGCACCCAGACCCATGCTTAAACCGGCACCTAATAATTTGAAGGCTTCTGCATCCATTTTTTTAGTTTTCCCCCTTTTCGTATTAAATTATCTGCAATTTTAGTTTCTTTAAGTCTTCTCTTCCTGGGCTGATTCTTCTTCAGTCTCATGACCGGCTACGGCAATCGACGTGAAGATCAAAGTCAGCATGCTGAAGGCCAAAGCCTGGACAAAACCTACCAGCATTTCCAGTCCGTAAATCGCTATCGAAAGTACCCAGGGTACCAGGAAACTGATGCTCAGGAGTAAAATCTCACCCGCTGTCATGTTGCCAAAAAGACGGAAGGTAAAGCTGACCAGGCGGATGAATTCGCTGATAAGTTCCAGGATGCCTACAAAGAAATCGATAATACCAAAAGCCAAATCTCCCATTGCTCCTTTGAAATTACCTTTAAAAAGCTTCTTGAAGCTTTGTCCGATTTTGCCTAATTGAATGAATTTGCCCAGGTAGCGTAAGCCCATCGCTTTGAAGCCAAAAAACTCTACGGTTATGAAAGCTACAATCGCCAGAGCTAGAGGCAGGTTAATGTCGGTATTCGCGCCCCTCAATAGCGGAACTGCGGTTCCGTGTATCGTTACCATGATTGACCCATAACCCGGGATCAGGCTGGTCCAGGCGTTCACAAAGACAAACAGGAAGATCGTCGCTACGATAGGAAAGACCTGCCGGCCGTATTTGGGTCCGGCAATGTTTTCACACAGGTTTAAAAGAGTCGTCACCGCGTATTCCAGGATGCTTTGCAGTCTGCTGGGTACCAATTTCAATTTGCGCGTCACCAGTGCTGCAAAAATTACCAGTATGAGGATTGATATCCACGCAGTGATCATCGTATTGGTCACAGCAAAAGATCCAATATGGATAAGAGTTTCTGCTGCTAACTCAGGCGCGGGTTTTTCAACAGCCAGCCAGGAAGGTAGTTGGAAATGAATGCCTGCCAGTCCCAATAATTTGGATCCAATAGGACCGCCTAAAGCTGAGATTAAGAGAAGACCGAAAAGTATGATTGCAACAATAATAAAAACCGGAAAGGAACATCCAAGTACTCGTTTTTTCGCCACCAGTTATCTCCTTCCCCGCTTGTCTTTTTTGGGATTCTCCTTAATCAAAGGTATAACCATGCGATATACCCCCCAAAAGGCTACTATCAATCCCAGAATAAACCCACCCAGGATGAATATCGGCTGTGTATCCATTTTATTATCCAGCCAGAAACCACCCCAGATTCCTAAAAAAATACACAACCCAATATAAAAAGCCGCCCCTATCAGCCTTACCGCCGGCCCCCATTTTTCCATCAATCGAATCTCTATTTATTAATATGCTTATGCCGATCGTATTCGTGGATTGTTGCATACACAAATATAGAAGCCGGCTTGAACCCAGCTTCTATATTTACTAGCGTTTATAATTTACAAATCAACCCTGCCCGAAAAGTTGTGTTATATTTCCTTTAAAGCAGTTTAAAAAATCTGTCATGTCCAGCCTATCATCGACTGTTACTATGACATCTTTAAACTTTTCAACCTCATGTTGCCGCAAGTCACAATTTCTACTATCGAGGGGAGTTTGCCTGCGGCTGTCTTTGTCAATCAAAACCGCCAGTAAGGACTGGGTGTGACATTCATCACAGTATACATGGGCTAATACTAGCCTTTCATCATAGCTCAAAACATTGATAGTCTCTTCTTTGAAGTATTGATCGTAGACTTCACATCTGGACGAAGCTATTAATTGATTGATAAGGTTCTCTTCGCACAACTATTGCTCCATTCCGGAGGTTTACCTAAGATTTTCGCTTGTCGAAGTCCTCCAAATCAAGGGTATTAATAAAATCGTAGAAGGCGGACATCTTTTTCATCTCTTCATCGCTGACTTTAGTGTCAGCATCCTGGCCCACCATTCCATCGGGAGAACCAACCGGTTTACCGGTTTCTCTATCCAATAAAATGCCCGCTTTATCCATTACGGCTTCTTCCGCAAAGATAGGTACCTCCGCCCGTACTGCTAGCGCCAGTGCATCACTGGGGCGAGAATCGACCTCCATCTGCTCTCCGTCAACACTCAGCAAAATCTTAGCATAGAAAGTATCGTTCTTTAAATCACTGACTACTATTGAATTTATCGTTGCTCCTAAAGCGTCAATGATTGAGCATAATAAATCATGGGTCAGGGGTCGTGGAACACTTACTCCCTGTAGTTTTACAGCAATTGCATCAGCTTCCGAGGGGCCAATCCAAATAGGTAAATAGCGCTCTGCGGTTTTTTCTTTCAGAATTACCACACGCTGGTAATTCATCAGGCTAACTCGAATGCTATCAACAGTCACTTCAATCATAGCCTTTCCTCCTCTATTTCCAACCGCCTTGAAAAATTTTACCCTATCCCAACCTACCTGTCAAATGCACCCGTTGATTTCCTATTTTATGGGGTTCAGGTTAATTTTCCCGGCTGTCTTTTCTAATCAATGTCTCTTCTGCCTGTACGGCTATATCCTTATTATACTTGCTTACCACCTGGAATACATCCGGTTTAATACATTGGATTTTTATCATGGCTGATAAGTCTTCATCATGGCTGATTCTGGTAGAGGTTCGGCCTGCCGTACTCAGGATAGCCCGTCATGATAACAAGAATCAGAAGCCCATTAGCTAAGGATGTCGGTATGTTTGCAGGAGTTCGCTGTGGCAGCCAAAGCTTACGTTTTATTCGAAACCGCCGTCGGTAAAAGCAAGGAGATCGTCAATACCCTCAAGAAGACTAAAAACATCACTTCAGCGGATTATGTTACCGGATCTTATGATGTCATCGCTATTCTGGAAACCGAGAATTTGAAGGATATCGGTGAATCTATTCCCCACGACATCCATTCCCTGGCAGGCATTTCCCGAACTGCCACCTGTCTGTCCCTTAGGTTGGATTAGCTGCCCTGTCTATTATGACGACGATCCTCTTCTGTTATGTGCTGGATTACTTCGTTAATGGTTTCTTCCGCGGTGGATGTCCCGCTGGCAATCCCCAATCTGCTTTTTCCGGATAGCCAGTCTAACTCTATATCGTCCGCTTTTTCAATTAAATGAGATTCCACTACCCGGGAACAGATCTCCTGAAGATGCCGGGTATTCGCGCTGGTCCGGCCGCCGACAATCAGCATGAGATCCACCTCTCCCGCCAGTTGAAAAGTAATGGCTTGCCGTTTCCGAATATCATGGCAGATAGTGTCGATTATCCTTATTTCGGCGTCCTCCCTGAATCCCATATCTATTAAATCTTTTGTGAATTGAAGATATTTTTCCGTTACCTGGGTGGTTTGAGATAAGACCCCCATCTTCCGGGTTAGATTATCCCCTTCTTTTAGGGAACCGGCATCCAGTACGGCCCGGCCCTGTCCTTTGGCCCATCCCAGTATTCCCTTCACTTCCGGATGTTGCGATTCTCCATAAACTATGACATAAAAACCCGATTCTACTAATTCCTTGGCGGCAATTTGGGCCCGCTTTACAAACGGGCAGGTGGTGTCTATCACCCTGACCTTTTTAGCGCGGAGTGCAGCTTCTATTTCCGGGGTTACGCCATGACTGCTGATCGCTACGGTGGCGCTCCGAATCTCCTCCAGTCCCCGGATGCTCTGAATGCCCTGTGATTTGAGTTTCTCCGTTACCTGGTCATTATGCACTACCGGGCCTAACGTCTCCAGGCTACCGTATTCTTTAGCCGCCTTTTCCAGAATATTTATCGCCCGCTTGACACCGAAGCAAAAACCGGTTTCTCCGGCTTTGATTATCTTGAGACTCATCCTCTCCCACCATCCTTAGCAGGCACTTTATACTTTTCGGGAAGAAGGTCTTCAATCCGCTTCATAATTATCTCCGTGTATTGAGCCAGCTGGTCTTTCGTTAATACCGTTTTCTCCTCCGGTAAATGGAATACCCGCCCCACCACTAACGTAACCTCAGGTCTTCTCCAAATCCAGTTAAATCCTTTGATCTTTTCCGTACCGATTATCCCCACCGGTAATATCGGCGCCTTATTGTGATACGCAATCAAGGCTGATCCATACAAGGCTGGCATCAAATGAGCTTCTTTGCTTCTCTTGCCTTCCGGAAACATCCCCAGGGCATATCCTTGTTGAAGCACCAGATTGGCCCGGCGCAAAGTATCCCGGTTAGTCCGGCTGCGGTATACCGGAAAAGCACCGAATTGTCTCACAATATAACTCTCAAACCAATTTTTAAAAAGCTCTTCCTTGGCCATAAAGATGATCTTCCGCCGCAGTTTGACGCCTAATAAGACCGGATCGCTTACGCTCAGATGGTTAGCCACTACTAATACTGGCCCCTGGCTGGGAATATTCTCAACCCCCTGGATCCTGAAACGTGTCGTTAAAATAATCAGTAAATCGGCAACTATTTTCAAAATATAATACACATTTTATTCACTTTCGTATTTAATTAAACCACCTTTTAATCGGCCCCTCTCTTGATAATTGGTTATTCCCTGATTATTCCTTTTCTTCCGCCAGCTTCAAGACCAGGTTAATCAGCGTCCTGACCGGTATTCCGGTCCCGCCCTTCACCAGGTATCCCCGGTCCTTGTTGATATCCGATGTGCCGGCAATATCCAGGTGCACCCAGGGAGTATCCTCTGCAAATTCCCTTAAAAACCAGGCGGCCGATATCGCCCCGCCGTATCTGCCTCCGGAATTTTTTAAATCGGCCACATCGCTTTTATTCAAATCCCGGTACTCTTCATTCATGGGCATCTGCCACATGCACTCGCCTGTTGAATCGCCCGCAGCGATTACTTCTCTTGCCAGTTCCTGATTATTGCTGAAAATCCCGGTGCAAACATCTCCCAGAGCTATATGACAGGAACCTGTCAGTGTGGCCACATCTATCAGGCGTCTGGCTCCCATCTTCTTCGCGTAGCTTAAACTGTCCGCTAATATCAATCTGCCTTCGGCATCGGTCGTAATTATTTCTACCGTTTTTCCATTCCCAATGGTAATCACATCTCCCGGGCGCATGGCGGTACCGCTGGGCAGGTTTTCCGTCGCCGGAATAATCGCTGACACATTGATTCTCGGCTTGAGCAAAGCTATAGCGCAGCTCGCCCCCATCACCGAGGCCCCTCCCGCCATATCGCCTTTCATATCCCCCATACCTTCCGCCGGTTTAATTGAAATACCCCCGGAATCGAAAGTAATCCCCTTACCGATCAAAGCAATATCCAGATCGTCTGAATTTTTCCCCTTGTAATTTAGAACGATAAACTTGGGATGCTGATTGCTTCCCTGCGCTACCCCTAACAGCCCTCCCATCCCTGACTCCTGCATCTGATCACGTTCCAGGACTTTAATTTCCAGAGAATAGTTTTCCGCCAGTTCCTGGGCTTTGGCCGCTAATGCCGTCGGTGTCATTAAATTTGCCGGTTCATTCACGTAATCTCTGGCCATCATCGCCGCTTCTGCCAATATTTTGCCTCGCTGTATTCCTTTTTCCATTTCGTTTTGATTGTCGCGGTTATAGATTATGTCCAGTTGCTTAATCTCTCCCTGTTCCTGGGCTTTAGTCATGTATTTGCGAAATGTGTAAGTTCCCAGCAGGATTCCTTCAGTGATTGACTGGCCTGCCGGTTGGGCCTCGAATCCACCTAAATCCGCGCTGTAAGACACGGTCCTGTTAGACTCAGACTTTTTCTGGCATAAAGCTTTGCAGACCCCTGCCAGGGCCACCCGGATCTTTTCCGCAGTGAGTTCATTCTTCTTGCCAAGCCCCAGCACCACTACTTTCGCGCCCGCCAGCTTCCCCAGTGTATAAATTGTAGTTATTTCTTTATACTTGCCTTTAATTTCACCCTGGCAGATCAGCCGGGAAATCGCTCCCTCCAAAGCCTTATCAACTAACGCGGCATCACCCTCCAATTTATCGGAGGATTCATAGTAATTTACGATTAGAGTTTGATTCGGCATCCGGGTAATATCTCCGGACACTAGCTTGATTTCCATTATTGCTCCTTTGACTTTTAGCTTCTCTCGCTGTCTTCTTAATGATAGCGGTAATATCCCCGGTAGTGTCAACTGAATAATGCTGGCGTTGGATTTTCGTTCGGTTCGGGCAGATGTCTCAAACTTTTCAGTAATTGCTGAGCATCCCGTTGGAGCTGTGTCGAAGTCCTCACATCCATGTATCTATTATAGTGGAGTATCGCTTTGAAGAATAATTTATCCGCCGCTTCATCAAGACTCAGTATAAAACGCCAGCCCCAGGGTTCCGGTACCGGTAGCATACCCCATGATCGGACTGAACTCGCTTATCCAGAGCTCAATACAGTTAAAATCCCTGGCTACCTGTTGTTTCAGGTCTTCCGCTCGTCTTAAATCGAAAGCATGCATCACTGCACAATGAATCGGCTTCTTATCCACTTTTTCATTCATCAGGTAAAGCATCCTTTCTATGCCCGTTTTGGAGTTCCTGACCGCAGTTTCAAAATGTACCGCTCCATAAAGTGTAAAAATAGGGCGGATATTCAGCACTGAAGCCGCCTGAGCGGCTATTCTGGGGACTCGTCCGGAACGATAAACATGCTGCATCGATTCCAGCAGCACTAAAGAATGGACTTTTTGCTTCACCTGCCGTGCCGCTTCTAAAGCCTCAGCCGCACTTTTACCGGCTTCGATGGCTCTGGCCGCTGCCAGGACGACAAATCCCTCCCCCGAGGCTGCTGTTTCCGAGTCCAGCAGATCGATCTTCACCCCTGGTATTTCCAATTTGGCTCTCTCCCGAATTAGACTGGCCACATTAAAAGCCGTACTGATTTTCGCGGATACCGTCACGCAGATTATCCTGGCGGCTCTTTTCCCCACTTTCCGAAAAACCTCCAGGCATTCATCCGGAGTATAGGGAGAGGTCTTAAATGAATCGGGGTCTTGTAATAATATGGCGTAGGCCTGTTCAGCGGTGATATCTACCCCATCGTGATAGTATTTGCCGTTAGCCATTAAATTAAAGGGGATTATCTCGATCGCATACTGTTGGACTAATTGGGCTGGAAGGCAGGCAACACTATCCGTCACAATTACCGCATCCGGCATGGCTCACCTACCTGTTGTAATCTCAATCAGGACATGGGGTGGTGTTCAAAGATTTTTCCCCATTTACCGTTCCTGGCGCCGTTCTCCAGCAATGCTGGTACCAAAAAGATGCTTATTAACAGCAGTATCAATAAAAGCAGGCTGATAAATGAAAGCTGGCCCCAGGAATAAATCACGATTAAAAACAGGGTAATCATGCCGGTTAAAATTAAAACCCCTATTTTTAACCAGCGTCTTCGCGCACGCACAAAACTCATTACACCGAAAGCCAGAGCCAAAAAACTAGCCCCGATGTAGGGCCCGTAGTATGCCAGATGACCCCAGACCCCGGTATCAGTATCGCCGGTCCAGGTCGTCACCGCCAGCCAGCCTACTATGGCTGGCATCGGTAACAGCATCAAAGACATATAAACCCAGTCTTTTTTTATGGTTCGTTTGACCGCCTTAACTATCAACCATAAGGCCAGAGGTAGATAAACGATAATAGCCATCCATGCAAAGCCCGTAGGCAGATATAGAAAAGATAGTCCGGCCGCAACCACAGGTAACAGCGAATACCCTAACCAGGGGAATAACCAGGAGGACCTGCCGCGCCACCACCCGTAAACCGTTGTGATTAAAATCGCTATCAGGGTAATCAAGACCGGTCCTATACCCTGCCACCAGTTCAGGAAAAAAATCAGCCCAAAAAGAACATGCGGGAGAGCCGCCATCAGGGCTTGCTGCCAGGTCCCCTGGCTGTGGGCTTCATATATCAGCCTGGCTACTGATTTAGCCGAGCCCAGAAACTTGATACAGGTCTTGACGGCTTCTTCTTCCCGTAAACCCTTTTTTTCGAGTTCCTGGACCTCATCTTCAATATGTGTCGCCAGTTCGCTTAGAATCTCTTTCTCTTCCGGCGGGTCTAAGCGAAGATTACTGCGAACGTTATCTAGATATTCATTGATTATCGCTGACAATAAATTACCTCTTGAAGATTTTCTTCAACGGTAACCAAATTAATCTGATCTTGGTTCTTATTTATCACGGTTAGTCAGACTTCATCATTGCGAGCATCTTAGTCTCCCGAAGCATCTCACCGAATCCCGCTCTAACCATGATTGATAAATAATCTCATCTTATTCAGACTGGAAAATCAGGTTCATCGCATTATAATATTCGTGCCAATCGCTTCTCTTTTCCACTAATGAAGCACAGCCCTTGGCAGTAATATGATAATATTTTCTTTGCTGGCCGGTCGTAAGAATCTGCCATTTGCCTTCGATCAGACCGCTCTTTTCCAGCCTGTGTAAAGCCGGATAAAGCGTCCCTTCTTTGAACTTGAAGTAGCCCTGACTTCTGGCATCCAGTTCCTTTATAATCTGATATCCGTACATCGATTGCTCATTTAACAGGCAGAGCAGTAAAGAATCGATATTACTCTTTAGTAATTCTCGTCTTTCCGACATCAGAATCTCCTATTCTTATAGAATACTCATATTATACTGCAATATACATAGACTTTCTATGTATTTTTGATAAGTATTTTTTATCAGGTTCGTTTCCTATTCGTTTCTAATTTTTTAATTTTTATTCTTTGTATTTTCTGAATATCAGACATCCATTGGTGCCTCCAAACCCAAAAGAGTTGGAAAGAACGGTCTTTACATCCGCTTTACGCGCGATGTTCGGCACATAGTCCAGGTCGCATTCCGGGTCCGGATTTTCTAAATTAACCGTAGGCGGGATAGTCCCGTTTACAATCGTCAGTATGCTGATAATGGACTCCACCGCCCCGGCTCCTCCCCAAAGATGCCCCAGCATGGATTTATTGGCCGTAATAGGAATCTTCTGGCTGCGTTCGCCAAATACCTTTTTGATCGCCCGGGTTTCGGTTTGATCGTTAGCCTGCGTAGAGGTCCCGTGAGCATTGATATGATCGATATCCTGGATTGTGAACCCGGCTTTTTGTATGGCTTTTTGCATGCATAAAGCCGCTCCGCGAGCTTCTGGATCCGGGCTGGTAATATGATAGGCGTCACAGGTGTTCCCATAGCCTGATACTTCGGCATAAATTCGAGCGCCCCGATTTAAAGCGGATGAAAGTTCCTCCAGAACCAGTATTCCTCCGCCCTCACCGCAGATAAAACCATCTCTGTCCTTATCAAAAGGACGGATAGCTTTGGTAGGCGCATCATTCCTCGTCGACATGACGTGCAAAGCATCCAGCCCGGCAAAGATCACCGGGTTCAGTTCCGCCTCTACACCACCCGCCAGCATCGCATCCGCGTCTCCGCGCCGGATCGTCTCAA
>Ga0153915_10001942_pt1 | contig 19039 bp, 17 predicted proteins | sample Opewatmetagenome_2_FD_107003 | JGI IMG/M metagenome (GOLD analysis project Ga0153915, IMG submission 107003) | Freshwater wetland microbial communities from Ohio, USA - Open water 3 Core 3 Depth 3 metaG | ecosystem: Environmental > Aquatic > Freshwater > Wetlands | place: USA: Ohio, Lake Erie...
AGTCGCGAATCTCCTTACGATAAATTCCATCACGGGCAGGCTTGCCGTCGGCGGCATTTTTTCTTTAGCGGTGCTCTCCCTTCCAAGCCGTGGTCCCACGGGCCGACCGGGCAAGCCGCGCTTCGCCGATGAAAACTGAATCTACGTTAAGAGACGATCTTTTGCAATCAACCCTAGGAATTCCATAAGAATTGCGCCGCCCACAAGCGCGTCCCGGCAGATGGGTCGGAGCGGAGAATGTCCGGCGCCGACCTTGGGATTGAATTCTGCGTCGTGGACGATCGCTCGACGCCAATTTTTTAACGGCGGCTACGCATCTGTTAAATTTTTAACAGGAAGAATATATTTCCCGGCGGCCTTCCGCATTCCGCGATTTTCTTTCGATTCAAGGTCGTTATCTGAACTGCGGGCGGCAAAAATGTTCATGGCATATCGTTTGCTCGATGTCGCTGCCAATCTATCTACAGCCGTCGCAGCGGGAGGAGAATCGATGCAGCTCGAAATCGCCCGACCGTTCAGCCAGACATCGCAACCGGAAGTCGTGCCCGCCAATCCGTTGATTGGTAACAGCGCGCGAATGCAGATCGTCCGCGCGTTGATCGCCAAACTGGCAGACAGCAAATCCACCGTTTTGATCACCGGCGAAAGCGGTACCGGTAAGGAACTCGCCGCTCGAGCCATCCACGAAAATGGCCCGCGCCGGAGTGAGTCCTTTGTCCCGATCAACTGCGGCGCGATCCCGGAAGAACTTCTGGAAAGCGAACTCTTCGGCCATGTGCGCGGGGCTTTCACCGGTGCCGTCAACGCACGGCTGGGCCGTTTTCAGCTCGCCAACGGCGGCACGCTGTTCCTCGATGAGATCGGAGAAATGAGTCCCAAGCTGCAGGTGAAGCTTTTGCGCGTGCTCCAAGAACGGCAATTCGAACCTGTCGGCAGCGATCATACGGTGCAGGTCGATGTGCGCGTGGTAGCGGCGACCAACCGAGATCTACAGGTGGCGGTTCGGGAAGGCAAATTCCGCGAGGATCTGTTTTACCGTTTGAACGTGTTGCCGCTGGATTTGCCGTCGTTGCGCGCGCGCGAGGGGGATACCGCGCTCTTGATCCGTCATTTCTTAAAGCTTTACAGCCGAAGAAAAGGCAAGCCGATTCTGGAAGTCGACCCCGCGGCGATGGCTTTGTTGGAGCGTTACGATTGGCCGGGCAACGTGCGGGAAGTTGAAAATCTGGTCGAGCGGCTCGTGGTGCTGAACGAAGACGGCGTTATCCGCGCCGGCGACCTGCCCGACTACGTCGCCACCAACTCGGTGCCGCACCATCAAAAGACCGCGGAAGTCTCCCTGCCACATCAGGGTGTGGATCTCGACGGCTTTCTTGAACGGATCGAAAACGGCTTCATCCAGCAGGCTTTGGAGCGCTCCCGCGGCAACAAGACGCTGGCGGCTGAGCTGCTGAAGTTAAACCGGACGACGTTTATCGAACGGTTGCGCAAGAAAGGCATGCTTCAAATCGCCCGGCGCGCGATCGCCGCTGATTCACTCGCCAAATTGGTGGGTGGCGGACTCGCATCAACAGAATTGTTTGCCGATCGCGGCGACGGCGAGGCTTTCGTGAACGGCGCCGAGGGCATGCCATCGCCGGCGTATTAGCGCGCTACGCGCCGGGATGCGTTTCACCCGGCGGCGAAAATAAGTCACCGTAAGAATTGCATTACGCAGTCAGGAGACAAAGAATGGTGTTCCCAGGCTATCAACCCGATGATCACGTTCAGTCCCTCAAAGGCCTCATCGGTTGGTTCCATCAAAGCAGCGATGAATTGATTCAGGAGTATCGCCGTCTCGAAGCGCGGGCAGATTACCTCAAACGGCAGTTGGAGGCCAAGCACCAAGAGCTTGAGATCAGCCTGCGCGAGCGGGAGGAGGCTCGGGCCTATCTGCTCTCGGTCTTGGAAAGCCTCAAGGCCGGCGTGTTGGTGCTGGACTTCGGGCTCAGGCCGACTTTCGTCAATCGCCGCCTGACGGAGCTGGTCGGCGTCGTCGATGACGAGCGGGTCTTGCAACTTTTGGGACGGAAACTGGCGGATAGCCTGCTCGGCCGGGAAAAACAATTTCTGCCGCTCGAATGCGAAAAGGTCGTTCAAGGGCCCGGCGGCACCATGACTCCGGTTCATTTCATTGTTTCTGAAGTAGCCACCGGCAGGGAGACCAGCGACTATTTAATCGTTTTTCAGGACATCACGACGCTCAAGCGCCTCGAGGCGGAAGCGGCGCGCACGCGCCGGTTGGCTTCCCTCGGCGTCATGGCCTCGGAAGTGGCGCACCAGGTTCGCAGCCCGCTGGGCGGCATCGAGCTTTACGCTTCCTTACTCAAAGAAACCTCCGAAGGCGATCCCCGGCGATTGGCCGGCGAAATTCTCTCCGCCGTGCAACGGTTGTACACCACGCTTTCCCATTTGCTGTCATTTGCCGCGGAGCCGACCCTCGCTTGCGACGGGTTGTCCGTTTCGGTTCTAATGAAAGACTTAATTCAGGATTGCATGCCTCTGTTCAACGACCCGCTATGGTCTGTAGTATTTGACATCCAACCTGATTTACCGCCGATTTGGGGGGACCGCGGGTTGCTGGTGCAGGCGCTATTGAATTTGCTTGTCAATGCTCGCGAAGCGATGGCGGACGGCGGGTGTGTCCAGGTGAAAGTGCAGCTGTCGCCCTTGTCGACACTCAACGGCCAGATCCACCGGGCCGTGGAAATTAAAGTAATCGATGGGGGCTGTGGCATTCCGCCGGAACACCGCGAGCGCATCTTCGATCCATTTTTCACCACCAAGCGACAGGGAACCGGGCTGGGCCTCGCCTTCACCCACAAGATCATCAGCGCCCACCGCGGCTCCATTGACATCGCGCCAGCGCCCGACCGGGGCAGCGCGCTTACCGTGCGCCTGCCGGCGGCCGAGGAGATTTGAAGATGACTCAAAAGCGAATCGTCATAGCGGACGACGACCCGACGATGCGCTCGGCGCTCGGTGAAGCCCTGAGTAACGCCGGTCATGAGGCGGCGGTTTTCCCCGACGGCGAGGAGGCCGAATTGCACCTCAAGCAATTCGGCGCGGACTTGGTGATTAGCGACGTGCGCATGCCGGGTCTCGGTGGGCTCGAATTATTAAAACGATTTCCCAACATTCCTTTCATCATGATCAGCGGCTTCGCTACCGTGCCCGAAGCGGTGGAGGCGATGAAGGTCGGCGCCTTCGATTTCGTCGTCAAGCCGTTCTCTTACCGCGAGCTGATTCCGTTGGTGGAAGCCGGGCTGTCCCGGGGGAGTGCCAACGAGCCCGAGGAAAAGCCGGACGGCAATTTCGTGACGGCGCATCCACGCATGCAGGCGCTGCTCGAATTCGCCCGCCAGGTGGCCAAGTCTCATGCTTCGATCCTGGTCCAGGGTGAAAGCGGCACCGGCAAGGAGCTCTTGGCGCGCTACCTGCATATCCACAGCCGGCGCGAAGCGGGCCCCTTCGTGGCGGTCAATTGCGCGGCGCTGCCCGAGGGATTGCTGGAGTCGGAGCTGTTCGGCCACGAGCGCGGCGCTTTTACCGGCGCCATCGGCGCCAAGCCGGGAAAATTCGAGCTGGCCCATGGCGGCACGCTGCTCTTGGACGAGATCAGCGAAATGCCGGCGGCGCTGCAAGCGAAGCTTCTGCGCGTGCTCCAGGAGCGCGAGGTCGATCGCGTGGGCGGCAAAAAGCCGTTGCCCATCGACATCCGCGTCATCTCCACCACCAATCGCGACCTTCGCGGCCTGATCCGCGCGGGCGCTTTTCGCGAGGATCTTTTTTATCGCATCAACGTTGTTCCCCTGCACCTTTTTCCCCTGCGCGAGCGCGTCGACGATATCGAACCCCTGGCCCGTTCCTTTTTCGCCACGCGCGGCTACCCGCAAGCGACGCTCACGCCGGGCGCGCTTACCCGGCTCAAAAGCTATTCCTGGCGGGGCAATGTCCGCGAGCTTTTCAACGTCCTGGAAAGAGCCGCCATCATCGCCCAAGGCGGTGCGGTGGCAGCCGAGTATTTGCTGCTCGAAGATGAGATTGGACCGGGGTGCGGCAGCGAAGCCGCCGCAGCGGGGCCGGATCTCCGCATGGCCCCGGGCACTGCCGTCCCGGTTGTCGTTCGCGAAGCGCCGCCGACCGCCGGCGCCGGCCGCTCGGTCAGGGAGATGGAGGAACATCTCATCTTCAACACACTGAAACAGGTGCATGACAACCGCACCCGAGCGGCCAAGCTGCTCGGCATCAGCGTGCGCACGCTGCGCAATAAGCTCAAACAGTATCGCGAGAAGGAATTTGCGGGGGCAGCGTAAATGGCGGGCCTGAAACTCTTTAGCTTTACCCAGCAATTGCTGGAACTTTCGCTGCGCCTGCGCGGCGCACGCCACGAAGTCTTGAGCGCCAATATCGCCAATGCCGACACGCCGGGCTACCGGGCGCGGGACCTCGATTTTGAACCGATCATGCGCTCGGTGGCTGAGACGCGGGAGATTTCCGCCGCCGACCGCGAGCGCCCCATGGATGGGTTTTCCGCGGCGCCGCTGGAGCTGGGCTCGGCAATCTACGAGACCGAGTTTCCCGATCATCGCCACGGCGAGGAACGTCTCGACGGCAACAGCGTAAGCCTCGACCGGCAGATGGGGATGATGACCGAAAACGCGCTCGCCTACGAGGCCAGCTTGACGTTGCTCTCGCGCACCTTGGCGGCATTGCGTTACGCCATCAGCGAGGGAAAGAGATAGAGGTCATTTCGGATTTCGGATTTCGAATTTTGGATTGTGAAATTCGCGCTAAGAATCTACCACGGCGCGCGCAGATGCGCCCAGGTCGCCGGGAAAGAAAAGGATCAAAATCATGGACCTGTTTAAAATTTTTTCCATCAGCGGGGCGGGCATGAGCGTCCAGCGCAGCCGCATGACCGTGGTGGCGGGAAACCTCGCCAACGCCGAAACCACGCGCACGCCCGAGGGCGGGCCGTACAAGCGGCGCGACGTGATCTTTCAGGCGGCGCCGGCGGGCGATTCGTTCGCCGATTTTTTGGGTATCGACGACACGGAGCGCGCGGAAGAGCCGCTCGCCGTGGAGGTGGCGGGGGTGCGGCAGAGCAGCCGCCCGCCGCGAAAAATTTTCGATCCGCATCATCCGGACGCCAACGCGGAAGGCTACGTGGCGCTGCCGGATATCAATACCATGGAGGAGATGGTTGATATGATGTCGGCGACGCGCTCCTATGAAGCGAATTTGAGCGCTTTCAACACCACCAAGTCGCTGATTCGCCGGCTCTTGGAAATCGGCCGCGGGTCATGACGACGAGGATCGGCTTAGCGGAGGAATGCCATGAGCGTAATTAGAAGCATCGATTTAAACCTGCCCAAAGCAACACCGGCGAGTCCGGCTGGACCAACGGGGGCGCAAAAAGGTGACTTCAACGCCCACCTCAAGAACGCCTTGGGAGAGGTCAACGAGCTGCAGCAGCAAGCCGAACAGGCGATCCAACAGTTGGCTGGCGAGGGCAAAGGTGATCTCCAGGAGACCATGATCGCCATCGAAAAGGCGGACGTTTCCTTCCGGCTGATGATGCAAATCCGCAACAAGGTCCTGGAAGCGTATCAGGAAATCATGCGCATGCAGGTGTGAGGCGGCGGCGATAAGGCGCGACTCCGGTGACGGTTGCCGTCGACCGTTAATCGATAGAAAACCATCTTGCCTGAACAATTCGAAAAATTTCTCGGCGACCTAAAAGAGATCCTCAACCGTCTCTTGTCGTTGCTGTCGCCGCAGCAGAAGCGGTTGGTGTTCATCGGTCTGCCGCTCTTCGGTGTTATCGCCTACGCGGCCCTTTTCATTTTCGACCGGATGAACTACGGACCGCTGTTCACGAACCTCGCAGCCCAGGACGGCGCGGCCATCGTCAAGGAGCTGGACGCCGCGAAAATCCCCTACACGCTCTCGGGCGGCGGTACGATCATCGAAGTGCCGCGCGGCCTGATCTACCAGACCCGCCTCAAGCTGGCCGGCAAGGGCGTGCCCGCCGGCGGCGGTGTGGGGTTTGAAATTTTCGAGAAAACCTCTTTCGGCGTCAGTGAGTTTACCCAGCAGGTCAATTATCTAAGAGCCCTGCAGGGCGAGCTTGCGCGCACCGTCAACTCCATCGCCGCGGTGCAGTCGAGCCGGATTCACCTGGCGATTCCGTCGCGCTCGAATTTCCTCGGTCCGGAAGAGAAGCCCTCGGCGTCGGTGGTCATCGATTTAAGGCCGGGTTACCACCTGAGCGGGGACCAAGTCCAGGGTATCGTCAATTTGGTGGCCAGCTCGGTGCCGAAACTTACCGCCGATAAGGTCACCGTCATCGACAGTTCGGGCCGGCCGCTCAAAGAAATCACGCTGGCGTCGGCGGGCAGCGAAGCGGAAAAATTCAACGCGCTTAAAATCCAGTACGAGCAAGAAATGCAACGGCGCGTGGAGACCCTGCTGGAACCGGTCCTGGGACCGGGCAAGGCCGTGGTGCGCGCCAACGTTCTTTTGAACCTCCAGGAAACCCAGATGACCAAGGAGGAGTTCGATCCGGACAACAAGATCGTGCGCAGCCAGCGCCAGGTGTTTGACGAAGGGTCCGCCAAGGGCGGAGGAGTGCCCGGCGTGCAGGCCAATATACCCGGCGGCGACGCCGCCAAAACGACCGGACCGGCGGGGCCGAAGCGCGGCAGCGAGATGGTGACCTATGAGATCGGCCATACTTTGAGCAAGATCGCCGAGCCGCGCGGGCAGATTCAAAAACTCTCAGTGGCGGTTCTGGTCGACGGAAAGTACGAAAAGGACAAATACATAGCGCGCAGCGCCGAAGAGATCGAAGTGATCAAAGGAGTAGTCAAGCGCGCCGTCGGTTTCGACGGCGAGCGCGGCGACGAGATCGAAATCGCCAACGTGCCGTTCAAAATCCAGCCCGGCGCGCCGCTGCCGCCGGTGGCCGCGCCGGATTTCAACGACATGCTGATGTCGCCCCTCGGCATCGGCGTCGCCGTCGGCGCGCTGCTGGCCGTCGGAACTTTGGCGTTCTTCTTGACGCGCAAGAAAGGGAAAACGGCTGAGAAGGTGACGCCCGCGGCGATCGTCGAAGGGGTCAAGGCCGCAGCCGCAGCCCCGGAAACCCCGGAAGAGACACCCATTGTTCCCAAGAAGATTATTCTGATGGATGATCCCCGCAAAGAGCAGTTGGGACAGATCGCCCGCGACTATCACGACGCTACGGTGAGGATCGTCCGCGGGTGGCTGCAGGAGGACGCCAGTAAGGTGCGCCCGTCGTATTACAACGGCAATGGGGTTGAGGAACTACATTGAAACAGGAAGACGGAAAGCCGAAAACGAAAAACACGCTGACCGGTCCGGAAAAGGCCGCTATCCTCCTCGCCCTGGTTGGCGAAGAGATCGCCGCGACTCTGGCCGCCGAGCTGCAGGAAAAGGAGCTGGTGATGCTGCGCCAGGGAGTGCACCGCATGGCGCGCATCGAAACCGATCACGTCGATGAAGTATTCGAAGAAACCTGCAAGCAGTTGAAACGAGCCAATATCGTGCCGGGCGAGACCAACGAATATCTCGAGCGGGTCATCACCAAGGCGATGGGAGCGGAAAAAGGCGGCGCGATTCTGAGCCGAATCTTCCAAGAAGAGAACGACGATTCCTACGGCATCGACGCCCTGCATGAGATGGACGGCAAGACACTGGCGCATTTTCTCCAGGAAGAGCATCCGCAAACCATCGCCTTTATCCTGGCCCATCTCTACCCGGCCCATGCCGGGGAGATTTTTTCTCTACTGCCGGAGGAAAAGCAGGCGGAAGTGGCGTTCCGCATCACCCGGCTCGGCAGCACTTCCGCCGGGGCGATAGAGGAAGTCAGCAAAGTGCTGCGCAATGAGATTCGCCAGGTCCAGGGCAAACAGGTGGGTGGCGTGCGGCCGGTGGCGGAGATTTTGAACTTCGTAAACATCACCACTGAAGAGCGGGTGATGGCCGGTTTGAACGAGTTCGAGCCGGACCTGGCGGAAAATATCCGCCAGCTGATGTTCACCTTTGAAGACCTCACCAAGATCGACGATCCGAGCATGCAGGTTTTGGTGCGCGAAATCGAAAAAGACAAATGGGTAATAGCGATGCGCACCGCCAGTCCCGGACTGAAGAAAAAAATCTTCGCCAACATGTCCGAGCGCGCCGGCGCGCTGTTGAAGGAAGAGCTGGAAGCCATGGGGCCGGTTCGGCTGCGGGAGGTAGAAGCTGCGCAGCGGGAGATCATCGACGCCGCCCGCCGGCTCGAAACCGAAGGCAAGGTCTTCCTGACCGGCGGCAAGAGCAAAGATGATGTCCTCGTATAGACTAGTCGACCGCGAGCGGCTCGGGGACGGCGATGTTCGCCCCTACCGGCAAAACGATGTCGGCAGCCGGCCGGGGACATATGCCGACCACGAAGGGGCCGATGGCAGCGCCGATGTGGAATTGGCGTCCTTCGACCTCCTGGAGATCGGACCCTACCTGCTGCTCCTGGCGGCTGGCGAAAAAGGCCAAGCGACCACCGGACAGGCCGAGGCCGAAGCGGACGGCTTGCGCGAGCAGGCCAAACGGGAAGGCAGAGAACAGGGTCGCGAAGAGGCGAAACAAGAAATCTTGCCTTCCCTCGTCGCTTTTCGTGACGCTGGGCAAGCGTTGATCGTTTTCGAAGAACAACTGGTCTCCCGCAGCGCGCCGTGGATCGCCCGCTTGGCACTGGAGATCGCTGAGAAGGTGATTGGCCACGCGCTGGAAGAGAATCCCCAGATCGTCGCCTCGGTCCTGGAACGGGCCAAGCATGAAGTGGCGGAGGCGAAACAACTGCGCGTCTGGCTCCACCCAGCGGATCTTATCCTGCTTTCCGAGCTGCGCCCCGATCTAGTCACCGTCGGCACTACTCCGGGAAGGCAAATCGAGATCGTGGCGTCCGAGGAAATCGGCCGGGGCGGTTGCCGTTTAGATACCGAGATGGGTCTCGTGGACGCAACCGTGCCGACGCAGATCGAAGAAATTCGCAGACAACTCCTGGAGTAGGCAACTACCCAAAACCACCGAGGAAAGCTCGAAATTCGAAATCCGAAACTCGAAACAAATCCAAATGGCCAAGAACAGCAATTTCTAAAACGAGCTCAGAGGGGGCGTGAGGTTTGGGATTTTGATGGTTGGCTCGTTTGGCGTATTAACGCGCCCCGCCCCTTTACTCCCCCGCGACGCAAGGGAGGACTAAGGAGGGGGAATTTGAACTTTACACTGTGTGCAACTGACCTATGGACCCTACTCCGTTGTCTGCCTATCACGATCGGCTCAAAACTGTTTCTCCGTTCCGGATTTCCGGAACCGTGACCGAGGTCACGGGCCTGTTGATCGCCAGCCGAGGGCCTTGGCTTCCGGTCGGTGGAGTTTGCCATATCCACTCACTGGGGGACGGCGAACCCGTGCTGGCGGAGGTGGTCGGATTTCGCGGCGAGCAGACCTTATTGATGCCCCTCGGAGAACTGCGCGGTGTGGGTCCCGGCAGCCAGGTGGTGGCGTTGACCCAAGAGGCGCATTATCGGGTAGGTGAAGCGCTGCTCGGCAGGGTCGTCGACGGCCTCGGCCGCCCCATCGACGGCAAGGGCGTCATCGCGGCCCACACTTATCCGATCTATACCTCGGCATCGAATCCCCTCGAGCGCGAAGAAATCCGCCAGCCGTTGGATATCGGCATTCGCTCGATCAACGGCATGACCACGTTCGGCAAAGGACAGCGCGTCGCCATCATCGCGGGAGCCGGCGTCGGCAAAAGCACGCTCTTGGCGATGATCGCGCGCAACACCCGCGCCGATGTCAAAGTCATCGCGCTGATCGGCGAGCGCGGGCGCGAGGTCGAAGAGTTTGTCGCACGGGCGATGCCGCCGCCGGAGCGTGAACGGATGATCGTGGTCGCCGCCACCTCGGAAGCGCCGGCGCTGGTGCGGGTGCGCGGAGCTTTTATCGCCACCACTATCGCCGAGTATTTCTGCGATCGCGGGCAAGACGTGCTGTTATTGATGGACTCGCTCAGCCGCTTCGCCATGGCCCAGCGCGAGGCGGGGTTGGCGGCGGGCGAGCCGCCTTCGACCAAGGGTTATACGCCTTCCGTTTTCGCCCTGCTGCCGCGGCTGCTCGAACGGGCTGGAAGCTGGAAAGGCAAAGGCAGCATTACCGGTCTTTACACCGTGCTCATGGAAGGCGACGATCCCCACGAACCGGTGACCGACGCGGTGCGCTCGCTCACCGACGGTCATATCCAACTGTCCCGCCGCCTGGCGGAACACGCGCACTACCCCGCCGTCGACGTGCTTTCTTCGGTGAGCCGGGTGCGCTCGCGGGTGACCACCCGCGAACATCAACGCCTGGTGAGCGAGATCACGCGGCTCTTGGCCGCCTATCGCGACGCCGAGGATCTGATTCAGATCGGCGCCTACGTCAAAGGGAGAAATCCCGAAGTCGACCGCGCCATCGATTTGATGCCGAGCATTCGCGCCTACCTCTGCCAGGATCAAGCTAAGGACGCGAGCTTGGAGTCGAGCATGCAAGCGCTCGCCGAGCTGCTGGCTGCGTGATCCCGTGGCGGTCTTCAAATTCCGTCTGGCGCCGGTGCTGCGCTACCGCGAACGCCTCAAAGAAGAAAAAGAGTGGGAGCAGCGCGCGCTCCTGGAAACGCGCCGGCGCGTGGACGAGGAGATCCGCGCCCTCGAGCGGGAACGGCTCAGCGCCGATGAGGGCCTGATGCCGCGCGAGGGACAGATATTTTCCGCCGTCGAGTTGCGGCTCCACGCCGACTACGCGCGCCGGACCACGGAGCGGATCAAGGAGCGGCGGGCCGCACGGGCGAAAGTCTCGGAAGAGATCGCCCAAATAAGACATGAACTTCTGGAGGCCCAGCGCGCCGTGAAAAGCCTCGAGCAATTGCGCCATCGCTATGCGACGAAGTTTCAACGCGAGCAAAACAGCGCGGAGCAGAAATTCAACGACGAGATCGGGCTGCGGGGATTCGCCGGCCCCAAGAGCGGGAAAAAAAATCCCCCTTAGCGGAAACTCTTTCCGCCCGCCGCCACGGATGCTTCTTCATGAGCCAATTCTTTAGCGCGCACATCGCTCGATTGAGGGCCCGCAAAATATTCGCCACTGCCCGGTTTCCTTTCCTTTTCTAAGGATTTATCCGAATCCGCCGATCCCTTCTGCGAGGGATCCCGCCGAATGGCATTTCCCTTGCTCTCACAGGGAGTCGCAATGGAAGTTAACGGCGTTCTCCCTATCTCAGCGAATCCAGTCCAGGAAGGCCACGCCGTCGCAAGCGCCAACCAGGAAGGCGGCGACGCCGCGGCGTTTGCGGCATTGTTATATCTGATTCTCGGAACGCCTCAGGCCGGGACCGGCTCGACGGCTGCGGAAGAAGTGAAGCCGGATGAAACCAAGGCGTCCGCGGCAGAGGTAGTACCGAGTCAGAAAGGTTCCGGCGCGGTTTCTATTGCCAACGGCGAGTCCAACGATCCACGCGCATTCCTGGCCAATGACCTTTTTGCGCCGCCCGCGGAAGTGGCCGCAGCCGCCGCCGGCGCCGCGCCGACGCCCATGCTGAAGGAACTTGCCGCCAGCGGAGCTAAGTTCGACGGTGTGTTTACCGATGGATCAACCCCCAAGTCCGCTGCGGTCGCAGATGAAAGTGATGCGTTGATCGGCGGTGGTCGAGTCGGACCGGGTGGGGTGAGTGAGATCAACCTAGATCCGATCGAAGCTTTGACGGTTGAGGAAAGCGCCGATGGCAATGACCTCAGCGTATTGAACGACGAGGCGAGTCTTATCCAGGAGCCAGCCGCCCGCACTGCGCTCGGCGTTACGCCGGAAGCGGTGGAGACCGATCCGCAAGTCGACCCGGACCGAGCATTTGCGAAATTCGCGCTGGCGGAGGGCAACGTCACTAGGCGGGTCTCCGTCATCATCAATACGGAAGAGCCCCGAACCTGGAACGTTGAACGGCCGGCAATAGCCGAGTCGACCGGGCAAGTCGGTGCGAGGGCCGACACGCCGGCAATCAATTCGCAGGCAACTCCGGCGCAAGATTTCGAGAAACCCGTTCCGGGGACGAGCAACGCTCTTCAGCGGGTCCATCAGCTTGGCAACCATTCAATTCATGCAGAAGAGGATTCCGCCAAAGAACCGGCCGGGGAGATCTCCTTGGGCATCGAGCGCGCGGGAAAATTTCAATTCGGTAAAACGGCTGATGGCGGCGTAGCCGAACACGACGCAAGGCTCGGGGCCGAGGCAGACACAAAAACCGATGCGCCGCGCACCGGCCCGGCCCAGCGGCTAAGCGACATTGCGGCAGCAGTGCCAAGAGCGGACATCGCGGCGGAAAAGTTCGCCCCGGCGGGCGATCCCGCACCGGCGTCCTGGCGTTCCACCGTAAACCGAGTTGTCGAGGAACTGGCGAGCCAGGTCAAACTGAACAAGCGCGAAGCTGTCATTCAACTGGATCCCCCCGAGTTGGGCAAGATCAAAATCGACTTGCGTATCGAGGGCGACAAGCTCGAAGCGCACATCGTCGCGGAAACCCAAGAATCCCGGGCGCTGATCGAAAATCACCTCCAGGAGTTGCGCCAGGCGTTGCGCTCCCAGCACCTCGATCTCGTCGACGTGCGCGTCAGCCAGGACACAGGGAGCGGTGGTTCCGGCGATCCGATGCAGGGGTTTCGCCAGCAGCAGCCGGACGGCGAGCCGCAATTTGCGCAGCGTTCCGAGAACCCCGCCGCGGCGGCAAGCGCAACGTCCGAGCGGAGCGAGGGCGGCGATTCCCTTCGGGAAAAAGGTCGAGTGAGCATGTGGGCCTAGGAGAGGATTGAAAAACAATGGCGATACCAAACATCGGTCCATCGACGGCGCAACCGGGAGTGGGTCAAGCCTTAACCGCTAAAACCGTCACGCAAGACGATTTCTTGAAACTGCTCATCGCCCAACTGCAGAATCAAAATCCGCTCCAGCCGATGGACAATCAAGAATTCGCCGCCCAACTGGCCACCTTCAACAGTCTCGGCCAGTTGATCGATATCAATGGAAAGCTCGGCCAGCTGCAGAGCATGCAGGGCTTGGCGAGCCAGTACAACGCGGCATCCTTGATCGGCAAGGAAATTGAAGTCAACGGCAACGTCGTCAACCTCGCGGAGGGAAGTTCGGCTTCGCTCGGCTACCAGCTCGGCGCCAACGCCGCCCGGGTCGGCATCAGCATCCGCAACAGCGCGGGAGGACTGGTACGCCAGATCGATGCCGGCAGCCAAAAAGCCGGCGAGCAAACGATTCAGTGGGACGGCAGAGATAGCGCGGGGAATCGGGCGCCGTCCGGGTCGTATAACTTTGAGATCACCGCCGTCGACGCCGGAGGAAAAAACATCCCGACCTGGGGGCTCATTCGCGGCGTCGTCACCGGCGTAAGTCTGGGCGGCAACGAGCCGCTGCTCGAGATCGGCGCCTTATTGGTGCCGATGAGCAGCGTGATCCGGGTCCGCTCGCAGGGATAGGCGGCAGGAGGAATTCATGTCGATTGTCGGTTCGCTATTCGTGGCGTCGGACGCGCTTGACACGTTGAGCAACGCGATCTCAGTGGCCGGCGACAACATCGCCAATCTCAACACCATCGGTTTCAAAGCTTCCCGGATCGAGTTTTCCGATCTTTTGTCGACGATCGACGGCCAAATCGAAATCGGCCACGGAGTCCGGTTAGCCGACGTGCGCAAAATGTTTCAGCAAGGGGCGCTGGAGACGACCCAGGGCGTAACCGATCTGGCGATCGAAGGAAAGGGTTTTTTCATTTTGAAAAACGGCGCGGGCGAGACGTTCTATAGCCGGGCCGGCGAATTCCAACTGGACGCGAACGGCAATCTGGTCAATCCGCTCGGTCTTTTTCTTCAGGGCGCCTCGGGAAATATTTCTCTGGGGGCCGCCCTCACCTTGCCCGCCCAAGCCACCACCAACCTGGGAATGAAGGTCAGTCTGGACGCGGCCGCGGCGACGCCGGGCGCGGCTTTTCCCGCCGGCCCCGACGCCAGCTCTGCCGCATGGAATAGCGCCGGCAACTTTTCTTTGGTCACGACGGTCTACGATTCCGCCGGCGCTGCCCATGATCTCACTTTTGTGTTTCGTAAGAATGGCGCCAATAGCTGGGAGTATCGGGTCTTGGGTAACCGCAGCGAGCTGGATGCGGGAGCGCCCACGAGCACGGACCTGCGCGACCTCGGCGCGGACGGGACGCTGCTGTTCAATTCCGATGGCACTTTCAACGCGGCCGGCAGCACGGTGAGCGGGATCACCGGCGTGACCTGGGTCGGCGGAGGCACGCAAACGATCGCTCCGGGGGGGTTGAGCTTCGACGGCAGCGTCCAGTACGCGCAACCCTCGTCGCTCATGAGCCTGAGCAGCGATGGTTACGGGGTCGGTTTTCTCACCGGCGTTGGCATCGATGGCAGCGGAGCGATCACCGGCCGTTATTCCAACGGTGCCACTCGACCGATCGGCACCATCGATCTGGCAAACTTCGCCAGTCCGGAAGGGCTGGATCCGGCGGGCGACGGCCTCTATCGCGAGACCGCCCAGTCGGGTGCGGCGCTGACCGGCGCGCCAGGGCAAAACGGTCTTGGCAATCTCGTTGCCGGCGCCCTGGAAATGTCCAATGTGGATCTTGCCCGTGAAATGGTAACGCTGATCACGTCGCAGCGCAGCTTTCAAATCAACTCGCGGGTCATCACGGTGGCCGATCAGATGTACGTTGAAGCGGCGAAGCTGAAACAGTAGGAGAGGGCGGAGTGGAGACTAGAGAATGGAGAGTGGAGAGTTCGGAAGCCAGAATTTAAGATTCATAATCCAAAATCGTAGACCCAAAATCTAACCGGAGGTTTATTATGGCACTTACAGGAGCATTGTTTAGCGGTGTCAGCGGCATCAACACCAACGGCAACGCGTTGAATATCATCGGCGACAATATCGCCAACGTCAACACGGTGGGATTCAAGTCCGCCAGGGGAGTTTTTTTCGATCTTCTCAGCGTCGAAGTCGGCGGTACCAAAATCGGCACGGGTTCGCGCCTGGCGGCCGCCCATCGTGCTTTCGTCCAGGGCGGCATCGAAACCACCAACAGCTCCACCGATCTGGCGATTCAGGGGCGCGGCTTGTTTGTTCTCAAGGACGCCCAGGGCGGGACTTTCTTTTCCCGCGCGGGTCAGTTCAGCCTTGACGAACAAGGGAGGTTGACCAATCCGTCCGGGCTTGCGGTCCAGGGCATTCAGCTCGATAGCAGCGGCAATCCCACCAGTGGGATCACCAATATCATTCTCGGCCAGTCGGTGGTTCCGCCGGCGGAAACGACCACCGTCAGCCTGGTGGCCAATCTCGATGCCACTGCGGCGGAGCCCACGACGGCGTTTCCTGCGGACGTCGGTCCGGCTTCCACCTCAGGAACCTGGTTGTCCTATCCCCCCGGCGACTGGTTCGCGGCGAGCAACTTTTCAACCGTGGTGACGATCTATGATTCCCTGGGGCAGGGGCACGACCTGACGATTCTCTTTCGCAAGACCGCCACGGCCAATGAGTGGGACTACCACGTGGTCGCCAACGCCGCCGAGATCTCCAGCACCAGCGGAACGGCGGGAGATCTCCAGCAGATAAACGGCGATGGCGGACTATTGGCATTCGCCGCCGACGGGAGCTTGGATTTGGCAAGCTCGACGATCACGGACATTGGCCCCATTACTTGGGCCAACGGCGCCAATTCGCAAACGATCGCCGCAGCTAATTTCCAGTTCGACGGCACCACCCAATTTGCCTTGCCTTCCTCCGTCAGCGTCCTGAGCCAGGACGGGTCGCGGGCCGGGGTGCTCAAGGGCATCAATATCGGTAACGACGGAGTCATCACCGGGGTCTTCACCACCGGCGGAACCCAGCCTCTTTACCGGTTGGCATTGGGAGATTTTGCCAATCCGGAGGGGCTGACCCACATCGGCAATTCTGTTTTCCTCGAATCGCCCGACTCGGGGCCGGTATTGTTCGGCAGCCCCGCGGACGGGAGCTTCGGCACGGTGCTGTCGGGTTCGTTGGAATTGTCCACCGTGGATCTCGCCACTGAATTCGTCAAAATGGTGACGACGCAGCGCGGATTCCAGGCTTCCTCGCGCACGATCACCGTTACCGACCAACTCTTGGAAGAGGTCGCGAATTTAAAGAGATAATTCCCGTCGCGGGATGAATTGAGGCCGGTTTGAAGTTCCGAGTTCAAGGTTCAAAGTTCAATACGCTCCGCGCTGTTCAAAGTTTCGAGTTCCGGGTTCAACGTTGAACCCGGAACTTTGAACTTGGACCTTTAATCCGAAAAAGGTGCCGTTTTTCGTTTGGCAGTTTGGCGCCGAGGTCGCGGTTAAAGATTCAGCGCGCGATTCCGATGAATTCAAATGGAACCAACGGACTTTGCGCGGTTTAGCGGGGGTAGTTTACCGTCCGGGGCCGACATCTAGAGAAGGAGCACAACGTGACTTACACAGTGGACGAACTGGTCAAGATGGCCCGGGCCTTGTCAGAAGGGGAATTCGACAAGGAGTTTGAACAGCATTTTCAGGGGGAATTAGGGGAGCTGGCATCCTACCTGGACGCGGTGCGCCAGACGCTGCAAGTGATTTCCCACGCCGCCAACGGTTCCTACGAGCTGATTCCGGCGGCGGCCGACAGCGTGGCGGAAATCAATCAGGAAACCGAAAGCGGCTTCGAATCCATCTGGCAAGTCGTCGAGGAGATGCAGGCGGACCAGGCCATGGCACGAGAATTATTGAACAGCATGGGGGATCAATCGAAAATCCACGAGGTTGCTCGGCTCCGTGAAATCGCCGGTAAGAGCCAGCAAACCCTCCTGAGCCTCATGAGCTATCTTTCGTTCCAAGACGTGCTGCGCCAGCGGCTGGAGAAGGTCCAGGGGTTGATCGGGAAAATGGAACAGAAGACGCTGGATCTCATGGTCAAGTTCAACGTGAAAACGTATAAAGAATCGATCACGGGGGGAAACGGGGCGCAGCCTGCCCACAAGGTCGACCTCGACCAGTCGCTGGTCGATCAGTTGCTCGAAGGTCTCAAGTAGGATGCAAGAGCGTTGAAACGTTTCGGAGGGTGGCAATGTTTAATCCCGATATGGATGTGCTGGTGGTAGATGACGCTTCGGCCATGCGTCGCATCATTCGCGGATTGCTGAAGGAATTGGGCTTCAAGAACATCCGTGAGGCGGAGAACGGACAAACGGCCCTGGAAGAGCTCAAAAAGAGAAAGAGCGATTTCGTCGTTTCCGATTGGAATATGCCGGTGATGACGGGCATCGATCTGTTGCGCGCCATCCGCGCCGACGACGCGCTGAAAAGCGTACCGGTTCTTATGGTCACAGCCGAAGCCAAACAGGAACATATCATCGAGGCTGTCAAAGCCGGCGTCAGCCACTACATCGTGAAACCCTTTACCGCCCAGACGTTACAGGAAAAACTCAACAAGATCTTTCCGTAAAAAAAGGTACACATGATTCCGCCTGCTGCCCGGCGCGCCGCAAAACGGACCCCCGACCTCGGTCCCACCCCGGGCGCAGCCCGCAGCGGGCGGGTAGGTTTGCGCGCCATGGCGGCGCATGCCGGCATGGCGCGGCAGTCAACCGCGGTATTCTCACTTCCACCGACCTGATGAAAATCTTTGAAAAGATCCAAACGCTCTGCGAAAAATCCGCCACCTGAGCGGCCGTGCCCCCGGTGACGCCACTCGAGCGGCGCATCGTCCTCCAACAACGCCCGTCAATTTTTCAACGGTCGGTCGGCAAATGTTTGGCGTTGCCCACGTGTCACTCGAAAAAAATTGTGGCGTTCCCGCGCTGGCACGATAGTTGGATTCGAGAGCCAACGAGCCGTGTTTCCTACGTCGGAAGGTCATTCGGCTCCCATTGAAGGTGGGGGCTGGGCAGTTTTTTCCCGTTGCACCCAACTAAAGCATTCGAGAGAAAATCCGATTATCTAAGTTCAGTAGAAGCGACTCAAGAAACTCATCAAGTCCATTTAGGCAGGCTCGCAAACGCTGCCGCGAACCCGACCGGAGGATTCATGGATGACGTCATCAAAGAATTTCTCGTGGAGAGCTATGAAAACCTCGATCGTCTGGATCGCGATTTCGTAGATTTGGAAAAAAATCCATCGAAGGAAAACCTCGGCAGCATCTTCCGTGCGATTCACACCATCAAGGGGACCTGCGGCTTCCTCGGCTTCGGCAAGCTGGAATCCGTGACCCACGTCGGCGAGAACCTGCTGAGCCTATTGCGCGAGGGGCAGTTGCAAATTAGCCCGCCCATCACCGACGGGTTACTGGCCATGGTCGATGCCGTGCGGGAAATGTTGGCCAGCATCGAAAAAACCGGCAGTGAAGGCGAGCGGCATGACACGGCGCTCATCGAGCAGCTGAGCGCACTGCGGAAGCCCCAAGACAGCGTCAAGATAACCGGCGCCGAGCCCAAGAGAGCTGAAGCGGCGCCAACTGCTGCGGAAGCGAGTCCGTCCAATAAGAAGAAAAGGGCGCAGCCGCGAGCGCGCAAGAGCAAGAGTTCCGGTAGCGCCGACACGGTAGCCGCGAGCCCGCAACCTCAACAACATTTAGTAGAAGACGCTGACGGCCCGGAGCCAATGGAAGATGGCCTGCCACCTGAATCCGTTCAGCCGCGGCTTGGCGACATTCTCATCGAGCAAGGCCAGGCAAACTTGGAAGACATCGACCGCGCCCTGGAAGAGCAAGCCAAGGGCGACCCGCGCCGGGTCGGTGAAATCCTTGTGCAGCAAGGAAGCGTGAAGCCGGCGGAGGTTTTAGAAGCCCTGCAAAGCCAAAGCGAATCCAAGGCGGCGATATCGGACAGCACCGTGCGCGTCGATGTTGGCTTGCTCGACAA
>Ga0153915_10001943_pt1 | contig 19035 bp, 16 predicted proteins | sample Opewatmetagenome_2_FD_107003 | JGI IMG/M metagenome (GOLD analysis project Ga0153915, IMG submission 107003) | Freshwater wetland microbial communities from Ohio, USA - Open water 3 Core 3 Depth 3 metaG | ecosystem: Environmental > Aquatic > Freshwater > Wetlands | place: USA: Ohio, Lake Erie...
ATCTTAAAAGGAGGTATTGATAAAAATGAAGTCCCCAAAAGAACGACGACAATTTTTAAAATATCTTTTCTCATCGCTGGCATTCGGCCTCGGCTCTATTTATTCATTCGGAAAAGACAGAGGCGGTCCGACAGGAAAAACAGGCCTTTTAAGGCCCGGGCCTTCAGAGGCGCATGCCGGGACCGCTGCTGTCCCACACGTGAAAAAGATAGCCGTTGAAGAGCACTTCACTACAGAAAAGATATTAAACCGCCTGGCTGCAAGGGTAAAGGCCGGGGCGGCCTTCAATATGCCTATCACCTATGATACAGCCTCACATGCGCAATCATTCATCAGTGATAAGAGGTTGAAGGATATGGACGATGCAGGAATAGACATGCAGGTTATTTCTCCGGTCTGCTTTCAGGACGGGCTAGTCGACCCTTCCGAGGCAACAACACTGGCCAAATTTACCAATGACGAGCTTTATGAGATAACGCAAAGATATCCGAAAAGATTTGCCGGCTTCGCCGGGCTTGCCTGCCAGGACCCTGATGCAGCGGCAAAAGAGCTTGAACGTGCAGTAAAGGACCTGAGGTTGAAAGGGGCAATGATCTACTCCCATATACAAGGAGAATATCTTGACGCCAAAAAGTTCTGGGGCATCTTTGAGACGGCCCAAAGGCTGAACGTCCCCATTTATCTTCACCCAAAGGAACCGTCCCCTGATATGATTAAACCCTATTCAACCTACCCTGCCCTGGCTGGAAAGATATGGGGTTATGCCGCCGAGGCAGGTCTCCATGCCATGCGCCTGATTGAAAGCGGCCTTTTTGACAGTTATCCCGACCTGAGGATAATACTGGGGCATGGGGGTGAAGGCCTCCCGGCCTTGATGTGGCGGATGGGCATGTCCGGGGAAGGCAACCAGGGAGAAAAAGGAACCGGTTCCGCCACCCAGTCCGGCATGACCGGTCAATCCGTCCTGAAAAAACAGCCTGGAGACTATGTCAAAGAAAACTTTTACGTGAGCACCAGCGGGATGTTCTGGGCGCCCGTATTGCAATTCCTCCACTCGGCAATGGGACCTGGCCGTGTTTTGTTTGCGGTAGACTATCCTGCCGAGTCGAGCAGCCTGGCGGTCAAGGTGATAGGGTCACTCCCGATCAGCAATGAAGATAAGGAAAAGATCTTCCACCTGAATGCCGAGAGGCTCTTAAAATTGTAAATTATCTCCCCCTCAGGATATCGGATTCGGAAATATTTTTGCGGAATTTCTAGATACTACCAAGAAATTCCGCAAAAAACGCCCTGTCCCTTCTCTGAAAAAATCATTTCTTACTTAATTCTAATTTGACTTAGGCATAATATGCCATATAATGTTTGCAATCCGCCACAACTAATTCTATCCAAACCAAAAGGAGACAGGCTATGAAAAAGTGTTTTTCCATTGTTTCATTTTTATTCACCGCAGCAATATTTTTTATCCCCATGACAAATTCTTCAATCTCCGCCGAATCAAAAGCCACCGGAACGACAAAACTTGTATATCCGAACGTCTACACACCGGAAGAGCAGAAGATCCTGGATGAGTTTAAAAAGAGCCTGGAAGGCGGCGGGCCCAGTGGTATGCCGGGCGGCGCCCAGGGCAGCGCACCTGCAGGAGGCCAGGGCGGTGGGAAGATGCTTGGCACAGCCCCGGACGGCGCAGGCAAGGCCCAGTTGTCCACAGACACCTTCATGGCAATGACCGCCGACAAGACGGCCATGAAAAAATATGCCAAGAACTTCGACCCCTGGAACCCCCTGTATAATGATGAGGAATATGCAAAGAAGACAAAATACGGCAGCATAATTGCCGTGCCCTTTTTTAAGGAGGCAGGCGCCATGTTCCCCTCCATGGGAAATCTGAAGGGGTTAGGCACATTCGGTCCAGCCAATGACGGAGGCGACATAGAGTTCTTTCTTCCTATCCATCCCGGCGATACGTTCAGTATGAAATCAGGAAAACAGTCGTTTGAGGATATTACACCTAAGGAAGGCAGCACATCCCGTGTATTCAGGCTAATCGGCTCAGGCAGCCTTGTGAACCAGAAGGGTGAAACAGTGATTACAGGTACGATGTATGGAAGAAACACCTTTACCCAGGGCGGGTCTTCTGGCGGGGGCTTTAACGGACCTCCATCCGGTAACGCCGGCAGCCCACAGGGCGGAAGCGCTCCCCAGGGCGCAAGCGGGGCTAAACAGGGTGCTGGCGGCGGCATGGGAACCACCAGGCACACCTATACGGAGGCAGACTGGACCTTGATCAAGAAGATATGGAAAGAGGAAAAGGTCCGCGGCTCCGAGATCCTCTATTGGGAAGATGTAAAGGTCGGCGATGAGCCCGCATGGGTTACCACAGGACCAACTACCATCACGGAGATGGTAAGGCGTTTCGGCGATCAGATGGAGAACACCCCCTTAACAAGGGAGATGATAGAGAATCCCGATCGTTACGCAGGTTTGACCTATGACCAGTACAATATACCCCATGTAATGGAAGAGATCCACTGGGGCGACATGGGCCGCACTGGCGGGACGCCTTCCTTCTATATGGCCTACGGCCTGAAGACGACTCTGTGCCGTGTTATATCGAACTGGATCGGCGACGATGGCTGGCTGAGAAAACTCAGCTGGAGGAACGGAAGTCTGGCAACCGACGAGATCATCTCCCAGGTCCCCTATCTGAAGGGCAAGAACGTAACGGGCCACGGAGGGGTGAGCGACTGCCTGATAGGCAAGGCATATGTCACCAAGAAGTATGTTGCCGATGACGGCACACATCGCATCGACTTGGTTGTATGGGATGAGACCATTGACGGGACAATATGCCAGTCGGCTATTGCCACCGTCATCCTCGTTTCAAAGGAGGATAAGACAAGTTCTAAAAAGAAGTAGTCCTATTTAGAAATAACATCTGCTGTAAAGTACCTGGGCAAGGCATAACCAGGTCTTCAACAGTCATACACCGATGCATATTGAGCAATCATTATCGGCAGCCTTCGGCAAAAATGGTTGATGGTTTCTTTTCCAGAAGCCGTCAACCTGAACATTATAGAAATTCCGGTCATCACGAATGTATTTTATCTTATTCTCGGATGACCGGAATATCCGGCGGACCTGTATTCACAATACCAAGACTCTAAAAACAGGGGCTTTCTATTATAGATATTGAAAACAGCAAAAATAAAATATATAATAGCCCATAAAAATCGCGGTTGTTTCCTTATACCGATTTTTCAGCCATCTAAAAGATTGCATATTCAGATGTGAGTTGTAATTATTTGAATAGTATATAATACCCGTACTTACTTCATATTCTTTAAATTTACACAAGATTTTTTATTACGGTTGTTATTTTAAGGCCTGACCCGGGAGTGAGGGTTCTATATTACAGGGGTGTCTTTTAATAATAATCTTAAATGAGAGGATTAAGCTATGAGAAAGGCATTTCTGTTTCTTTTCGCAACCCTTATAGGGACGGCTTTAATCCTTGGAAACAGTCACAAGGGATACCCCCAGGAATCAGACAGGAACCTCACCATAAAATGGGCGCCATACACCTTTTATCTGCCGGAAAAAAATCAATCCTTTTCAATAACAGACCCCGGAGAGACATATAATATATCCGAAAACAACAGACAATCTTCTTCTATCGCTCTATCCGGTCAGGCGACCTATCCTTTTACCGATCGATTCCGCGCATCAGGCAGTCTAACCCACTCGATGGACAAAACAACCTATAATTATGGGGGCTTAAACATCTTAATACCTTACAATGATGCAGGTCTCACAAATTATATAAATTATTTTTCCAATACGGCATTCAGGACCGGCGTTGAATTTGACCTTCAAAAGGATTCAACCCTTTATGCCGGAATATATGCCGGCTACAGGACCGGTGATTACGGCGTTGCCTCCTCTCTCCTGAAAACCGGGAATCCTGAAAAGGTCTTATCCTACGAATTAGGTGTCACCAAAATGTTATTGGATAACCGTTTACAGATAAACACCGGGGGATATGCAAATAATTACTGGGATAACCAGGTGCTGTTTCCGGTTCAGGCTTTCAACGGTAGCAGGGCAACCCTTCAACAATACATTGCAAATACAGAGGAGATTAAAAGCTATGGAGCCGCTGTTGATGTCAAGGCATCGGTTACCACCAAAGATCAGGTGGATTTGAAACTTACTTATCAGCGTTCAAGACATGAAAAGCCGACACTTTCCGTCAAGACCTCACCGGCGACCTCTCTATCGGAAGATACTCCAACTGTTATTGCCAGCACTAAAAAGGCAACCTCCTCGGAATTGTCTGGGACCGTGGGATATCAGCATATGTTTGACCTTCCCAACGGCGGGATGCTTACGGTACGTGGCCAGTCAAAGATATCCACAGGGTCCCTGGATGCAATAGAGAAAAACATCCAAAACGCCTGGCAGGATGGGTCCCTCAGGAGCGACGCAGCCATATCCTATGCACCGTCAACCGATGTCCAGGTGAATGCATGGATCAATAACATAGAAAATGAAGATCGGGACGCAACTGTTGCCCCCCTTTCCCCCATGACTATTGCCGACCCCAGGACCTATGGCGCCACCTTAACGGTCAAATGGTAATAGAAATATAGCACAAACACTAATTCCCACACAAATAATGAATACTTACTTAAATGATAATCAAACCGAATTAATAAAACTGATGATCAATATCGGGCACAGATTGTGGGAAAGGGGTTATGTGGCCGCCAATGATGGAAACATCTCCGCAAGGATCGGTAAAAATGAAATACTGATCACGCCGACATGCGTCAGCAAGGGGTTCATGTCTCCTGGCATGATAATAAGGATGACGATGGACGGCGAGGTAATATCTCCCGGGAACAAGTACAGCCCTTCCAGTGAATTCAGGATGCATGTTCAGGTCTACCGGGAAAGGGACGATGTTACGTCTGTTGTTCATGCCCATCCGCCCTATTGCACAAGCTTCGCAGTCGCAGGGATACCTCTTGACAGGTGTGCCCTTCCTGAGGCGATCCTGACCCTTGGCCCGGTCCCTGTTGCACCCTATGGGACCCCTTCAACAGAAGAATTGCCTGACTCCATCAAGGGATACATTAAAGGGTGTGATGCGATACTCCTTGCCAATCATGGCGCCCTGACAGTCGGAGCCGATCTCCTCACAGCCTACCACAGGATGGAAACCATAGAACACACGGCAAAGATAATGCATCTGGCAATGGCACTCGGCAATGTCAATGAGTTACCCCAAAAGGATGTTGAAAAACTGATGGTTATCAGGGACAGGATGAAATAAAAAAGAGTCCCCTGCCGCATTATTTGACAGGGGACTCCCTGGTTTTACTCGATTGTTACTTCTTATACTGGGCCTTTATTTCAGACCATTCCTTGTATCCGCCGCTGAACATCTTCACTTCGTCCGGATCTCCGTAGCTCCAGGTATCGCTGAAGGTCTTATAGGGCTCCGGCGGTCTCGGGATCAGATCCGCATGGCTGTCTGAACCCAATTCCTTGTATCCAACCTCTGCTGTAGCCTGTGCAGCTACGCTTGCACCACCGCCACCGCCGCCGCCAACTTGGGATGATTCTGATCCGAACTTCTCAGCCTTTTCACCGCTCTGTCCGCCTGATGCTGCCTGCTGAGGTGCGCCACCCTGTTGGCCTCCGCCCTGAGGTGCTCCGCCCTGCGCCATTTGAGCGCCACCCTGGGGTGCACCACCCTGTCCGCTGGCAGTTTGCTGGGGTGCGCCGCCCATACCGCCACCCTGAGGCGCTCCGCCCTGTCCTCCTGCTCCCTGGGGTGCGCCACCCATGCCACTGCCTGCCTTTAATGTATATGAAAAGTCGGTATATACATGCAGATGCCAGATCTTCCATACGCCGTTTTCATTTACAAAATCAATAGCGTATCTCTCCCACATCCCCTGAACGCTTCCTCCCATCCCTATGGCGCCGGGTGTGTACCAGACGCCTTTTGCGGTCTTTCTGTCTTCGGCTATCTCAACAAGCCCGGTTGTGGTCGCATGAAACTGGAACTGGGACTTGGTCTGCTCATAGGGTGTCACTGGGCCATAATAGGCCTTGATATTATCCATGCCTATCCAATAATTGGCATTCTGCGCCCAGGTTGCGGTCTTCTTGTATTCATCTGTTGTAACCCACACCTTCTCCAGTTCAACACTGTTCAAAAAGGATGCGTGATACCACACGTGCCAGCTCATAAGATTATTGCAATCCGCAATATCATTGGCCCTGATCGCGGCCTTTTGTGCCTGAACGGACGCCTGATTTGAACAGGATGTCGTCCCCATGCAAGCCAAAGTTAACAGGATAAATAACGCCATCAAACATGAAATTCTCTTCATTTTAAGTCCTCCGCATTTAAATTGTTATTGATTATAAGATCTTACTCCTTGTCCTCTTGCCAAAAAACGTCTTAAAAGGTTAAAAACATCAAGGCAAATCCTGGAACCATTCCAATTCCAAATGATCCGACAACAGATGATCGGAACATTCGTGATATTAATAAGTAAACCATAAATACGAATATCTTATGGAGAAAGGAACACCTTGAATTAAAAGTGGTGTCCATCAGGACTAATCTTTTACTTCAGGGGGCAGCATCCGACTCTGATGCTTTTGAATGGAAGGATATCAACCCATAAAGCCGGCCATGGATTAAGAAGGTGGGGAAATTTAACCTGCTATTCTTTTAGGGACAAACACACTGTGATGGAAAACAGCATCATCTTCTGAAACATATGGATACTTGAGATGATCCGCCATGGCATGAGATGAATATTTTATAACATTTCGCTGGGCCTTAATTGCCAGGCAAAAAGAGCCGATAAATATTCACGTTTCAATATTGACAGTCATATCTTACCAACAGTAATAGCGGCAAAGGGATGCCATAACTTTCCACTGAACGATTGTTTTAATCCAATTCCCCCACAGAGGAAACCTGCCTGTATTCCACGCCTTCAAATTCATTAAAATGCGCATGCCCGCATTTTATCTTCCTCTTCTCGCTTATCTTCAATTCCTGGCCTGCCGATTTTGTCTCGGCAACAAAATATATTGTCTTTTCGTTCTTTTTTATCAAGGCCCAATCGGGATTGTAATTTCCAATCGGCGTTTGAATCTTAAACCAAAAAGGCAGCTTGAAATAAAATTCTATGTCATCTCGGGTTTCACATTCTTTTGCAAAATTATATTCCACGCTGGAATCAAGGGGTACAAGATTGCTGTAAATGGTTTTATCTTTATTTGATATCCGGAATGTGAGTTCATTTAAATGAACCTCATATTCTTCGAATAATCGCATTTCATATTCCTTATTGCCGATCTTTTCATACTTGATCCCGTCGATCATTAGATCGGTCATAACATCATTAATAACCATCACGGCACTATCAAGAAAAAGCTGGGGATTGATTAAAATTTCCCCAATCTTTCCGGATTTTATTAGTATTTCAAGTATGGTCGAACGAGTCAGTTCGGTCCTTTCCTGAATATAAAAAAGCACATCCGGTATATTAAATATCGCATCCAGGGCTGTAGCATATGATGCCTTGATATCCGATACAATACCGGTTCCAGCAAACTCCAAAGCGGTCTTGATTGTCTTGATGATGGCCTTTTTGATGGCAGGCATTTGATTTAGCGCCTTTGAGGCCTTCTCGATAAGTTCAGGGGTCTCATAATTAACATTATAGGTCGTGTGATATTTTATCCTGTCCCATATCTCCTTGAATCGTTCATCCAGTTCAAAACCTTTACGGTATTTGACTGTGGCCCGATCCTGCTTGTTTTTTATCCTGCCCTTAAAGGATACTCCACAGTCTTCCTCGATCTCGGTTTGGAGCTGTCTTGCGAAATCCTCATATGCCTCATTTGCAATAACCGTTAGGCGACTTATCTCTTTATCTTCAACCCTGTTGCCTTCCTGATTTACAGGCAGCCTTAACCCCTACATCCCTCTTCTCTGCCCTGCCCTCAAAATCCAGTTTCTCCTTCTGGTCCTCCTTTATCTTCTTGATCACACGCTTAATGCGTTCCTTACCAATATCGGCGATAGTCTTGAAACCGGCTTTAAATGCTTTCGAACCCTCATCGCATCTTTCAGGTATCTGAACGCAAATAAATCTACGACTTCCATTATCGTTTTTATTAAGATCAAGAATTGAGTGTGCAATGGTACAAGATCCGGAAAAAAAGTCTAAAACAATAAAGTCATTACCTTCGATCATCCTTATTAAATATTTAAGAAGCATCGTAGGCTTAGGATAATTATCAAAAACGATTCCTAACTCCTCCAACTCAGCAGCAGCTTTTTGAGAACCGCCTAGATTTGTTAAAACAGAAATTACATGACTTTGGCCACCGCTTCGCTTTTTAATAACTTATATTGCACCTGTTTTTGAAATAACAAAAGTTGTCTCTTTCCCTTTATTGTCTTGGATAGGATTTAATCCATTTTGAATGAATTCTAACAATAAATCTTTTGAGCTCCATCCACTACTTACAGTAACGTCATTATCTAATTTATTTCTTTTAATTATTGCATCATTAAAATACCTTGGCCAACTATTGTCCCTTTTTAAAATTTTTCCATTATCAAGATTGGTTGGGAATCCCTTGGGTAAGGTCACTTCACTTTCTGGGTTCTTGGGACCATTCTTCACAATAGTGTTCTGAATTTCTTCTTTATGCAATTTACTTTTATCAGAAATATTAGGATCAACAACTGGTGGATGGGGGAAATATTCTTCAGATTTAGCATATAGCATAACATATTCGTGACAATTTTTTATCTTTGCTTGATTATCAAAATTTCCATCTGTTCGCCAAACAAATTGAGCAACAAAATTTTCTTCTCCAAATACTTCATTCATCAGAAGCCTTAGATTATGTACCTCATTGTCATCGATACTCACAAAGATAACACCATCGTCGCGCAGGAGGTTCCTTGCCAGAAAGAGACGCGGATACATCATGGAAAGCCAGTTACTGTGGTAATGGCCGCTATCCTTGCTGTTTCTCCTGAACAGGCCCTCGCGTGTCATGAAGCCTGTTTCGTCCTTGTCTCCGATCCTGCTCAGGTATTCTTCTTTTGATTCGGAAAATTTGTCGGGATAGATAAAGTTGTCATTGCCGGTATTATAGGGCGGATCGATGTAGATCATCTTGATCTTCCCGAAGTAGGACTTCTGCAGGACCTTTAAGACCTCAAGGTTTTCACCTTCAATAAAGATGTTTCCGGTCTTGTCGAAATCTACTGATTCCTCCCTGCAAGGGGCAAGGGTGGCGGTGGAAGGAGTTTGCAGGGCTCGGAAGGCGTCTGATTTACCGGCCCAGTTCAGGACATATCGCTCGTTCTTGAACTCGATATCATCGCTCAGGGCTGCCTTCATCTTTTCCCAGTCGATCTTGTTTTCTGTAAATGCCTCAGGGATAATTTCCTTAAGCCTGTTGATCTTTTTTTCCTTTATGTTGAGTGATTTTCCGTCCATTCTCTTTTCCAATAGTTTAGGCATGCCCGAATAGTTCAATAGAAAGGTAATTTTGATAGCATCTTAAATAATTTTATATCAAAAAACAATATTAACCTGACCAGGATAAGCCGGGACCAAACAACTCTTAATAGCTTATTCTATTCCCTCCCCTTCGGTTTCGGTCGCCATTCTTTCCCTGATGTCCATCCCCCGGTTGCTGATTCGATGGAGTCAAACTGCGGCATATATGGTTTAATATCCAGCAATGGCGTGGCATCCAGGACATCTATGCCCTGGACGAACAGTATATTTCCTTCCCTTTTCTTCAGCCTTACTATCGACATCCCTATGCCGCAGGGCCTGCACGGATGCCTTGACGCAAATATCCCGTGGGGTTCATCATCAAGAAAGGTCGGCCTGATCATTTCAACCGCCCCGGCCCTGTCAAACTGATAAAGGAGATATATGTGAGAAAAGCCCTCAATGTCCTCAAGGCCTGTTGCATACTGTTCAAAGACCTCGACGCGTCCTGTGGCATCAGATGAATACAGCGGCTGTATGGGGCAGTCCTCCTTTTTATCAAAGGGCGTATGGATAATACCGACAGGTTCGATTATCATTCTTCTCCTTTATATATTACAACAGACCCAGCGGCAAAATCATGCAAAGCCCTTTTCTTTCCTGTTACAGGGATGGAAAAGAATGAAATCAGGCCCAGCAGGAGCTTTACCAGGGTCCTCAGACTTGCCTCGATTATGGAAAGCCTCTTTTCTGTTTCCATTTTTCTGACGCGGATACCTGTGAGCTTCTGACCGATTGTGCATGACATGGTTGTAAGCAGAGTTTCATAAAGTATCCACATGAAAAGTCCGCCCCCTATCCTGATGCACGGATCTACACCTTCTACACCCGGCATATATGCAAAAAAAATAACACAGACCAGGATGAATACCAGATCGACAGATGAGGCAATATATCTTCTCAGGATTGAGGGGTATTTTGAAAGGTCGAAATCACGATCGTATTCCTCCTCCAGCCTCAGTATATCATGCTCCGATAAAACCCTGTTAAGGGCAACATCTCGGATATGCATTCCGAGCATAATATAGAAAGGAACCCTGACAACAATCTCAAATACTGCGTCAAACCACTGTGTCTCATCCGGCAGCCCGGTGGATATATTAATCGGAACATACATGGCAAGTCCCGCAGGCAAGACAACCATGATATAATAGCGCAGGCCAAAGACCCATGCCAGGGAGACATACCTCTCTGGAAAGTCCTTGCCTCTGCCGCCGCCGTTTGAATGGCGGCAATAAAGAGTCCCTAAAACAAGAAGGACAAAGAATGAAGCGGCATTGATATTGTCCCACAGGTTGGATCCATCGCCGGCGGAATAATACAGTGCCCACGAAGCGGCCTGAACAAATAAAATACAACCAAGGTAGATCAGCGCATCTCTCTTTGTGATCCCCCTGCCCGCCAGGTCTGATTTCAATTTTTTTAAGTTCCGGAAGTATATCATTTCCTTATGATCTGAATTTTCTCGAAATCCTGTGTTATTAACTGTCTCAAAATAATATGCGTATTTCACTCCGCCGGGGCCTCCCTTTTTAAAAGAGTTAAATACGCGGCCTATTGAAAGCGATGCAATAAGCCAGGGAAAGCGGGCGGTGTGGGTTTCTCATTCTGCCCATGAAAATCATAATTTGGAGAATCGCAGGATAAATACCCGCCCGCTTAACAGCAACTTGCGCGACGATATTGCCGAGGAATAATTTACTTTTTTAGAAAGGGAGGCCCCGGCGGAGTGAAATCTATTATGAGACAATTAATATGTATGGTTATGCCTGAATAATCTCGCCGACCAGGTCATATGGATGTGACTCATGTATGAGCACCTGCATGATCTCTCCGACCTTTCCATTGCCCTCGTTGATCAATACCTGCCCGTCAACGTCAGGGGCCATCCAGGCAGTCCTTCCGGTCAGAAGGAGTTCGGTCTCGGGGGATACCCCCTCTATCAGCACAGGGAATGTCCGGCCAACCAGTTTACTGTTCCTTTTCTTTGAGATCTTCTTCTGGAGGGTCATGATGGCGTTTAATCTTTCTTCGGACATCTGAGGGTCCGGCAGGCCCTTCAAACGCGCCGCATGTGTACCCCTCTCAGGGCTGTAGATAAAGGTCCCCAGGTGGTCGAACTCCGCAGTTCTCACAAACTCATAGAGCTCCATGAAGGCATCATCCGTTTCACCGGGAAACCCCACCATCAGGGATGTCCTTATGCTGATGCGCCTTTTCCTTGCCTTTATCCTCTCTATCAACCGGATCGGGCTTTCATTATTATCTCCCCTGCCCATTTTCTTAAGGATCTCCATGTTCACATGCTGCATGGGGATATCAAGGTAGGGACAGACCCTTTCATTTCCTTCGATAATATCGAGCAGGCGTTCGGATATCCCCATAGGGTGTGAATAGAGTATCCTTATCCATTCCAGTCCCCTCACCTCAAGCAACCTTTCCAGGAGGTCCTCAAGACCTGCCCCTCCCGAAAGGTCCCTCCCGTACATTGTAGTATCCTGGGCAACGAGATTTACCTCCTTCACCCCCCTCTCCGCCATTCCTCTTGCCTCGGTTATGAGAGAATCGATCTCCCTGCTCCTGAAACGGCCCCTTATCATGGGTATGCTGCAGAAAGAACACCGATGGGAACATCCCTCTGCGATCTTAAGATAGGCGCTGTAAAAGGGTGTGGTCTGAACGCGCGGTGTATTATGGTCTGCAATAAATTCCGGTTTATTGATATAGAAAGGCCGGTCGCAGCCCAGGCTGTCAAGGAGTTCCGGCAGCCTTTCTATTTCTCCTGTCCCGAGCCAGCCGTCCACCTCGGGCATCTCATGTATGAGTTTGTAGCCGTACCTCTGGACAAAACAGCCGGCGACGACGATGGCATCAAGATCTCCTGCCAGTTTCCTGTCCGCCAGTTCAAGGATTGTGTCAATGCATTCCTCTACAGCAGGCTTTATGAATCCGCAGGTATTGACTATCGCTATCTTTGACTCTTCAAGACTGGGGGCTATTGAATAACCCCGTTCTTTAAGCAGCCCCAGCATGTTTTCACTGTCAACAAGGTTTTTTGCGCAGCCGAGACTTATAAGGAATATGCTCTTCATTGATTTGTTTTTTTCTGGCTTGCGGAGAGCCGTCTGAGCAGGGTCATTGCAAATCTCTTTAAAAAGAGCAGCTGAATCTCCTGGGGGGCCTTGTCAAGAAGCATTGCGCTTATCTTCAGCAGTATGCAATCAGAGTCGGTTGCAACGGTTGCCGTGCGCGACTCCCCGCTCAGATATGCCATCTCGCCGAAACATTCTCCCCTGCCGATAACTGCGATCTCTTTGCCGTCTTTGCGGACTACCGCCTGTCCGGACATGATGATATAGAACGAATCATCGATCTCCCCTTCCTTTACCACCGCCGTATCCTTTGCCACCTTAACAACATTGGCTGCGTCCAGTATCGCTTTAACCTGATTCCTTGTAAAGTTACTGAAAAACTGGATGTTGTGAGCATAGTCGATGACATCTTCCGCCTTATCTTCCCTAGCCGCATCCTGTTTCAAACCCCTCAATGCAACACGAAGGTCATAGGCAAGATCCATGCACGTCTGATACCTTTTTGCACCGTCTTTGGAAAGGGCCTTCCGCGTTATCTTTTCCAGTATCTCAGGGATCTCAGGCCGGATTTCATTCACAGGGGTCGGCTCTTCATTTATTATCTTGTACATGATAGAGAAATAGTTATCGCCCGGGAAGGCCTGTTCGCCGGTCAAAAGCTCATAGAGAACGCATCCAAGGGAAAAGATATCGCTTAAAGGGGTGATCGGTTCTTCCTTTACCTGTTCAGGCGACATATAGCTGGGCGAGCCGATTATTCCCTTTGAGGCCGTCTGATCCGTTATCTGCGCTATACCGAAATCAGTGATCTTGACCTCTTTCGATTTGTTGATCATGATATTTGACGGCTTTATATCCCGGTGCACCACATCCTTCTGGTGGGCGTAATCCAGTGCCCTGCATGCCGCGATTATTATCTCAGCGGTCCTGGCTACAGGCATGAGATTATCCTTGCTGCAGAACCTGCCGAGATTCGGCCCGTCTATATATTCCATTGTGATGTAACAGAAGTCCTTGTACATCCCTGCATCGTAGATCGCCACGATGTTGGGGTGCATAAGACGGCCCGCAGACTGAGCCTCGAGAAAAAACCTTTCCCTGTATCTGGTGGCCAGTTCGCCGGTTATATCCGACGAAGGCCTGGATATCTTGATGCTTACATCCCTGTTTATATAAGGGTCCCTCCCCTTGTACACAACACCCATGCTCCCCTGCCCGAGTTTATCGGTAATTTCATAACGACCGACCTTTTCAACATCAAACAAGTCTTTTAAAAACTGGGTATCGACAGGGCTGATATCCTTTTCTCTTCCAAAAAGGCGAACCTTGAGCCAGCGGGTAAGCCCTGATGTTACATCTCCTGAACCGTTACTATTTTTCTGTTCCACCTTTTTTCTCTCTCTATGGTATCTTGCTGAGATCGTTCATCTGAAAACATCTTTTTTAGGATGAACGTTTTTAGCATATTAAATCCGGAATGTACACCGGTAACTCAAAGATCGAAATGCCATTCCTGATCATTTCCGTAAAAAACCTTTGGGGACGCCCGACAGGACCTTCTGACGATCCAGAGTACCGGATCAGACACCTCTTTCCTTAAGCATATCGGTCAGGGTGTCCACTGTGTTTAATTCCGGCTGATCAGTTACCTTTTCCAACAGAAATTCAAGGGCCTTTCCCACATCAGGTCCCGTAGTGATCCCCAGGATATCCATAACCATTTGTCCGTTAAGGGCCAGATCATGATATGTAGGCACTCCTGAATTCCGTTCCAGCGCCATGATCCTCTCCTCCAGCTCCGACAGGAGCCCTGACTCTTCGCCTGCAACACCATGGGCATGAAGGTCCGCTTTCCGGAAGGAGAGAAGTAATCCTATCGGGTCAGGGTTAAACCTCCGTACAAGTCTCCTGATCGCCCCATCGCTCCATTTATGGTCATATTCGATCATGTGATTTGTTATAATATTCGTCACCTTTCTTATCATCTTATTGCTGAACCTGAGACGTTCCATGATCTCAGAGGCTAAGATGGAGCTCTCTTCCGCATGCCTGTAAAAATGGAACTCTCCGTTGAGCTTCTGTCTTACACGGGGTTTGGCAATATCATGAAAAAGGGCGGCCAGTCTTAAGACAGGGTCCTGCTCCACCCTGTCAAGCGTCTCCATTATGTGTCTGAAGACAGTATAGCTGTGATGGCGATTCTGTCTTTTATAAAGACCCTCCAGTAATTCAGGAAGAAAGGCCTCCAGCAGACGGGATTTTTTTAAAAGCCTGAATCCGGATGAAGGCCGTTTTACCATGAGGATCTTCAAGAGCTCTTCCCTTATCCTCTCACCGGCGGCAAGCCTCAACTGATAAGCCATCCCGGAGATGACTTTCATGGTGTCCCTGTCAATATTGAAGCCCAGCTCAACTGCAATCCTGACCGCCCTGATAAGACGAAGGGGGTCTTCGCCGAATCTTTCCGATGGCTCTTTAACACCTCTTATGATTCCTCTTTTCAGGTCCATCCTACCGCCATAGGGGTCGATAATAACCTGCCTGAAAGGGTCATAGGCCACGGCATTGATGGTGAAGTCACGATGGCCCAGGTCTTCCTCAATGGGATTGCTTGAAGGTACGCCCCCCCGTATGGTTGTCAGCTCATAGTGTGCACCTTTATGCACAAGGGTAACGGTCTGGTGCTTTAATGAAAAATGTCTCAGGTCGGCAAAGATGGAAACGATTTCATTATTGGAAGCAGATGTTGCAATGTCCCAATCAGCCACAGGCCGGGCCAGCATGGCATCCCTTAAGGCCCCGCCTACAATGTATGCAGAGAATCCGGCCCTGTTAAGCCTCTCGATAACATGCAGGACAAAACCCGGAACACATTGCGGCTCAAATGTATAACTGGAGTTTTTCCTTGATATCTCGTTCATCTTATTTTCTTTTTGATGCAAATGCAGACGGCTGTCTTGGGCGCCTGCCCCTGTAAAATTATTTTGACTAACTAAGCGTCGTTACTATATATTGACAACAAAATCAGCAATTGTTTTCTAACAATCCCCCTTATCAGGATCAATTGTCAACATGGAAAACGGCTCTTTATCAAAATTCTTCTTTTCAAGCTAACAGGACAAAACAGATGGGATTCATCAAAAAATAAATTCTAACAAAGGAGGAACAATATGGCCAAACGAGTAGGTATAACAATAACACAGCACCTTTTAAGCCAGCAACGCCAAAATCCCGAGGCAACGGGTGCCTTCACCATCCTGCTTAACGAACTGATAGTAGCGGCCAAGGTAATATCAAAGGAGGTAAACAAGGCAGGCCTTGCAGATATCCTGGGCGCCACAGGCGAAATCAATGTCCAGGAAGAGCAGGTGCAGAAACTGGATGTGTATGCCAACAGGGTTATTATGGAAAGGATGCAGCATATCGGGCAACTATGCTGCATGGGCTCAGAGGAAATAGCCGATCTTATCGATATCCCAAGGCAGTATCCCAAAGGAAATTATATCCTGCTCTTTGATCCACTGGACGGGTCTTCCAATATCGATGTCAATATCAGCATAGGCACCATATTCGGCATCTATAAAAAGGTATCCGATGAGACGGATATAAACTTTCTTTTAAGCGACGTCCTCCAGCCCGGTTACAAGCAGGTTGCAGCCGGCTATTTCATATACGGCTCAAGCACGATGATGGTCTATACCACCGGCAACGGTGTTCATGGTTTCACCCTGTATCCGAGCGTCGGCGAGTTCCTGCTCTCCCATGAAAACATCCAGATCCCGGAAAGAGGAAAGACCTACAGCGTTAATGAGAGCAACTATCACTACTGGGATGACAATACAAAGGCCCTGGTGGAATATTTTAAGGCAAAGGACAAGGAGACAGGTCGCCCCTACACATCAAGGTACGTCGGAAGCCTTGTGGCTGATTTCCACAGGAACCTTTTAAAGGGCGGGATATTCATGTATCCGGCGGATTTCAAGGACCCCAAAAAACCTCAGGGCAAGTTGCGTCTCATGGTCGAGGCAAATCCACTTGCGATGGTGGTAAAACAGGCAGGTGGCTATGCAAGCGACGGCAATGGACCGATCCTTGAGATCCAACCCAGCGAACTTCATCAAAGGGTGCCGCTTTTTATTGGAAGCAAAAAGGACGTCGAACTCGCAGAGGAATTCCTGAGCGGCAAGAGGAGATGACATAATACCCGGAATTTTATTGCATACAGCAAGCTGATCCTCAAATAAAAACCGGCATCGGTGTTATTGACCGATGCCGGTTTTTAAGGCCTGATCTTTTGGTTATATCTTGAATTTTCCCACTATCTTTAAAAGACTTTCCACCAGGCTGTTCAACTCACTGGAATTGTCATTTACCTTCTGACCGACAGCATGCATATTATCGATAAGATTATTGACATCCACTATATCCCTGGTAATCTCATTGGAGACATCAGAACTGTGTGCGACATTCCTGTTCACATTGTTGATCCCCAGAGATGCCTGTGAGACGTTGCCTGCGATCTCTCTGGTCGCGGCTGATTGTTGCTCTATCGCCGTCGCAATGGTTGTTACTATCTCATTAACATCGTTTATAACCGTTGATATCTGTCCGATCTCTTCAACGGTCCCGGATGTAGTATCCTGAATACCCCTGATCCGGTTTTTTATTTCCTCTGTTGCCGCTGCAGTCTGCCTTGCCAGTTCCTTGATCTCATTAGCTACAACGGCAAAACCCTTACCGGCCTCGCCTGCGCGCGCCGCCTCTATGGTAGCGTTCAAGGCAAGCAGATTGGTCTGTTCCGATATCTCGGTTATGGCCTCAGTTACCTTGCCTATCTCTTTTGCAGACACGCCGAGTTCATTAACCTTTACAGAGGCGCTTCCGGCCTTGGAGACTGCCTTGCCGGTTATCTCCCTCGCGTTCTCCGCATTTTTTGCTATCTCATTTATTGTGGCGCTCATCTCCTCTGCTGAAGATGCCACTATGTCGAGGTTGGCAGATGCCTGATCCATGGCCGCAGCGATGGAAACCATGCTTGAACTCATTTCCTCCGACGATGTTGCAACTGTTCTTATTGTTAAAGACATGTTGTTTGTCCCTTCCAACATCTCTGATGAAAGCCCGGCAAGATCATTTGATGAGCGCCCCAGGGTATTGGCGTTTTGAGAGATATCCTTAATAATTCCCTGAAGATTTTCTACAAACCGGTTGAACGACCTTCCCAGCAGCCCGATTCCGTCGTTGCTTTTTATTACCAGCCGTTTCCTGAGCTCTCCTTCACCCTCGGAGATGTCCTTGACCATATCAATCATATGGCGAATTGGGGCCATGAGAGAATTCATGCCGATAGTAAGCATGACAAGACCAAATAATGTAATTACGACAAACCCCACTATTATCCAGGACAGCAGTTTGGTAAGGGCGGAGGAAATATAGGCATTTATTTCCGATTGGGGAATTCCGATAAAAAGTATACCAATAATATCACCCTTTTCATCCAGGATAGGATCATAGGCGCACAGGTAAGGCGCGCCTAATATCTTGGCGTCCCCGACATATGATTGTTTCTGCATAAGCGGCTTAAAGGCTGCACTCTGGCTGCCCAGCTTTGTACCAACGACACGGGTTCCATTCTCATTAAGGATATTCGTGGTGATACGCGTGAAGTCCCCCGCTTCATAAATAAAGATGGTTGCAACAACACCCAGATCCGCCTTCACGGCATCTACCATCTCAAATCTGTTATCAATCAGGATATCTTTTTCATCGACCAGATGACCGTCCAAAAGGCGGATGGCGCCGTAGTAATCTTTCATATACATCCTGGCCGCATGAATGTCCCCGTCAAGTTTTGAACGGAATGTGTTTTCCACAAGGCTGTTGCTGATATTGCTTGCATTCCTGTAGGCGAAAAAGCTTAAGAACACCCCCATGAAAATCAGCAACCCGCCTGTCATTAATATTATTTTTGTCCTTAATCTCAGGTTATTCCACATGCGCCTCTCCCTTTTATTCATATTTTCATCAACCACTTATTCTGATTCCATTGCCGAATAACGTTTTTAATTCTTTTATGGATTACTTGAGTCTATTTTTTTAGAATTATCGATTTATGGATATGTAAATCTTATTTATACTTATGTAGCAAAAATCATACCAGATCTATATTCACGGCAAAAACATATTTGTTATAATAAAAGTCAGTAATGTCCGGTTAGAATCTTGCATTGCAGCCAAAACTATATCACACGGCACCGGAGGGTCTCTTTTTTTTAAAGTGAAATAATTCCTCGGCAATATTGTCGCATAAGGCGGCTTAAAGC
>Ga0153915_10001944_pt1 | contig 19027 bp, 20 predicted proteins | sample Opewatmetagenome_2_FD_107003 | JGI IMG/M metagenome (GOLD analysis project Ga0153915, IMG submission 107003) | Freshwater wetland microbial communities from Ohio, USA - Open water 3 Core 3 Depth 3 metaG | ecosystem: Environmental > Aquatic > Freshwater > Wetlands | place: USA: Ohio, Lake Erie...
CGCGTGGACTACGAAGTCGTCAACCTCGATCTGCTCGCGGCGAAGTTCGATGCGGGCACGGTCGTGACGCCGGAGCTGCTGCGCGAGCACGGCCTGGTGCCGGGCGGGAAGAGCCCGATCAAGATTCTGGCGCGCGGCGACATCAGCAAGACGCTGACGGTGCGCGCGCACAAGTTCAGCGGCAAGGCATCGGAGAAGCTCGCGGCCGCCGGCGGAAACGCAGAACTGATCGCGTAGGGATTCCCCATGGCTTTGGACAACAGCCTCAAGAACATCTTCGCCGTCTCCGAGCTGCGAAACCGCGTGCTGTTCACGCTCGGGCTGCTGTTTGTCTATCGCATCGGCAGCCACATCGTGGTGCCGGGCGTGGACATCCGCGCGCTCGACGAGTTCGCGCAGCAGCTCGGCAAGAACAGCATGTTCGGTCTGTACGACATGTTCACGGGGAACAACCTGTCGAAGGTGACGATCTTCGCGCTGGGCATCATGCCGTATATCAGCGCGTCGATCATCCTGCAGCTGCTCACGGTTGTGTGGCCGTACCTCGAGCGCCTGTCGAAGGAAGGCGAGCTCGGCCGCCGCAAGATCACGCAGTACACCCGCTACGGCACGATCGCGCTGAGCATCGTGCAGTCGCTCGGCATCGCGATCTTCCTCGAGCGCAACACGTCGCCCTCCGGCTTCCACCTGGTGATGAATCAGGGCTGGGGCTTCCGGCTCATGACGATCCTCACGCTCTCGACGGGGACGTCGTTCATCATGTGGCTCGGCGAGCAGATCACCGAGCGCGGCATCGGCAACGGGATGTCGCTCATCATCTTCGCCGGCATCATCGTCGGCTTCCCGCGCGGGGCGATGACGACGCTCGATCAGGTGCGGACCGGGCAGATCAGCCCGCTGCGCATCGTGTTCCTCGTGATCCTGATGGTGCTCGTCGTCGCGGCCATCATCTTCGTGGAGCGCGGGCACCGGCGGGTCACGGTGCAGTACGCCAAGCGCGTCGTCGGCCGGCGGATGTACGGCGGGTCGAGCACGCACATCCCGCTCAAGGTCAACACGGGCGGCGTCATCCCCGTCATCTTCGCGTCGTCGATTCTCGCGTTCCCGTCGACGATCGCGCAGAGCCTCTTTACGGGCCAGAAGTGGGTCGACCCCTTCGTGCAGCAGATGAACATCGGGATGCCGCTGCACAACCTGCTCTACATCCTCGGCATCATCTTCTTTGCGTACTTCTACACGGCGATCATCTTCAATCCCGATGACGTCGCCGAGAACATGCGCAAGTACGGCGGGTTCATTCCCGGCATTCGTCCGGGCAAGCGGACGGCCGAGTACATCGACACGATCCTGACGCGCATCACGCTGGCGGGCGCCGTGTACCTCGCGCTCATCGCGATTCTGCCGCAGTGGCTGACGGGCGGCTTCCGCGTCGCGCCGATTCCGTTCATCGGCGAGTGGCTCGATTCGGTGCTCCCGAAGTTCATCACCGAAGGCATGAACGTCACGTTCTTCTTCGGCGGCACCTCGCTCCTGATCGTCGTGGGCGTGACGATGGATACCGTGCAGCAGGTGGAGTCGCAGCTCATCATGCGGCATTACGATGGCTTCATGAAGAAGACGCGGTTGCGCGGCAGGCGCGGGTAGCCGGTGGCCGTCAACGTCATCATGCTCGGCCCCCCGGGGGCCGGCAAGGGCACGCAGGGCGAGCGGTTCGCGATGGGGCATCGCATCCCGAGGATTTCGACGGGCGACATCCTGCGCGACGAGATTCATTCGGGGAGCACGCTCGGCAAGGCCGCGAAGATCGTCATGGATCGGGGCGAGCTCGTGAGCGATCAGGTGATGATCGACATCGTGACCGAGCGGCTCGCGCGTCCCGACGTGAGCAACGGGTTCGTGCTCGACGGGTTTCCGCGGACGGTGGCGCAGGCGGAGGCGCTCGATCGGCTGATGGCCGGACGCAGCGACCCGCTGATCGTGCTCGACATCGTCGTGCCGGAGGCGGAGCTGGCGCGCCGGCTCGGCTCGAGAATGATCTGCGAGTCGTGCGGGCACAACGCCGACGGCAGGGAAACCAGGCCGGGCGTCTGTCATTTCTGTGGCGGCAAGCTGACGCAGCGCACCGACGACAACGCGGCCGTCGTGCTCGAGCGGTTCAAGGTGTATCAGACCGCGACCAAGCCGCTCGTGGACTTCTATCGCGCGCGGCCGACGTTCCGGACGATCAACGGCGCCCAGTCGCAGGCTGACGTGGCGAAGGATCTGGTCGCGGCCGTCGAAGCCATCAACGGCGCGAAACTGGCGAGCGGAGGCGGGAAGCGGTGATCGTCTGCCGGTCGGCCGCCGAGCTCGAGCTGATGCGCGAGGCCGGGCGCCTGGTTGGCGAAGTGCTGACGGAGCTGGCGGCGGCCGTCGCCCCAGGTGTGAGCACCGCGGATCTGGACGCGCTGGCCGAGAAACGCATCCGGCAGGCGGGCGCGATGCCGGCGTTTCTGGGGTATCACGGATATCCCGCGACGATTTGCGCGTCGGTCAACGACGAAGTGATCCACGGGATCCCGTCGGGCCGCCGGGTACTGAACGAAGGCGACATCATCTCGATCGACGTCGGCGCGTCGATGAACGGGTACTACGGCGACAGCGCGGTGACGCTGCCGGTCGGGAAGATCTCGGAGCAGGCGGCGACGCTGCTTCGCGTCACCGAGGAGTCGCTCTACAAGGCGATCGAGGCGGCGCGGCCGGGCAACCGGGTGTCGGATGTCGGCCACGCCGTGCAGAAGCACGTCGAGGCGTACGGGTTTACGGTGGTGCGCGAGTTCGTGGGCCACGGCATCGGGCAGAAGATGCACGAGGAGCCGCAGGTGCCCAACTACGGGCAGCCGGGCCACGGCCCGCGGCTCGCCGAGGGCATGGTCCTCGCGATCGAGCCGATGGTGAACGCGGGATCGGCGGCGGTGAAGGTGCTCGCGGACGGCTGGACGGCGGTGACGCGCGACGGCAGCCTGTCGGCGCACTTCGAGCACACGGTGGCCGTAACGGCAGGAGAGCCGTGGATTCTGACCGCGAGGGAAGTGCCGGTCAGCGCAAGGAAGTAACGGGCCCTGTCGGTGTGGTCACCGACGTCCTGCCAAGCGCGATGTATCGCGTGAAGCTGGATGACGGCGGTTACATCGTTCAGGCGCATATTGCGGATCGCATCGACCGTAACTTCGTGCGCGTGCTGGTCGGGGATCGAGTTGAAGTGGAACTGTCGGGCGCGGACAAGAGCCGTGGCCGGATAGTGAGGAAGATCTGATGAAAGTTCGAGCGTCAGTGAAACGGATTTGTGACAAGTGCAAGATCGTCCGCCGCAAAGGCGTCGTGCGGGTGATCTGTTCGAACCAGAAACACAAGCAGCGGCAGGGATAAGACTATGGCGCGAATTGCAGGCGTGGATTTGCCGCAGGCCAAGCGGGTCGAGATTGGCCTGACCTACATTTACGGCATCGGGCGGATGCGCAGCAACGGCATCCTCAAGGAAGCGGGCGTGAGCCCCGACGTGCGCGTGAAGAACCTCACCGAAGACGACGTGCGGAAGATCTCGCGGGTCATCGAGGAGCAGGGCGGCGTCGAAGGCGACCTCCGCAAGGACATCTCGATGAACATCAAGCGGCTGATGGAAATCGGCTGTTACCGCGGCGCGCGCCACCGCCGCGGGCTGCCGGTGCACGGCCAGCGCACGCGGACGAACGCGCGCACCCGCAAGGGCCCGCGCAAGGGCGCCATCGCGAAGAAGAAGGTTATCTAAATGGCGAAGAGCGAACCGGTTGACGCGTCGGCGGTCCCCGAAAAAGGCGAGAAGAAAGAGGGGACCGGCAAGCGCAAGAAGACATTCAAGAAGCGCGGCGAAAAGCGCATCGTGCATCACGGGCTGGCGCACATTCAGGCGTCGTTCAACAACACCGTGGTGACGATCACCGACACCGAAGGCAACGTCGTCGCGTGGTCGAGCGCCGGCGGCATCGGCTTCAAGGGATCGCGCAAGGGCACGCCGTACGCGGCGACGCAGGCGGCGCTCAACGCCGGCAACGCGGCGAAGGCCGTGGGCATGCGTTCGCTGGACGTGCGCGTCAAGGGACCGGGATCGGGCCGCGAGTCGGCTGTCCGCGCGCTGCAGACGGTCGGCCTCGAGGTGAAGTCGATTCGTGACGTCACGCCGATTCCCCACAACGGTTGCAGGCCGCCCAAGCGTAGGAGAGTGTAGATGGCACGTTATATCGGACCGGTTTGTCGTCTGTGCCGCCGCGAGGCGATGAAGCTGTTCCTCAAAGGGGAACGCTGCTACACGGAGAAGTGCGCGATCGAGAAGCGCAACTTCCCGCCCGGGCAGCATGGCAAGACGCGGAAAGCGAAGCTCGCGGGTTACGGCCTGCAGCTGCGCGAGAAGCAGAAGGTCAAGCGCATCTACGGCGTGCTCGAGGATCAGTTCCGCCGGTACTTCGAGCAGGCGGAGCGGACGCGCGGCATCACGGGCGAGACGCTGCTGCAGCTGCTCGAACGCCGCCTCGACAACGTGGTCTACCGCCTCGGGCTCTCGACGTCGCGGCCGCAGGCGCGCCAGCTCGTGCGCCACGGACATTTCCAGGTGAACGGCAAGAAGGTCGACATCCCGTCCTATTCGGTGAAGGCGGGCGACGTGATCAGCGTCATCGGCCGCACGCAGAAGAACGTCACGATCGAGCACGCGATTGAAGAGGTGAAGGGCCGCGGCATCCCCGAATGGCTCTCGTTCGATCCGAACTCGATCTCGGGACGCATCGTCTCGATGCCGACCCGCGAGCAGATCAACCTGCCCGTGCAGGAACAGCTGATTGTGGAGTTGTATTCGAAGTAAGAAGGAAGAAGTTAGAAGTTAGAAGTAGTTCTCAGTTCTTACTTCTAAGTTCTTACTTCCGTCTAACTGCCGGCCCGCAGCCTTGACAGACCTGCGGCGGGAGGCCGGCGGTCACTTGCAGGTCTGGAGGCCCGTCTGCGGGCCCGTAGACGAAAGGACAGATGCCATGTTGTGGAAAGGTTTTCAGCGGCCGAAGCGGCTTGAGTTCGAGCGCGAGACGCTCACGGACAGGTTCGGACGGTTCTACGCGCAGCCTTTCGAGCGCGGCTTCGGCACGACCATCGGCAACGCGCTCCGCCGCGTGCTGCTCTCCTCGATTGAAGGCGCGGCCATCACCGCGGTGAAGATCGACGGCGTGCTCCACGAGTTCTCGCCGATTCCGGGCGTCGTCGAGGACGCGACCGACATCATCCTCAACCTGAAGCAGATTCCGCTGAAGCTCCATGTCGACCACACGAAGACGCTGACCTTGCGCGTCGACAAGGCCGGCGAGGTGCGCGCGCGCGACATCCAGGCGGACGCCGACGTCGAGATCCTCGAGCCGGACGCGCACATCGCGACCGTGGCCGAGGGCGGGAAGCTCCACATGGAGATGCGCATGAAGCGCGGCCGCGGCTACGTGTCGGCCGACAAGAACTTCGACGAAGACCTCGGCATCGGCTGGATTCCGATCGACTCGGTCCACTCGCCGATCAAGAAAGTGAACTACCTCGTCGAGGCGGCGCGTCTCGGACAGACGACCGACTACGACAAGCTGACCGTGGACGTGTGGACGAACGGATCGATTGCCGCGCGCGACGCCGTGTCGCTCGCCGCGAAGCTGATTCGCGACCACCTGAACATCTTCATCAACCTCGAAGAGGGCGAGGGCCAGACGGCCGAAGCCCTGGCCGATCAGCCGAGGGCTGGTGTCAGCAACGAAAACCTCGACAAGAGCGTCGAGGAGCTCGAGCTCTCCGTCCGGTCGTACAACTGCCTCAAGAACGCGAACATCCGCACGATTCGCGAGCTGGTGCAGAAGACCGAGGCCGAGATGCTCAAGACGAAGAACTTCGGGCGCAAGAGCCTCAACGAGATCAAGGAGATCCTGCACACGATGGGTCTGAGCCTCGGCATGCGCGTGGATCAGACGACGACGTCGCAGGACTAGAGTATGAGACATCGAGTTGCACACCGAAAGCTGGGACGGGTCACCGAGCATCGCATCGCGATGCTCCGCAACCAGGCGACCAACCTGCTGCGTCACGAACACCTGACGACGACGGTGCCGAAGGCGAAGGAGCTGCGTCCGTTCGTTGAACGGATCATCACCGTCGCCAAGCGGGGCCTCGCCGCCGGCACGGCCAACGCGAAGGAGCTCAACGCGCGCCGTCTCGTCATGCAGGACCTGCAGGATCGCGACGTCGTCACGAAGCTGTTCGACACGATCGCGCCGCGCTTCGCGGAGCGCCCCGGCGGCTACACGCGGCTGATGCGGATTGGCTTCCGCAAGGGCGACAGCGCCGAGATGGCCCAGGTCGAGCTGATTGGCAGCGAGTTCAATCCTCGCGCGAAGGCCGAAGGCGAGGCCAAGGCCGAAGGCGAGAAGCCGAAGGCCAAAGGCGTCGGCGGACGTCTGCGCGCGGCGGCCGAACGCATGCGCGGCAAGAAGGAAGAAGGCGGCGGGAAAGTCTCGACGAAGCCGTCGAAGGGCGTCACCCGCAAGAGCACGACACCGCGAAAGGCGGGCGGCAGCTAGAACGCGCCGCCCGCGGCCGCGACGCGTCTGGTATACTCCCGCGATTCCGGGAGGCTTACTATGACGCGTCGCTTCGCCTGCGTCGCCCTTGTCCTGGTCCTCTTCGGAGCGTCTGCGAGCGCGCAGCAGAAGGCCACGGCGCAGAACGTTCAAGAAATCTCCTACACGTCCGTTCCGAATCTTCTGAAAATTCCCGCCGGCGAGACGCTCGGTGAAGCCGTAGGTGTGGCGACAAATTCCAGCGGACATATCTTCGTCTATCACCGCAGCGCCACCACGCGGCTGTGGGAGTTCGACAGGAACGGCGCCTTCGTTAGGGAAATCGGCAAGGGCTACTACGGCTTCGAGTTCGCGCACTCGGTGCGCGTCGATCCGCAGGACAACATCTGGACGGTCGACGAAGGCACGAACACCGTCACGAAGTTCAGCCCGGAGGGAAAATTCCTGATGGTGCTGGGCCGTCGTCCGCCGGCGGTCGAGGGCGCCGTCGCGACCGCCACCGGTCCGAATCCGCCGGCGCAGAAGTACATCTTCTGCCGGCCGACCGACGTCGGCTGGGATCCGCAGGGCAACATCTTCGTGTCGGATGGCTATTGCAATAACCGCGTGGTGAAATTCGACAAGGACGGCCGGTTTCTCGCGCAGGCGGGGAGCGAAAAGGCCGGCAGCGAACCCGGTCAGTTCAACCTTCCGCACGGACTTCAGGTCGACGGACAGGGCAACGTCTGGGTGGCTGACCGCACCAACAACAGGTATCAGGTCCTCGACAACAATCTCAAACCGCTGAAGACGTACACCAACCTCGGCGTCGGCTGGACCGTGTGCGTGTCGTCGGGACCGCATCAGTACGTCTTCGCGTCGAACTCCAATCCCAACGGCAATGCGCCAGGGACGTGGGCGAACACGGGTGAGATCTACAAGCTGGAGCTCGACGGCACGATTCTCGGGAAGTTCGGCCACGCCAGCAAGGAATTCGGCGGGTTCCAGGTCGTGCACATGATGGACTGCCGCAACCCGAACGAGGTCATCGTCGGAGAAATCGAATCGTGGCGCGTGCAGAAGCTGGTGCTTCGATGAAATCCTTCACACCAATCGTTCTTGGCGCGGTGCTGCTGGCCGGAGTCACTGTCCGTGCGCAGAACCAGGCGCCGGAGATCGCGTTTGAGTCCGTCGCGAACCCGCTGACGCTGCCGGACGACATCTATCTCGGTGAGGTCGGCGGCGTCGCCGCGAATTCGAAGGGCGACGTCTTCGTATACACGCGCACCGGACACCCGACGATTTCGATCGGCGGCTCCCGCGCATTCGCGCATGGCGGCTCGCGGCTGTTCCAGTTCGATCGCAGCGGAAAGTTCACGCGCGAGATCGGCAAGGACAGCTACGGCATGATGTTCGCGCAGCAGGTCCGCATCGATCCGCAGGACAACGTGTGGATCGTCGATCAGATGACGGGCTACGTGATGAAGCTCGATTCGGGCGGACGCGTGCTGATGCTGCTCGGCAGAAAGCCGGAATCGGTGCCGGTGCCCGCTCCTGCGCCTGGCGCCGGTGGCAGAGGCGGCCGCGGCGGCGGACTGCCCGGCGCGGGCGCTCAAAGCGACGTCTTCAATCGCCCGACCGACGTGGCGTGGGATTCCGCCGGAAATATCTTCGTTGCCGACGGCATGGGCAACGCGCGCATCGCCAAGTTCGACAGCAAGGGCGTGTTCATCAAGTCGTGGGGATCCAGAGGAACCGACCCCGGCATGTTCGGCACGGTCACGGCCCTCGCCGTCGACGCGCAGGGCAACGTGTACGCCGCCGACGGCGGCAACAAGCGGATCCAGGTCTTCGACAACAACGGCACGTTCAAGACGCAGTTCGCCAACGTCGGCACGCCGTCGGCACTCTGCATGACGCCGGGGCCGAATCAGTTCCTCTACAGCTCCAATTCCAATCCGCCGGAGGATTTCGACAGCGGCGGCGAGATCTACAAACTGAAACTGGACGGCACCGTCGTCGGCAGGCTCGGCAAAGCGGGGAAGCGGCCGAAGGAGTTCGGCACCGTCAACTCCATCGACTGCCGCAGCGAGAACAGCCTGCTGGTCGGCGAAGTGAGCAACATGCGGGTGCAGAAGCTCACGCTGCGCTAGCGGTCAGACGCGCAGGGTCTTCCACCGGCCCTGCCGGAAGATCCACGCGCTGATGAACGCCAGCACCGAGAAGCCCACGCTCAACGCGATAAACGCGCCCGTCGGTCCGAAGCCAAGCGGATAGGCGAGGAGCCACGCCAGCGGAATCTCGAGCAGCCACAGGCTGAACAGGTTGATGAGCGTCGGCGTCCGCGTGTCGCCCGCGCCGTTGAACGCCGCCGTCAGCACCATCCCGCAGCCGTAGAAGAGAAATCCCGCCGAGACAATCCGGAGACAGTGAATGGCGTGCGACGCGACTTCTCCGTTCCGGGTGAAGGCGCTCACCAGGGGCGGCGCGAAGAGCAGAAAGATCGTGCCGATGGCCGTGAGGCACACCGTGTTGTACAGCCCCGCCTTCCACGCCGAGGCCTCGGCACGATCGGGTCTGCCCGCGCCCAGGTTCTGTCCGACGAGAGTGACCGCGGCATTGCTGACGCCATAGGACGGCAGCAGCGCGAACAGGATGATGCGGATGCCGATCGTGTTGCCGGCCACGGCCGCGCTCCCGAAGCCGCTGATGATCCGAATGAGGCCCATGTACGACGCCGTGCCGATGAAGTTCTGAAACGTCGCCGTGCCGGAAATGGACAGGATGCCGCGCATGACGGGCGGGTCGAGCCGCAGATGCGGCCAGCGGATGCAGATGCGGCCGTCCTTGCGCGTCAGGCAGTACACCTGGATCAGCACACCGGTCCAGCGGCCGATGCTCGTGCCGATCGCGGCGCCCGTGACGCCGAGCCGCGGGAACGGGCCGATGCCGAAAATCAGGCACGGTCCCAGCGTGATGTTGATGGCGTTGGCGATCCACAGGACGCGCATGGCGATGGCCGCGTCGCCGGCGCCGCGGAAGACGGAGTTGATGAGAAACAGGAGCGTGACGCCGCCGCTCGCGCCGATCATCACGCGCGCGAAGCGCGATCCCGTCGCGACGACAGCCTCGTCGGAGCCCATGAGCCGGAGGAGCGAGGGAGCGAAGAGAATGCCGGCGGCGCCGACGACAGCACCGACGGCGAGGCCGATGGCAATAGACTGCACGGCGGCTTTCGCCGCGCCGTCTGTGTCGCCTTCGCCGATGCGCCGCGCGACGGTTGCGGCGGCGCCGACCGACAGGCCGATGGCGACCGCGTAGACGACCGTCATCAGCGACTCGGTGATGCCGACGGTCGCGACAGCGTCCGTGAGGCCGAGCCGCCCGACGAAGAAGACGTCCGCCACGGCGAACACCGACTCCATGAGCATCTCGAGCACCATCGGGATCGCCAGCAGGAGCACGGCGCGGCCGATGGCCACCTTCGTGAAGTCGGCGCTCGTTCCGCGAACGGCTTCGCGGAGCGTCTGCCAGATCGATCCTGATTCAGGTTCTGCGGCCGTCGTCGTCACACTTCTTCGATTTCGACGCCGGCCCGCTCCGCCTTTGCCGCCGCGACGATCTTGGTCTGGAGATGCGCCGGCACTTCGTCGTAGTGCGAGTACTCCATGTGGTACGAGCCGCGCCCGCCCGTCGCCGACGTCAGGTGCTGCTCATAGGTCAGCATCTCGGACATCGGTACCTGCGCCTTGATGATCGTGGTGGCGCCGCGCGTGTCCATGCCCGCGATGCGCCCGCGGCGGCCGTTGAGATCGCCCATCAGGTCGCCGGCGAAATCCGACGGCGCGTACACCTCGACGTTCATGACCGGCTCGAGGATGGTGGGCCTCGCGCGCGTCATCGCGTCCTTGAACGCGAGCGATCCCGCGAGCTTGAACGAGAGCTCGTTGGAGTCGACGTCGTGGTAGGCGCCGTCGAACACGGTGACGCGGAAGTCGACCATCGGGTAGCCCGCGAGATAGCCGCGGAGCCGCGCGTCCTGAATGCCTTTCTCCACGGCGGGAATGAACTGCCGCGGGATCGATCCGCCGAAGATGTCGTCGACGAACTCGAAGTCCGATCCGCGGGGTAGCGGCTCGACCTTGATCTTGCAGTCGCCGAACTGCCCGTGGCCGCCGGTCTGCTTCTTGTGGCGGCCGTGCGCCTCGGTCGCGCCCTTGATCGTCTCGCGATACGGAATGCGCGGCGGCTTGAGATTCACGTCGACGCCGAACCGCCGCTTGAGTTTCGCGACCGTCACTTCGATGTGAAGCTGCCCCTGGCCGGAGAGCAGCAGCTCCTTGGTCTGCGGGTCGCGGCTGTACTTGATCGAAGGATCCTCTTCCTCGATGCGGTGCATCGACGTGCTGATCTTGTCTTCGTCGCCCCGCGACTTCGGTTCGATGGCATACGACAGGACGGGCTCCGGGAACGTGACGGCGGGGAACGTCATCGCGTCCGACGTGTCGCCGAGCGTGTCGTTGGTCAGCGTGTCCTTGAGTTTTGCGACGGCGGCCAGATCGCCGGCTTTCACCTCGGGCACCGCCGTCTGCGTCTTGCCCTGCAGCAGCAGGACATGCCCGATTCGCTCCTGCGAATCGCGCGTCTTGTTGGGCAGCGTGGAGTCCGCCTTGATAGTGCCCGTCACGACGCGGAACATCGTGATGCGGCCCGCAAAGGGATCCGCGATCGTCTTCCAGACGAATGCCTGCGGCGGCTTTCTGTCGTCGGCCGCGCAGGTGATCTCCTGTTTGTTCCTGTCGAGCGCGCGGAAGGGCCGCTCGGCGGGCGAGGGCAGAAGGTTGACGACGGCGTCGAGCAGCTGCGGCACGCCGATGTTGGCGAGCGCCGACGTGCAGACGAGCGGAAAGAGCTTCGCGGACGCCGTGGCGCTCTTGAGGCCCGCGACGAGCTCTTCGTCCGTCAGCGTTCCGGCTTCGAAGAAGCGCTCCATCAGCGTCTCGTCAGCCTCGGCGACCATTTCGATCAGCGCCTCGCGCGCGGAGTCCACGGCCGAGGTCATCGCCGCCGGCACCGCCTCTTCCTTGAACTTGCCGCTTTCGTTCGTCTCGAACACGAACGCCTTGCGCGTGACGAGATCGACGACACCGCGAAACGATTTCTCCTCGCCGATCGGCAGTTGGATGGGGATGACGGTGCGGCTGCACGCGTCGCGCAGCGACTGCAGGGCGCGGTCGAGATTCGCGCGCTCGCGATCGAGCCGATTGAGCACGACGAGCCGCGGCATCTCGAGATCGGCCGCGGCGTCCCAGACTTTTTCCGTCTGCACCATCACCCCGGCCACGGCGTCGACGACGACGACGGCGGCGTCGGCGACCTGGAGCGCCGCGCGCGCGTCGCTCAGGAAGTTGCCGATGCCCGGCGTGTCGATGACGTTGATCTTCTGCCTGTTCCATTCAGCAAACGCGAGGCAGGCGCCGAGCGTGTGCTTCCGCGCGATCTCTTCTTCGTCGTAGTCCGTGACGGTCGTGCCCTCGTCGACCTTGCCGAAACGGTTGACCATGCCGGCGACGGAAAGGATGGCCGAGGCGAGCTGCGTCTTACCTGAACTGGTGTGACCGACGAGGGCGATATTTCGAATGCTGGCGGCGTCGTAGACCTTCATAAGCCGGGCCCCCTGTCCCCGAGGAAAGGAGGATCATAGCGCCGACGCTATTCGTAGCGAAGGGCTTCGATCGGGTCGAGGCGCGAAGCTTTGAAGGCCGGATACATTCCGAAGAAGATGCCGACGGAGGCCGAGAAGCCGAGGCCGATGGCAAACGACCACCAGGGCAGGGAGACGGGGAAGCCGGAGATCAGGTGGACCAGCAGGCCAATGCCGCTGCCGAGGCCGATGCCCAGCAGGCCGCCGAGCGAGGTGAGAAACGCGGCTTCCATCAGGAATTGAAAGAGAATTTCGGCGCGGCGCGCGCCCAGGGCCTTGCGCACGCCGATTTCGCGCGTCCGTTCCGTCACGCTGATCGACATGATGGCCATCACGCCGATGCCGCCCACCATCAGCGCAATGGATGAGATGACGATCAGCGCGAACAGCGTCGCCTGGCTGATGCGCTCGTAGAGCTTCAGGATGGAGTCCTGTGTAAAGAGATCGAAGTCGTCCGGCTGGTCGAGCTTCAGACCGTGCCGGGCCCGCATGATCGCCTGCACCTCATTCATCGCGGTCTGCGCGCTGATGCCCTCACGCGGCACGACCGAAATCTGAATGTTCGACAGCGAGCCGAGGTTGCCGATGCGTACGACGCGCATGCCGTAGATCCGCTGATAGGTCGTGTGCGGGATGACCACGAAGTCGTCCGCGTTGGTGTTGAAGCCGCCCGGCGTCGGCCGTTTCCCGAACGCGCCCACGACTTCGAACCGTTCGGATCCGATGCGCACGGTCTTTCCGATCGGATCCGTGCCCGCCTCCTCGAACAGCCGCTGGTACGGACCGTACGCGAGCACGACCACGTTCTTCCGGTACTGCAACTCAGTGCCGTTGAAGAACCGCCCCAGCTTGAAGGGAATGCGCGTGCCTTCGGCGAAGAACTCGGACGTGCCGAGGACGAGGACCGGCCTGGTCTTCAGGTTCCTGTAGAACACGCGCTGCTGCGACCTCGGTCCCACGCCGGCGCCGAGCTCGAGGTCGACATACTGGAGCGTCGTGGCCTGTTGTTCGATCGCGCGCGCGTCCGAGACGGTAAGGTTCGGCCGTTTGAGCAGCTCGCGGATCTCGCCACCGTTGGCGAAGTCGGTGATGCCGAAGCGCTGAACGAAGATCGTGTTGGGGCCGATCGTGGCGAAGAGTTCCCGCACCGACTGATCGAACCCGCGGATGAGCGCCGTCATGCCGACGATGGCGGTGATGCCGATGACGATGCCGAGCACGGTCAGGCCGGAGCGCATCTTGTTGGTGCGCACGGTGTCGAACGCCATGACGACGACTTCTTTGAGGAGATCGACCCGGACCGTCATTGCGGCTATTCCCGTCGCAGCGCTTCGATGGGGTCGAGGCGCGCGGCCTGTGATGCTGGATACAGGCCGAAAAAGAGACCGACGATGGCCGTGATGCCGATGCCGAGCGCGATCGACCACGCTTCGACAGCGGCGGGAATCGGCGTGGCCTTCGAGATGATGAGCGCGATGGTCGTGCCGAGGATCGTGCCGACGACGCCGCCGAACATTGACAGCACGACGGATTCCGTCAGCATTTGCGACATGATGTCCGATCGCCGGGCACCGAGCGCCTTGCGGAGGCCGATCTCGCGCGTCCGCTCGGTCACGACCATCAGCATGATGTTCATGATGACGATGCCGCCGACGACGAGCGAGAGGCCGACGACGCCGATGAGCACGGCGAAGATGCCGTTGGTCGCCGACTGGTAGATGCCGATGATCGTGTCGGACGTGAACATGCCGAAGTTGTCCGGCTGCTTCGGCTTGAGCCGGCGCGCGCCGCGGAGTGCGACCGTCGCTTCGTCCTGCGCCGCGACCATCTGCGCGACGTCACGCGGCTTGACCGTGAGTTCGAGCGAGCGGCGCGAGCCGAACAGCATGGCGAATTGCCCGAGCGGGACGAGCGCGAATGAATCCTGCGACTGGCCGAGGACCGTGCCTTTCTTTTCGCTCACGCCGACCACACGGAAGTGCGTGCCTTCGATCTGCACGATCTTGTCGATGGGGTCGACGTTGCTGCCAAAGAGGCGATCGGCGGTCTGCCACCCGAGCACGACGACGGGTCGCGCGCTGTCCACTTCGGCCGGGCTCATCAGCCGGCCGCGCTCGGCGTTGTATCCGGAAAAATTGATGTACCCCGACGTCACGCCGGTGACCCCCGTGTTGTCGATCGACTTGTCGCGATAGGTAATCCGTCCGTTGGCCTGGGTGTCGGCCATGACGGCCGCGATGTTGTCGCCGCCGTACCGCTGGATCGCTTTCATGTCCTGCACGGTAATCAGCGGGTTGTAGCGGACGCGATCGAAATCGTCGTCGCTGCGCGTGATGGGGTAGCGCTGGATGCTGAATGAGTCGGAGCCCGCTTCGGTGAGAATCGCCTGCTTGACCGACGCGTTGAGCCCCTGAATCAGCGACACCACGGCGATGATCGACGTGACCGCCACGATGTTGCCGAGGACGGTCATGAACGATCGGAGCTTTGACGCCCAGATCGCGGCGAGCGCGATCTTCGCCGACTCGAAAAGCTGGCTCACTTCTGGGTTTGCTTGTTGTCGACCTTGACGGGATCACCGTCGGCGATGTTGCGCACGGAGTTGTACGGCCCTGTCACGACCTGGTCGCCGGGCTTGAGGCCGGAGAGCACCTCGAAGTACTTGTCGCCGGCGATGCCCATCTTGATCGGCACGAACTCGACGTTCTTCTCTTTCTCGCGGAAGACAAACACGCCTTCGGTTTCCTTGCGCGTCTGGCCGGGCTTGAGCTCGGCCGCCGAGGCGACTGTCTCGACGCTGCTGCCGCCGTTGGTGGTGCCGCGGCGACGCCGCTTGGCGTCCTTCGGCTCGCGCACGATCTGTCCGTTGGCGTCGTACGTCAGCTCGCGCACGGCCACCGACGGAATCGGCACGGCCGCGACGTTTTTCCGCGTCGCCGTCGTGATGTCCGCCGTGCAGGTGAAGCCCGGCCGCACTTCGGGCACTTTTTCGTCGAGCACGACCACCACCTTGAAGTTGGTCGCCTGCGTCGAACCTGTTGACTGTCCGGTTGTCTGGATCGGGCTGTTGCCGATCTCGGTGACGTGGCCCTTGAACGATTTGTCGGGGATCGCGTCGATCGCGATCTTCGCGGCCTGGCCGAGCTGGACGTTGGGGATGTTGGTCTCGTCTACTTCGACTTCCGCCTGAATGACGGACATGTCCGCCAGCGTCAGGAGCACCGTGCCCGCGTTGTTCATCGTCCCGATCATCGCGGTTTCGCCTTCCTGAATGTTGCGGCGCGTGACGATGCCGTCGATGGGAGACTCGATGCGCACCTTGCTCAGATCGTACTTCGCGCTGTCGAGCGAGGCGCGCTCCTGCATGATGCGGCTGTCCTGGGCCTTCGCGCTCTTCTCGCGCTCCTGCAGCGACGATTCGGCGGTCTTGACGTCGTTCTCTGCCCTTTCAAGGTCGGCGCGCGTCGTGAGTTGCTGTTTCCACAGACCCTGCTGGCGGGCCAGCGTCTGCTTCGCCTGCTCGAGCTGCACGCGCGCAGTCTCCACTGACTGCCGCATCTGTTCGAGCGACGCCGCCGCGACCTGGAGCGAGGCCTCGCTGTTGTCAACGCGGGAGCGCAGCAGCTTCGGATCGATCTGCAGCAGGAACTGGCCCATGCGGATGCGGTCGCCTTCGTTGACGGCGAGATTCACGACGCGTCCGGCGGTTTCGGCTGTGATGTTCACGAGGCGCTTCGGCTGAATCTTGCCCGACGCCGAGACGATGGCTTCGAGGTCGCGCGTCCGGATGGTTTCCGTCGTAACGGCGGCGCCGGTGTCGCGCCGGTAATACAGATTGGCGCCGACAACGGCGGCGCCCGCGAGAATCACGGCCAGCGTGATGAGTATGTTTTTCCGGGACATCAATGCTCCGATCGGCCTATGACAGGGCGGTCCTGATGGCGGCGACGGCCGCGACGATCACGAAGTACACGACAAACAGCGAAATGGCGATCGGCGCCGTACGGCGCTTGTACAGCACGCCGAGCCCTATCGCGATGGACACCGTGCTCCAGATCTGGAACAGGTCGATCGAGCTGAACAGCCGGCCCGGAAAGCTGGCATCGTCAATGAACGGCAGCAGTACCTGGAGACTCGTGGGGCTCGAGAGCGTTTCACGTACGTAGTCGAGTGGGATGGCAAACACGTTCTGCAGAGCCGCGATGACGCTCGAGTGCGCAAGGATGGCGAAGACCTGTTTGTACGTCGCATCGCCGCCCATCAGCGCGTTGAAGATGCCAAGCAGAATGCCGGCGACCACCGCGAGCACCAGAGGAATGCCGATCAGCTGGCCGATCGGCGTCGTGAAGCGCGCGCGCTCGATGCCCGCCTCCATCCGCGCATAAGCGGCGTCGTCCAGCTTCACGCCGAAGGACTCGATCACCTGTGTCTGCTGGTCGAATGCCGCCTGCTTGCCGACTTCCGTGGACAGCAGGACAAAAAAGCCGCCTGCGACGATGAGGCTGGTGCAGGCGAGCACCCCGAACCACCGGGGCCTTGCAGCTACCTCCGCGTAGGTCGCGCGAGGGGAAAAGAAGACGCCGACAATGCGCGAAAACAGCCCTTTGGATCCGGCTTCCGCGGGAACGGCAGCAGGTGTTGTCTGTGTCATTTGGTCCACCTAATAGACGCGCGAGTGGCCGTATGTGTTCCCCATTTTCGAGCACCTTTCATTATGCCCCACGTGTTCCTTGACACCCGCTAAGTTGGTGTTACCATGCTGGTTCCCTTCGAGCAGCCAGAGGAGCGTGACGTGGTCGGATTCGTGCCCAAGGAGATGTTTTTCACGAAAGGCGTCGGGAAGCACCGCGAAAAACTGACGTCGTTCGAATTGGCGTTGCGCTCAGCCGGTATCGCCGCCTGCAACCTCGTCCGGGTCTCGAGCATCTTCCCCCCGGGCTGCCGGATCCTGTCCCGCGCACAGGGCGCCAAGCGCCTGGAGCCTGGTCAGGTCACGTTTGTCGTGATGTCGGAGGCCGCCACGCGCGAACCGCACCGGCTGATTGCGGCCACTGTCGGCGTCGCCATCCCGCGCAACCGCGATCTCTACGGCTACCTCTCCGAGCATCACAGCTTCGGCGAGAGCGAGGACATCGCCGGCGATTATGCCGAGGAGCTCGCGGCGGAAATGCTGGCCACGACGCTCGGTCTGGAATTCGATCCCGACAAGAGCTGGGATGAGAAGAAGGAAGTGTACCAGCTGTCGAATCAGATCGTCCGCACGCAGAACGTCACCCAGACCGCCGTCGGCGACAAGAAAGGCCTCTGGACCACCGTCGTCGCGGCCGCCGTCCTCGTCGGCTAGTTCCCAAACAACAGGATCGACACTAAGGTTATGCCTGATATGGGCAGAACCCTTCGGCTCCTGGTGTGTACATTTCTCGCGTGTCCGTCCCTCGCATTTGCGCAGCGGTTCGACGACGTCGGCGTGCGGGCGCAGGGGATGGCCGGCGCGTTTGTCGCCGTCGCCGACGATGCGACGGCGACATGGTGGAACCCGGCGGGGCTGGCGACCAGCCGCTCCCTTGTGGACCTTTCAGCGGAAGTAACCGGGGAGGGAGGACGCGGTGTCGCCTTCGGGTTTCCCTCCCTCGGCTTGAGCTATTACCGCCTCAAAATCAGTCAAATGCAGCCGTCCGGCTCTACAGCGCCATCGGCCTCCGGCCGACAAGATAACGGGGCTGCAGGTAGTGGTCTGTCTTCCGTCGATACCGGGCTGAGCCAGTTCGGGGTGACGGTCGGCCAGTCGATTGCGCAGCACCTGGTTGTGGCGACGACCCTCAAGCTTGTGAGCGCGCAGAGCGACACGCAGGCGGATCTGGATGTCGGCGCGATGGCGGCGTTCGGTATCGTGCGGCTGGGCGTGACCGTGCGTGATGTGCGCAGCCCGACGTTCGGGTCGGGAAGCGAGGCATTCGAGCTGGAACGACGCGCGAGAGCGGGGGGCGCCGTGATCGCGCCTGGACGCGGATCGCTCGAGAGTGTGGTGTTTGCGGTCGACGCGGATCTGAATTCGACACGCGTCGATGGCCGCGAGGAACAGGACGTCTCCGGTGGCGTGGAAACGTGGTGGCTCGGACGCCGGCTTGGCGTGCGCGGCGGAGGGGGCACGAATACCGTGGCCGGAGGTGGGTCGTTTGGAGCGTTTGGCGTGAGCGTCGTTCCTTATCCCCGCGTGAACGTTGAGGGGGCTGTGATGCGAGGCTCGGATTCTACGCGTGATCGTTGGAGTTTAGGCCTGAGACTGACGTTTTAGGTCAAATTGACAGTATTTGTCAGAACTGGATAATTACAGCTCTTCATGGCCGTCCGCATAGGGGAACTCCTTTTAAAGGAGAAGAAGATCACGCCGGACCAGCTTCAGCAGGCGTTGGCTGCGCAAAAGGCCAACGGCGGGAAGCTCGGCTACAACCTCGTCAAGATGGGGTTCGTGAAGGACGAGGAGATCACGGCCCTCCTCAGCAAGCAGTACGGCGTTCCCTCGATCAATCTCGCGCAGTTTCAAATCGACCCGGCCGTCGTCAAGCTCGTTCCGCCGGAGACCGCGCAGAAATACCAGATCATCCCGCTCAGCCGTTCGGGTGCGTCGCTGACGATCGCGATGACCGATCCCACGAACGTGTTCGCGATGGACGACATCAAGTTCATGACCGGCTACAACGTCGAGCCGGTCGTGGCGTCCGAGACGGCCATC
>Ga0153915_10001945_pt1 | contig 19022 bp, 19 predicted proteins | sample Opewatmetagenome_2_FD_107003 | JGI IMG/M metagenome (GOLD analysis project Ga0153915, IMG submission 107003) | Freshwater wetland microbial communities from Ohio, USA - Open water 3 Core 3 Depth 3 metaG | ecosystem: Environmental > Aquatic > Freshwater > Wetlands | place: USA: Ohio, Lake Erie...
AATGGATCGTCAAATATTTGATCCGCATCGGTTTCATCCAGTTTCTTTATCTCCCTTGCCGTCATCTTAGAACCAAGATTCCTCGTGACGTCGCTTTGAAGACTTAATATGTGAGCTGTCCTCCGCCTTACGAACATCGACCTCCTTCTCAACGCATCCCTTACATGCCGTTCCTCCTTGGGATAAATATATCCTTCCGGCGGTATGTTTAATCGCTTCATGTGGGCAAGCCAGAATGAATCCCACTTGTCGTCCGTGTGTTTCAGCCCTTCATATTGTTTTATCGCTGATGGATTTGCCGGGGACAGCTTATATCCCTCTTTTCCCAACCCATCCACTATCCAGTACCAATTGTATGTCGATTCGACTACAATCCCCTCTAAAGATTCCCTGAAAGGTTCTAATGCCTGTAAGACTTCTTCTATCCGATTAGGTAATCTTTTTTATTCTCTTTGTGGTTAACCCTTTATATGATTATCAAGCCTTGAATCTTGACAGATTGAATTGTCAAATTTGCAATTGATTACTTTACTATATATAGTTCATATTGCAACATAGACCAATTATTTCTCAATATAAATAATAACTCATGAAATCAAATACCTCAAAACAATCATCTTTGATACGATACGCTTGGCTTTCAATTTCAGCAGCCGTAATTACTATAATGCTGAAAGCCGGAGCATATCTGCTAACAGATTCAATTGGGCTGCTTTCTGATGCAATGGAGTCCTTTATAAATCTTGTCGGAGCGCTAATGGCGTTAGCCATGCTTACTATTGCCGCTCGTCCGGCAGATAAAGATCATCCCTACGGTCATAATAAGGCTGAATATTTTTCCAGTGGTGTAGAAGGATCACTAATTCTGATCGCTGCCGTGACGATTGGGATAACGGCAATTGAAAGACTTTATACCCCAAAACCATTGGAACAAATAGGATTTGGTCTGATAGTTTCGGTATTAGCTTCCCTTATAAATCTATTTGTTGCTCTAGTCCTGCTGAAAGCAAGCAAAGAATATCATTCGATAACCCTCGAAGCCGATGCGCAACATCTAATGACGGATGTATGGACATCAGTGGCCGTACTTATTGGTGTAGGGATGGTGGCTTTAACAGGTTGGGAGCGATTTGATCCCATTGTCGCCCTTATTGTCGCGGGCAATATTGTATGGTCAGGGATACAAATAATACGTAAATCCATATTAGGATTAATGGACACAGCATTACCAGTTGAAACCCTGCATATGATTCATGCGGTATTAGATATATATAAACAAAACGGTATAGAATATCATGAAATTCTTACCCGGCAATCAGGTTCACGGAAATTCGTATCATTTCATTTGCTGGTTCCTGGTGAATGGACAGTTCAGTCAGGGCATGTACTTTTGGAATGCATAGAAGGCGATCTTTGCAAAAGTATTCCCAACCTTACGGTTTTAATTCATTTGGAACCTTTGGATGATCCCGCTTCATGGAAGGATATTACTGTAGCCAATTAAGAAACATTCTGTCATTAAATTCTGATAATCCGTATACTGTTATCAACCTTAATAGTCAGATATTACATCTCCGATTCATTCAACTCTGCATATTTGTAGTATTCTCATCCAATGTTCGGTTGTAAAACCTGGGAAAAGATAGGACATGCCTCAAAATATCAATCCACTAAGATGTTGCGGCAAATCTACCCTGCTCACCAAGGCTTGCTTCATCAATATGAAATACTATGAGAGGAACTTTATGGACTTGATGTCATAATTGACTCTTGTTCTCTCTTAGAAGCGTCTGGACGACCTCATCGAGTTGATGGAGGAATCTTGATCGGTCGCGTTTTTTAAAGGGGGCCGGGCCTCCGCCTATCTCCTCCAGGTCCCTAAGGTGATTCATGAGTTCGCGGGTGGCCAGGGCGTCCCCGATGGATTCCTCGGTAAAAGAGGCGCCCTTCGGGCCTATGACCTTTGCCTCTTTTTTCAGGCAGCGGGAGGCGAGGGGTATATCAGCGGTTACTACTATGTCCCTGCCGGTCACATGTTCGGCTATCCAGTCATCCGCAGCGTCGAGGCCGCCATCAACCATTACCAGCCTGGCGGAAACGTTATCCGGAAGTTTCATGCGGGAATTGCTCACAAGGATGACATTAAGCCCGTAGCGGCTTGCAACACGATAGACCTCCTGTTTAACAGGGCAGGAGTCCGCATCTACGTAAATATTTATCACGGTTTTTACTTCTTTCAATCGGGAAGATCCTTTGTCTTTATTATGTGGAAAGTGGCACGCACTAAATTTGTTTTCTCAATATGAACCAATGATATGAAAGGGGGCAGATCTGCCGTTAACTCACCTTTTATACCTTCTCATATATGAATGATGCTTTCAATACCTTGCTGTGTCTATCCTTAAGGATGGGGCCTTCAGCAGCAGGCTGTCAGCATTCGGCAAACTGACTGATATCCAGGGATAAGCCATGAATCGGGGAATAATCGATCTATTTTGTAAACCTGTCAAGACGAAACAAGGAGTCATCCTCCTTCGCTAAAGCTGTGGCGGACAGGAGGGGAAAATTCCAGAGGACGGATGGCGGATGACAGGAGGGAAAGTGGCAGCAGGCATATGGCGGAAGACAGATGACGGATAACTGAGATCAGCGGTCGGATATCAGAAATCAAAAAGAGATACTGTATTCTGTGATCAGGTCACAGCAAGCAGAATGAGGGTCGGAGCTTCATTCTTGACAAGACTTTCCAACTTTAAAAGCCCAAAGTCCATCCATCAATTCTAAATTTCCTGATCCTATTAATATATGGGATGGGCAAGATATCAAAGGTTTTATAAGTTGAAATAACCTGTCTGCCATCGTATCCGGGGTTAAATCATCGGGATTTCAATGCCCACAGCTCCGCCCGCCGCCATGAGGAGGGCAAAGGAAAGGCCGCTGATCACCGTAATAATGAAAAGCTCGGGTACCGTGGTTTTGATCACATGCCTCATCTCTATGAAGTAATAAAGGGCCTTCCAGACAAGCAGCATGATAAAAAAGGTATTTATAAAAAATACGGTTACATTGCTGTCGGACAGGATGGATGATTTGAGCAGGATGAGATTATAGGCAATAATGCATATCAGGTTCGGGGTGTAGCTGAATCCCCATGTCGAGAGGATCTGCCGGAGGCCCAACCCCTTTTTGAAGACGGATGAAAGCCCCCAGAGCACTGCGCTGGCGGCAATCCAGGTCAGGATGCTCGCCCCAAATGTTATAAGAATGCTATGGAGCTGAAGACTCAGATCATATTTGTGCCTAAAGGCTAGATAGTATGCGACAGGGGCGATCACAGATCCGGCCAGGGCGCAAGCAATCACGGTTAAAAATGAGGCGGTAAGCCTTCCTTCTGACTCTTCCTGGCTCATGACCTTTACCGGTGAGGTTATGGACATGTAAAGATTTTTTATGATATTCATTTTATCACCAAGGCCTAATAATGTTCGACATTATATCCATGTAGTCTTCACCCATGATCGCCCAGAGAAACCCTGAGATGGGTATTGAGAGGGCACATGCAGCAATAAAAGGCCTTTCGAATATCACCCTCTCAAGGCCGGCCATAAAGGATGCTGCATGACAATCCTTCTGTGCAATGATCCTTTCAAATACCCTGTCCTTGAGCTCATCCGGCGGCACATCGGACTCAATCGATCTTAATAGCTTTTCAATCTCCTTGTCATTCATGCGAATCCCGTCCCTTTTCCATCTTCAATTCCCTTGTAAAGCTTTGCTTTGCCTTCTGCAGGATGCCGTCAACCGCCTTTGCGCTTCTTCCGAGGCGTTCCGCTATCTGTTTTACGCTGTATCCGTCGATATGCTTCATTATAAGTGAGTACCTGTAAACAGGGTTGATCCTGCCCAGGGCTGTCTGTACCTGCGTCTTCATCTCCGATCTCAGCGCCAGTTCCTCCAATTCAAAATCAGAAGGCGTCTCTGTAAGGCAGTCCATATCAATGGTCTGATTGCTTTCAACGGGGGCCTTCCGTCGATAAAGCTCGTGCAGCTTGTTTTTAGCAATCCCGCACAGCCACGTCTTGAATTGACTCCGGTGCTTGAACCGTTCCAGGGCCGACCATGCCGCTGCAAACGTCTCCTGCACAAGTTCCTCTGTTATACGTGTATCGCCGCCGGTCCTGGCAAAGATGAAGGAATAGACATAATCAAAGTTCTGATTGTATATCTCGGAAAACTGCTCTTTATTCTTCTTCGGGGAAAAAATCTCCAGCATCTGTTTTCTCTTTGTCTGCAACCTTCAGCGCAGGTCAGCTAGCGCACTGTAAATCCATGCTCAAATTTTTTTATTCCTTCAATGTATAATTCCAGCGTATAATTTCCGTTTCTTACATTTCCCCTGTCCAGCAGATATGAGATTATCCCTCTGCGGTCCGTCTCCAGTCTTTTTGTTTCTTCCTTTAATGTGCCTGCCTCTGTGGTCCATTTCACGGTTGTCTCAATGCCTTTGGGGCATTCGACCATATAAAAGGATGCAAACAGGTCCTTCCCGGCCGGGATGTCATTTGCCGATTCCTCGTTTAACTTATTAAATGCAGTTTTCAGATTCAGATATATCCCGCTGTCCATTGATGAACTTTGATTTTCAAAGTCCTGAACAGTGGCGATCATCTTGTCCGATAGGATCATACCCATTATAGGGCCGTCACCCTTGTTGACAAGTATAAGCCCCATGAAGACGGCAGCAACAATCAATGCCGTCACCGATAGAATTGCAGCTTTCCTGCTCATTGTTATATTACTCCTGTATGTTTCCTTGATTCGTTGTAACATATCTTAGCCTGGAAAAAGGCGAAGGCCTATTATTATCATGAGCGCCATTCGATCTGTAAACAATAAAAACCTCAGCATGACCTGTCCCATCTCGTTGCCCTTTCAACAGCTTAGTTGCTCAGCAACTGAAAATCCCCCTGTCAAAAAAGATGAACCCGTTTTTTACATTCTGTCATCACCCTTCCATCGTCCGATCTTCAGACCCTGCCTCTTAGCTCTCCGGCATCCCTCTGTCTTTTTGGCGGCATCAAGGGTAGCTGTGTCCTAAAAAAATGGGACAACCTTAACCACATGTTATTAAGGCATTCTCAATATTGCCCCGACAGGGGATTATAGGGTTGTCCGAGTTTTATGAGATGCCTTTCTATACCCCGGACCTGGAGACAGTCAGAACTATTTTGCCCTTGTATTCACCTGCGTTTACTGTTGTTTTAACGCCGTCAACAGTCATAAAGAGGGTGTACCCTGCGGGGGCGGTAACAGAAGCGCCCTTTGCAACAGTAAGTGCGGTCAGATAGGATGTCTTGTCGACGACCCATTCGGACGCTGCATCGAGCGAGACGGTCACGCCTTTATTGTCGCTGGTTGCACACAGGGTGTTTTTAACCTCGCCGATCAGTTTAAAAAGCTGGGGCGTCTTCATGGTGATCTCTTCGCCGTTAGGTCCGACTGCGTTTGTAACAGTGGCCGTTGTAATCGCACCTGTAATGGCGGCCTTTTCAAAGGTGATATTCAAATGGCACTCAGGGGTATTGCCGTTGATCAAGTCCCCCTTCAAAGTCACATTCCTGAAGGTAGCATTGATGTCGCTGCTTGCAACTGTTGGTATTGCCGTTCCTCTGACACCCTCGGGACGGGGTGCGGTGCTGCTTGTATCTCCTGATGCGGCCCTGCCGGAACGGCCAACGGTTGAACTTGCCTGTGCACTGCTGTGGCTTGTTTTATTATTGGGATCATCGTTCGGCATCACCTGGATTATGATGCCGTTTCCCGCATTGATCTGTGCATTGTCAACCACTATGTTGTGGCTGGGGCTCTTGAGCTGGATTGCCGTTGATCTGGTGTTAAACACGGAGCCATTGTCAATGGTAAGGTCCCCGGTGCCGTGGAACATAACGCCGAACCTTCTGGAATTTACTACAGTGCCGTCTGTAAAAACGCCGCTGCCTCCCGTTCCTATCAGGGCCATGTCAGCCACATTAAAGGTGCATCCGATGAATTTATCAACCGAACCGCCGATGGCATAGGCGCCGTACCCGCTTTCTATGGTCTCGATCAGACACTTGGTTAAGGTCAGATTCGTCTTGTCGCCTCCATCTATCGAAAATGCGCCCCATCCCTGTGCCCTTAGTTTGGTATTGGTATAATCGACATCCTTGACCTTATCGACAACGTTGGTTGCCCTGCATGTCCCGCTGAGGCCAAGCATAAAGGGGACCCTGAAAAAATATTTGCCTCCCTCTGTGAACACATCCTTATATCCTTCCGGCAGGGCCGGGCTCCCCACCTCAATACTGGAATCATAGACATGCATCGAACTGGCGCCCCCTACAAAGATTGCGGTCCTTGCGCAGCCGTTGGTGACAATGGAGGCCTTCTTCACGGTAACGTCGGCATTTCCGTCGGATGCAATTGCCGCGCCGATCCCGGCAAAATCGTCTGCGCCGTTTCCGGTCAGGTTAATGACAGTGTTGCTGATGGTGTAGGCAGCCCTGGAATCACCTGTTGCAAGGATGCCGTTAAATGCTTCTCCGACAGAGGTGATCTTTACATCCATTATGTCAGTCCCTGTTACCGGCCCCCCCTTCACTGCCGCCGCTACTGATTTTTCAGGGGCATATCTGCCGTTCTCAAGATAGACAGCCGTTCTCAGATTGAATTCCGAGTTGTGGGTGGCATCTTTCTTGACCACAATTTTAGTCAGGGTCAGAACTATGTTGCCCTTGTATTCACCGGGCTTGATTGCCGTTTCAACACCATCGACCGTCAAGGTCAGGCTGTAGCCTTCAGCCGGTTTTATGGCGCCCCCGGCAATCTTGAGTGCTTCAAGTGTCGTGGTCTCGCTCACAACCCAGCTTGTCCCTGGATCAAGGACCTTAGTCCCGGCAGCATAGGCCTCTTTGTCAGCCTCGATGAAGATCCCCATGAGAATCGTGGTTATGGCAGCAGCGAAGAAAAGCCCATTTAATCTTTTTACAATGATCATCGTCTTTACCATCCTTAGTTATAGATGATTAACCCTCCTTCAATCCATTCAATTGTTAATCAGCAGAGGAACGGATCAGGGGGTTACAATCTCACTGAACCTTTTCAGGATAGATGCCGAAACAGGTGTTTCCTTTACCGAATCAAGTATCGGACGGATATCTATGCCTTCATTGAGCAGGTCTTCCTTTCCATTGATTATGTATGACCGCATGATCTCGGCTGTGTACTCGGGATGGAACTGTACGCCCCAGGCGCACCTCCCGACCCTGAAGGCATGGTTGGGCTCAAAGCCGTTCATGGCAAGACGGACCGTGCTCCTGGGAAGCAGGACCACTGTCTGGCTGTGGGTCGCATGGGCGCTAAAGGCGATGGGAAGGGAGGAGAAGAGGGGGTCTGCAGCGCATTCGGGAAGAAGGTTTATCTCCACGGTCCCAACCTCTGTGCCTTCTGGGTGAAAGCCCACCTTCCCCCCAAGGGCATGGGCAAGGAGTTGGTGGCCGTAGCATATCCCCAGCAAAGGGACCTCCTCTTCCAGGAGCGACGGCAGCCACTCGGCGACCTTCTTGCTCCAGGCCAGGTTGTCCGTAACCATATCATGGGACCCTGTGACCACAACCCCGGCGCATTCGTTTGCATCGGGAAGCGGATCGCCGTGTTCCGCGTCTATTACGCCTGTGTCATCACGCCTTTTGCCAAGGCCGTTGATGGTCCAGAGGTCAAAGTCGCCGTATTCACGCATCGTATCAGGAAAGGTGGTGCCCACCTTTATAATAAATAGTCTTTTATCCGCCATAATTTCCATATCTTTCACATGCCCATTAAAATATCAAGCCTTTTGAAAAGGCCTTTACCAGGGCCATCCTACTGTTTGGTAGGATCGATTGTTAATCCTACCTTCCGGTAGGAATTTTACAGGGGTGCTGGGCAGGCGCTGATCCTGAGGTTGCCTGCATTAATCCTGTTTATCCGGGGGGATATAATTATTATTCATGACTTCACGGGGATTGGCATCTTCCTTGATATATAAGGGCCATTGAGAATCAATAACAATCTGAATCAGGAGTTAAAAAAATGAGAAAGATAGCAATATACGGAAAAGGCGGGATCGGGAAATCAACCACAACACAGAACACGGTTGCAGGCCTCGTGGAGATGGGCAAAAAGATAATGGTCGTCGGATGCGACCCCAAGGCCGATTCGACGCGGCTGCTGCTCGGGGGCCTGGCGCAGAAGACCGTCCTGGACACCCTGAGGGAGGAGGGAGAGGATGTTGAGCTGGACGATGTAAGGAAGGCAGGATTCGGAGGCACCCTCTGCGTCGAATCGGGAGGGCCGGAACCAGGGGTTGGCTGCGCGGGAAGGGGGATAATCACATCCATCAACCTCCTGGAACAGCTGGGGGCCTACTCAGGTGAAAATGTCCTGGATTATGCCTTCTATGACGTCCTGGGCGACGTCGTATGCGGAGGCTTTGCAATGCCCATCAGGGAAGGAAAGGCGGAGGAGATCTACATTGTAGTCTCTGGCGAGATGATGGCCATGTATGCGGCAAACAATATCTGCAAGGGTATTGTGAAGTTCGCGGAGGCAGGTGTGGTGAGGCTTGGAGGGCTGATATGCAACAGCCGCAAGGTGGACAATGAACAGGAGATGATCCTGGCTCTGGCAAAACAGCTGGGCACCCAGATGATCCACTTCCTCCCCAGGGACAACATGGTCCAGAAGGCAGAGATCAATAGAAAGACCGTTATAGATTACGCGCCGGACCATCCACAGGCGGATGAATACAGGGCCCTTGCCCGGAAGATAGACGGAAACGAGATGCTCGTTATACCCAAGCCCCTTGCCATTGAGGAGCTGGAGGCCCTGCTGATCAAGTACGGGATTGCCTCCTGACGGACAGGAAGGCAGGCTGGATCGGAATGACAAAACAGCTGCTTAATAAAATAGGCCATGTTTTAAAGATAACAATTTAACAAGATACGGAGATTAAAATCATGTTGATGATTCGATCAATTATCAGACCGGAAAAGGTGGATGCAGTGCTTGCGGCATTGATGGAGGCGGGATTCCCTGCAGTAACGAAGATATCCGTTGTAGGACGGGGAAAGCAGAGGGGGCTCAAGATAGGAGAGATTACCTATGATGAGATACCGAAAGAACTCCTGCTGACGGTCATACCCAACAAGGACAAGGACTTTGTGCTCAGAACCGTTATCAAGGCCGCAAGGACAGGAGACAAGGGCGCCTTCGGGGACGGCAAGATATTCGTTACGCCGGTACTGGAGGTCTATACGATCAGTTCAGGTGTCAGGGAGACGCCTGACAGTGAACCGGAAGAGGTGAAGATATGAAAGAGGTAATGGCTGTTGTAAGGCTTAATGCCATGAATAAGACAAAGAAGGCCCTTGCAGAGGCAGGCATTATGTCGATCACCGCAAGGGACGCCCTGGGAAGGGGAAAGGGCCTGGTAGATATGCAGGTCCTCCAGGGGGCCGAGAAGGGCTACGAAGAGGCAATCTCCCAACTCGGGGGGAGCCAGAGGCTGATACCGAAACGCATATTGACTGTAATAGTCCCGGACAAGCTGGTTGAAAAGACGGTCAATACCCTTATCAGGGTAAACAGTACGGGAAAACAGGGAGACGGCAAGATATTCGTAATGCCTATAATGGATTCAATAAGCGTGCGCACTGGCCTCAACGGAGACGCGACGCTGGATGACGCCGATTAATCACAGGCGCAGGGTTGAGGAAAAAGGAGCAGGAAATGACCATATCAGATAAAGGGGCCGGCAGGGACACGGTCGATCCCCTAAGACTAAAGACAGAGATCCTGGGGAAATACCCGACAAAGGTCGGCAGAAAGAGGGCAAAACAGATAATCATAAACAAGATCGATGAAGGGGTCGTGCCCGAGATAGGTGCGAACGTGAGGACTGTCCCCGGGATCATCACCCAGCGAGGCTGCTGCTATGCAGGATGCAAGGGCGTGGTGCTGGGACCCACAAGGGATATAGTGAACATCACTCACGGCCCCATCGGATGCGGTTTCTACAGCTGGCTTACGAGGAGAAACCAGACCGATCCTGCGTCATCGGAAGACGGCCACAACTTCATGACCTATTGTTTTTCGACGGACATGCAGGAGGAGAACATCGTATTCGGCGGGGAAAAGAAATTGAAACAGGCCATACATGAGGCCTATGACATATTCCATCCCAAGGCCATCGCGATATTTGCAACCTGCCCTGTGGGGCTGATCGGCGACGACGTGCATTCCGTGGCCAGGGAGATGAAGGAAAAGCTGGGTATAAACGTATTCGGGTTCAGCTGCGAGGGGTACAAGGGTGTGAGCCAGTCGGCAGGACACCACATAGCAAACAACGGGATATTCACCCATGTGATAGGGACCGACGACACCGTCCACAAGGGGAGATACAAGATCAATCTCCTGGGCGAATACAACATAGGCGGCGACGGGTTCGAGATAGACCGCATACTTGATAAGTGCGGCATTACGGTGCAATCGACCTTCAGCGGTAATTCCAGCATAGACAGGTTTGCCAACGCCCACACATCGGATCTCAATCTTATCATGTGTCACCGTTCCATAAACTATGTTGCGGAGATGATGGAGAAGAAATTCGGGATACCATGGGTCAAGGTAAACTTCATCGGCGCGGAGGCGACCGCCAAATCCCTCAGAAAGATAGCCCAATATTACGGGGAAGAGGAGCTGAGCAGAAGGGTTGAGGAGGTCATTGCAGAGGAGATGCCTGCCGTAAAAAAGGCGGCTGATGAGGTCAGGCCGAGGACCCAGGGCAAGACGGCGATGCTTTTTGTCGGGGGATCCAGGGCACATCATTATCAGGAGCTTTTCAAGGAGATAGGCATGATCCCTATAGCGGCCGGCTATGAGTTCGGCCACAGGGACGACTATGAAGGCAGGAAGGTCCTGCCAGACATCAAGGTCGACGCGGACAGCCGCAATATTGAAGAGATTGAGGTGTCCGCTGACCCTGAGAGGTATAGCCCCAGAAAGACCGGGGAGGAGATGGAGGCCCTGACGGCCGAAGGGTTTGAATTCAGCGAATACGACGGGATGATGCCAGAGATGGAAGACGGCCAGCTGGTTATAGACGATATAAGCCACCATGAGACGGAGATGCTGATAGACAGATACAAGCCTGCCATCTTTTGCGCAGGCATAAAGGAGAAGTTTGTCGTCCAGAAAAAGGGCATGCCCCTGAAGATGCTTCACAACTATGATTCAGGCGGGCCTTACGCCGGGTTCAGGGGGGCGGTCAATTTCTACAGGGAGATAGACAGGATGGTCAACAGCAGGGTCTGGCAATACATCAAGGCCCCATGGCAGAGGAATCCGGAATTGTCCGCCAGGTATGCCTTCATGCCTGATCGATAAATCTTAAACATAATAATGGAACGGTTCAAAATGGAAGCTATAGACAGAAGCAAATTTCTAAGACACACAACCAAGGATATAAAGGAGAGGGAGGCCCTTACAGTAAACCCGGCTAAGACATGCCAGCCTATAGGGGCCATGTATGCGGCCCTGGGTCTGCACGGGTGTCTGCCCCACAGCCACGGCTCGCAGGGGTGCTGCTCCTATCACAGGAGCACCCTGACCAGGCACTACAGGGAGCCAGTCATGGCGGCGACAAGCTCTTTTACCGAGGGGGCGTCGGTATTCGGGGGACAGGCAAACCTTATCCAGGCGATAGACAACATATTCACCATCTATGACCCGGACGTCATAGCCGTGCACACTACCTGTCTGTCAGAGACGATCGGCGACGACATACCGCAGATAATAAGCAAGGCGGACGCGGAGGGAAAGATCCCGAAAGGAAAGGTCGTCTTTCATACGAATACCCCCAGTTACGTGGGGTCACATGTGACGGGGTTTTCCAACATGACAAGGTCCATGGTGGATTATTTCGCGAGGGCAACAGGTGCGAATATGGAGCAGGTGAACATTATCCCGGGCTGGGTTGAGCCTTCAGATATGGAGGAGATCAAGAGACTGACCGGGCTCATGGGGGTCAGGACGGTAATGTTCCCGGATACCTCGGGCATATTGAACGGGCCCCAGACCGGGAGATTTAACATGTATCCAAAGGGAGGCGTCAGCATGGAGGAGCTGAAATCAACCGGAGACAGCATAGGGACTATCGCCCTCGGGCCTGCCGCATCCTCGGCCGCAGCGCATGCACTGGACACCAGATGCAAGGTCCCCTTCGATTTACTGGACCTGCCCATAGGTCTGCTCGCAACGGACAGGTTTATCGATGCCTTTCGCAGGATGACCGGGGCAACCGTGCCGGGGACGATCGATACAGAAAGGGGGCAGCTGCTTGACATCATTACGGATATGCATCAGCACCTTTACAATAAAAAGGTCGCACTGGCAGGCGATCCGGACCAGCTTGTAGGCCTGTGCGAATTCCTTGCGTCAATAGACATGTGGCCGGTGCATGTGGTCACCGGGACACCGGGCAAGGCCTTTGAAAAGAGGATCATGGAGATAACCAAGGATTCCCCTTACAGGGTCAACGTAAAGGCCATGGGGGATATGTACCTCCTGCATCAATGGATGAAGAACGATCCGGTTGATCTCCTGATAGGCAATACTTATCTGAAGTATATTGCAAGGGATGAGGATGTCCCGTTCATCAGGCACGGGTTCCCGATCCTGGACAGGGTCGGCCACAGTTATTTTCCGACTGTGGGCTACAGGGGCGCCATGATACTGCTGGAAAAGATCCTCGGTGCATTGATGGACAGGCAGGACAGGGACGCGGATGCAAAGAACATTGAACTGGTAATGTAGAAAAAAGGTTCAAGGTTCACGGTTTAGGGTTCACGGTTTAAGGCACTAAAAATCATGGAAATAAGTTTATTAAAAGAAAGGGAACGGCAGGTCTATACCAAGGGAGAAAAGCCCTTTGAGATGGACTGTGAAAAGAAGAGCCTGGCCGGCGCGATAAGCCAGAGGGCCTGCGTCTTCTGCGGGTCCAGGGTCGTTCTCTATCCCATAGCCGATGCGCTGCACCTTGTGCACGGTCCCATAGGCTGCGCGGCCTACACGTGGGACATAAGGGGATCGCTTTCATCGGGCCCTCAACTGCACAGGCTGAGCTTTTCAACCGACCTGACCGAGACGGATGTCATCTACGGAGGTGAAAAGAAGCTGTACGCGGCGCTTATGGAGCTTATCGACCTTCATTCCCCAAAGGCAGCCTTTGTCTATTCCACTTGCATAGTGGGTATCATAGGCGATGACGTGGAGGCGGTATGCAAAAGGGTATCGGCGGAAAAGGGGATACCCGTTCTCCCCGTGCATTCGGAGGGCTTTAAAGGGACCAAGAAAGACGGATACAGGGCTGCCTGTCATGCCCTGTTCAATCTGACCGGCAGGGGGGACTTGGCGGGGATAACAAGACACAGCATAAACATACTGGGTGAATTCAACATCGGCGGTGAGGCTTGGATAATCAAGGATTATTATGAACGCATGGGCGTTCAGGTGGTCTCCGTTATGACCGGCGACGGCAGGGTGGGGGAGATAGAAAAGGCGCATGGTGCGGCCTTAAACGTGGTGCAGTGTTCAGGTTCAATGACATACCTCGCCAAGCTGATGGAGGAAAGATACGGGATACCATGGATCAGGGTTTCATATTTCGGGATAGAGGATGTCTCATCTGCGCTTTATGAGGTAGCGGGACATTTCAGCGATGCGCCGTCCATAATGGAAAGGACAAAGGCCATGGTAAAGGAGGAGGTCGAGAGGATATGCCCAGGGATAAGGGAGTACAGAAGAGACCTTGCAGGCAAAAGGGCGGCGCTTTATGTGGGGGGCGCCTTCAAGGCCTTCTCCCTGATCAAGGCACTTAGGCACCTCGGCATGAACGTGATCCTGGCCGGGTCCCAGACGGGCACAAGGGAGGATTATGCCGTGCTTAAGGAGCTGTGCGATGAAGGGACGGTTATCGTCGATGACGCAAACCCCATTGAGCTTTCAAAATACGTTATAGAAAAGGACGCAGACCTCTTTATCGGAGGGGTAAAGGAACGGCCCATCGCCTATAAGCTGGGCATAGGGTTCTGCGACCATAATCATGAGAGGAAGACGCCCCTTGCAGGTTTTATCGGGATGCTGAATTTTGCAAAGGAGGTCCACGGGACCGTAATGAGCCCTGTGTGGCGGCTGACCCCGCGAAGGGCGGTCGGAACAAAAGATGGATAAGGGACAAAACATAAGATATACGGCAACTACCGATGCCTGCAAGTTATGCACGCCGCTGGGGGCCTCTCTGTGTTTCAAAGGCCTGGAAAACTGCATCTCTCTCCTGCACGGCTCCCAGGGCTGCTCCACTTATATCCGGCGTTACCTGATAAGCCACTTCAGGGAGCCGGTGGATATAGCCTCCAGCAATTTTTCAGAAGACACCGCGATCTTCGGAGGCGGTGCAAACCTGAAAAAGGCCCTTGACAACATAAGGAGACAGTACAGGCCGGGGATCATAGGCATAGCCTCGACCTGCCTGAGCGAGACCATAGGCGATGATGTGCCCATGTTCATCAGGGAATACAGGGAGGCATACAGGGGGGAGGTCCTGCCCAGGATAATCCACGTCTCGACCCCGAGCTACAACGGGACCCATGCGGACGGGTTTCATAGGGCCGTAAGGGCAACGGTAGCCGATTTTACGGGACTTCCAGGGTGCGGTTGCGCCGACCTGTCCCATAAGCGGGTTCAAGGCCTGGTCAATATTTTCCCCGGGATGGTCTCGCCTGCGGACCTGCGATACCTGAAGGAGATCCTTGCATCCTTCGCCCTAAGGTGCATCATGCTGCCCGATTACTCCGAGACCCTTGACGGGGGCCTGTGGGACGGGTTCAAGACTGTCCAGGAAGGGGGCGTCGGACTCGACAGCCTGGAGGCTATGGGAGATGCAGAGGCGACCATAGAGTTTGGCAGGGTCCTTGCCTTTGATGAGACAGGGGGGCAGATACTTGAAAGGGAGCGAGGCATAAGACTGCATTCAATCGGGTTGCCAATAGGCGTTATGGAGACGGACAGGTTTTTTTCCGCCCTTGAAGATATAAGCGTGATTGAGACGCCTGCGGCCTTTAAAAAGGAGCGGGAGAGGCTGATAGATTCCTATGTGGACGGACACAAGTACGTTACGGGTATCAGGGCTGTAGTATACGGAGAGGAGGACCTTGTCGTAGGGATCGTATCCTTTCTCAGGGAGATCGGGATTGTGCCGGTGCTTTGCGGGTCAGGCGGGCAGAGCAGGAGGCTGAAGGAGGCGATAACATCGATCGCCGGTGACGGCGATATCAAGGGCATAAAGGTCCTTGAAGGCGCGGATTTTACGGAGATAGAAAAGGAGGCTGAGGCCATGTCTCCGGATATAGTCATAGGAAACAGCAAGGGCTATGGGATGGCCAGGCGCATGAATATACCCTTGGTGAGGGCAGGATTCCCGATACATGACCGCCTGGGCGGTTCAAGGGTCCTTCACCTCGGTTACAGGGGCGCTCAACAGCTCTTCGACACTATTGTAAACAGCCTGCTTGAAAAAAAGCAGGAAGAATCAGAGACGGGTTATTCATATATGTAGGATTGGAGATGTAAAATGAATCTTGATAATCATCCTTGTTTTAACGAAAGGGCGTGCGGGTCATTCGGCAGGGTGCATCTGCCTGTCGCACCCCTGTGCAATATACAATGCAACTTCTGCAACAGGAAATACGACTGTGTAAACGAAAGCCGTCCGGGGGTGACAAGCGGCGTGCTCACTCCCCACCAGGCATACGGCTACCTTGAGGAGATGCTCTCGGAGAGGGACAATATCAGCGTTGTGGGCATAGCGGGTCCGGGGGATCCCTTCGCGAATCCGGATGAGACCTTAAAGACCCTGGATCTGGTCAGAAAGGGGTTTCCGGAGATGATCCTGTGTCTTGCCACGAACGGGCTTAACCTGTTTCCCTATGTTGATGATGTGATCAACCTGAAGGTAAGTCATGTCAGCATCACGGTTAATGCGGTGGACACTGAGATAGGCTCAAGGATCTATGCCTGGATAAGGCACGGGAAAAGGACCCTTTCACCAGGAGAGGGCGCGGAGGTGCTGCTGGAGAATCAGCTGAAGGCCGTTGCCTCTCTGAAGGAAAGGGGGGTGATCGTAAAGATTAACAGCGTGGTCATACCGGGCATCAATGATCATCACATCCCGGAGATTGCCGAACGGATGGGCTCGTTGGGTGTGGACATATTCAATTGCATGCCCTATGCCCCCAGCCCCGGTTCTAGGTTTGAGCATCTGGGTGAGCCTTTGCCTGAAGCGATAGGCATAATAAGGGAAGCGGCGGGCAGATATGTAAAACAGATGCGTCACTGCACAAGGTGCAGGGCCGATGCGGCGGGGTTGCTGAAGGATGCACCTGATCCGATAGTTATGGATAAGTTAAGGAGGTTTTCCATGACGGCATCAGATGTGGTTCCCATGAAAAAGACGGACGACAGGCCCTTTGTGGCCGTGGCATCCATGGAGGGGACACTGATCAACCAGCACCTGGGTGAGGCAACAAGACTGATCATCTACGGCATGAAGGACGGCAGGCCCAATCTTGTGGACATAAGGCAGACGCCTGCGCCCGGAAGCGGAGACGAACGGTGGGAGGACCTCTCCAGGATCATCGGTGATTGCCGCGCGGTCCTGGTGAGCGGTGTGGGTGGAAGGCCCAGGGCGGTACTTTCAAGGAACGGGATTAAGGTCCACGAGATGGAAGGGATCATAGAGGATGCGGTTCAGGCCTTGTTAGATGGCGACCTCCTGAACCGTTTCACGAAGAGACGCATGACCAGATGCGGAACGGAATGCTCAGGAAACGGGATGGGATGCGGGTGAGAAAGGCCCAGGACCTGAAGAAACCTGAAGGTTGTACATCGAACATTTAACTTGCAACATCGAATCAAGCGGTTAATCATTTAATTGAAGGGAGAACAACATGGAAAAACCTGATCATCACATATTTGTATGCGCCAGTTTCAGGGCGGGCGGAGACCCCAAAGGGGTCTGCAACAAAAAGGGGGCGGTCAGTCTTCTCCCCTATATCGAAGGGGAGATACTGGACAGGGGACTTAATGCACTTGTAGCCAGCACCGGCTGTATGAAGGGGTGCGATCATGGCCCGGTATTGGTCATATACCCTGACAACCTCTGGTACGGCAATGTCGACAGAGAAGAGGCGGTAGATGAGATTCTTGACGCACTTGAGGCGGGCAGGACGGCAGAGGCGTATCTCATATCATGAATATAAATGGACGCATAAGTCCGGGGGAGGTGATATTCAACAGGCAGAATGCCCTGGGGATGGATGAGCTTGCCAAAACCGTGTTTGCGCCTGTCTATCCGGTTATCTCACGGAATGCTGTTGAGAAGACCGGGATAAAAGGCGGTCTGGGGCTGGAACTGGGATGCGGACCCGCAATGTTTTCCATAGCCATGGCAAAAGAGAACCCCGACATGGAGATAATCGCGATGGATTTTTCCGATGTATCAAGATATATCGCTGAGGTTAACATTGCGTCGGAAGGCCTTCAAGAACGCATCTTTACCATAACGGACAATGTCCAGGCGCTGTCCATGGATGACGGATGCGTGGACCTTGTCTTCAGCCGCGGATCGATGTTTTTCTGGGATGACCTTCGGGCGGCCTTTTCGGAGATCTACAGGATACTCTCGCCCGGCGGAGCCACATATATCGGCGGAGGCTTCGGCAACCGCGCGCTCGAGGAGGAGATTACCGGGCAGATGCGGAAGCTGAATCCCGAATGGAGCTGTCACGCAAGGAGATTTCAGGAAAGCGGGGATATTAAAAAACTGGAAGGGTTATTAGAGGAGATCACCAACGGTTTATTCATGATAATCAACGATGACTCCGGCATCTGGGCAATCCTTTCCAAACCGGCCTGATAACATTGATGTCATACAGGGATAAATAATCCCCTTCGTTATTTTATTTGCGGCAAAAGACCTAAACTTCTAACTTTATAACAATGGTATCTGCCAGACTTTTGTTTTGGCAAGATATCACAACAGCCATCCGTAGGGCTGGATCGCTTTAATGGACGTCCCTTTTTCCCACGTTATACCTAGTTAAAATGTCAACTGGAATAAGAAGCATCGGCATTGAACAGAAACCTCCTAAGAATTAATATTGGTATATTGAACAAGTTAACAACATTAATAATATCAAATAGATTTATCAATATATTTATATTTTGATATTGACAAACCTCGAAACTGTTGCATATTGAACAGAAACTATTCAATAACTGGTTATACCCATAATTAAGAAACAGAAGGAGGCAACTTGTGGACATTCCCATCCTTGGAGAAATTGAAAAACTTATCAACGAACATGGCTCTGCGAAAATACTGAGTGAGCGTATTGGACTTGCGAAGGATCAATACGCGGCGCTCGAAAAGGAGCTTGCGGCATCTAAGTCGCGAGAGAAAGAGCTTGAGACGCAGAATCTGCGTCTTAAACTTGATAACGAACAACTGAAAGTACAAATAAGGCACCTCAAAGAACAAATCCATAATGACAATCTCCTTACTCTGAAATATGGCGTGTACTGGGATAAAGACGGTAATCCGTACTGTCCAAAGTGCAAAACCCCTACTTCAACTATTGGTTGGGTAATTCATGCGAGACAGCATTTCCACGGGCTTAAGTGCTCTTGCTCTGAAAACCCTTTTCTTCTTGTAGACAAAGGAACCCCAATACATGCTACCGATGCAATGAAACTTATGTCCGAGACTGCTAAACACCAGTGAATTATGGGGACATAAGCCTAACCAATCAATGCAGCCGTCCGCTACACGGCGGCTGATTTCCGTGTTGTGCGTTGATAAATCCATATGAACATACTATTTGTTTGCG
>Ga0153915_10001946_pt1 | contig 19020 bp, 19 predicted proteins | sample Opewatmetagenome_2_FD_107003 | JGI IMG/M metagenome (GOLD analysis project Ga0153915, IMG submission 107003) | Freshwater wetland microbial communities from Ohio, USA - Open water 3 Core 3 Depth 3 metaG | ecosystem: Environmental > Aquatic > Freshwater > Wetlands | place: USA: Ohio, Lake Erie...
ACGATACCGGCGATCTCGACCGCGCCATCGCCGACGAGGAGGCGCACGGCGTGGTTAAGATCCTGACCGTGCCGGGCAAGGACAAGATTCTCGGCGTGACCATCGTCGGCGAGCACGCCGGTGATCTCATCATCGAGTTCATCCTCGCCATGCGCCACGGGATCGGGCTCAACAAGATCCTCGGCACGATCCACATCTACCCCACGCTCGCCGAAGCCAACAAGTACGCTGCAGGAGCGTGGAAACGGAACCACGCTCCTCGGGAACTGCTCAAGTGGGTTGAGAGATACCACGCATGGATGCGCAGATAAGAACGGTGAATGCGTGAACGCGTGAACGCGTGAACGGGGTAAAATCTAACGCCACGCCTACCCTTTCCCCGTACCCGGTTGCACCGTGACGGGTTTCACTCGTTCACTCATTCACCCGTTCACCACTTACACCTGAATCCCTCGGCCGCTTCATCATCTTGAGGTAGCATCCGCTCATCGTGTCGCTCTCCATCATCATTCCCTGCCTCGACGAAGCTGAAAGCATCGCCGACACGCTGAAGGCATTGCAGCCGCTCCGAAAGCGCGGCACGGAAGTCATTCTGGTCGACGGCGGCAGCAGCGACGATACGACCGCCCGTGCGCAGCCGTGGGTCGACAGGGTACTTACCGCGCCGCGGGGCCGCGCCTTGCAGATGAACGCCGGCGCGGCGCATGCGCGCGGGGAAATCCTGCTGTTCCTGCACGCCGATTGCATCCTGCCCGACGCAGCCGACGGCCTAATCATCGATGGACTGCTGCGCTTACACCGCAACTGGGGGCGTTTCGATGTTCAAATTGCCGGGCGCCATCCGTTGTTGCGGGTGGTCGAAGCGCTGATGAACGCGCGTTCGCGCGCAACCAGCATTGCGACTGGCGATCAGGGCATTTTCGTCACGCGGTCGCTGTTCGAAGCAACGGGGTGCTTTCCCGAAATTGCGTTGATGGAAGACATCGAACTGTCACGGCGCCTCAAGCGTTATGGAGATCCGCTGTGCCTGCCGCACCGCATCACCGTGTCGGCACGGCGCTGGGAAAAGCGCGGCGTGCTGCGCACCATCCTCCTGATGTGGGGCCTGCGGTTCGGTTATTGGCTGGGCGCCGACCCGGACAAGCTCGCATTGCGCTATGCCGCGCACAAGCCATGACACGAAGTTGCTGGTTTTCACCAACGCGCCGCGGCCGGGCGCGGTGAAGACCCGGCTGATCCCTCTCCTTGGGGCACCGGAGGCGGCAGTGCTGCATGCGCGTCTCATCGAGCGCGCGCTGGCGACCGCGCGCGCGTCGGGTGCCGGGCAGATCGAGCTTCACTGTGCGCCGGACTGCGACGATCCGTTTCTTCGGTTCTGCGGTGGCCGCTACGGCGTTTCGCTCATAGCCCAGTGCGGAAGCAATCTCGGAAAGCGCATGCTGCATGCATTCCAGCAGACGCTGGCGAGTGTGCCTCGCGCGATCCTGATCGGCACCGACTGCCCGGCGCTGACCGACCGCCATCTGCGCGACGCCGACCGCTGGCTGGCTGCGGGCATGGACGCGGTCGTCGCGCCTGCCGAAGACGGCGGTTACGCGCTGATCGGCCTCACCCGCTGCGATGCGCGGTTGTTCGAAGGGATCCCGTGGGGAACGTCCCATGTCATGAAAGACACACGCGAGCGGCTGTCCGCTCTGGGTTGGCGGTGGCAAGAGCTCGACTCGCTGTGGGATGTGGACCGGCCCGAGGACTACCAGCGTCTGCTCGCCTCCGGCCTGCTCGATCGGCCAAGTATCCACGACTGAGCATCGGCCTCGATCTTCCAGGGAATCTTCGGTGATCACGCGGGTCGAACTGCTGCCTATTTCGGGGGTATTTCTCTGCATAAACGAGCAGTTAGGCGCCGGCGAGGCCGGCGATCATGGCGGCCATGCGGAAAATTTGATTGCCTTTTCAGGGGACTTGGGGAAGAATAGCGCCTCTTTTTCAGAGACTTACCCGGAATCATGGTTGTGAAACATCACGGAAGACCCCATTAATTTCGACTGAAGACCGTTCTGCATGTCTGACCTCTCGACTGTTGCTGCAATCAGCACCACCGCCCCGCAGCTCCCCGTCTACTGGTATTTCGATCCGCGGATCTACGAACTCGAAAAGCACCTGCTGTTCGACCATGGGCCAGGTTACATCGGTCATGAGTTGATGGTACCGAACGCGGGCGACTATCAGACGCTGGAATGGCTCGGCCATGCCAAAGCGCTGGTGCGGAACAGCAACGGCGTCGAACTGCTCTCCAACATCTGCCGCCACCGCCAGGCGATCATACTCAAAGGGCGTGGCGCCGCCAGGAACATCGTGTGCCCGTTGCATCGCTGGACCTATGCGCTCGACGGCAGGCTCCTCGGAGCGCCGCACTTTCCCGGAAATCCCTGCCTCGATCTCGCCAAGTCGCCGCTCACCAACTGGAACGGTCTCTTGTTCAGCGGCCGGCGTGACGTCGCGCGCGATCTCGCCCCACTCGGCGTCATGAAAGATCTCGACTTTTCCGGCTTCATGCTAGATCGCATCGAGATCGACGAATACCCTTGCAACTGGAAAACGTTTATCGAGGTTTACCTCGAGGACTACCACGTCGAGCCGTTCCACCCGGGGCTGGGCAACTTTGTCAACGTCACGGACCTGAAATGGGAATTCGGCGACTGGTACAGCGTGCAGACCTGTGGCGTGAACCGGGGGCTCGCCAAGCCCGGCAGCGAAGTCTACCGCCGCTGGCACGAGCAGTTGCTGCGCTACGACGACGGCAAGACGCCCACCCACGGCGCGATCTGGCTCACGTACTTCCCGAGTATCATGGTCGAGTGGTATCCGCACTCGCTGGTGGTGAGCACTATCATCCCGCGTGGTCCCGAGGCGTGCACCAACGTCGTCGAGTTCTACTATCCGGAAGATATCGTCCTGTTCGAGCGCGAGTTCGTCGATGCCGAACAGGCGGCCTACAAGGAGACCGCAGTTGAGGACGCCGAAATCTGCGCGCGCATGACCGAGGGTCGCCTCGCGCTCTTTCGGCAGGGCATCGACCAATCGGGCCCGTATCAGTCGCCGATGGAAGACGGCATGCGGCACTTCCACGAATTCGTCCGCCGGCACGTCGAGCCGCACCTGGCTTGAAAAGCACAAACGCAAAGGGTACGAAGGAAAAACGAAGGACGCGAAGGGAAAAACCAGAAACATTCAATGAGAACCTATAAAGGGGTGCCTATGGCTGCCCCTTTTTTGTTGCCGGAGCCTTTGCAATTGAATTTATTTCGATTACCTTAGCGTCCTTTGCGTCCTTCGCGCCTAAGCTTTTCATGAATTACACGACTCTGGTATCCGTCGCCGATCTCGCGGCGCATCTGAACGATCCGGGCTGGATCGTGTGCGATTGCCGGCACGACTTGACGAAATACGAAGCCGGCCGGCGCGCGTATGAAACGTCTCACATCCCCGGCGCGCGTTTCCTGCACCTTGACGAAGACCTGTCCGGACCGAAGACTGGCGCCAACGGCCGTCACCCGCTGCCTCATCCCATAACATTCACGCTGCGCCTCGCCGCGCTTGGGATCGACAACGGGAAACAGATTGTCGCGTACGATGCAAGCGGCGGCTGCTACGCCGCGCGGCTGTGGTGGATGCTGCGTTGGGTCGGCCACACGCGCGTCGCCGTGCTCGACGGCGGCTGGGACGCGTGGGCCAAGGCTGGGCAGTCCGTCACAACCGAATCGCCCGCACCCCGGCCCACAACGTTTAACCCGCAGTTGCAGCCTCAGCACGCGGTCAACGCGGCTTTCATCGGGGCACATCTCAACCGCACCGAAATTTGCATGCTGGACGCACGCAGCGCCGACCGGTTTCGCGGCGAGAACGAAACCCTCGATCCGGTCGGCGGCCACATTCCCGGCGCCGTGAATCGCTTCTTCAAGTTGAACCTCGACGCGCAGGGGCACTTCAAGCCTGCGGCCGAGCTGCGGCGGGAGTTTTCCGCCTTGCTCGGCGCGCGCGCACCGGAAAGCGTCGTGCATCAATGCGGCTCGGGGGTCACCGCCTGTCACAATCTGCTGGCGATGGAAATCGCGGGACTTTCCGGTTCGCGCCTCTACCCCGGATCATGGAGCGAGTGGTGTAGCGATCCGAACCGGCCGGTCGTACGCCAGGAAAGCCGCAACGTTCCCGGCTGATCGTAACGATCCTGCCGCATCGCCCGGCGATCCAGCGCTATCCGCCACTTACCCGCTAATCGCTGTAGCGCCCCTTCGTGTACGACGCAGCTGGCAACACTGTTGATTGCACCGGCGCCGCCTTGGCGGCACTGTCGGTACCGGGAGCCTCGGCGTCAGGAGCAGGCTCCTCTTTCGTAAGCGTGGCCGCGGCTTGGTATGCCGCGCGCGCGTCGTCGCAGTACTTGAAGAACGTGTCCTCGTACATCGGACTGCCCGGGGAGCAGTCACTCGCATAGCTGACATTACATGCAATCAGAAGCCCCCCAACCATTGCCAATTGTCTTTTCATCTCGTTTCACCCTCGCTCGTGGGAAACAAGCAGATTCGCCGCATTCACTCGCTCTGATAAGCGAAATAGCCCTCGTCTGAATTTGCGTCCCTTTGTCTTTGAGCCGCAGCTTCGCGCGCGACGCGCGAGTCGGGATAAGCCTCGATATAGCGCCGGCGCCGTTCCTCGAACACGGTCTTGCTGTAGAGTTCTGGCTGGGCCATGGCCGGCGTTGCAGAATACCGCGAATCGCGACCCGCCGGGCCTTCACTAGCTGCGCCGATCCAGGCCAGTCCGATAATCAGTAGCAGCAACACCGCGCACTTGAGCGCGACGCCCGGTGCCGCGTTCAGTTCCCGCTTCATGTAGTCACGAGTCAGTTTCTGCGCTTCATATTCAGTCAACATGGTGGTCTCCTTCCTGGATCATGACCGTTAATTACTCGCGCGCGGCAACGACTCTGAGCGGGCTTCTGTTCGGGGCGCGCTTGCCGCATTGGCCGGGTTCGAGAGCGAGGACCGCATTACCGCCCCGCCTGCGTTCGGACGCGACTCGAAGCGCGCCCGGCGCTCTTCATAGAGCCTTTTGCCATGCGCGAGCGACGCGCTGTCGTGGCGCTGTGCATGGAGCCTGTCGGCAGCGACATCTCCACTGAGATCAGTTTGCGCGCCAATCAGCGCCACGCCCGCGATGATCAGCAGACCGGCCACGCATTTGAGCATGAGCGCAAGGACACAGGCTGGTTCGCGCCTGAAATTCCGCATCAACTTATGCCGTTCATGAGAGCTCACCATGATGTGCCTCCTTTTGTCGGGACGTTTTGGGGCGCGTCAGAACGCCTGAATGTGTTCGGTCGGTTCAGTCGCCTGATTCACGTACTGCCCGGGGAAATAGACGAACTCGGTGCTCGCGTTCGGATCTTCGGCCGTCCTAGCCGACGTGTTGCCCTGACTGTCTGCCTGACCGGACTTCACCCAATGGGCGGCTGCAAGCAGCGCTACAGCCAGCACGACCACCAGCGCGGTAACGCGATGTCCCGTGTTGCGCGCTGGAACAATCGGATCGCCATTGTTGCTGTGGATGGCGCTGATGCGATTCTGATGAGTCTTCATGGCTGCCTCCAGATCAATGCGCCGGATCTGCCGCTCTGGCGCCGCGCGGAAGAAGTTTGAGTTAGCTTGGTTAAACTTCTTACGACGACATTCTGAAGAGCCGGGAAAGGCGCGTGAATTGGACCAAAGCGCTAGACCTAAGCGCCAATCCCGCGGCGAACATACATCAGAAATACTTTACATACAATGCGTTATCGATGATCTGGCCAGACCGACTTGGTAATAGACTGGGTTAGGATTAAGGTAATATGGCGTAGTCATGGGCGCCCAAGGACGCAAGAATTTAAGGCGCAAATTAGGAACACCTATGAAAATTCTAGTCGTTGACGATCACCCCCTCATCCGCCAAGCGCTGCGCTACGTGCTGAAAGCGCTCGATCAAGGCATCGAGCTGCTCGAAGCGCAGAACTGCTCGGAAGCGCTCGAGCTGACCGGCCGCCATTCGGACATCACGCTCATCCTGCTCGATCTTGCGCTACCCGGATCTGACGGTTTTGAAGCATTGCGTGGGCTACGCGATCAACATCCCGCGATCCCGGTTGTGGTGCTCTCGGCGTCGGATCAGCCGGAAACGGTGAAACGTGCGCTCGATCTCGGGGCGATGGGGTTCATCCCCAAAACGTCGTCCAATGAAATTCTCGTCGGGGCGTTGCGTCTGGTGCTAGCGGGCGGCGTCTACCTGCCTCCGGAGGTGCTCCGCAGGGAACCATCCGGCGTACCGTCCGCGACGTTAGCGGCTTATCCCGACACGTCACGCGAACTGCGCAGTCCGCGCGAGATCGGGCTCACCGAGCGTCAGGCGCAGGTACTGGCGCTCATGATTCAGGGAAAACCAAACAAACTTATCTGTCGTGAGCTCCATCTGGCAGAGGGGACAGTCAAGATCCACGTCACTGCGATTCTCAAAACGCTTAACGTCACGAATCGCACACAGGCAGTCATCGCCGTCGGAAAACTGGGTCTGAAGCTGCCGTTGTAGTGACCGTTACGCGGAGCGGCAACCGGGCGCCGGCGGTTGCAGTAGGAGGGAAAACTTGCGAATCGGCATAATTTCAGTTTTCACGGATTACCACCGTCGCGGCGCTCACCACCGCAATGTGCTGCAGCCCCAGGTTGGCCCCCTGATCGCGGCGCTTCTGCCCCGCAGCGTGGAAGTCGAAGTAGTGAACGATGCCTGGACCGATCCGGACTGGAATCGGGACTACGATTTGTTGTTTATCTCCTGCCTGCATTCTGACTTCGACCGCGCGCGCCAGATCTCCCACTACTGGCGGCGGCGCGGCGCAAAGACCGTGCTGGGGGGCACCCTTGCCGGCACCTATCCCAAGCTGTGCAAGCCGTTTTTCGATGCGATCGTTATTGGCGACCCGGAAACGACCGTGCCCAGGGTCCTGGAAGATTTTTCGCGGCGAGCCCTCCAGCCCTTTTACTTTTCCGGCCCCTACTGCGCCGAGGCAGTGCCGGTGCCGCGGTTTGACCTTGTCGCACACGAGCAGGTGCTGCCCCTCAGCTTCGAGGTCACGCGCGGTTGTCCCTTCACGTGCGACTTCTGCGCGCTGACCGCGGTCGGGACGCGCCATCACACCCGCCCCGTGGAGATGGTGATCCGGGACATCCAGGAAGGACAACGCATGCTGCGCGGCATTGCTCCCTGGTACAAGCGCAAAATCGCGATGTTCTACGACAACAACCTCGGCGGAAATCTCGGTTATCTGCGCCAATTGTGCGATGCGCTCGTTCCCATGGGAATCTACTGGGGCGTCTGCGTGACGTTCAACGTGATTTGCGACGGGGAATTGCTGGACCGCATGGCCCGAGCCGGTTGCCGCGGCGTCTTTGTCGGCCTCGAAACGTTTAATCCCAGAGCCCTCGAGAGCATGCGCAAGTTCCAAAACGTCCTGAGCAAGATCCGCCGGGCCATCGCGCAGTGCCACCGGCGCGGCATCATCGTCGCGTCGGGCATCATGTTATCGCCGTCGAATGATGATGCCGCGTATATCGCGGCCATCCCCCATCACTTGCAGGATTGCGGTCTGCATGTTCCGACGTATGTTTGTTTCGAGACGCCGTTCCCCGGCACGCCGCACTTCAAGAAGGCTGCGTCGGCCGCGCAGCCCGCGTTCTTGCCGAATGCCCTGCTGCGCGACTTCGACGCCTACACCCTGGTCAGCCGAACGGTGCACGAAACCCCGCAAGACTTTGTGGCTGCCTACAGACGACTGCATCAGCAGGTTTATTCGAAGCGCTTCAAGTTCGGCAAGCTGCTGCGCGACGCGAGAACCTTCCTGTCGCGCGGCATGCTGTTGCCCGTGGCATTCGACGCTTACGAGTTGCTGACCGAGCCGGAGCAGCTGCACCCGGACCGCACCTTCATCGCCGGCACCGATATCACGCCACCGGAGGCGAACGGTGTGCCCCTGCTTGAAGACGACTTTTCCTCCGAAGCCGAGCGCGACTGGATCGTCGGGCCGTGGGCCGTGACCGATGAGCGGGGACGTCCTCTTTCGTTTTGGCTCGACTCGGCCCAAGTGTTCTTCGACAAAGGGAGATCAATCGCTCAGCCGGAGCGGGTATGGGGCGCCGGCCGACCGTCGCCATTCAGTCCGCGCGTGGTTATGGGGACGGCCCGTTGAAATCCGGTGGAAATACGGTGCACGCGACGGCAGGCAAGGACGCAATCGCACCCGCGCGGATCGCATCCGCGTCATCTGACCTTGACGCCCTGGTCCGGGCAGAGCAGGTAGACCTCCTCTATCGGCAGCTCCCAGTTTCGGTCGGCGGGACGCTGCTCGCGGTTGTGGTGCTGGCTGCAACGCATTGGGACGTGTCGCCCCACGCCACATTGATCGGCTGGGGCGTTCTCATGGCCGCGAATCAGTCGTGGCGTCTGGGGCTCTACGCCCGCTTCCGGAAGGGGCATCTCAGGATGGAGGCGGTGGACCGTTGGGCCGCCTACTGGGCAGTGGGCTCAGGGATCTCGGGCGTCATCTGGGGCACCGCGACCGTACTCTTCTTCGTGCCACATTCTCCTCTTCACCAGACCATACTCGTGGTCATGGTATTCGCCGTCACGGCGGTCGCCGTGCCGCTGATTGCCTCGCACCGCCCCTCGTTTTACGCCTTCGTCCTGCCGACGCTGCTGCCGATCGTCGCACGCAGTCTTTGGGAAGGCGACACGCTGCATTACACCGTCGCATTCATCGCGGGAGTCGTCACCCTGCTCATCCTCACCGTCGGGCGCAATTACAACGCGATGCTGGTGTCCTCGCTGCGCACCCGATTCGAGAACGAGGCGCTGGCCGCGCAGTTGGGCCGGCAAAATGCCGAGATCGATGCAGCACGACGCATTGCCGAGGAAGCCAATCGCTCCAAGACGCAATTCTTCGCAGCGGCGAGCCATGACCTTCGCCAGCCGCTTCACGCCATGGGCCTGTTTGCGGCGGCTCTGTCCGAGAAAGTGCGTGATCCGGAAGTGCGCAGCATCGTTGAAAGCATCAACTCTTCCGTGCAGGCGCTCGAGGCGCTGTTCAATGAGTTGCTCGACATTTCCAAGATCGATGCGGGTGCGATCAAGCCCGAGCTGACGGCCTTCCCGCTGGACAGCGTATTCAACCGCCTGCGCGACGAATTTGCCGCCGAAGCGGAGGCCAAGGGTCTGCGGCTTTCGATAAGCAGCGGCAGTGAAATCGTCATGAGCGACGCCGTGCTGATCGAGCGCATCATCCGGAACCTTCTCAGTAATGCGCTACGCTACACGTCCGCCGGGGAGGTCGCCCTGTCTGCAAGGCCGACCGACGGCAAGGTCACCATCGAGGTGCGCGACACGGGTGTGGGCATCCGCCCGGAGCACCAGCAGCGCATCTTCGACGAATTCTTCCAGCTCGCGAATCCGGGGCGGACCAGCAAGAAGGGTCTGGGGCTCGGCCTTTCCATCGTCGAGCGCCTGTGCAGGCTGCTCGGCTATGAAATCCGCCTTGCTTCGGACTACGGCAAGGGTGCAGCGTTCAGCTTCGATGTGCCGCTTGGGGTCGGCCCGCCGCTGCATGATACGGCCCACGCGGAATCAATCAGCCGATCCGATTTATCCGGGAAGCTGATCGTAATCATCGATGACGAAGCTGCAATCGTGGACGGCATGAAAACACTGCTTTCGGGCTGGGGCGCCGACGTGATCGGCTCACTCACGGGCGACGACGTACTGGATGCCGTTCAGGTACAAGAGCGGCTGCCGGACCTGATCATTGCGGATTACCGCCTCGCCGGAAGCAATACCGGTATCGACGTGATCGAACGGCTGCGCCAAGCACTCGATCCCGAAATTCCGGCGATCGTCGTAACCGGGAGTACCACGCCGGAAACAATGGCGGAAACCCACAAGAGGCATCTGGGGATGCTGCTCAAGCCGGTGCTCCCCGACCGCCTGCGCGAGATGATTGACGCGCATCTGTTGCAGCGCTGACGGCCGTTCTCCGGTTCCCGACAGCGTGAATCTGCAGTCCGCTTACCGCTTGGGCTCGAGACGCTGGCGCAACTCCTGATCCAGTCTGTCGTGAACTTTTTTGGCATCGCCAGAATTCCAACTTGTTGTTGCAAGCCACACCGTCAACCATTGGCCATTGGCGATGCAAGTTATCAATGCACTGGATGCCACCCCCGAAGACCGGCGCATTCCATGCGTCACTGACGCGAATGATCCAACGGGCCGTTGTTCGGGCGAGGAGAGCAGCTGCTGGGCAACACTGGAGCAATTTCCAAGCGTTGCCCTGTCCAAGGTAAACCGCCGCACCCATACTGCCGGCCGGCGAGGATTGCCTTGCCGCCACGCCTGACTGACCGGTGCGGCGCTTCCCAGGTTTCTTTCCAGCGTCCGCAACAGGGATTGCGCGCGGTCGGCCTGTTCAGCAGCGACCGCCAAGCCGGCTACGAATGTTCCATCTCGGTTCGGCAGACAATTGATTACGATCGACGCCCCTTGTGCCGCGCCCCAAACGTAGTGGTCCTCTACAACGGTATTCTCTATTCTCCCGACCGCTCGCAACGCGCCCAGGGCACTGGCTCGGCAATCCGGCCCCGTGGCACGCTTGACCCAGCCGCGGATCGCCGGAGGCGCCTTTGCTATTTTGAGACTCTCCTCGGCTGTTCCCACATTTTCTTGCGCACCGACACCCTGTGATATTGCCGCCAGGCAACCGCCCAGCACGATACCGATCAGTGTACGCATAACCCCTCCCTTGTCGCATCGTAAATCAACGCTGTCACAGCCTGAACCAGTCGGCGCGCATCGCGCTGGCAGCAGCATATCCGCCAAGCGCTGCCACCGCGCACCATGCGACGTTGAGCAGCGTGGAAAAGGCCAGATAACTCGCGCCCGCCGCCGCCATGCAAAGCATCAATAACCCAAACACCCATGCCACATCAACCCCCAGGACCTTCCAGCGGCCACGCCCCGGTCTGTGGTAGCGCCCGGCTGCAGCGCCGATCACGCCGAATACGAGCGCCACCGTAATCGCAGGCGCCCCGGAGATCCGATCCACGAACTGTCCCCGCAGCATCATGCTCAGTATGCTGGCGTCCCATTCGAGCGGGGTCATGGCATAGGCGCGGCCGCCCTCCCTCACCAGAATCGCGCCACGAACGTCATCTTTGTACTGCTTTTAGAATCGCGCCCTTTCCTGTCCCGAACTCTGCTTTTCAATCTCGAGAAGCTTGCTGAGCACCTTCTTCCGATCATCGCCTAACCGATCGCGGGCCACGAACACGGTCTTGCCAGAAAATTGGGAGAAGTCCACCTCTGATTTGTCTCCGGCAAGCTTCTCATAGTCGAAGCGGCGCCCTTCAAAAGCCTCGGGCGGCAACACATCCACGATAAAACTCGCAAGCGGAGCGCCTTTCTCGATCGCACCGCAGGTGCCAGCAAGGGCGCTTCCCTTTTCCACAAATCGTATCTTGCGCCAGTCCCTGCCGTCGGGCCCGCGCAGGAGTATGACGCGATCCTCGAAGTCGATCCGGGCCAGTTCGAAGGTGGGTTCGTAGCCTGCGAGCGGCAGGGATCGCCGAAGCTGGGCGGCCGATCGGGATTCGACGGCCAGTGAAATTGCCGTTGCATACCCGAAGGAGTCGCGCTGGGTGCAGTCGAAACCCCACGCCGACGCCGCTTCCTGCAATCCCGGGATCATTTTCGGCTGTCCTGCCTGGTCGAATTCGTTCGCGGCAACGACTACTGCCGTGCCCTGCTTCCGGGCCCCGCTGATGGCCTGCAGCAAGTCGGCGTCGAACGACGCGTCAGGCCTGGTGAAATAAAAGTCCATGACGACGGCTCGCGCCTTGGCGTCCGCCAACCGCTTCAGCAGCACTGCATGCTTTGCACGGAACTCCGGTGCCAGCCGGTCTTTATCGTATTTGATGCCCAGCCGTTGCGGGGTGTCGTCCCGGATCAGGACCAGAGCGATGTCGGGGTGAAGTTGCGGGGGTCTCACGAAATCCGCGAATCCCTTGACATAGCTGTCGACGCGCGAATTGATAAGCGGCGTCCATGACCAGACCCAGAGCGCCACGGCAAGCACCGCCGCCGTCGACACGAACGCGTTGTGGCGCACCACCCGCTGGCGCAGCGTTTGCAGCCAGGTCTTTTCCTCAAGCAATTGCGGATCGTCAGCGGCGCCCGCCTGCTCGCGGATGTCGAGATTGCGCGCGAGCGTCTGGCCCGCCGCCGCGATGCGGTCGCGGTCAGCCGCCCGGACGAAAACACCCATTCCTGTCGGCGTCGTTTCGGTATCAAACAGCATGCCGGCGGATGCGCGCAGGTAGAGCACCGGCGCACCGATGTCCCGCTCGCCGCTAAACTCGCGCTGCAGCACGTTCCGGGCATGGGACATCGCGACGTCGACCCGCCCCCGGTCGCTGCCGTCGAAAAGAGCGGAATAAAACTCCCGCGAGAACGTCACCGCGGCCTGGTCGTTGATTTCGTATTGCATCGCGACCACCGCCGGCACGCCGGCCTGGACCAAGCGCGGCGCCATGCCGGTTCCGGCTTCGTCGGCCGAGGTGGTGGCGCCCCGGCAGGAATTCAGAAACACCAGCTTTATGGTGCGATACTCCCTGAACAGGGAACAGACTTGCGTATCGTCGGCGTTATACGATCCGCCATCGTCCAAATTGAGTCTCAGGTAGGCCGTCTTGTCGATGAACTCGCCGTGACCGATGAAATGAAATACGTGAAACCGCTCCTTGAGCAACGTGTCGCTGATGCGCGACAGCGTAACGCTGCCTTTAAGCAAGCGCAGCTCCAAAAGCCCCCTGCGTTCCAGCGCCTCGACCGCCTGGCGCAGATTCGCCTCTTCCTGTTCGGTGTTCAGCCCCGATGCATCGGGAATGGCGACGAGCATGCGCAGCGGCAGTTCGACCTTGAAGTCGTCGATCGGCCTGGCCAGCCGCACATATCTGACAACGGGAAATTCGCGCGATCCGCCAAGCAAGATCTTCTCGCCGGGCCAGTACAGGAATTCCCATGGCAATCGGGCGGCCTCGGCCGGCTCTATGCAAAGCCGCAGGCAGACGCCCTGTTCTGCGGCGCGCGCATAACCCACGCTCTGGTAAAACAGCGCCCCCGCCTCTCCGGCAAACAGGGCTTTGTACAGCCGTTCGCCGAATTCCTCAAGCAACGCCGTTTCGACTCCATCATTGTTCGCGATGCGCTGTTGCAGGGCAAACAGTTCGCGATCGAGCAGGATACGGTCCGGGCCGGGCTGGGCGGATCTCCATTCGGCACGCACCGTGTAGGACTCGCCGCCCGGGCCTTCGATCTCAACATTGAAATTCTGGTATCGCATCCCGGCTGCCGATTCTCAATCAGTCAATTGCAATGCATGGGCAGTGCGTTTCCCGGCCGAGCCGGAAAGATCAGAAGCCGTCCTTGATCATGCCCTGCAGCATTCCGCGCACGCTCGGATCCTCGTCAAAACCGCCATGATGTTCCGCGCGCAGGATGCCGGAAGCAGGGTCCGGTATCGATCCTGCGGACCAGCAGGTGTGCCCGGTGCCGGCGAGAAAGTAATCGCATACCCGGCGGTTGGCGTCGGTATCCACGGGTACGTCGCCCGAGAAAAAGCGCTGCATGCCGACCACCGGCACATCGCCCGTCTCCGCGCGGTCGCGCTCCATCACCCCTGAAGTGAAATAGAGCAAAGACGCGGGATAAGCCTCCGTAATCTTCGGAATCCAGCGGTCCGCGCGCTCCAGCGTATCGCTCAGCGACAGATTGCGCATGCTGTTGATCGCCGCGCCGTTGATGTCCAGCGTACGCGAAAACCGCTCGAACGTAACCGCCGGAGTAAGGAGAATCACGTCAAACTTCTGCTCGGGCACGATGCTCCGCGCATGATCGATGAAATTGCAGCAATAGATCGAGCCGGCGCTGTGGCCAACCAGTACCACCCGCAGATCGCGCCCAGCTTCCCGCAGGCGCCGCAACCCGGCGAGAATCGCAGTCCCGCCATGAATGCCGGGATCGGGCTTGAAAGCATCTTCGATCTGGAGCTTCATCCACGAAAACCACCCTTCGACCAGATAAAGCTCGCGCAGGAGCTCCTCGCCGATCGTCGGGACCACGCCGTGATCGCGGCCATGCATGAACCGGGAGCAGGTTCTCACCGTCACGTCGACCAGCGCCTTGGCAATCGTCAACGTGGGATCCCAGCGCTTGCCGGCGCCGCTCTTGCGCAGCGCGTCCTGGATTTCCGGCCGCATGCGCGTCGAGCGTATGCCCGCAAGCGGCGCCCCACCCCTCGTTTGGCCCTCCGGGGCCTGCGGCGCAAGCGTGTTGGCGATGGCCCGCGTCTCAGCCTGGATTTCCTGGTCGTTCATCAATTCATTCAGCAGATTGCGGCGATCCCGCTCCGATAATCCGAACAAACGTCCCCGCAATTCGCCGGGTATGCTGAATACGTAAGTTGGATCGGCCTCGACCTTCTGCCACTCGTCCCGCAACGTGCGTTCCGCCTCGGAACCGGGTGCTCCGCTCCGCACTGCCTGCGAGGCACCGACCCGTGAAGAAATAAAGTGCTTCAGCCGGCGGAACGAAGCCTGATAGATGACTTCGTCGAAGATGTCGGCGAAGCCGTTTGAAAAAACTTCCGACACCCAGGACTGCCAGACGACGAACAGGGGATAGGCGCCGGCATCCAGGTACGTCGGGCCCAGCTCGCCCACGCGTTTGATGCCCTCCTCGCGCGAATTGAGCCCCCCGTGACAGTGGATGACGAGCGTGCGTGACGAGCATTGCGCAAGGTTGCGGAAGGCGTTGTCGAGATCCGCGCTCGAAGTCGAGGCGAACTTACCTGCGGCAAGATCGACATAATGCTCTTTGCTCGTCAGCATTTGATCGTTTATCCCCTTGTCGCTCCCTGGGCACCGCTATCCCCGTCACAACCCGTCCAGAAGAAGCAAATCAGGTCGTCCTCATGCCCTTCCACGCCCCTGCCCAAGGCATGATACCCCATGAAATTGCGACACGGGACCGTTCGTTACAGCACGGTGACAAGCATCTTGCCTGCAATTGCATACATCATGAAAGCAAAGACCGTTTTCAGCGCCGACACCGGCAGCTTGTGCGACAACGCCGCGCCCAGAGGAGCCACCATCACACTGCCCACCGCCACCGCTGCGAGTGCCGGCAGGTGTACGAAGCCGAGGCAAAATTGCGGAAGGCTCGCCATGTCCCACCCGTTATTGACATAACCCACGGCGCCGGCCAGCGCGATCGGCAGGCCAAATGCGCTGGCGGATCCGATCGCGCTGCGCAACGGCACCGAGCACCAGGTCATGAATGGAATCGCCATGGATGCGCCGCCGATCCCCGCCAGGCTCGCGATACAGGAAATCGCGCTGCCGACAGTGAACAATGCGACGGTACCCGGCAAAGTTCGCGCCGCGGCAGGACGGCAACCCATCAGCATCTGCGTTGCGGCAACCGCAGCAAACGTCAGGAAGAAAAGCTTGAGCACCTCCGGCGAAAAACGGGCGGATAGCGCTGCGCCGAGCACGGCGCCGGTTACGAGCCCAGGCACCATGCGACGCACCAGTTGCCAGTCGACTGCGCCGCGCGCATGGTGCGCGCGCACGCTCGAAAGCGATGTGAATACGATGCTCGCGAGCGACGTTCCAAGCGCGAGCGGCATCACGAGCGGCTCAGCGATGTGCTGCGCCGCGAACAGTATCGCCAGCACCGGTACCAGAATGAGTCCGCCGCCGATGCCCAGCAACCCGCCGAAGAAGCCCGCCGCGCAACCTGCCACAAAATACAACGCTAGAATGGTCATATGCCCCCCGCACGCCGTTGCGATTCGCGGCACCGCGAGTGGCGCCGCGCGTCGATGCCATGGTGCGGCGAATGCGGCGCGGACAAAATTCGACCGACGGCCTAGAACTGCGGCCCTAGCCGGGCAGGGATAGACTGTAATATATTGTTTTACCTATGTTTTCTTGAAAGTCCGCGGAGGCAGGCGTCTAGCACTGATGGCCATGCGCGAAGTATTTGCCGACTTGATCCTGATCGTCCACCTCGCCTTCGTGTTGTTCATCGTGGGCGGGCTCGCAGCGATCTGGATCGGTGCCGCATGCGGATGGAGCTGGGTGCGCAACTTCTGGTTCCGCATCGCGCACCTTGCCGCGATTGTGTTCGTCGCCGCCGAATCGCTCGTAGGAATTTGGTGCCCGCTAACGATATGGGAAGACGCGCTGCGCGGGACGCACGCGGAGAAGAGTTTCGTCGCACGCTGGGTCCACAGCGTCCTTTTCTATGATTTTCCCGAATGGGTGTTCACTTCCGCCTACGTCGCGTTCGCGCTGGTCGCTGCGGCGACCTGGTGGTGGCTGGCGCCTGCGCCCGGGAAAAAATAAGGGGCGCCGAAGCGCCCCTCATTACCAGCGTGGCGTAATCTAACCCAACGCTTCGGCCCAGATGTTTTTTGCCCAGCCCCAGGCGTAGGTCGCCTCGAGCTCGCTCGCCTTGTCGGAAACACCGCCGGATCCCTTGACTGGCGCGATGGTCTTCTGAGCCGGATCGTAGCGGTGCACGGACGCGACGTGCATTGCACTCGTGCCACTCACGAAGCTGTAGCATGTGTTCATCATCATCGTGTCCTGATTGACCGGCTGACCCTTGATGAGCGAGATTACCGCCGCCGCGCACACCTTGGCGTGCTGGTTGGCCATGCTCGCCGACTTGGGCATGGCGGGCGCGGAGAGCGTAGCGTCGCCCAGTACGTGCACGCCTGGCACCGCCGTCGATTCGCAGGTGCGCCAATCGACGCCGCACCAACGCTGGTTGGCGGTAATTAGCCCCGCCTTCTGTGCGATGTCTCCGGCGCGGTGCGGGGGTACGACGTTCAGCACGTCTCCTTTCACACTGTCGAACTGCAGTTTCACGGTCATGCCTTTGACGTCCACATCGGCGATTTCGCTGTTGGGACGGTAGTCGATCATGCCTTTGTACATGCCGTTCCACGCGGCGAGGAACAGGCCCTTCTTCGAAACGAGGTCGGGGTTGGAGTCGAGCACGATGATCTTGGAGCGCGGCTTCGCTTTCTTCAAGTAGTCTGCCACTTGGCAAACGCGCTCGTACGGTCCCGGCGGACAGCGGTACGGCATCATCGGAAATTGCAACACATAGACGCCGCCGTCACGCATCGCTTCGAGCTGCTTTCTCAACGCCACCGTCTGGGGTCCCGCTTTCCACGCATGCAGCACGCGGTTTTGTGCGTCTGCGCTCTTCAGGCCCGGTATCGAGTCATACATGAAATCGATGCCTGGCGACACGATGAGCCGGTCGTATTGCAATGTCGTACCCGCCGCAAGGCGCACCTGGCGACTGCCTGCATCTACGGCTACCGCCTCGTCCCGCACCAGACGGACGCCGCGATTGCGCAGCCCGTCGTAGCCCATCGTGATGTTCGCCATCTGGGTATTGCCGCTCAGCACCAGATTGCTGATGGGGCATGAGATGAACCCGGTCCCGCGCTCGACCACCGTGACATCGATGTCGGGCGCCCACATCTTCACGAACCTTGCCGCCGTGGCGCCGCCATAGCCGGCACCGATAACAACGACACGGCCGGCACTACCATTACCGGTCGTGGCACAGCCCGCCATGGCGGCAACACCGGCCGTGGCTGAAATCCGCTTGATGAATTCGCGTCTGGAGAGTGTCATGGCTTCCTCCTTTTAGCGCGCAGCCGGCGCGGCAGCGCCTGGCCCGGGTTTCACGGATGCGAAATAGCCGGCGATCAGTTCCAATTGCTGGTCGGTATAGCCCTTGGCTTGCTGATGCATGACGGTCGCCGGCCGCTTGCCCGCCTTGAAGTCCTTCATCGTTTGCAGCATCTGACTCTTGTCCTGGCCGGCGAGGCCGGGCGGCACGCCGCCGACGCTGCGACCATCGGTGCCGTGACAGGTGAAACAAGTCGCGGCGAGATTGCGTGCGTACGCCGCGTCCTGGGCGGCTGCCGGAACCGCGATGCCGGCGGCAAGCACGGCCGCGCACCATGCGCCGCGGGAAGTTCTTGATCTCATGGCGTCCTCCTTGACTGTGGGTTTCGGCGCCGGGCGCCGTCGTTCCGGGTTTGTGCTTTTGATATAAGTTTGTGACTCATCCCGCGCCGAGTCAAGGCGCAAAAGAAAAAGCCCCAGTCCGCTATGCGGCACCGGGGCTCGGGGTTCGCGCTGAAAGTGACGCTCAGGCCACGCCGGCTGTTTCCTCGGCGAAAACCAGTCGTATTTTCTCGTCGCTGCCGATGTCGACCGTGACCTTGCCGCCGTTGGCAAGCCGCCCGAACAACAGTTCGTCGGCCAGCGCGCTCCGGATGGTATCCTGAATCAACCGCGCCATTGGCCGCGCGCCCATCTGCGGGTCGAAGCCCTTCTTGGCCAGGTAGCCCTTGAGCGCCGGGGTAAAGCTGATCTCGACCTTCTTTTCCTCGAGCTGGACTTCGAGCTGCATCAGGAACTTGTCGACCACGCGCAGGATGACGTCGTGGTCGAGCGCCGCGAACGAGATGATCGCATCCAGGCGGTTGCGGAACTCGGGCGTGAACAGACGCTTGATTTCGACCATTTCGTCGCCCGCCTGCTTGTTCGGCGTAAAGCCCATCGATGTCTTCGATAACTCGGAAGCGCCGGCGTTGGTGGTCATCACGATCACCACGTTGCGGAAATCCGCCTTGCGCCCATTGTTGTCGGTAAGCGTGCCGTGGTCCATCACCTGCAGCAGGATGTTGTAGATGTCGGGATGCGCCTTCTCGATCTCGTCCATCAGCAAAACCGAATACGGGTGCTTGGTGATGGCTTCGGTCAGGAGCCCGCCCTGGTCGAAGCCGATATAGCCGGG
>Ga0153915_10001947_pt1 | contig 19017 bp, 10 predicted proteins | sample Opewatmetagenome_2_FD_107003 | JGI IMG/M metagenome (GOLD analysis project Ga0153915, IMG submission 107003) | Freshwater wetland microbial communities from Ohio, USA - Open water 3 Core 3 Depth 3 metaG | ecosystem: Environmental > Aquatic > Freshwater > Wetlands | place: USA: Ohio, Lake Erie...
CCGCTGATGCGGAGGCTCCTGTCGAAACCCCGTGCCCTGCAGTTCCAGCGCCTCGGGCCGCTCTTCCAATGCATGCAAGAGATCGGCGACGCGCACGGGAAGAGCATCGCCCAGGTGGCTCTCAGCTGGCTACTCGCCGCCGACCCACGCGTCATCCCGATCCCCGGCGCCAAGAACGTGCGCCAGGCCCGGGAGAACGCCGGTGCGCAGGACTGGCGCTTGTCGGCCGAGGAGCGAGACCGCATCTCGGCTGCTGAAGCGGCTGCTTGAATCGCAGGAGGGGCGGCGGCTTGAGCGTCAGGTAGCGACGCATCCAGTCGCGAACGATCCGCTTGAGGGGTGTGGGATTCAGCTGGTTGTAGGTGGTGCGGCCGGAGCGCCACCGTACCACCAGCCCGGCCCGCTCGAGCACCCGCAAGTGCTGCATGACCGCGAACCGCGACAGGCCGTCTGCTCCGAACGCCACCCAGACCTCGTTGGTCGTCCGCGGATGCCCGTGGAGCAGATCCAGCATCCGGCGTCGCCACCGGTTGCCGAGCGCACTCCAGATCGCATCGTGCGCATCATCCTCGCGCGTCCTCACGGTATCCTCCGAGTCGAGCCTGCGAACATGTGACAACAATATCACATATTCAGATCCTTCGCGATGCAGGCTTGCCGGGGCTGCGCCCTACCCGCATTGGCCAGGACGGGATACCATACCCGGTCTTTTTCTGGGAGCCGTCGTGAGAGCCGCCGTGTCCGGATCCTGGTTCGCCTCGTTGTGCTTCTTTCCCGCCCTGCTCGCCGCGCAGCAGTTGGACACCGCCCTGTATGGGCAACTCCGGTATCGGTTCATTGGCCCGGAAGGCAACCGCGCCAGTGCGGTGGCGGGCGAGCCGGGCAATCCGGCCGTCGCCTACGTGGGCGCCGCCGCGGGCGGCCTCTGGAAGACCACCGACGGCGGCGTCAACTGGGAGCCCATGTTCGACAAGCAGACGGCCCAGGCCATCGGCTCCATTGCGGTTTCACGGAGCCTGCCCACCACCGTCTGGGTGGGCACGGGGGAGGCCTTTTTCATTCGGCCCATGACTTCGCTGGGCGACGGGATCTACCGCTCCACCGACGCCGGAAAGACCTGGACCCGGATGGGGCTGGAGAAGACCGGCCGTATTCCCCGCATCGTGATTCACCCGGCCAATCCGGATATCGTCTTCGCCTGTGCCGTAGGCCACGGCTTTGGCCCCCAGCAGGAACGCGGTGTCTTCCGCACCGTGGACGGCGGCAAGACCTGGGAGCGGGTGCTGTTCGTCAACGAGAACACCGGCTGCTCCGACCTCACCATGGACACCCACGATCCGCAGACCCTCTTCGCGGGGATGTGGCAACTGGAGACCCACACCTGGAGCCTGAACAGCGGCGGCCCTGGCAGCGGCATCTACGTCACTCACGACGGCGGCGCCACCTGGAAGCGGCTGGCCGGGCACGGATTGCCGCCGTTGGGCCACGCCCTGGGCAAGATCGCCGTGGCGATCGCGCCGAGCGACGGCAACCGGGTCTACGCGCTGGTGGAGGACACCGATCCCAGCTTCTACCGCTCCGACGACCGCGGCGAAAGCTGGCGGCTGGTGTCCCGCAGCCACGACATGCTGGAGCGCTCGTCCTACTACACCCGCTTCGCGGTCTCACCGGACGACGAGGACCGGCTGTACTTCGTCTCGGTCAAGTTCAGCGTGTCCAAAGACGGCGGGGCTACGCTGGAGAGCGGCTTCCGTGCCGGCGGCGACAACCACGACGTGTGGGTGGACCCGGTCAACCCCGACCGCTACATGGTCGCCAACGATGGCGGCGCCACCATCACGCTGAACCGCGGCCGGACCTTCCAGCGCGTGGTCCTTCCCATCGCGCAGATGTACCACGTGTACACCGACAACCAGGTCCCTTACTTCGTCTACGGCAACCGCCAGGACGGCGGCTCGTTCCGGGTGCCAAGCAACAGCCGGGAGGGCGGCATCTCGGTGGGCATGTATCACTCGGTGGGTGGGTGCGAGAGCGGCTTCGGCGTGCCGGACACGGTGAACAACTCGGTGGTGTGGTCCGGGTGCTATGACGGCGGCCTGGAGCGGTACGACGAAACCACCGGCCACGCGCGCAACGTGCGGGTCTGGCCGGAAGCCGGCTACGGCTGGAAGCCGGCCGACATGAAATACCGCTGGAACTGGACCTTCCCCATCACCATCTCGCCCCACGACCACAACAAGGTCTACGTGGGGAGCCAGGTGGTGCATCAGACCACCGACGGCGGCTCGAGCTGGACCGTCATCAGCCCCGACCTCACCAAGAACGACAAGTCCCACCAGCAGAGCTCGGGCGGTGTCACCACCGACAACTTGATGACCTGGGACGGCGCCACGCTCTACGCCATCGCCGAGTCGCCGGTCCAGGCGGGGCTCATCTGGGCGGGGAGCAACGACGGCCAGGTGCAGCTCACCCGCGACGGCGGCCAACACTGGACCAACCTGACCGACAACATCCAGAAGCTCCCGCCCTGGGGGAAGATCAGCAATATCGAGGCGTCGCGCTTCGACGCGGGCACCGCCTACCTCTCGGTGGACCTGCACGAACAGGCCGACTTCACGCCCTACATTTACAAGACAGCGGACTTCGGGAAGACCTGGAAGAAGATCAGCGACGGGATCCCGGTGGCAACCCACTTCTCCTACGTGCACATGGTGCGCGAGGACCCGGCGCGCCGGGGCATGCTCTACGCGGGGACCGACAACGCGCTGTACTTCACCCTCGACGACGGCGCCACCTGGCAGCCCTTACAGCTCAACCTGCCCCACGCGCCGGCGGCGTGGATCGCCATCCAGCCTCACTTCTCGGACCTGGTGGTGGGCACCCACGGCCGGGGATTCTGGATCCTGGACGACGTGACCCCGTTGCGGGCGCTGTCGGCCGAGGTGCTCAAGGCCCCGGCCTATCTCTTTGCGCCCCGGCCCGCGTACCGCTTCCGCTACGTCCACAGCACCTCCAGTGATCCCAACTCCGCCGTTCAGGGCGAGAACCCGCGCTACGGGGCGGACCTCAACTACCTGGTGGGTGCGGCGCTGGCCGAGGACACCACGGCGCGCGACAGCGTAGCCCAGAGGGACTCCACCGCCGCGCAACCGGCCAGGATCATCATCCTGGACGCCAAGGGAGACACCGTGCGGACACTGACCGGAGCCCGGCGTGCCGGGATCAACCGGGTCTACTGGGACCTCCGCTATGCGCCGGTCAAAGAGCCGCATCTCCGCACCACGCCGCCCGGCAAGTCCTGGCTGCCCATCCCTCAGCGTGGCTGGCGTAGCCTGGTGAGCTGGGACCTGGACCTCTCGCAACAGGGGCCCCTGGTGGAGCCGGGGGCGTACACGGTGAAGATCAGGATCGGCGGCACCGAGCTGTCCCAGCCGCTCACCGTGCTCAAGGACCCTAACACCGCCGGCACCGACCAGGACGTTCACCAGCAGGTGGCCTTTGGGCTGGAGCTGCGATCGGAGATGGACTCCGTGGTGGGGCTCATCAACCGCATCGAGTGGTTACGCAAGCAGCTGGCGGACCTGGGCACGCAGCTGGCTGACAGCTCGACCGTCAAGGACGACTCCACCGCCAAGGCGCTCTCCACGGCGGGCCACGACCTGGCGCAGAAGCTGATCGGGGTGGAAGGGGCGTTGTTCGACGTGAACCTGACCGGGGGCCGGGAGGACGCGTTCCGTAACCCTGTTCAGCTCTACGGCCGCCTCAGCGCGCTCTTGAGCGATGCCCTGGAGAACGGCGCCGACTTCGCGCCCACCAGTCAGCAGCGGGAAGTCAACGAGCTCTACCAGCAGCGTCTAGGCGACGCGGCGCAGCGATTCGGTCAACTGTTGCAGCAGGACGTGGCGCAGTTCCGGCAGCAGCTGCGGAGGGCGCGGTTGCCCGACGTGCTGGCAGGGAATCCGTAAGAGGCGGTAAGGGCGGTAGAGGCGGTACCTGGTGAATACCGCCTCTACCGCCTTTCCTTACATCCTCCGTCTCGCGCTCGGCGGCAGGATGCCGGCAGCTCGTAAGTAGGCCGCCGCCTGGGCATAGTGATCCGCCCAGTCGGTCACCAGATAGACCGCGGCCGTCGCCTTGGTCGCCTTCCGGCCTCCGAAGAACGGCACCGAATCGCCCAGCTGCGACTCCTTGAGCTGGCTCACCACATCCCGGCAGGTGTCAAAGGACTTCCGCAGACGCACCAGGATCTGGTCCTTGGGCGCCGTCGAGTCGGGCGCCGCTTCCGTGGGCGTGCCGCCGGTTCCCGCGATGGCCCGGCAGAGTGACTCGTTGGACATCGTCTCGTGGGCGAGCACGTGGCCAAAGCTCATCTGCCCGTCGGTGGGCTTGAAGGTGAATTTCTCGGCCGGCATGTCGTCGCCGGCGGCCGGCATGTTCCGCGCCGCGCGGTTCCAGACCTGCAGCATCGCGGCGGCGAAGGGGCCGGCTGCTTGCGGCATCTGGGGCTGCATCGGTTGCTGCGCCTTGCCGGTGGCCGGCAACGCCAGGAGCGCCACGGACACCGTGACCAAGAGACTCTTCATGTTCTGTCACCTGAGGTGGAGGGGGCGGAAAAGATAATTGGAAGGGGGCGGTCTGGCGAATCCCGGCGAGACGCGCATCTTAATGCCCCGCTGGACCCCTTCATCATCCCCAAGCCCCACCCCTCTGGGAGGATGTGTGATGCCCGTGGCACGCCCGTTCGCGGTAGCCGGTCTCGCTTTGATCACTGCGTTCTCGTCGGCCAACAGCCAACAGCGGTCCCGTCCCCCAAGGCCCAATCCCAAGCTGGAGCAGTACAAACGGGAAGCGGTCCAGGACGTGGAGTCGCGGGCCCAGTTCACCCAGCAGATGGTGGATCAGATCTTCAGCTTCGGCGAGCTGGGCTTCCAGGAGTTCGAGACCTCCAAGTACCTGGTGAGCATCCTGCGGGAGAACGGCTTCACGGTGCAGGAGGGAGTGGCGGGCATTCCCACCGCCTTCGTCGCCACCTGGGGCTCGGGCAAGCCGGTGATCTCCCTGGGATCGGACATTGACGGCATTCCCCAATCATCTCAGATGCCGGGCGTGGCCTGTCACAAGCCCATCGTCCCCGGCGCGCCCGGCCACGGCGAGGGCCACAACAGCGGCAACCCGGTCAACGTCACGGCCGCCCTGGCGGTGAAAGCGATCATGGAGCGGGAGCACCTGCCCGGTACCCTGATGCTCTGGCCGGGCGTGGCCGAAGAGCAGCTGGGCAGCAAGGCCTACTACGTGCGGGCCGGGCTGTTCAAAGACGTAGACGCGGTGCTGTTCACCCACGTGGGAGACAACCTGGCCACGGCCTGGGGCGAAGGCGACGGCAACGGCCTGGTATCCGTGCTGTTCAAGTTCGAGGGCAAGAGCGCCCACGCCGCCGGCGCCCCCTGGCGCGGCCGCAGCGCCCTGGACGCCGTGGAGCTCATGGACGTAGGCTGGAACTTCCGCCGCGAGCACCTCCGCCTGCCCCAGCGCTCGCACTACGTGATCAAGGATGGGGGCGATCAGCCCAACGTGGTCCCCCCCACCGCCGCGGTCTGGTACTATTTCCGCGAGCTGGATTACCCCCACATCATGGAGATGTGGGCCATCGGCGACTCCATGGCCGCCGGGGCCGCGATGATGACCGGCACCAAGCTGGCGGGAGAGGAGGTCCTGGGGTCCGCCTGGCCCGGGCACTTCAACAAGACCCTGGCTCAGACCATGTGGGCAAACATCAAGCAGGTGGGACTCCCCACCTGGACCGACGCCGACCAGCGGCTGGCCAGGGGGATTCAGAAGGAGCTGGGCGTTCCCGACAGCGGGCTCGCGGCCAAGCTGCCCGACAGCCTCCCGGGCGGCATCATGCCCATGGAGCAGCGTCGCGGGGGCGGCACCGACGACATCGCGGACATCTCCTGGAACCTGCCCACCATCGTCACGGTGTTCCCCTCCAACGTCCCCAACCTGCCCGGCCACAACTGGTCCAACGCCATCTCCATGGCCACACCCATCGCCCACAAGGGTGCCACGGCGGGGGCCAAGGCGCAGGCCATGACCATGCTGGACCTGCTGCTCCGCCCCGAGCTGATCCAGCAAGCGTGGGACTATTTCAAGAACGAGCAGACCAAGAACGTGCAATACAAACCCATCATGCGGCCCGAGGATCGGCCGGCGACCTGGCTTAACGCGGACATTCTGGCCAGGTACCGGCCCGAGATGCGGAAGTACTACTTCGATTCGACCAAGTACAAGACCTACCTCGAGCAGCTGGGCGTGCAGTACCCGACGGTGAGACAAGCCGATGGATCCTGTGGAGGAGGAGCCGTACCGTGAAGAGGAACCTGTTTGCCCTCGCGACCGTGCTCTGCCTGGCGGCGCCCGCCGCAGCCCAACAGCGCACGCGGCCCAATCCCAAGCTCGAGCAAGACAAGGCCGAGGTGGCCAGGGACATTGACGCCCGGGCCCAGTTCACCGCCAACATGGTGGACCAGATCTTCAGCTTCGCCGAGCTAGGGTTCCAGGAGTTCGAGACCTCCCAGTACCTGGTGAGCCTGCTCAAAGAGAATGGGTTCACCGTGCAGGAGCACTTCGACGGCATCCCCACCGCTTTTCTGGCCAGCTGGGGCGCCGGGAAACCGGTGATCTCCCTGGGCACCGACATCGACGACATCCCCCAGGCCTCGCAGTTCCCCGCCGTCGCCTGCCACAAGCCCATGGTGCCCGGGGCGCCGGGTCACGGGGAGGGCCACAACTCCGGCATGGCGGTGAACATCACCGCCGCGCTTGCGGTCAAGCAGATCATGGAGCGCGACCACCTGCCCGGCACCATCCAGATCTGGCCCGGCGTGGCGGAAGAGCTGGTGGGCAGCAAGGCCTATTTCGCCCGCGACGGCATGTTCAAGGACGCCGACATCGTGCTGTTCTCGCACGTGGGGCAGAACTTGAGCGTGGGCTGGGGCCAGGGCGGCGGCAGCGGCCTGGTCTCCGTGCTGTTCAGCTTCGAGGGCAAGAGCGCACACGCGGCAGGCGCGCCCTGGCGCGGGCGCAGCGCGCTGGACGCCGTCGAGCTCATGGACGTGGGCTGGAACTTCCGCCGCGAGCACCTGCGCCTGCAGCAGCGCTCGCACGACGTGATCAAAGACGGCGGCGACCAGCCCAACGTGGTCCCGCCCACGGCGTCGGTCTGGTACTACTTCAGGGAAATCAACTACCCCAGCATCATGGAGCTGTGGGCGGTGGGGGATTCCATCGCGCAGGGCGCGGCTATGATGACGGGCACCAAGCTGGCTTCGCAGCGGGTGCTGGGATCCGCCTGGCCGGGCCACATGAACAAGACCGTCGCCGAGACCGAGTGGCAGAACATCAAGCGGGTAGGACTCCCCACCTGGAGCGACGCCGACCAGCAGCTCGCCAGGGCCCTCCAGAAGGAGCTGGGCTCCCCCCAGACGGGCCTCGCCCTCAAGCTGCCTGACACGCTGGGCTTGCCGGTTCCCGAAGCCCGCAACACCGGCGGCCCCTCGGACGATATCGGCGACGTGTCCTGGAACCTGCCCACCGTGGTGCTGATGTTCCCCTCCAATGCCCCCGGCCTGCCGGGCCACAATTGGGCCAACGCCATCACCATGGCGACGCCCATTGCCCACAAGGGCGCCACCGCCGGCGCCAAAGCCCATGCCATGACCATGCTGGACTTCCTGCTCCGGCCCGAGCTGGTGCAGCAGGCCTGGGATTATTTCCGGAACGTGCAGACCAAGGACATCAAGTACCAGCCCATCATCCGTCTCGAGGATCGGCCGGCCATCGAGCTGAACGCCGACATCATGGCCAGGTACCGGCCCGAAATGCGGAAGTACTACTACGACTCGTCCCGGTACAAGAGCTACCTGGAACAGCTCGGCGTGCAGTACCCAACCGTGCGACAGCCTGATGGATCCTGCGGAGGAGGAGCGGTACCGTGAAACTGGGAGAGGGAACGATGCGATTCGTCCGTAGCTTGATGTGCGTCATCGCGGCAGCCGCGGCGCCGCTCGCGGCCCAGCAGCGCCCCCGGCCCAACCCCAAGCTCGATCAATACAAGCGCGAGGTGGTCCAGGACGTTGACGCCCGGGCGCAGTTCACCGCCAACATGGTGGATCAGATCTTCAGCTTCGGCGAGCTGGGCTTTCAGGAATTCGAGACCTCCAAGTACCTGGTGAGCATCCTGCGGGAGAACGGCTTCACGGTCCAGGAGAACTACGCCGGGATTCCCACCGCCTTCGTCGCCACCTGGGGCTCGGGCAAGCCGGTGATCTCCCTGGGATCGGACATTGACGGCATCCCGCAGGCCAGCCAGATGCCCGCCGTGGCGTGCCACAAGCCCATGATTCCGGGCGCGCCGGGCCACGGCGAGGGGCACAACAGCGGTAATCCGGTCAACATCACCGCTGCCCTCGCGGTGAAGAAGATCATGGAGCGGGAGCACCTGCCGGGTACCCTGATGCTCTGGCCGGGCGTGGCCGAAGAGCTGGTGGGGACCAAGGCCTACTACGTGCGGGCCGGGCTCTTCAAGGACGTGGACATCGTCCTCTTCTCGCACGTGGGCGACAACCTGAATACCAGCTACGGGCTGGGCGGCGGCAACGGCCTGGTATCGGTGCTGTTCCAGTTCGAGGGCAAGAGCGCCCACGCCGCCGGCGCCCCCTGGCGCGGCCGCAGCGCCCTGGACGCCGTGGAGCTCATGGACGTGGGCTGGAACTTCCGTCGCGAGCACCTCCGCCTGCCCCAGCGGTCGCACTACGTGATCAAGGACGGGGGCGATCAGCCCAACGTGGTCCCCCCCACCGCGGCGGTCTGGTACTATTTCCGCGAGCTGGATTACCCCCACATCATGGAGATGTGGGCCATCGGCGACTCCATGGCCGCCGGGGCCGCGATGATGACCGGCACCAAGCTGGCCGGTGAAGAGGTCCTGGGCGCCGCCTGGCCGCGGAATTTCAGCAAGGTCGTGGCCGAGGCCATGTACGCCAACATCAAGCAGGTCGGGCTCCCCACCTGGTCCGAGGCGGATCAGACGCTGGCCAAGGCCCTGCAGAAGGAGCTGGGGGTTCCCCAGCGCGGGCTCGACACCCGGGTGGACAGCCTGGAGCCACCGGAGCCGCTGGACCGGCAAATGGGCGGCGGCTCGGACGACATCGGCGACGTCTCCTGGCAGGTGCCCACCACCACGCTGCGCTACCCGTCCAACATCCCCAACCTGCCGGGCCACAACTGGGCCAACGCCATCTCCATGGCGACGCCCATCGCGCACAAGGGCGCCACGGCCGGGGCCAAGGCGCAGGCGATGACCATGCTGGACTTTCTGCTGCGCCCCGACCTGGTGCAGCAGGCCTGGGACGAATTCAAGAGCGTCCAGACCAAAGACATGCAGTACAAGCCGCTGATTCGGCCCGAGGACCGGCCGGCCACCTGGCTCAACGCCGACATCCTGGCCAAGTACCGTCCGGAGATGCGGAAGTACTACTACGATCCCTCCAGGTACAAGAGCTACTTGGAGCAGCTGGGCGTGGCTTATCCCACGGTGCGGCAGGCTGATGGGAACTGTGGAGGGGGTGCGGTACCGTAGTCGGTAAGCGGTGCGCGGTGAGCAGTGGGGCAGCCCGCTCACCGCGCACCGCTCACATCTTCACCAGTTGATCCAGTACGACGCCTTCACCAGCAACGTATTGTCCGCCCGCAGCCCAAACAGATCGCTCAGGTCTCCGCCGAACGACCGGTCTCCCTGCGCGCTCAGGTAATCCTGCCGCCCCTGCTGCCACACCAGGAAGAGCGTGGAGCCGGGCCGGTATTCCCAACGGAACACCACGTTGGAGCGGAACTGCTTGTAGTTGAATCCGCCGGGGTTGGCGGCCACCGCGGAATCCGCGTAGGGCTGGTAGCGGTCCTGATACTGCGCCGCGCGCGGGTCCTTGAGCTCCCTCACGTCGGAGTAGGTCCCCTTGCTCACGAAGGGCTCCGCGAACACCTGCAGGGTCATGTTCGGCGTGATGGTGTAGTCCAACCGCCAGGTCAACGACAGGGTGCGCTGGTCCAGGTGGGCGAAGGTGTAGCGCGTGGCGCCCAACGAGTCCGTGAAGTTGCCGTACCACTGGGTGTTGTCGCGGTTGCGGCTGATATCGAAGCCGGCGATGGTGTTGAACTGCGACCCCAGCCGGATCTCCACGGTGGGACTCACGTCCACCGATTCCGTACGCCCGCCGTCGGCCCGCCAGTAGTTGAACCACAACATGGGGTGCACCACGCGCCGGCTGTCGCCCTCCACCCCGCCCCACGCCGAGAGCGAGGGGTCCCTCCGCACCGCGGGGCCGCCCCGGGCGCAGCGGTCACAGTACACGGTCCCCAGCTGACCCACGGTGCCGCCCAAATGGACCCAGTGGCTGCCCTTGAGCTGCACGTGCACGTTGCTGTTGAAGGCCCGCTGGGTCGCCATGCCGCCCGTGGTCCAGTACTGCCACCAATTGAAGTTCCAGTGCAGCTGCCGGTACACCGCGGTGGGACGGACCCAGTTGAGCGAGCCCCAGGTGCTCCAGTTCTGCTGGTCCGCCTGCTGCAGATAGCCCAGGTCGTTGATCTCGAACCCCGCCGAGCGCCGTCCGTAGGCCGTCTCGAACCGGGTCCGCTCCCCGCCGAACTTGGCGAGCCGGATCTCCCCCGCGTAGCCGCCCAGGCTGGTGCGGGTGGGGTCCACGCCCAATCCGGCGTCGGGCCGCTGGTAGTAGTGCACCGGATCGCGCTGCGTGGCGGCGATGGCGTCGGCCGAGCCCGACACCCGCGATAGGTCGAACTCGCCCGATAGCTGGAACCGCTTTCCCGGGAAGCGATGCCGGAAATCCACCGCGCCCACGTAGGCGTCGCGCCGCAGGAACGCGTCGCTCCAGGTGTCCAGGTCGCGGTTCACCGCGGTGGCCAGGACGCCCACATTGGTCTCACCCTGCCGGAGGTCCTGCTGCACCCGCAGCACGCCGTAGTTGGTGGCGGGCTCCAGCGTGGTGCCGCCCGCGCCTCCTACCCGCTGCGTCACCGCGTCCAACAGACCCAGCGACAGCCCGCCCTGGGACCGCCCGGTGAGCTTGGTCGCGCCCAGGATCGCCGAGGAGCTGGGGGCGCCGGTCGTGGGGTACTGGCCCGCCAGCTGCGGTGCCCGGCCGATGCGCCGCGAGTAGAACAGCCCCTCCCCCGTGCTGCAGTCGTTGACGATAAAGCAGTTCACCGGGAGCTGGAACAGCCCGCTGCCCTCCACGAAGAAGGGGCGCCGCTCCTGGAAGAAGGTCTCGAACGCCGACAGGTTGAGCACCGCCGGGTCCGCCTCGACCTGCCCGAAATCCGGGTTCACCGTCGCGTTGACGGTCAGGTTGGACGTGATGCCGTATTTGATGTCGACGCCGCCGGTGACGCCCTGGGAGCGCCCGTATCCCGTCGCCGTGGGTACCGAGCTGTTCTTGGCCACCGTGTAGGGCCTGATCTCGAGGCGCCGCGGCGTGGCCAGGCCCTCCAGCCCGTCGATCTCGCCCAGCTGCGACGCCAGGCCGGGCCGGGTCACCCGGTACAAGGGCCAGCTCACCCGCTCGTTGTAGCGCTGAATGTCCCGCCACACCGCGAAGCCGAAGGTGTTGCGCGGCTCCGGCGCGTACCGCAGCTGCGACAGGGGGATCTTGAACTCGGCGGTCCACCCCAGCGAGTCCACCGTGGCCGCCGCTTCCCACACCGCGTCCCAGGCGTCGTCCTCCTCGCCGTCGTTATAGATGGCATAGTCCCGCTTCACGCCCGCGGGATTCACCGCGAACTCATATCCGGTGCGGCGGTCGTGGTAGGAGTCGATGATGATCTTGATCTGGTCGGAGGCGGTGCGCACGTCCCGCCGCGCCAGGAGATGCAGCAGGCTGTCCGGGTGCGGATCGAACATGCGGACGAACACGTAGAAATTCCGCGCGTCATAGGCCACCCGGGCCTCGGTGGCGAAGCGGGGCTCGCCATCCTCGCGTGGCTGGAACTCCCGGAATGCCGTGATCCTCTGGGCATTGCGCCATACCGGGTCCAGGTCTTTGCCGTCAATCACCGGCGGCTGCAACGCCCTGGCCGCGGCCGGGGCCGGGTCGGGAGCGGGGTCTGCCGCCGGCCGGTGACCGGCCGGGGCGTTCGATGCGAGCTGGAACGCCGCCAACAGGACCGGCGCGAGAGGGATCGCCACCATGGAGTGCGCTCAGGTACGAGTTGACCCCTTAGATGCCCCACGCTGGCAGAGGGTTGCCGGCCCCGGCGGCCTCCCAGAACACCGGAAGACGGCAGCAACGTTCTCGCGTTTGCGGCTGTCTAATGCGCTTCCACAGCGCGGGGTCGCCTGGGTAGCTTGTGGCGCCCATGTGGTTGCCCCTGCTGGCGGCCCTGCAATTCCAGGGCCCGGTCAACAACGGTCAGACCCACGCCGTGACCGTCGCCGTGCCGCGGCTCGAAGCCGAAGCACGGGTGGACGGCGTATTGGACGAGCCCGTCTGGCAGCGCGCCGCCCTCCTGACGGGCTTCTCGCAGTATCGCCCGGTGGACGGGCGCCCGGCCGAAGACTCGACCGAAGTCCTGGTCTGGTACGCCCCGGACGCCCTGTGGTTCGGCATCCGGGCGTTCGAGTCCCACGGCGCCGTGGTGCGCGCCACGCTGGCGGACCGCGATCAGATTGACGCCGACGACTACGTCCGCATCCTGCTCGACACCTACGACGACCACCGCCGCGCCTGGATGTTCGGGGTCAATCCCCTGGGCGTGCAGCAGGACGGTGTCTGGTCGGACGGGGTGGACGCGGGCGCCGCGGGTGGCCCACGGGCGGGCGGCCGCTTTGACGCCACCGCCGACATGAATCCTGACTACGTCTATCAGTCGCGGGGCCACCTCACCCCCGACGGCTACCAGCTCGAAGTCCGTATTCCATTTAAGAGCCTGCGCTACCAGGCGGCCGACCCGCAGACCTGGGGCCTCCAGGTCATCCGCTTCGTGCAGCATTCGGGGTACGAGGACACCTGGGCGCCGGCGGTGCGGGCGTCGGCCAGTTTTCTGTCGCAATCGGGCCGCCTCACCGGCCTGACCGGGCTGCGCCGGGGCGTGGTCATGGACCTGGCGCCGGAGGTCACCACCCGCATTGACGGCGCGCCGCAGACCGGCGGCGGCTACGGCTACGACGCCACCCCCGAGGTCGGCGGCACGCTGCGCTGGGGCATCACCCCCAACCTGAACCTCACCGGCACCGCCAACCCCGACTTCTCGCAGGTGGAGGCGGACGTAGGCCAGGTCACCGTCAACGAGCGATTCGCGTTGTTCTTCCCGGAGAAGCGGCCCTTCTTCCTGGAGGGGCTGGAGCAGTACGACACGCCCAACCGGCTGATCTACACCCGCCGCATCACCTCACCGCTGGGCGGCGCCAAGCTCACGGGCAAGATCGGCGGGACCAACGTGGCCGTCCTCTCGGCCGTGGACGACAACTCCGCCTCCGCCACCGGGGATTACCCCATCTTCAACCTGCTGCGCCTCCGCCGGGACCTGGGCAGAAGCTCCACCCTGGGCCTGGTGTACACCGACCGGGTGGAGGGCGACGCGTACAACCGCGTCCTCGGAGCCGACACCCGGCTGGTGTGGCTGGGGAGCTGGTTCTCCGCGGCGCAGCTGGTGGGCTCCCGCACCCGGACCGCCGCGGGAACGCAGTCGGGCGCCCTCTGGAGCGTCACCCTGTTCGACTACACCGGGCGCTCCTACGGGAATCACCTGGAGATCGGCGGCATCAGCCCGGCGTTCGACGCCGCCAGCGGCTTCGTGCCCCGCACCGGGTTCGTGCAGACCAGCCTGCACAACCGCTTCTCCTGGTACGGGAAGCCGGGCGCCACGGTGGAGCAGGTCACCACGTTCCTGGGTCCCACCCTGCTGTGGCGCTACCACGATTTCTCGCACCTGCCAAGCCCGCTGGAGGGGAACTTCGAGCAGAACCTGATGTTCACGCTGCGCGGCGGATGGAGCCTCAACGCATCCTGGAGCAACTCCCACTATGAGTTCGACCCGGCCAGCTACGCGGGCTACCAGACCGACAGCGCGGGGACGGCCCTGCCGTTCGTGGTGCCGCCGGCCCAATCGAACCTCTGGGCCGGAGCCTTAAGCGCCACCACGCCCAACCGGGCGCTGAGCGCCACGGGGAGTGTCAACTACGGCGAAGCGGTCATCTTCAATGAAGCCGCGGCGGGGCGGGAATGGGATCTTTCGGTCACGGCCTCCTGGAAGCCGACCCCCTCGCTGCGCACCGAGGCCCGCTGGACCCACAGCCGCATGACCCGGGCGCAGGACGGAAGCTGGTTCTCCACGGCCAACATCCCCCGCCTCAAGCTCGAATACCAGATCAACCGCGCGGTGTTCCTGCGTTACGTGGGTCAGTACAGCGCGGAGGAGCGGGTCGCCCTGCGCGATCCCACCACCGGCCGTCCCCTGCTGATCGACGCCGCAACGGCCCAGCGCATCGGTCCGGCCACCGGCGCCACGGTCGCCGACTTTCGCAACGACTTCCTGTTCTCCTACAAGCCCACGCCGGGGACCGTGCTCTTCCTCGGGTACGGGGCATCGCTCACCGAGCCCTCGCCCTTGCAGTTCTCAGGCCTGACCCGGGCCGGCGATGGTTTCTTTTTCAAGGGGAGCTATCTGTTCCGGATGTGAGCTGTGCGCTGTGAGCTGTGCGTAGATGAAAAGCACGCCGCTCACAGCGTAACAGCTCACAGCGCACGGTCTAACGCAGCATCGCAAATACGCCGACAACGGCGATGACCAGGCCGAGCGCCGTCTTCAACGCCGCGGAGACCCCCCGCCCCACCAGAGCGCCCCAGCCGGCGCGCACCGCCGTCGGGCCGTGCCGGGTCCGCAGCCACTCGAACAGCACGGCCCCCGCAAAGGAGCCGATGAACGCGCCGATCACGCTCCCCAGCACGGGCACCGGCACGCCGACGATGGCGCCCACGATGCCGCCCAGCAGCGCCCCCCACCCGGCGCTCTTCGAACCGCCATAGATCTTGGTGTACCGGAAGCCCACCCAGTACTCCAGCACCTCTCCCAGGAACGCCAGCCCCACCACCAGCGCGATGATCCCCACGCTCACGGTACGGAAATCCGTGAGCCACCCGTAGGTGAGGACGCCGGCCACGATCACCCACAGGCCCGGGAGCCCCAGCGGCGTCAGCACCAGGCCCGCCAGGGCCGCTACCAGAAACAGGACGATGCCCAGCGTGGTCATTGGTCTACGATACCGCCGGCCGCGCCGGGGAGCCAGATTTGGCGCACGTGACCCAGGAGATCAGCATGCGCCGTCGCTGCCCGGCCCTTCCCGCCGTCATCGTGGCCCTCACGGCTTTGTTCCGCGTCCCCGGCGCCGCGTCCCAGGCCGCCCCAGCCGCGACGTCGCTGACGCCGGAGATGACGCTCTCCCTGCGAACCCTGTCCGACCTCCAGTTCTCACCGGATGGGTCGCGGCTCGCCTTCGTCGTCACCGAGCCTCCGCAGGGCACGCTTCGCCCCCGCCACGTCTGGATGCTGAACCTGGCCAGCGGGGAAGCCAGGCAGTTCACCTTCTCCAGCAAGACCGAAGGCAACCCGCGCTGGTCGCCGGACGGCAAGCAGCTGGCGTTCCTGTCTGACCGCTCCGACTTCCAACAGGTCTACCTCCTGGGCGCCGACGCCGGAGAAGCGAGGGCCCTGACGGTGGGCAAGCGGTCGGTCCAGAGCTTCGAGTGGTCTCCCGACGGAACCCGCATCGCGTTTCTGGCCACCGATCCGCGAACCGAGGCCGAGGAGAAGCAGTCCGCCGACAAGGACGATGCCCGGGTGGTGGACCAGGACGACAAGCACACCCGTCTCTGGATCCAGCCTTTGGACTCGGGGGCAGCCCGCGCCATCACGCCCGCCGGCTGGCACGTGGGCCAGCTACGGTGGGTGCCCTCGGGGGACCAGCTGGTGGTGATGGCCACCGACCATCCGGAGTCGGACCGGTGGACCGACCGGTTCCTCCTGGTGAGCGCGGCCGACGGCCAGAGCCGCGAGCTGGTGGCGCCCAGAGGTCCGTTCGGCGACCCCCTGATCGCGCCCGACGGCCGGACCCTCTACTACGTGGGCGCCCGCGTGGACGGCCCCGAGCCGCACGACCTCATGGCCTTGCCGCTCGCGGGCGGGGGCCCGCGCAACCTCACCGCCAACGGCCTCGACCGGCCGGTGGAACGCATCGAATGGCAGCCCGGCGGAGCGCTCCTCGCGCTGGTGAGCCTGGGGTTCCGCAACGCGATCCTGGCGCTCTCCGAAGAGGGAAGCCAGCGCGATCTGCCTCCCCTGGACCTGGACGTGGCCGCCTTTGCCGTTGCCGGCTCCGGCACCATCGCGTTGGTGGGCCAGTCGGCCACCCGTCCGCCCGAGCTGTTCTTGTGGGACGCCCGCGGCGCCCCCCGTCAGGTCACCCACCTGAACGCCGCGTGGGATCGGGTCACGCTGGGGAAGGTGGAGCGATACCGGTACCAGAGCTTCGACGGCTTGGAGATCGAAGCGGCGTTGCTCACCCCGCCCGGCTACGACGGCAAGACCCGTCTGCCGCTGGTGGCGCTGATCCATGGCGGGCCCACGGGGAGCTGGCGCGATGCGATCGAGCCCTGGGGCCAGCTGCTCGCGGCTCGCGGCTATGCGGTCTTCTATCCCAACGTGCGCGGCTCTACCGGCTACGGGCAGAAGTTCATCGAGATGAACCGGGCCGATTGGGGCGGCGGCGACTTCAAGGACGTCATGGCAGGAGTGGACGCGCTCATCGCTCGTGGCGTGGCCGATCCCGACCGGCTGGGCATCGGGGGCTGGTCCTACGGCGGCTACATGGCGGAGTGGGCCATCACCCAGACCCGCCGGTTCAAGGCGGCGGTCTCGGGCGCAGGGATGGCGAATCTCATCTCGGAGTTCGGCACCGAGGCAGGTCCCGCGTATGACGAGTGGTTCTACGGCCTGCCCTACGAGCGTCCCGAAGGATTCCTCAAGAGCTCTCCGTTCATGTACCTGAAGAACGCCAGGACGCCGACGCTCATTCTTCAGGGCGAAGCGGACCGTACCGACCCCCTGGGCCAGAGCCAGGAACTGTACCGGGGCCTCAAGCGCTACGGCGTGGAGGCGGAACTGGTGGTGTACCCACGGGAGCCGCACGGGCTCCGGGAGGAGAAGCACCTCCTGGACCGGCTGAACCGGATCGTGGCCTGGTACGATCGGTACCTGAAGGGTCCTGCCACCGGGGCGGGCGCGCCCGGGCGGCCGCTGGACTAAGCCCGGAGCGCAGCCGCCAGGTGCAGCCGCCAGGCCTGTGCGGCATTGGCCTCGGGCCAGCGCCAGCTCAGGTACTCTGGCGGTGGCCGGAACAACTCGCCCATCAGATCCCCGGTTCGCGGGGCGTCGGAGAGGAGAAACCGCCGCCAGGCAAGCGATCGGGTCACCGTCACGTGGTGCCGCCGGTCGCCGGCCAGCCGGCCCGCCCACCCCAACCACTCGCGCAGCCGCAGCCGCCGCAGCGCCCTGCGCCCACGCCAGTCCCGGGCGCCCAGGCGCACGCCGCGGATGGGGAACAGCAGCAGGTCATCCACCAGCACCCGGCCCACCACTCCGAGCGCCCGTTCCACGCCCAGGTGCCGGGCCAGCTCCGTCAACCGGGCGCCAGCCTCTCGCGGCAGCCCCTCCCACAGAAGCGCCAGGTCCAGCAATCCCCGCACGTGCACCAGGTCGTGGCGCACCAGGTGGTGCAGTACCAGTGCGGCGTGGTACTCATCAGGGGGGATCGGCAGCCGCTGGTCCATCTCGATCCGGGCCCAGAAGGCCGAGGGCAGCGTGACGCCCTGTGTGGGAAGCACGCTGGTCACCGGCTCCAGGCCCCAGTGCAGGTCCATCAGGGGAGCCCGCTTGTCCCGCTCGCCGGTGGAGGGGTCCACGCGAAACATGGTGACGCCGGGCCGGCGGCTGGCGGGCCCCCAGACCCCGGGCTCACTGAGGTCCTCGTATCCGTGCGCGTGGAGCACGGCGAGGGCGGAGTTCCGTCCCGCCAGGTCCACCAGCAGGTCCACGTCGTCGAGCCGCCGGTCGTCCAGATGGTAGAACCGCCCCAGCAGGGCGATTCCCTTGAAGAAGCAGTGCTGCACTCCGGCATCGCGCAGCGCGGCCGACAGGTCGCGCGCCTCCTTGCGGAGCTGAGCGGCGCGCTCCAGCCAGGTGCTGGCCGCCAGGTTGCTGTCGCCGGTCCGTTGGCGCTCGAAGTAGCGGCGAACGCCGAACCGTCCGGCCAGCTCCAGAGCAGGCTCTGGCGACTTGATCGCGAGATCCGCGGCCACCTCGCTCAGCAGTTTGTAGAACCGCTCGGGAACGGCGATGGTGGGACACATGGACGGCTAACCTAGCCCGGGGAGGCAGGGACCGGAAGCGGCGGAACCCATTGAACTCCCGAGGATAACGGGTACTGTTCTTCCCCGTGACGCAGACCCCGATTCCGCCGGTCAGCTTCAAGGTCGCGCTGGTTCAGATGAGCATGACCGCCGACCCGGCCGCCAACCTCGCCAAGGCCGTGAGCCGGGTGAACCAGGCGGCGCGCCAGGGAGCGGCGGTGGTCTGCCTTCCGGAATTGTTCCGCACCCTCTACCTGGCGCAGCGCGAGGACCACGACCTATTCAATCTGGCCGAAGCGGTGCCCGGCCCCAGCACGGAGACGTTGGGCCAGGTGGCACGAGAAGCGGGCGTGGTGATCATCGCGCCGCTGTTCGAGCGCCGCGCGGCCGGGCTCTACCACAACACGGCGGCGGTGATTGATGCGGACGGGGCGCTCAAGGGCGTCTACCGCAAGATGCACATCCCGGACGACCCGGCCTACTACGAGAAGTTCTATTTCGCGCCGGGCGACCTGGGGTTCCGGGCCTTCGACACCCG
>Ga0153915_10001948_pt1 | contig 19013 bp, 14 predicted proteins | sample Opewatmetagenome_2_FD_107003 | JGI IMG/M metagenome (GOLD analysis project Ga0153915, IMG submission 107003) | Freshwater wetland microbial communities from Ohio, USA - Open water 3 Core 3 Depth 3 metaG | ecosystem: Environmental > Aquatic > Freshwater > Wetlands | place: USA: Ohio, Lake Erie...
GACGGGGATGTTCACCGGGGACGAATGCCTCGCGGGCAAGAACCCCATCCAGGGCACGGAGCTGTGCTCGGTGGTGGAGTTCATGTACTCGATGGAGACGCTGGTCTCGGTGTGCGGGGATGCGGCGTTTGGCGACCGGCTGGAGCGACTCGCCTTCAACGCCCTTCCCGCGCCGTTCAAGCCCGACATGTGGGCCCACCAGTACGACCAGCAGGTGAACCAGGTTCAGTGCACCATCAATCCCGACTACATGTGGTCCACCAACGGGGCGGACTCCAACCTCTACGGGCTGGAGCCGGAGTTCGGCTGTTGCACCTCGAACTACCACCAGGGCTGGCCCAAGCTCACGGCCCACCTGTGGATGGCCACCGGTGACGGCGGCCTGGCGGCGATCGCCTACGCGCCCAGCGAAGCGCGGTTTGAAGCCCTGGGGGTGCCGGTGGTGGTGACGCTGGACTCGGATTACCCCTTCCGGGAGACGCTGTCGGTCACGGTGGCGCCCCAGCGCCCGGTGGCCTTCCCGCTGGTGTTTCGGGTTCCCGGGTGGGCGGACGGTGCCACGCTCCAGGTGGATGACGGGGCGGCGGTCGCGATGCGGTCCGGCACCTTCCACCGGCTGGAGCGTGAATGGCGGGGACCGGCCCGCCTCACGTTGCGGTTTCCCATGCGGCCCCGGGTGACGGTGCGCTACCACGACGCCATCGCGGTAGAGCGAGGCCCCCTGGTGTACAGCCTGCTGCTGGAAGAGCAGTGGACCCGGGTCAACGCCGACCAGCCGCACCGCGAGCTGCCGCACGGGGACTTCGAGGTGCGGCCCGCCTCACCCTGGAACTATGGGCTGCGGCTCGACCCGGAGGCGTCGGCGGAAGGGATCAGCTTCGAGGAACAGCCGGTGGGCGAGCGTCCCTTCTCGCCGGAAGGCGCGGGTGTGCGGGCGCGAGTGAGCGGGCGCCGGCTGCCGGATTGGAAGCTGGAGCTGGGCTGGGCGGGCGAGATCGCCCCGGGGCCCCACCCCTCGAGCGAGCCGCTCGAGGAGGTGACGCTGGTTCCCTACGGCTGCACCAACATCCGCGTCACGGAGTTCCCGCGACTGGCGACCTAGCGACGAGGGGCTAGCGCCGTACCGTGACGCGGATCGCTTCGGTCCTCCAGGATCGATGGTCGGCCGGGGTGTTGCTGGCGGCCAGGTCCAGCTCCTCGGTTCCGGCCTTGAGGCCGGTCACCTTCATCACCGCTTCCGGCGAAGCCTCGGTGGTCACCACGGTCGTGGGTGCCACGTCAACCGCCGAGGGGAACGAGATCAGCTGGATGGTCCCCGGGATCGAACGGGCGGCGCGTCGCCACAGGAAAGGCGGCTTGCGCTTGAGCGCGACCGTCAGCTGCTGCGACGAGCCCACCGACACGCTCATTTCGGCGGGCGCCACCGTGATCCAGGTTTCCGCCCCTCCGTTCACCCACGCCACGCCGGCCAGGATCGCCACGACCACGAGCAGCGCCAGCACCTTCCGGCTTCGGCCCAGCGCCTTCAGGCGATCGGCCAGGTCCGGCGGCTCCGGCTTGGCCGCCTTTCCGAATGCCGCTCCCCCGCGCGTCATCGCCGCTCCGGCTCTAAGATGTCCTTGATCTGGTCGCGCGCATCCTCCAGGTGGGCCCTCGTCATCCGGTCGCTGGTGCGCGGCAGGGCCCGCTGGATGCTGGCGTCCAGCGCCCGCAGCTCGGCGCGGAAGGCGGCCTTCACGTCACTGGTGGCGCGCGCCGGGCCGAACTGCTGGGCCAGCTGGGGCGGAATCCCGGCCGGGAGCTGCGGGGTGGGCGGATTCAGCTTGGCGCGCACCGCGGCGAGGTAGCTGCGCTGCAGTTCCCGGCGGTAGGCGTCAATGGTGACCGGTTGTTTGTCCAGCTCGCTCCAGATTCCCTGCCGCACATCGGCCAGCATGTCGGCGAGGCCGTACGCCTGGCCGTCGCCGTTGTCTATCGCGGCGAACTCTTCCAGCCGCTCCAGCCGGCGGTCGTTGAAGAGCAGGGTGAGGACGCTGGTCTGCGCGGCGTTGATCCGCCGCAGCGCCCCTTCCACCTCGATCTTCCTGAGGAGGTCCTCCGGCAGCAGGTAGGCGGGCGTGGCGAACGCGTTCTCGTTGAGGAACCGCACGGCATCCCGTTGCCGGGCGCGCGGCCAGGGCCGGTACCGGGGCCCCTGCTGCGGCGCATACTTCTCCTGCGCCTGGGCGCCTCCCACGATGATCACCACGTGGCGCAGCTCCTGGGCCCACTGGTTGACCAGCCTCCCGTACATCTCGCTCAGGTCGTCGTAGTCCTCGCCCGGGTGCACCGCGGCCGGGACCAGCAGCGGAACGATCTGCCTGATGCTGCGGATGCCCCAGCCGGTCGCCTTCACCGGATCGGCGTCGCCTACCGCCTCGGACTGGTCGCCCGGATCGGCGCCCCGGGAGTCGGACAGGTTGAACCGGTACCAGGGAATCGAATCCTGCTCCCGCGACCAGCGGTCCAGCGTGGCCCACTCCTGATCCGGGGCCTTCGCGTCGGGGATCGGCGCGTAGCCCCAGTGGGTGGTGTAGAGATCCCAGGGCCCCAGCCGGGGGATCAGGTCTTCCAGCGGAATGCTGTCTTCCGGCTGGGCGGTGTAGTTGAAGCGTGAGTAATCCATGATCGAGGGCGAGTGCCCCATACGGTGCACCCAGGCGCGGCTGCGCACCGAGTCGGTGGGGTAAAGCGAGCTGCCCTTCTGGTCGTGCTGATACCCCAGGGTGTGGCCCACCTCGTGCGCCACCACGAACTCCACCAGCCGGCCCATGAGCGAGTCCGGCAGGGGCCACATCCGGGCACGCGGGTCGAGATGGCCCACCTGGGTGAAGTACCAGGAGCGCTGGAGATTCATGATGTTGTGCCACACGTAGATGTCGGACTCCAGGATCTCGCCGGTCCGCGGATCGTGCACGTTGGGCCCCATCGCGTTCTCGATGGTGGAAGGGACCCATCGGATCACCGAGTAGCGCGCGTCCTCGGGGGCCCAGTCGGGGTCCTGTTCCGGAGACGGCGGATCGGCCGCGATGATGGCGCGGCGGAAGCCGGCCGCCTCGAAGGCGGGCTGCCAGTCTTCGATCCCTTTCTTGACCCAGGGCTTGAGCCAGTCCGGCGTGGCCCGGTCTACATAGTAGACGATAGGCTTCACCGGCTCCGAAACGGCGGCCGTGGAATCCTTCTTTTCCAGGCGCCAGCGCACGATGTACTCGCGCTGCTGCGCCCGCTGCTCGGGACGGCCGTAGTCCAGCTGCTGAATGGAGAAGAACCCGATGCGCTTGTCCGCCCGCCGGGGCTGCATGGGATGCTCCGGCAGCAGCACCATGCTCCAGTGCATCAACAGGCTGGCGGTCCCGCTGATGGTGGGCGCGAAGGGGTTCACCGGCTGAGCCTGGCCGGGGCCCGCCGGGGGCGGCGCCGGGTAGGTCAGCGTGGCCTCGACCTCCACGTTCTGCGGGAAGGTGAGCACCCGCTCAATGAACGACCGGTTGGCGTCCGGCGCGGAGCGGAACTGGGTGCCCGGCCCCATCTCCGGCGGCGGGGCGGTGTAGAACCGGGTGACGTCGATGACCGCCGAGCTGTCCGGCCCGTAGGCCTCCACGTTGAAGGCCCCCACCACGACGTCGTTGTTGGAGTTGCGGACCGCCTGGTAGATGGGTGTGGTGGAATCGGCCACGATCTCGTAGGAAACGGTGCGGAGCAGGACGCGATGGTCGTGGCGCTCCCAGCGCAGCACCCGGCTGGGCCCCAGCTGCTGGCCGCCGTAGCCCATGTTGACCGGGACCCGCACCGCCCGCGTCACCAGCAGCATCTCCTTGCCCAACTCGCTCGCGGGGATCTCGAAGTAGAACCGGGTGCCGATCTGATGGGTCTTGAACAGCCCGGCGCGGGTCTTGGCCTCTGCCGTGATCACGCGGTTGTAGGGCCGGGGCCGCGGCTCGCCCGCCTGGGGCGCGCCGCCCGGGCGCTGACCCTCTCCTTGCTCCGCGGCCGCCGCCTGGGGCGCGCCGCCGCCGGCAGGCGCGGCCGGTTGGGCCTGCGGCTCGCGCCGCGCGGGTTCTGGGGTGGGAGCCGCGGGCGGGGTGGACCCGCCGCAGGCAGTGAGCGCGAGACCGAGAACAAGGGTAGGCAGGCCGCGAAGGCTCATATCGGTTCCGGAAGAAGAGGCCGTGGAAGTTGCCCTCCACGGCCTCACTCTTCAAGCCAGGCACCTCTGGCTGGTCTGGTTACGGCTTGCGCACCGTGATCCAAGTCCCGTTGCTGTCGCCGTCGGGGTCGTGATTGCTGGGGGAGACATAGCTTGCCCCGCTCAGAGCGACTCCGGTCACGGTGAACGTCACCGACTTGACGCCCCGCTTCAGGCCCGGGAAGAGCACGATGCAGGTGCCGCTGCCCCCCAGGTCCCCGGTGGTGCAGGCGTTGGAGTTGACGCCGCTCCGGCTCCAGGTTCCTGTGACCGTGGCGCCGTTGAGCGGGTTGTGGTTCTGGTCGTGCACGGTGATCTCCACCTGTGCGGACCAGGTGGTGCCGACATTGGAGGCGGTACCGTCCAGGTCGCCCACGTGCATGTTGATGATCGCCGGGTTCACCGAAACGACGGCGGTGCCCACGTCGTTGCCGCCGTTGTCATCAGTCAGGGTGTGCCGCGCGATCAGCGTGTGGCTACCCAGGCTGCTGCCGGCGGTGTTCCAGGTGAACGTCAGGGTGGCGGAGTCGCCGGCCGCGAGACCTGCCACGCTCTGCGTGCCGACGGCCACGTTGTCGGTCGTGTCCTTGAGGGTCACGTTAAAAGCCGTGGCCACGTCCTGGTTACCCACGTTCCGCACCGTGACCTGCACGGGAACCAGTTCTCCCTGGAACACGCCGGGTGTTACGCTCACGTTGGTGATGGCGATGTCGGTCGTGGGCGGAGGCGGCGGTCCGGGCGAAGCGCCGTCCACGGTCACCCCGAAGCGGTTGAGCACCAGGTCAATCCGGTTGGCGATGGTTTGCGTGGCGCTCCCAGCGAAGAGCAGCGCCACCGGACTCCTGGAGCTGTCGTCGGTCACGATCAGGGAGCCGGAATCGCCGCCCCCGCTGAAACTGCCCGGCTCGACGATCAGCTGGTCTACGAAATACGCGGACTCGATGCAGATGCCGAACAGCACCTCGTAGCACACCTCCACGGTGGCGTTGATGCCGGTGATCTCGCCGTGGGTGAGCTTGGTGGTGCGGCCGTACTTCTGGACCGCCAGGTTCAGCAGGTCGCTCCTGTTGTCGAAGACGCCGTCGTTGTTGGCGTCGTCGAAGATCTTGGCGCTGGGCGTACCGTATCCGTCATCCGTGGGAGTGGAGTTGCCCAGGTTGAGCGTGTCGGAGCGAGCGATGGCCGCGTCAATGGTGTTGGACCCGCTCAACGAGAAATCAATGGGCTGAAACGCGTACAGGGTGCCGATCTGGTCGGCCGGATAGGTGCCGCCGTCGTAGGGACCCGGCTGCAGCGTGGCATCGCCGATGCTCGCGTTGTTGCTGTTGGCCAGCACGTGGTTGTTGCTCAGCAGGTAGACGTTGCCGGAGGCGTCCCGAACCCGGGCGCCGATGGTGCCCGCCGTGATGTCGGGATGGCCCACCGAAAAGCCCGGGGGCGCCGGGCGCTGCCGGGTGGTGGGATCGCTGAAGGCATCGATTCGCCCCGTGATCTGGGCCAGGACCGGAACCCCGTCCAGCGTGCCGGGCAGCCCGCTCGCGCCGGGCCCGGCCAGGAAGATCCGCACCGCGGCGTGGCCGTTGGGGAGCAGGCCCACCGCCGTTCCCACCACGCCCGGGATCTTGAGCAGCTGGGGATTGTGGCGCTCTTGCGCCACGATGGCGGCGGCGACGTCCTGGCCCCGCTGCACGCTGAGTTCCGGGCCGGTGAGCGCTTCGGGTGCGCGATCGGAGCAGCCGAGCCAGAGCGCGGTGGCGAGCCCCAGGGCGGCGAGACGGAAGGCTGGCAGGGTTTTCATAGGTCCATTCCGGTCGGAGGAAGCCGGGGGGCGCGGCCCAGGCGAGTCGCGCTATGTATGAGCGCGGCGCGCGGCTCCGCGCAAGATGTGGGGGGAGTGCAACAGACAGACGAAACCACGGACGCACCATCATGCAGCGCGGCGCTCGTCTGGCTCACTTCGTGCCAGCCCGCCGGAGAGGAGGCTCCCGCGAAAGCCGACCCCGCCGTTCGGACACAGGCCAGAGATACCTCCCGCAAGAAGCCGGCACGCCCCCAGGGAGCGCCTGAGGCGCCTCTCACCCGGAACTCAGGCTGTGTTCACCTCGCTACACGTAGGGTGGAAGTTGCCGGGCAGGCCGGGGAGGGTTTGCGGGCCGGCAACGGCCAATAATTCCGGTGATCCGGCGTGATCACCCTGCCTGGGCCGACGGGGCCAATCGCGCGCCTCGTCCATGCCGCCATGGCGCCGCGGCATGCCGTGCGTGGGGGTGATACGCGATTCCACCCGACGCGCAGCGCCCGTGCCGGCGAACCGCTGGGAGAGGATCCCGCGGGGATGGAAGCCGGGGCTCCCAACGCCCAACCCGCCGGCGCCGCAGTCGGTGGAGGCAGCGGGAAGAAGAACGGACCACTGTTGTACCGACTCCGGGTAACCGGCACGCGAGCGGCCCGACCTCAGCCAACCGAGGCGGGCCGCTCTATTTGGGGTTGGCCTTGAGCCAATCGTTGCACAGCTTGTCCAGCAGCAGCCCCAGCGTCCGCTCGGCCTGCTCACCCGACTTGGACGTCTCCGAGATGTACAGGTAGGAATCCGCCCACAGCTCCACCGGCACGATGGCGTTGTTGCGCTGCGACGGGCGGTACTCCCGCACGGCCAGGCGCATGGAGAAGGCCCACCCCAGGTCCTCCAGCCCGCTCCGTGCCGGCACGCCGATCACCGTGAGTTCCAGGGAGGGGATGGCGTCGGGGTCATCGCGCACTTCGGCCGGTGTTACCACGCGGATGCCCGCGGTGCGGAGCTTGAGCTCGGTGAGGGTCCTGAGCCGGTCCGCCGTCACCTCGGGTGGAAGCTCCTTGCCCGCCAGCGAGACGTTCACCGTCATCCGGCCGGCCCCTCTGAGGGGGGCGTCGCGCTCCTGTGCCTGGGCCCAGCCTCGGGAAACGGCCAGCCCGCAGAGCACGAGGAGGACTCCTAGTCCACGTCGCAGTATCATCGTCTTCTCTCGACTGTCGTTGTCTTCGAGACCTGGCCGGCGGGTCGGCGGTAACGCTACGGAGCCCAGTCGCGCGTCCTCGCTCACTTCCTCTGGTTGAGTGCCCGCAGGGGGGCAACCGATCGGCCTGCCGCGGAGTCCTCGATCAACAGGGCCAGCCGCTTCAGCCGGGTCTCTTCTTTCTTGGCGCTCAGGATCCAGAAGTTCACGGTCCGCTGGTAGCCGGGGGGCCGGCCGCGGTAGTAGGTCCAGGCCGCCGGGTTGGCCCGCAACAGCCGCAGGTATCGGGGCGGGAGCGTCTGGGGGCGGCTTTCGAACGAGTAGCGGCCGGACTTCTCGGGACGGCGCGCCCGGAACACCTTGCGCCCCGCGGGATGCATGCGCCCTTCCTGGCTCAGCGCCTTCACCCGGCGGAGGTTGACCAGGCTCCAGTTGCTGTCCGGCTTCCGCGGCGTGAAGCGGATGACGTAGCTGGTGCCGTTGAGGCTCTTGCGGACGCCGTCAATCCAGCCGAAGCACAGCGCCTCATCCACCGATTGGGGCCAGGTGATGCTGGGCTGGCCCGAGTCCCGCTTGTGGAAGCCGACCCAGAGCTCCCGCGCGTCCGCGTGATGGCGTTCCAGCCAGCGGCGCCAGTCCGCCGGCGTCTTGAAGAACGTCGGCTTCACGCCGTCTTCTCGAACACCAGGCGGAAGTGGTCCAGCAGCTCGCGCTCGAAGCAGACCGTATTGGCGCTCACTCCCGACGCGTACGCCAGCCGGAAGTCGGCGCTCAACAGGTAGCGGGGGAGCAGGGTGAGCTTGAGCAGGGTCTTTCGGAAACTGGGCGCCGCGAAGCGCATCCGCCATTGCCGGATGGTCTCGATGTAGTCCAGCCGCCCGCTGCTCTGGGACACCAGGCGGAAGATGGGCGCCGCGGTCTTCACCAGCTGCTCGTGCCCGAAGGGCAGCCAGGAGCCGGGGAATCGCTTCATCATCAGCGCCAGGACGTAGGCGTCGGAGTCGTGGGGCGCGTTGAGGTCAATCTGCTCCGGCGGGATCATGTTCCTGCCGAACACCATGGTCTGCAGATAGAAACGGCCCTGGGAAGGCAGCAGGTCCGCCACCTCCTTGAAGATGCCGCGATAGATCTCCTCCTGCCGGCCGGCCCGGAATTCTTCCGGAGAGCAGAAATGCTCCCAGGAGCCCAGGCTCACCACCGCGTCGAAGCGCCCAAACGTCTCCGGCGTGATGGCGCGCGCGTCGTGCACCCGGACCTCGAGGCCGTTCCGGCGGCAGGCCTCGGCCTGGGCGCTGGACAGCGTCACTCCCACGCCCTGCGCGCCGATCTCGCGGAAGTAGTTGAGCATGGGCCCCCAGCCGCAGCCCAGGTCCAGCACCCGCGAGCCGTTGCGCACCCCCAGCTGCTGGGCCACGAAATCGTGCTTGCGGCGCTGCGCCTGCTCCAGGGTCAACGAAAAATCGCCGTCGTACTTGGCGCCGCTGAAATCCGCGCATTCGCCCAGGCTGAGGCGGAACATGCGGTCCATCAGCGAATACGCGAACTCCATGTCGCGCTGGGTAGCCATACGCCTCCCCGAGAGCCAAGCTAAGGTGGCTGGCCGGTTGCGTGAGGCGCAAGGAGGCCGGTGGGCCCTACAGCGTAGCGAGGAAGGCCAGCAGTGCCGCCCGCTCCGCCGGCGGGAGCGCCTGGAACAGGTCCCGCGCCTTGGCGCCTTCCCCGCCGTGCAGCTCGATCGCCTGCTCCAGCGTGGTGGCCCGCCCGTCGTGCAGGAACGCCTTGGTGAAGCGCAGGCCGATGAGCGGCTCGGTGCGGAATTCCGACGGCTGCGCCAGCCCTAAGCAGATGTCGACGAGGTCCGGCCCCATGTCGTGCAGCAGCAGGTCGGTATAGGCGGCGAAGGCCACCCGGTTCAGCGCTTTGACCGGTGAGGGGCCGGTCACCAGCCGGGGCAGGTGACAGCGGTCGCACCCGATGCGCGAGAACACCTGCCCTCCGCCGCGGGCGTCGCCGGTCGCCGGCCCCGGGGAGGGAATGGCGAGGACCCGCACGAAATCATCGGTGTGGTCCAGCTCCGCCTGGTTGATCTCGGGGTCGGGGGTGGAATCCACACCGGGTGGAATGGGATGGCCGCCCACGGTCTCCTCGGTGGGCACCGCGGGGTTGGTGACGCCCTGCTCCACCACGAAGGCGCCCGCATTGAACTCGGCGAGCGCCGGCGTCAGCGCCTTGCGCCCGAACCGTCCCAGGCGCCCGTCCACGGAGCGATTGGGGCGGCCGGAGATGCCATCGCCGTCCCGGTCGTCCGGATCGGCATGGGCCAGGATCTCGGAGTCCGGTACCGCGTCGAGCAGGCCGCGCCCGAAGATGACCGGTGTGGTGCGGTGCGCCTGCACCGTTGCCTCCGGCGGAACCGGCTCCTTGTCCAGCTCCAGCGCCGCGCGCAGAGCGGGTGTCACCATCTGCTGAATCACCGGCCCGCCCTGGTCGGCCAGCGGGTCGCATGCGCCGCCCTTGAACACGGCGACGTGAATTTCCACCTCGTCGCCCCGGCCCCCCGCCTGGGGATCTTCGTGGCATTCGCCGCACGCCACCTGGTTGAAGACGGGACCCAAGCCCGTCTGCGGGGTGAACACGCTGTCGAACACGGCGCGGCCGGCCTCGAACCGTGCCCGTTCGTCCTGGGTGAGCCCCGGCAGTGGCTCTCCCGGCTGGATCTCGGAGTGGCATGCCGCAAGAGCGGCGGCCGCCGCCATGAGCGCCAGAGCGGATCGGGTCACGGCCGGCCGGCGCCCGGACCCCCGGAGGAGTCGAGGCGCCCCAGCTTCTCGATGCGGTCCGCGACCAGGCCACCCGGTGTCTGGTGGCACTCCGCCCGGATCAAGTCGCCCGGCAGGATGTCGGCCACCGTGGCACTGCCGGCGCCGCTGGTGATCTGGGTGGCCGGAACGACGCGCAGGTGCAGCACGCGTAGCGCTTCGCCCACACCGGTGAGGAGGTCCACTTCACTGACCTGGCGCCGGACGGCCTGCACCGTGCCCTGATAGCTGGCTGGATAGCTCGGCGGGGTAACCTGCTGAGCTGCGCTGACGTGGATTAGTCCGAGGACCGTGAGGAGGGGAAACATCGGTCTCATACCTGAAATGACTCGTTCCGGACGCACGAGGTAACGGTGGGACGAGGCGACCGCGGCCTGCGCGCGGCTGCCGGCGCGCTCAGTTGTTGCGCAGGCCTTGCAGGAGACTCTGGAGGTTCAGGCCGTTGGCCTGCTTCTGGATCTGCTCCTGCACCCGCGGGTAGATGGTCCTGGCTTCGCCCTGGAACCGGACGAACAGCGCCTTGAGGTCGGCCGCGTTGAGACGCCGGCCTTGCGCGTAGTACTGCTCCGCCACGTGACCCAAGGCATAGGTGGCGGAGAAGGTGATGACGGCGCCGGTGGCGATCCGGGTGGCGCCGCCCACCATGCCGCCCAGCAATCCACCCGCGAGCCCGCCGATCAGCTTCATCGCCACACCCTCCAGGCTCTGCGCCGCGGCGCCCAGGCCGAAGGTGGCGGCGAGGTCTTTGACCTGGTTGATGTCCAGCTTCTGCCCGTGCCGCTGGCCGATCTGATACACCATGCGGAGCTGGAGCGGCAGGATGGCGATGTTGGCCAGCCGGTCCGGCAGGACCTCGATCGCGCCGGTGAGGATGGCCTGCTGGAGGATGAACTCGTCCAGCGGTCCGGCGGGAGGCGCGCCGGTGTGCACTTCCGTCACAGGGGCGTCGGCCAGGGCGCCGGCGGTGCGGATGGCCTCGGCTACCTCGGCGTCGCTCAGACCCAGGGCCGCCTGCAGCTCCTTGAGAAACGCCTGCTCGGAAGCGTTCGCCGAGCCGTCGGCGTTGACGATGGCCAGGGCGCCCTCGTACGCAATGCGCCGTGTTTCGCTGTCCGACAAGCGGGAGGCGACGTCGGCCACCCGCAGTTGCCCGGCGGCAACCTGTTGCGCCAGCCTGGTGACGTCGGGATTGCCGGTGCGGGCCACGACGGACTCAACCGCGCGCTGCTCGGCGCTGTCTACGGAGCCGTCGGCCCGGGCCGCCATCATGGCGATGGCGATGAGCGGGGCATGGTCGGTGGTTTGCATACTGCAATCATAGCCCCGGGGGCTATGGCAACGCGAACGCCACCAGGGTGCCGCCCGACTCCGCGCCGTTCTTTCCGCCGCCGCAGGCGATCACGACGTACTCCTTCCCGTTCACCACATACAGCGAGGGCGTGGCGTTGCCCGAGGCCGGCAGCCCGGTCTCCCACAGCAGCCGGCCGGTGGCCTTGTCGAATACGTGGAACTTCTTGTCGTAGGTGGTGGCCCCGATGAACAACAGGCCGGTTTTGGTCACCACCGCTCCGCCGTAGTTGTCGGTGCCGGTGTCGCGCAGCCCCTGCGCGGCGAGCGCCGGGTATTCGCCAAAGGGGATCTTCCAGCGGATCTCCCCTGCGTTGAGGTCAATGGCGCTCAGGCTGCCCCAGGGCGGCGAGATGGCGGGATAACCCTCGGGGTCCAGGAAGATGGTGTAGCCGTCGTTGCGGTACTTGAGGTAGTACGGATTGCTGCCGGCGCTCTCGGCCACGTCTTTCCCGGTCACCAGGAAGTTCACCATGTCGTCCAGCGCCCCGCCGCCCAGCACCTCGGTGAAGCCCGGCATGCGGCCGGTTCCCTGCGCAATGATCTGGGTGAGCTGGGCCCGGGTGTAACGCTGGGCGACGCCCACCAGCGACGGCACCGTGGCCGAGCCCTTCATGTCGTCGCCGTGACAGCTGCCGCAGTTGTTCCGGTAGAGCGAGTGGTCGTCGTGCGGGATCATGCGCAGCAGCCAGGCCATCTCGTTGGCGTTCACGTAGAGGAGACCGGTCTCGGGGTCGAACGCCGGCCCGCCCCACTCGCCGCCGCCGTCGTAGCCGGGGAAGACAATGACGCCCCCTTTACTGGGCGGCTGCCACATCCCGGCGGCGGCATACCTCCGGAACGTCGCGACGGCAGAGTCGTGCGCTTCCGGCGTGCGCGTGGTGAGCATGTCCTCGGTGAGCGTCTGGCGCACGAAGGGCGGCGGTTTGACGGGATACGGCTGGGTGGTGCTCGCCACCTCGCCGTCCAGCGTGGAGGCCGGGACGTCCCGGTAGGCGATGGGGAAGAGCGGCTTGCCGGTCTTCCGCTCGAACAGGTACACGTAACCGGTCTTGGTGATCTGCGCTACGGCCGGGACCGGCTTGCCGTCCCGGGTCACCGTCACCAGGGCCGGCGGCGCTGGCAGGTCCATGTCCCAGAGGTCGTGCTTCACGGTCTGGAAGTGCCAGACGTACTTGCCGGTGCGGGCGTCGAGCGCGACCACCGAATTGGCGAAGAGGTCGTCGCCCACCCGGTTGGAGCCGTAGAAATCGAACGCGGCCGATCCGGTGGCGGCGAACACCATGCCGAGCGCGGGATCGAGGGTGACGCCGGACCACGCGTTCACGCCTCCCGTGACCTTCCAGGCGTCCTGGGGCCAGGTGTCGTAGCCGGGCTCTCCCGGCCGGGGGATGGTGTGAAAGATCCAGCGGACGGCGCCGGTCATGGCGTCGTAGGCCCGGATGTCCCCCGGGGCCGAAGGCAGGGCCTCCGGCACCGCCGTCCCCAAGATCAGCATGCCGTCGAAGATCACGCCCGGAGTGGAAGCGCTGACCGACAGGCCTTCCACCGGGCGATCCAACCCTTCCCGCAGGTCTACCCGCCCGTTCTTCCCGAAGCCGGGAATGGGCTTGCCGGTCTTCCGGTCCAGGGCCCACAGGTTGTTGCGCTGGGTGGCGAAGACCCGGTCCCGCCACACCACCACGCCGCGGTGCCGGTAGCGGCCGCCCCGCGGGTCAATGGTGTTGGGGTCGAAGCTCCAGATCTCCCGGCCGGTGCCGGCGTTCAGCGCGATGACCCGGAGCTTCGGCGTGGTGGCGTAGAGCACCCCGTCTATCACGATGGGGTTGGACTGCATCTCCGAGCCCTTGAACTCGTCGTGGGTCTCGTAGGTCCACGCCACCCGGAGCTGCGTCACGTTCTGCGGCGTGATCTGATCCAGGGCGGAGTAATGCGTGTGCTCGGTGTTGCCGCTGTAGACCGGCCAATCCACCGAGCGGCCCTGCGCCTGGAGCAGGGCGGGGACCAGGATGAGTACCAGGGAGCGGAGGGTCATGGCGGCCTGGGGTCGCGGGTTCACCGCATGTACGGCGTCAGGTTGTTGGCGATGGTCTGGAATTCGGCGTCGGTGAGCGGGAGCCGGCGGAAGGTCGCCCATCCCTGCTGCGGTGAGTTTCCAGCCACGGCCGCGTCCGACCCGTAGAGCACGCGCTGCACGCCCAGTTGCCGGATGCGCTGCACGATGAGGTCCGCCTGCCCGGGCGGCAGGTCGGGCCCGACCACGCCGGTCGCGTCGAAGTACAGGCGCTCGGTACGGGGATCGTGCTTCGCGACGGCGTCCACGAACACGGCGAGTGCCGCATCGTCGGTGGAATCGTACCCGCCCGCGCCGGCCAGGTGCGCAATCTGCACCGGAACGTCCCGCGCCTGAGGAAGCAGCTGGTTCAGGAAGATGTCGGCCTCCGTCCGGCCGTAGGGGCGTCCCTTGGAGATGGAGGCGTGCATGTGCACCACGATCGACATCCGGTAGCCGTTGGCGGCACGGAAGACCTGTTGCAGCCGCTCGAGCTGCTGCGGGTCGTCCAGGTTCACGTCCGAATTCCCGAAATGCAGCTTGAGCCCGAAGTGCAGCTCCGGGTCCCTGGCGCAGCGTGCCAGTTCCCGCAGGGCATAGTCCCGCAGCGGATTGACGCTGCAGAAGGCGCGCAGGCGATTTGGAAACAGCGCCACCTGCTGAGCGGTCCAGTCGTTCTCGGCTCTCACCTTGGCGTACTCGTCGGTCACGCTACGGCTGGGGTTGCCCCAGGTGTAGGCGACCGACAGCACCAGGGCGCGGCGGATGCCCGCTGAGTCCAGCAGGGCGATGAGGTCCCTGGCGGTGATGGGACCCATGGGCGCCCCGGTGGACACCAGCAGCGCGGCGGCCGGACTGAAGAGGTGCTGATGGTAGTCAACCAGGGGTGCGGACTGGCCCAGGGCGGCGCTCACCGGCAGCGCCGCCAGCGCGCACCAGGGGCGGAGCCTCCTCACGATGCTGCCGATGGCTTCGAGCTTGGCGGGATCATGGCAGATCAGCCGCACGAACCTCATATATCCGCTCCCGGCGCTCCGTCAAGAACCCGTGCGGACCGGCGTTCACTGGCCCCCACCGCTGGTGCGGTCAATGAACGACGCGATGCTTTGCTTGAACTTGGCGAGCGACGCCTCGTGCACGTAGACCATGTGTCCCGCGTCGTACTCCACTTCCTCGATCTGCTTCCGCTGCTCGGGGGTGAGACCTAAATGATCCATGGTCCACTCGGCGGCGAAGTACGGCGTCGCGAGGTCGAACACGCCGCTGTTGAGCTGCACGTGGAGCCGCGGGTTCTCCTGGATCGCCTCCGCCAGGTCCACCGCCACGTTGGTGTGACCCGGCCAGCCGCGCTGCGGCCCGTGCCGCCAGTCCCACGGGTTCACGTTGCCGCTGATAGCGTACATCTTGTCGTTCCCGAAGTTCAGCTCTTCGTGCACGTACTGGTTGAACGCCGAAGTGTACGCCGAGCTGATGTCGGACGACTGCGGATCGTAGGGCGCCCGCTGGGCCAGGAGATCGCCGGTGGCCCCGGTGAACCGCGCGTCCAGGCGGCCCACCACCTCGCCGTGCTCCCGCAGCAGCTCCTTCTCGAACTCCGGCGCGTCCACCCGGAGATCGGCCTTCTCGAGGTAGTCCTTGGAGAGCCCGGTGTACTGGGCCAGGCGGTCGACGACCCCGGCACGGTCCGCTGCCGCCAGGGTGCCGCCGGCCAGCAACGCCCGCGCGTAGTCGGTCAGCGCGAAGCGCTCGACCTCCTGGAGGAAGGGCCGCAGCTGCGCCGGCCGGTTGGCCAGCGCGTTGTGGTACCAGGCGACCGCCGCGTAGGAGGGCAGGTACAGGATGTACGGCATGTCGTTGCCAGCATCGAACGTGATGGTCTGGAAGTCGAGCACCGCGGACAGCAACATGATCCCGTTGAGATCGATGTTCCAGCGCGACTGGAGCAGGGCCCCCAGCGCCGCCGAGCGCGTGGTGCCGTAGCTCTCGCCCAGGAGATAGCGCGGCGAGTTCCACCGGCCGTTCTCGCTCAGATAGCGGCTCACGAACTGCGCCAGCGAGCGGGCGTCCTGGTCCACGCCCCAGAAATCGGACCCCTTGCCTTTGCCCACGGGCCGGCTGAACCCGGTGCCCACCGGGTCAATGAACACCAGGTCGGTCTTGTCCAGCGGACTGTACTGGTTGTCCACCAGCTGGTAGGGCGGCGGCGGCGCGTGCGTGGTGTCGGGAATGGAGACCCGGCGCGGTCCCAGCGCCCCCATGTGCAGCCACACCGACGACGATCCGGGGCCGCCGTTGTAGGCGAAGGTGATGGGACGGTGGCTCAGGTCCGTCACGCCCCGCCGGGTGTAGGCCGTGTAATAGACCTCGGCAACGACCTGATCCGAGTCGTTGTGCAGCAGGACGTCGCCCACGGTCGCGTCGTATTCGATCCGCTGGCCGCCGATGGTCGCCACGTGCGGCGTGGTCACCCGCTCCGGCCGGGAGCCGGAAGCGGCAGCGGTCGGTTCCCCGGCACGGCCGCTGTCGGGGCGCGTGGGCTGCGCGGTGGAGCGCTGCTGCTGTGATGGGCGCTGAGCGAGCGTGACGGCGGGGAGCAGGGCCGCCGCGACGATGAGGGCTGCGGGTCGCATGTCGTTTCCTTAGGGAGGGACAGCCAAACTTAATGAACCCGCGCTCTCTAAAGAATTCCTAAATTAAAGGCGCTGTCCGTTGACAGGATCACCCGGCCCGCCTTGCTTACTCCAACCCCAATGCTGCTATTGGCGTTCTTCATGGTGCTGGCCGACAGCACGCGGGCCTATCCCGTGCCTGTGGCCGGAGCGGAATCCCTGTGGGTCACCGACGCGGGCGAAGGCCGGCCCGTGGTGCTGATCCCCGGGATCTTCGGCTCGGCGTACAGCTACCGGCGAGTGGTGCCGCTGCTCACGGAGCAGGGGTATCACGCGATCGTGATCGAGCCGCTGGGCATCGGCCACTCCGCCAAGCCCCAGCACGCCGACTACTCGCTCGACGCGCAGGCCGACCGGGTGGAGGCGGTGTTGCAGCAGCTGGGTGTCACCGGGGCCATCCTGGTGGCCCATTCGGCCAACGCCTCCATGGCGTACCGCATGGCGTACCGGCGGCCGGACCTGGTGGCCGGCGTGGTGTCCATCGAGGGAGGCCCGGCCGAGCGCGCCACCACACCCGGGTTCCGGCGAGCCATGGTGTTCGTGCCCTGGATCAAGTGGTTCGGCGGCGTCAGCCGGGTCCGCAAGGAGATCCGCAAGGGCCTGATCAAGGCGTCCGGCGACACCACCTGGGTGACCGACGAGACGGTGGACGGTTATACCGCCGCGGCCCGGACCGATCTGGACGGCTCGCTGATAGCGTTCCTGGGCATGGCGGGCTCGAAGGAGCGCGGGCCGCTGGCCCCGCACCTCCGGGAGATCCACTGCCCGGTGGTGCTGCTGCTGGGTGGCGCGCCGCACGACGGCGGTCCGCCGGACAGCGAGATAGCAGCCCTCCGGTCCAGTATCACCGCGTTCGAGGCCGATTCCATCCCCGGCGCCGGTCACTACCTCCAGGAGGAACGGCCCCAGGCCGTGGTCCAGGCGGTGGACCGGGTAGAGGCCCTGCTCCACCCGCACGGCCGCTGATCGTAGCTGCTACTGCTCGGGGACGGGTGCCCCGCGCTGCCGTATCAACGCTTCGATCTCCGACAACTCCCGCGGGACCCCGCGGGTGATTCGCTCCAGCCCCTGCTCGGTCACGATGTAATCATCCTCGATGCGGACGCCGGTACCCTGATACCTCGCCACGGCGTCCCGCACCCGGGCGGCGAACGCCCGGTTCTTGGGAGTATCCGGCAGGATGTCCAGCAGCTTGGCTGCAACGTAGATGCCGGGCTCGATGGTGAACGCATCTCCCGGCTGGAAGGTCCGGTCCCCGTCGTTGGCCTGCATGGGGTCGTGCACCGCCAGCCCCAGGCCGTGGCTGATGCCGTGGATGGCGAAGAGCTGCACTTGCAGGCAGGCGCGCGGCGTCCGCTGGCAGTCCGCCGGCCAGGGCGGGTCCATGGTGGCCGTGGGTGATTCAATCAGGCCCAGCGCCGCCAGCCCGCGGGCCCGCACGTCCAAGGAGGAGTCCTGTGCCGCCTGAGGCGACTTGCCGGGCCCCGAGTTCCGCTCCGCCGCCTTCTGCGACTCCAGCACCACCTGATAGATGGCCCGCTGCTCGGCGCTGTAGCTGCCGCTGACCGGGATGGTGCGGGTGATGTCGGCGGCGTAGCCGCCGTACTCCGCGGCGGCGTCAATCACCACCACTTCGCCCGGCTTCAGGTCGCGACGGTCCTTCATATAGTGAAGCTGGGTGCCGTTGGGGCCCGATCCCACGATGGACCCGTAGGCGGGCCGCTCCGAACCCTGGCGCCTGAAGGTGTACTCCAGGATGGCCTGCAGGTCGTACTCGTGCATGCCGGGGGAGATGGCCTGCATGGCGGCACGGTGCCCGGCGGCGCTGATCTCCGCCGCCTTGCGAATCAACGCCAGCTCCGCGGGACTCTTCCGGGCCCGGAGCCGGTCCACCAGGGAATAGGCGTCGTTCACGGCCAGGCCGGGGTGACGCGCCTGCAGCCCCTTGATGATCTGGCCGCCGCGGGTGAGCGAGTCGGCGCCCGCGAAGTCGGCGTCCTCGACATCGCGGATGGCGTAGAACGGCAGCCCGCTGCCGGCCAGCGAGTCCGCCACCGGGGCAAAGTCGCCCGCCGGACGTGACGCCAGGCCTCCACTCAGCCCCGCGATGGCCAGGGAGTCCGGCTCCTCGCCGTAGTACAGCGCCCGGCGCGGCGTGCTGCGGTTGGCGAACAGGGTGCCGGCCCCGCGCCCCTTCCGCACCACCATGATCAGCGCGGCATCGGCGTAGTCGTAGCCGGTGAGATAATGGAATGCGGGAAGCTGGTAGAACGGGCCGAAGTCCGTCACCGGCGTCCGCCCGCCGAACGCCAGCACCACCCCGTCTCCGATCCGCGCCGCCAGGGAATCCCGGCGGGCCTGATACTCGGCCGGCGGGATTTGCGCCTGCAGCGCCACCGGCCCCGCGAGCAGCAACATCGTCACCCAGCGCTTCATCTCGATCTCCTTGTCAATCCACCGTGTCGGCGTGCATGGGCCGGATCCGGCCGTGCCCGGGGTACACCACGGCAGCGCCGTGGTCTCGCAAGCGGCGCCAGCTCGCCGCGATGGCCGGAGCTTGGCTCTCCGTGGCGAAGGCGGGGTGCGTGAGATCCCCGGTGAACGCCGAGCCGTCGTCCAACAACAGCGACACGCTGTCGTCCGAATGCCCCGGCGTGTGCAGAATCTCGCCCCCGATCCCCAGCTCCGCGAGCAGAGCCCGGCTCCGCGCCAGGGGGATGGTCACGTTGTCGTGCAGGGTGATGTCCAGGTAGTGGTCCTGCGGCTTCATCCAGGACTGGAGCAGCGGGATGGCGGGCACCTGCGGCTCCAGCACCAGCAGGGGCACGCCCGCCAGCTTGAGCTCCTGCGCCAGGCCCGCGTGATCCAGGTGGTAATGGGTCGCGAGCCCGTAGCGGATCTCTTTCA
>Ga0153915_10001949_pt1 | contig 19006 bp, 20 predicted proteins | sample Opewatmetagenome_2_FD_107003 | JGI IMG/M metagenome (GOLD analysis project Ga0153915, IMG submission 107003) | Freshwater wetland microbial communities from Ohio, USA - Open water 3 Core 3 Depth 3 metaG | ecosystem: Environmental > Aquatic > Freshwater > Wetlands | place: USA: Ohio, Lake Erie...
CAAATGGATATGGTTGGTTGGGTTTGGAGCGGGTGATTCGCACCCTCACTACTTCGCGGTGGCACCTCTGGATTTCGTTTCCTGATCCCACTACTGTTTGGCCCTGCTACCTGCCGATTGTGCCATCTGTGGCCACCAACGTGCGTACCTCCGCCATAACATTTCGGCTGAGGTGCGGCGCATCTGCCAAGCAACCCACTCGGGGTTTTCTCCTGCCTCTAACATGAACGTAGCAAAGCTTTGCCGAAGGTTGTGGAGTTGGCGTTCAACCAATTCTCCTCCGCGTAATGTGGGGCAATAAAGTCGGCGCGTTAACTTCGAAAAGCTCAGGCACCTGCCCGGTGGAGTACGAGTATACCGTGCGACCCGGAAAGAAAGAAGAAATTTTTGGAGCGGGCGACGGGGATCGAACCCGTGACGTCCAGCTTGGGAAGCTGGCATTCTACCGCTGAATTACGCCCGCTCAGACCCAGGGTAGAAGTGCAAATGAAATGTATGGAATTGCCATCGGCTTGTCAATGCAGTGACGCGCCATACCCCATCTGCCCCGCAACGACGCGACAGTCAGCCGCCATACCTTGCATGAACGCATTCGCTTATCTATGGTAAGCGGCGGAGGTCAAAACATGCGATATAAAACTTTAGGACGAACGGGTTTGCGCGTCAGCGTCATCGGTCTCGGCACGATGGTCCATGCGGGCCACTTCGGGCCGATGAAGGACGAAGAGTCGCTTGCCGCCATCGACACCGCCCTCGAATTGGGAGTGAACTTCATCGACACTTCGGATGCCTATGGCGCCGGCTACTCGGAGACGCTGCTCGGCAACGCGCTCAAGGGCCGTCGCGACAAAGTGATCCTTGCCACCAAGGGCGGCAACGTCATGGTCGGGCCTAATAAGGGCAAGAGAATTTTTGCGCCGGAATATATCGACGACGTGCTGCACGGCAGCTTGAAACGCCTCCATACCGATTGGATCGATCTTTACCAACTGCATAATCCCGACGTCGAAGTGATCGAGCGCGGGGAAGTATGGGAGGTGCTGGAAAAGCGTAAGAAGGAAGGCAAGATCCGTCACTACGGCGTCTCGATCAACACCATGGCCGAGGGCATCGCGGCGGCCAAGGGCGGGCGCGCCGAGACGATCCAGGTGGAATATAGCTTGCTCCAACAAGAACCCGCAGAAGAGATTTTTCCACCCGCGCAAGCCGCCAATGTGGGCATCATCGCGCGGCTTCCGCTCAAGCGCGGCATCCTCACGGGAAAATTGACTCAGACCGACGAGCAGAGGTTCCAAGGGGAAGACGTCCGCGCCCGCAGCTTTAAAGGAGAAGCCTTTGCGAAGGAATTGGCGAAGGCGGAAAAACTGCGCTTTCTCGTCCACGGTCCGGTCAAGACTTTAGGTCAAGCGGCGTTGGCATTTTGTGTGGCCCATCCGGCGGTAACCATCGCGATCCCAGGAGCGCGCAACGCACAACAGATGCGTGAAAACGCTGCGGCCGGCGATGTGACCCTCCCGCCCGAAGACCTCGCCAAAGTCGCCGAGCTGTGGCGCAGCGGTTTTGCCGCTTGATGATCGCCCGGTCCAGGACCCCATCATGGACAAGCTAATTTCGCGCTGGCCCAACAATCAGCGCATAGCCGTGCTGGTCACGGTGATGTTTGAAGTCTGGTCCGAAGGCAAGGCGCCGCCCTACTCTCCGATGACCACTTCGCTGAAACCCGGGACGCCCGACCTGCTCGGCATCTCCTGGTCCCGCTACGGCGGAAAGACCGGCATCCGGCGCTTCATGAAAATCCTCGACGAGACTGAGATCAAAGCAACGATATGTCTTAACGCCAAAGCCGCTGAACTCTATCCCGACACCGTCAAGGATTTGCACCGGCACGGCCACGAGATCGCCGGCCACTCTTATACGCAGGATTTGGTTCTCCCCTATCTCTCGCCGCAAGAAGAAAAGGAAGTCGTCCAGAAATGCTCCCGGATCATCGAAAGCGCCGTAGGAACTCGGCCGGTAGGCTGGTTCAGCCCGGTCGCCGCTCCGACGGTGCATACGGCCGAATTTCTCGCCGAGGCCGGCTATCTCTGGCATGGAGACTACAACGATACCGATCTGCCCTACGCGTTCGACACTCCCAAAGGCATACTCGTCGCCATCGCGCACAGCGACTTCACGGATAACCGTACGCTACGGTCGAGCCCGAGAGATTTCTATAACGTGTACAAAGACACCTTCGATTACCTTTACCAGCACGAGGCGCCTTCGATCATCAACCTAACCGTCCACACGCACTTCGGCGGCCGGCCGCTGATGTCGGCGATGCTGCGGGAATTGCTGCACTACATGAAAGGTTTTTCGGGTGTCTGGTTCGCACGCCACGATGAAGTCGCGCGCTGGGTGTTGAAGCAGAACTAACTCATAAGTTTCTAGTGTCGAGTTTCTAGTTCTTCGTTCCCCCGCCCACCACTGGCCACGGCACCGCAATTCCGATCGATGCGAGAACCGATTTTCAAGTTTTCGGACTACCGTTTTGAACGGTTGGAACGGCTTGAACGATTGGAACCGGCTGCGTCGTTAAAACTCGCCGCGGAATATCCCTCGTTGCCCGCGCGCTTCATCGACCGCCACTTCCATGTAGCGGATTTTTGCTCGTGGGAATTCTCGTTGGACTCCGCGCCTTATCTGCTTGGCGAGATACTCAGCCAGCAACTCCGTGCTGGTATTCTTGAGCGGCAAGAGAATGACGTCGCGGCGCGGCAGGAGCAACCGCTGTTTCCGGTACAGGATTTCGACCTCCTTAAGCCTGCTGTGGATTTTGATCACGTCACTTTTACTTTGAATGAGAGTCCGGTGATCGAGACCATCGCAAACCCGTTTGACCAGCGGTTTGAATGTGATGAAATCCAGCACCACACCCGCTTGATCTAACTCGCCCTCCATGCCGACAGAAACCTGATAATTGTGGCCGTGCAGGGGCTCGCGTTGGCCGTTGGCGAAAATCAAAAAGTGCGCCGAGGCGAAATTGAAATAGTCCTTGGCGACCTCGATGCTGAAGCGACGGGGCATGGGCGGGACGTTACCCAAAAGGCGCGTCCGTTTCAAGGCGACCGCCGCAACCGAATAGCGGCGGGCTTCGAGCATTCGTCAAGTTCGGCTAAATTTGCCTTGCAACTCTTTCGGAAACGCGTTAGGTGAGAAAACCATGCATCCTGAGAAAGGGTTTGGCGTCGAACGCTTCATCGTGAGCGGTTACCGAAACGACTACCCGGTTGAGAAATGATTTTCCTCCGACAATCGTTGGAATGATTGAGATGGTCTCCGCCGTCGTCCTCGCCTCAGGAAGCGTTGAAAGCACCGAAAAGCAAGAAGGGCTCTCGCCGGCGCCTGGCCAGCCAGCGTTGCAACGCGTTCTAGAGCAAGCGCTCGCATCCAAAGTCCGGGAAGTCGTTTGCGTTGTGAGCGATTTGGCATTGGCGCGGCGGCGCATCACGATCGAAAATAAACGCCTGATTTGGCTCCTCAAGAATAGCGCCGACGGCGTCCCGAATGGCTCCATGATCGCCGGCCTTTGGGCCATCGACTCGAAAAGCGACGGCGTGCTTTTTTTGGCCGGCGATCAACCCTTCATTCACAGCGAGCTGATCGACGCGCTGATCGAGCGCTTCGAAAACAGCCGCGCGCTGATCGTCGCGCCGTCGTTCCAAGGACAACCGAGAGACCCGTTGCTGTTTCGACGCGAACTGTTTCCTGATCTCTTGAAGGTCACCGGCGACCGGAGCGGCCGTGCGCTGCTCGAGAAAAATCGGGACCGAGCGGAACTCGTCCCGTGGGGCGAAGAGATTCCATGTGTCGATGTCAACGCGCGCGCTGATTACGAACGCTTAAAAGAGCCGGCCTGATTCGTTGATCGGCCCTCCATTCCCACCGCTTCCGAAAGATGTTTTAAGCCATCACGATCGAGCAGCTTGAGCAACCCTCGATTGATCCGCTTGACCGCACCGGGCCCTTCGTAGACCCAACCCGTATAAATTTGCACCGCGCTGGCGCCCGCTTTGATCTTGTCGTAGGCGTCTTCGGCGTTGAAGATTCCCCCGACTCCAATGATCGGCAGCCGGCCGTGGGTAACTTGGAAAATATGAGAGACGAACGAAGTGACTATCTTGGTAATCGGCCGGCCGCTCAACCCTCCCGGCTCTCCGCCCACGGGAGACTTTAGCCCTTCGCGCATGAGCGCGGTCGCGTTGGTCGCGACGATGCCGGTAAGCTTAACCGCCTCGACCACCTCGATGATCTCATCAACCTGGGAAAATTCCATGTCGGGGGCGATTTTCACGAAGAGCGGTTTGAAATCGATTTTGGCGCGCGTCGCCAGCGCGTGGTTCTTTTCCTGCACTGCGGTCAATAATTCCCTCAGCAGTGTCTTTTCTTGAAGAGCGCGCAGGTTGGGCGTGTTCGGGGAGCTGACGTTGAGTGTAAAAAAATCCCCGTGTGGAAATAACCTTTCGAAAGCGGCGAGGAAGTCGGCCACCGCGTCTTTGGTCTCGACGATCTTGGTGCGCCCGACGTTGATGCCGAGGGGAATCGCGGGCATGGCGCCGCGTGCCCGCAAGCGTTCCAGTTTGAGGGCGATCGCCTCCGCCCCTTCGTTGTTAAAACCGAGGCGATTGATCAGCGCGTGATCTTCCGGCAAGCGATACAAGCGCGGTTTGGGATTGCCCGGTTGCGCTTGCGCCGTGACCGCGCCGATCTCCATAAAGCCGAACCCGAAGGCGGATATGGGTTTCGGCGCTATCGCGTTTTTGTCGAAGCCGGCAGCAAGACCCACCGGGTTGGGAAACGTGAGCGGCCCGATCCGAACCGTTAACCGCTTGTCCGCAACCCGGTAGAATTCGTTAAGGGTGCCGTAGAGAAATTCCAGGTGCGATAGGAGCGCCAAAATCTGCTCATGGCTTTTCTCCGGATCCCTGCGAAAGAGCAGGGGACGGACGAGGGACTTGTAGAGCATGGAAATGATCTAACGGAAAATTTACCGCGCTGCCAGAGACTCAAGCCACCCGGTTGGGTCTTAAGATTCGTCTTGCAGCCCGGTCAAAAAGAAAGGGAGAGCCGGCTCAGCTCTCCCTCCCCGCTGCGCCGCGAAGACCGACTTCAACGGGCACAGGTTCCGATGCGCGAACTCGACGTTAGCGATAAAGCTCCTTCAACAGGCCACTCTTCTCCAGCCGGTCGAGATACCCCATATCGATAAATTGTTCGGGCGTGGCATCCTTCGCGGCGGGGACGGTCTTGGCCAAGTCGTCCAGCGCGTTCTTCATGCCGACCATATTGATGTAGGGAGCTTTCTCCAGGACCTTGCCGACGTAAAGATCGTAGGTTTTGTGCAAGAAGAACTGGTCTTGAATCTTGCTGTAGCGGGCGATCGATTTTAATGTCAGATCTTTATCGGTTCTGGCGCGATGCATGCCGCGAACGTAGGCGCGCATGAATCGGTCAATAAATTGCGCCCGGCTTCTCAGGATACCCCCCTGTACGACGACGGAAGGATTCGGGAAGGCGAGGTCGAGATCGGTAATATTGATCAGTTCCTTGAAGCCTAGCTTCTCCACGGCAAACAGAGTCGGTGGAGAAACCACGCCGCCGTCAATCGAGCCGCCCTGAAGACCGCTCATGATGGAACTTATCGCTCCCATTTGAAGAATCGTGACATCTTTTTCCGACACGTTATGTTTTCTGAGGGCGTAACGCAGAGATATGTCGGTCGAGGAGGCGAAGCGGGTGACACCGATCTTCTTGCCTCTGAGGTCGTCCGCGGTTTTGATGCTCTGCTTGGTATACAGCGAGAAGATCATCTTGTTCACCGTATTGCCGATAATCTTGATGTCTGCGCCTTGCATGGCAGCAGCCATAGCAGAGCTGCCGTTGAAAAAACCAACCTCGACTTCGCCGGCCACAGTGACCTGGGCGAGCTGGCTACCGCTGGGGATGAGAATAATCTGGTCTTCGAGCCCCTCCTTGGTGAACAGTCCAGCGTCATGAGCGACCCATATGCCGATGTATGAGCCGCTGATCGAACTGTAGCCGATACGGATGCGCTCCGCCGCGCCCAACGGCACGCTTAACAACAGCACAAAACCAATTGTAATGAGCGTACGCTTCATCGGAGATACCTCCCCCCCACGACTCCGGTGCGCCATGGTTCTATTTGAACGGCGCGCAGGCGGAGGGAACCATCAACATGTTTTCCTGCATGACCAAGAACTCTCGCGTCGGCGGCGGCCATCCTTCCACGGTCTTGGTCGCTTCGGCGCGCAGCCGCTCCCGTTCGCCGGCATCCTTATAGACCCAAACGTGAACGTACTGATTGAGCGGGCCGATGATCGTTTGCCCGGCGAACACCAGCGGCGAGATCTTCGTGCGGGCGGGAATCACCTTGCCGAACCGTTCCAGCACCGCCGGCATCGTTCCCGGCTGATAGGTGTAGGTTCTAAATTCATAAAGATTTCCCAGCTTGCGATCGGGGAGCGGCGGCGAGAACGGCGCCGGCTGGATAATCTTATTTTCCTGGGTGGCAATGAACTCCTGGGTCTTCGGCGGCCACTTGCCGGTCTTGCGCGCCTCGGCGCCGATGCGCTCGCGCTCCTCAAAGCTCTCGTAGGGCCAAACATGCACCACCCGGTTGAGACCTCCCACCTCGGATTGCCACAACCCCAGGAGCTTGGAAAACTGTAAGCGCGCGGTCAGCCCTTCGGCGAAACGCTGTACGAAGTCGTTGGTCTTGCCGGGTTTCAACACATAGGTTCTCATCTCAAGAAACATAAGATTCCCTCCTTCGCGAGATTTTCCTAACCTTTCCCACAAACCGAGTAAGGATTGCAACCTCACGAGCCCAGCGGGCCCGCGGTTTCCAAACCGGATTGAATCTGTTAAAGGGCTGATGATTCCGTGACTAATACAAACGTCTTTACAATTGTTACGTCACACCGGCATGAGAGGGAGCGAGCCTGAAGGCCGCAGACGCCTAAGCGTGCCGGTCGGGGTAGGCCCGAACCGTCAAAGTAAACACCTAAAGGGGTTGGCGCGGGTGGCCTTCGAGGTACGGACCTATCGGCTGCGGCCGGAAGGGTCGTTCCCTCTCATGTCAACTTGCTTAAGACGTTTGAATTAGTGTCAGTTCAGATAGGCATCGAAATCAAAGGAGACACTATGAAATCACGAGCCGCCGTCGCCTGGGAGGCAGGCAAACCTTTGGTCATCGAAGAGGTCGAGGTCGAAAGGCCGAAGGGCGGCGAGGTGCTGCTGCAAATCATGGCTACCGGCGTCTGTCATACCGACGCTTACACCTTGTCGGGCAAAGACCCTGAAGGGCTATTTCCCGCGATTATGGGCCATGAAGGCGGGGCCGTCGTCGTGGAAATCGGCAAAGACGTGACAAGCGTTAGACCGGGCGATCATGTCATTCCGCTTTACATTCCCGAATGCGGTCAGTGTAAATTTTGCAGATCGGGCCGGACCAATCTTTGCGGCGCGATTCGGCTCACCCAAGGCAAGGGCGTGATGCCGGACGGTACCTCGCGCTTTTCCATAAAGGAAAAAACGATTCTCCATTACATGGGCACATCGACGTTTTCCGAATATACCGTACTGCCGGAGATTGCGGTCGCAAAAATTAACCCGGCCGCTCCACTGGACAAGGTCTGCCTGCTCGGCTGCGGCATCACGACCGGCATCGGCGCGGTGCTCAACACGGCCAAGGTGCGGCCCGGTTCGAGCGCCGCCGTGTTCGGCCTGGGCGGCATCGGTCTCAGCGTGATCCAAGGACTGGTGATGGCCAAAGCCGAGCGCATCATCGCCGTGGACATCAACCACAAGAAATTTGAAATGGCAAAACTATTGGGCGCCACCGACTTCATCGTTCCCCAAGAAAACGGCCGGCCCGTTCAGGAAGTGATCGTCGAGATGACCGACGGCGGCGTCGATTATTCTTTCGAATGCATCGGCAACGTCAAGACTATGCGCGCGGCGCTGGAGTGCTGCCACAAGGGCTGGGGCGAGTCTACGATCATCGGCGTCGCCGGCAGCGGCGAAGAGATCAGCACTCGCCCGTTTCAGCTGGTCACGGGGAGAGTTTGGCGCGGCACGGCCTTCGGCGGCGTCAAGGGACGCTCGCAGTTGCCGGCCTACGTCGACCGTTATATGACGGGGGAGATAAAAATCGATCCGATGATCACCCATAAGCTGCCGCTGGAGCAAATCAACGAAGCTTTTGATCTCATGCATGAGGGGAAAAGCGTCCGCTCGGTCGTCATTTTCTAAATTGGACCCCACGGACAACCCCGTGGCACCTTCCGGTACCCCCGTGGGGCAAAATCCTGAGCAAGAGCCCCCGGCCAAGGCCGAGGCCTCGCGTCGAAGAGTCGGTAAACAAGGCTAACCCTATGGAGCCTTAATCGCGCGGTTGGCGAGGGATTCAGTTCATGTTAAGGCGTCGAATTTTTCCACAATTTTGCCGCCAGTCGGCTTGCAGTTTAATAGATTTCTTTCTATAAGTTAGCCCCAGTGGGTTTTTCCAGCCTGCGCTGAAACCAACCACGCGAGTCAAGCCCGGAGGAAGAAAGAGCGATGAATAAGAAGATCAAAATGCGCGTCAACGGCAAAAAAGTCGAAGCGGAAGTCCCAACCAATCGCTTGTTGATCGATTTCCTGCGCTACGACCTCGGACTGACCGGCACCAAAGAGGGTTGCAGCGTCGGCGTTTGCGGCGCCTGCGCCGTGCTGATGGACGGCGACATGGTAAGCTCCTGCCTGACTCTGGCCGTCATGGCCGATGGCCACCACATCACCACCGTCGAGGGATTAGCCAAGAACGGGGAATTGAACCCGGTGCAGAAGAGCTTTATTCAGTACGGTGGGTTCCAATGCGGTATCTGCACGCCGGGTCAGGTGATCGCGGCAACCGCTTTGCTGAAAGAAAATCCCAAGCCCAACGAAGATGAGATTAAAGATTGGATGATGGGCAATCTGTGCCGCTGCACGGGCTACTACAAGATCATCGAGTCGATCCAAAAGGCGCATCAATTCGCCAAATAAGGATTGAGCCATGATACCTTTTGAATACCGCACCCCAAAGAATCTCAAAGAAGTCCACGCGACCCTGAAGGAATTCGGCACGGACGCGAAGCTCATCGCCGGCGGCACCGCCCTGGTAATCATGATGAAGCAGCGGCTCGTGCGTCCCAGTTGTCTCGTCAGCCTGCGCTCGGTGCGCGGATTGAATGGCATCGAGGTCAAGGACGGCGGCCTGCGCATCGGCGGGCTGGCCACCCATCGTGACGTCGAGACCTCTTCGCTGGTGCGCCGCCGCCTGCCGCTGCTGGCCGAAACCTACCATCACGTGGCGACTATTCGCGTGCGCAATATGGCGACGGTGGGCGGCGGGCTGGCCCACGCCGACCCCAATCAAGACCCGCCGCCGACCCTGATCGCGCTCGGCGCCACGGTGAAAGCGACGTCTGCGAACGGCAGCCGGGTGATTCCGCTCGATGAGTTTTTCACCGACTATTACGAAACCGTGCTCAATCCGGACGAGATCATCACCGAAGTTTTCGTTCCCCGGCTCACCGCCAACAGCGGCGGCGCCTATTTGAAGTTCTTGCCCCGCACCGCCGACGACTACGCTACCGTGTCCGCCGCCGCCGTGCTGACCCTCGACAAGAATAAAAAAACCATCAGCGACGTGCGCATCGCGTTGGGCAGCGTCGGCGCCACGCCGATCCGCGCTACCGCCGCGGAGGCGGTCCTGCGCGGCCAGCCGGTCAAAGCCGAGGGCTTCGCGGAGGCCGGCGAAAAGGCCAAAAAAGCGGTCGATCCGGTTAGCGACTTTCGCGGCTCGGCCGCTTATAAGAAAGACATGGCGGCTGTGTTCGTGCGGCGCGCATTGGAAAACGCTTTGGCCGGTATCCGGCAACAGGCGAAGGCGAAACCCGCGCCCAAGGCATCTCGTAAGACAGCGAAGAAAGGCAAAAGGCGGTGAAGTTCAGCCAGACTGCGCAGATTCCGGTCGCCCGTGAACCGCTGTGGAATTTTCTCTTGGACGTGCCCAAGGTGGCGAAGTCGCTGCCGGGAGTCGAGTCCGTCAGCAAGATCGACGACACCACTTATCAGGGCGCGCTGGCGGTTCGCGTCGGACCGATCAAGCTCAACCTGCAAGGTAAAATCATTCTCGAGGAGCAAAACAAAACGGATTGGCGGGCGACCTTGCGCGCCGAAGCCAAGGACCGTATGGCGGCCGGCGCCGTCAACGGCAAGACGACTATGACGCTCAAGGAAATCGGCGCCAATCAGACCGAACTCCTGGTCGATACCGACGTGAATATCCTGGGCAAGATCGGCGAGTTCGGCCAGCCGATCATCCGCAAGAAGGCGGATGCCATGCTCAAGGAATTCGTCGAGAATATTAAAAAGCAGCTAACCGGGAAATAGCGTCGTCGGACTCTCGCAGACGCTGTCTTCTTCGTCTTCCTGGGCGGACTCGCCAACCTCGACTTTTCCCAAGACCCGATTATAGCAGTCTTCGGCCAATCTTTTGCGGCCTGCGGAGTTGTCTTGATAGCGAAAGCATTCGATCCTGGGCTGGATGGTGACCATTGCTTCGACACTGCGCAGCCCGAGCAGCCGCCAGAAATGCGAGACGAAATCCATGTCGCCGTACCAATAGACGAGATCGCGGTTGGCCGCAGTGACCGGTCTGTCTTCGATGCTTTTGTAGGTCAGGGTCACCGGGACGATAATCGAGCGATTGCGCAACGGCGCCGCCAGCGGCACGGTTTGAAACGGCAGCATTTTTTCGCCGTTGGTCGACGTGCCTTCGGGGAACAGTAAAAGATTGGCTTCCTGCTGTAGTTTTCTTTTCATCTCTGCGACCAACAAGCCGACCTGTTCCTTATGCTGCCGATTGATAAAGATGGTGCCGCACAGGGTATTCCATTGACCGACGATGGGCCAGCGCTTCACCTCCCGCTTGGAGACGAACACGATGGGAAATATGCTGCCCAGGACCATGCCGTCGACGTAGCTCGTGTGATTGGCGATGATGACATAACCGCCCCGCTCCAGTTGGCCTTCGTCGCCCTGCACGGTGATCTTGATCTTGAGGATCAGCCGCAGCAGCAGTGTGAAACTGCGCGCCAACCGGCTGATGATTTTCCAGCGATTGGGCAGCCCAAGGACCGAGATCCACAGATGCACGAAGGCCACCAAGGCAAAAAAGAAGCCCCAGAGTGAAAACACGGCCGTTAACTTAAGCCACCGCATCGCGCACCTTGGATCCCTGGAGCCCGAAACGGTTGAGATATTCGGCGGACAATTTATGCATATCCAATAACAGCAGGAAATCGGCCGTCCCGAACTCGCGGTCCAGCGCCGGCGGGCCACACACCACCGCGCCGAGCCGCAAATAGCCCTTGATCAGGCTCGGTAATTTGACGAAGAGCGCGTGTTCATCGGCGATTGGCGGATTATCGTCGATGCCGTCGAAGCGGCAGGCTGGGACCGGGGCGACCCGCAAGGATTCATCGGCATAATATTTTCGCTTCAATAGAGAGAAACTTTCGCTGACCTCTTGGGGGTCGGTGGTGTAGAGGCTGCCACAGCCGAACAGATACCGTACTCGATGCGTGCTGACGTATTGGGCGATGGATTTCCACATCAGGGGAATCAGCGCCCGGTCGCGAAAATCCTTGCGCGCGCAGGAGCGCCCCACCTCAAGGAGTTCGCCGTCAAGTTTCTTGATTTTCTCCAGATCGAACTCTCCCTCGGAATAGAAACCCATATGCTTGCTGGCCTGCGATCCGAGCAGCAGGCGATAGGTTCCGACGACCTCTTGGCTCGGCGAGTCACGAACAATCAGATGGTCGCAGAATGGATCGAACTGATCGACGTCGAGGCCGTGCTCGTAAGAGGCCTTGAGACCTTTGTTCATCTCCACATTAAAAACCTGAAACCTGAGTCTCTGCGCTTCGCGGATTTCACTTTGATCCGTGGTAATTTTGATTTCCAACTCCGCCATTTTTTCGCAGAGCGTAACACACAGCCTCTCATTGTCAAACTATGAAGCGCCTCGCGAATGAAAAAATACGACGACACTGGAAAACGGTTGACGGCTTCCTCACCGATGGGTCCAGCGCGGTGGGCGTTTGGTGAGAAAAGCCCGCACTCCTTCTTCGACGTCGTCGGTTTGCAAGAGCTCGTGAAGATAAATCTCCTCCGAACGCCGCAGCGCTTCGGCGAAACCCGTGAGCGAGAGCTCGCGCAGCCCCTTCAATGTCACGCGCAGAACGGCGCCGCTCTTGCCGAGCAGCTCCGCCAGCAGGGTTTCCAGACCGCCGTCGAGTTCACCGGCGGGCAGGACGCGATTAATCAATCCAATGCGCGCCGCTTCTTCCGCCGAAAATGTCCGTCCGGTGAGGATCATCTCCGCTGCGCGGTGATAACCGATGAGAGCGGAAAAACGCGCCAACGCGAACGGCGGGTAGCAACCGACGTGAATCTCAGGAGTCGCAAAAGAACTTCCTTCCGCCGCGAGAATAAAATCGCAGCAACTGGCGAGCTCTAAGCCGCCGCCGAGACAGGCGCCGCGCACTAACGCCACCGTAACCTGCGGCAGGGCCAAAAGCTTGCGTATCACCCCATGAACGACCTCGAGCATCTCCGGAACCCTGTCCTTGGTGTGATCCTTGACGTCGACTCCGGCGGAAAAGGCGCGCTCGCCGCCGCCCTTCAGGACGACAACGTCAACCGACTGTTCTTGTGCGCAGGACTTAAGGACCTCACCGAGCTCATGAAGCAAGGCGATATCGAGCACGTTGAGCGGCGGGCGGTCCATGGTGATCATGATCACGCGATCTCTTTTTTCCACGAATACAGCCATTTATGCCCCGTCCCTCCGGCTAGTTTACCGCTTGGAGAACGAATCTCTGGAGCGCACGATTGAAGCTCCTTCTCATAAACCACGCCCCTATTTTTTACAAGGGACAAGCGCACCACCTCATCGAGTTTGACAAAAGGGGGCACTAACCCTTAAACTTCGCTCCTAGACGCTCCAATAGGAGGGATTATATGAAGATCTCGCGGATGTTGATTTTGGTCGTGACCATGTGGCTCGCTTTCGGGTTAAAGCCAAGTCTCGCGGCGTCGGACGAGTACGACGACAGCCAGTCCCATCCACTAAGGGTCGTGGCTTATCTCGCTTACCCCGCCGCCTTCCTGACGGAATGGATTATCTTTCGGCCGTTCCATTTCCTGGTGAGCGCGACCGAACCGCAGGAAGCCTTATTCGGTCACAGGCCGCATCCGCCGGTGTTAGCCGAGCCGCAACCCCTACATGGCTATGGGGATGCAAGAAAGGTTCCAGCCGGTCAGACGCAGCCCCAGCCGGCGCCCGCGGCCAGGTCCACGGCGGTTCAAGAACCGGTGGCCGAAAGGGTAACTGTCGTGCAGGTGCCGGTCGAAAAAATCGTCACCCGAGAAGTGCCCAAAATCGTCGAGGTCGAGCGGATTGTTTTTCCGGCCGTCGCCTTCCGTTTTGATTCGGCGGAGCTGACTGAGCTCGGCAAGGGCCAGGTTTATATGGCGGCGCAGAAGATCAAAGAAAAGTCCGACCTTACCGTCGTCATCGAGGGCCATGCGGACAGCATCGGCAGCGACGAGTACAACCAGAGACTCGGTCTGCGCCGGGCCCAGACGGTCATGAAGGAACTGGCCGCTCAAGGCGTGGAGCCCGAGCGCATGTCTGCCGCGAGTCTTGGCGAGGGCAAGCCGTTGCTTGGCCAAGAAACGGACTGGGCACGCGCCGTGAATCGTCGAGTCGAATTTCAAGTAAAAGCGCGCTGAGCGAGAGTGCCTTGAGTAACTAAAGGCTCGGCCTCTTCGTTAGGCCGGGCCTTTTTTTTATTTCCGTTTCAACAGGGTCAATGGCTTATAATCCCCAGGACCGCTATTTTAAAAAAGCCAAGCAGGAAGGCTACCGCGCGCGCGCGGCCTATAAGCTGCTTGAATTGCAACGGCGCTTTCGCCTCATGAAACCGGGCGATTTTGTCGTCGATCTAGGCGCGGCGCCGGGCGGGTGGCTTCAGGTCGCGGCCGCAATCGTCGGGCCGGCCGGCAAAGTCATCGGCGTCGATCTTCAATCCATCGGCAATTTTCGCGAGCCCAACATTCTTCTCCTCCAGGGCGACATTAGCACCGCGGAGACTCGAGCCAAGATCAAAGAGTTGATCGGTGGTCCGGCTCACTGCGTGCTGTCCGATATGGCGCCGAAGTTGAGCGGTATCCGCGACGCCGACATCGCCCGTTGCCTAGATCTCAATCGGGCCGCGCTGGCTGTCGCCGCGCAACTGCTGCGCCCCGGCGGATCGCTGCTGGTGAAAAGTTTCGACAGCGATGACCTCCAGATCTTCACCCAGGAACTGGAAAAAGTCTTCTCATCCGTGCAGCGCACTCGGCCGGAGGCATCGCGCCAGGGCTCTTCTGAGCTTTATTTACTGGCCAAGGGGTTCGATGCGAAAATCGGCGCGGCCACCTGAGCGGGCTCGCCACCTCTGCCCTCGCACTGCCATGCCTGAGTTCAGACAAGATCCCGTCACCGGCCGCTGGGTCATCATCGCCTCGGAAAGAGCCGCGAGACCCCGGCAGATGGTGGCCGCGAACGGTTCGGCAAGCTCCGAACCCTGCCCGTTTTGCGCCGGTCACGAAGCCATGACACCGCCGGAAGTCTGGGCGCAGCGGGACTCGAACCGGGGAGCGGACACGCCGGGCTGGCAGGTGCGCGTCGTTACCAACAAATACCCGGCGCTGGAAGATGGCGGCGAGTGGACGAATCGAAGCGACGGCTTTTATCGGTGGCGCAACGGTTTCGGCGTGCATGAGGTGATCATCGAGAGTCCCGACCACGCGGTCAACATGGGCGCGCTCGATGCGGCGCAGTTTGTCAATATCTTGCGCGCCTACCGGGAGCGCCTGCGCGCGCTGAAAAACGACCGGCGCTGGCGTTACCTACTGATCTACAAGAACCAAGGCGACCGCGCCGGCGCCACCGTGGAACATGTCCACTCCCAGCTGATCGCCCTGCCGGAAGTCCCCAAGCAAGCCGCCGATGAACTGTACGGTGCAAACAAACACTTCGGCGCGACCGGCCGGTGCATCTATTGCGACATCAACCGGCGGGAGTTGGAGCATGGCGAGCGGCTTGTGGCGCAGTCCGAACGCTTCGTTGCGCTTTGCCCGTTCGCGCCGCGTTTCGGTTTTGAAACCTGGATTCTGCCGTGGCATCACGCGGCGGCGTTCGAGGAAACTTCCGATCAAGATCTCTTCGCCTTCGGCCAAATCCTGCGGGAATTTATCTTGAAGCTCAACCGTCTTTTCGACAACGCCCCGTTCAACTATCTGCTCCATTCGGCGCCCGCCGAGGACTCCGCGGCAAAATCTTACCACTGGCATATGGAGATTTTGCCGCAGCTTACCCGAGCCGCCGGTTTTGAGTGGGGTGCGGGCGTACACATGAACTCGGTGGCGCCGGAGGATGCCGCCCGGCTACTACGCCAAGTCACGCTTTAGATTATCCGCCGCCAGATTCTCTCTGGGTTGGCGCTGCTGATAGAGCAGGACCGACGCAAAGACGGCGCAGAGCGTCCCGGAAATGGCGATCGCGTGGGGCGTGCCGATCGCGTGAGCGATGCCGCCGATCAAGAGCGTGCCGAAGGACCACAACCCTTTGTCCATGAAAAACAAACTGAGCATCCGGCCCAACAGGTGAGGGGGAGTCTCCATCTGGACGACACCGTTGGCAACCGCGCGAATCGCGATGTTGCTGCCGCCGACCAAAATCAAAAAGAACATCGAAAGCGGCAGCGAGCGAGAGAACGAAAATAGGATCAAGGACAGCGAAAAAGCGAACACGCTCATGGCGACGAAATGGGTGCGGCGGCGCAGGCGGCCCAAGGATGCGATGGCGAGCCCGGCGATGACCGCGCCGACGCCGGGAGCGGCGAGCAGCAAACCGAACGTCGAAGGGCCGGCGTGCAACACATCGGTGGCGAACACCGGGAGAAAACGCGTGTAAGGCGTGCCCACGAGCGCGACGCCGTAGGTCAGCAGAATAACCGAAAAAACCCGTCGCTCCCCACGCAGGAATCGATACCCCTCGACGACCTCGCGCCAAAACGGCGCTTCCTCCTCGGTTTTGATTTTGACCGCGGGTATAGCCATGATCAGCAACGTCGCGATGATGGCGAGAAAGCTTAGGGCGTTGACGAAAAGACAGCCGGCGACACCGATCACGCTGATTAGCACGCCGCCCAGCGAGGGACCGATGATTTTCGCCAGGTTCGCCATGGAAGAGTTGAGCGCGATGGCGTTCATCAGATCGGTGCGCGGCACCAGGCTGTTGATCAACGAGTGGCGGGCGGTTTGATTGATCGTATTGACGGTGCCCAAGAACAACACCAGGCCCATCACATGCCAGAACTGGATCCGGTCGAAATAGACCAACGCCCAAAAGCAGAACGCCTGGGCCATCGCCAATACTTGGGTCGAGAGCAGCAGCCGGCGCCGCTCGATGCGGTCGACGATGGCGCCGCCGACGGCGCCCAAGAGCAGTCGGGGCAAAGCCTGGGCGAAACCGACCAGGCCGAGTAGAAACGGCGAATTCGTCATGGTCCAGACGAGCCAGCCCTGCGCCATGGCTTGGACGAAATCGCCGACATGAGAGAGGCTGGTGCCGAAAAATAGCAGCCGGTAGTCGCGGTAGCTAAGAGAGCTCAGGGTTCGGGAAAATTGCGCCGACCCTCGTTGGAAGAGGGCCATTACTCCACCGTCACGCTCTTGGCGAGATTGCGCGGCTGGTCGACGTCCGTGCCGCGGTGCACGGCGATGTAATAGGCGAGCAACTGAAGCGGAATCGTCATCACGATAGGCGTCAGATAGTGGGACGCCTTCGGCAATGTTAGCACCCGGTGGGCCACGATCGCGCCGCCGGATTTGCCGTCGTCGGTGAGCACGATGACTTTGCCGCCGCGCGCCTCGACCTCCTGTAAGTTGCCCATGGTTTTTTCAAAGTAGCGGTCCCGCGGCGCGAGCACGACCACGGGCATGGTTTCATCGATCAACGCGATCGGGCCATGCTTCATCTCACCGGCCGGGTATCCTTCGGCGTGAATGTAGGAAATCTCTTTGAGCTTGAGCGCGCCTTCCAGGGCGATGGGATAATTGACGCCGCGGCCGAGATAGAGAAAATCTCGGCAGTGCATGAGTTTCCGCGCCAGCTCTTCGACTTCGCTCTCCAACTTCAGGGTCTCTTCGATCCAATGGGGCAGATGCATCAGGTCGCGCAGTAATTTTCGCGCGTCGGCCTGTTTCAATTTGCCGTTCAACCTGCCGAGCGCCACCGCCAGCAGATAGAGCGCGGTGAGCTGGGTGGTGAAAGCCTTGGTGCTCGCCACGCTGATCTCAGGGCCGGCATGGGTGTAGAGCACGCCGTGTGACTTGCGCGGGATCGAGGAATCGATGACGTTGCAGACCGATAAGATTTTCGCCTTCTTCGCCCGCGCGATCTCGGTGGCCGCCAGCGTGTCGGCGGTTTCGCCGGATTGGCTCACCATGAGCAAGATCGATTTCGGATCCATCAGCGGCGAACGGTAACGGAACTCCGAGCCGTAATCGACTTCGGCGGGGATACCGGCGATCTCTTCGAGCATGAACTTGCCGACGAGACAGGCATGCCAGGCGGTGCCGCAAGCAACCAGATGAATGCGTTTGATCTGTTTGACTTCCCGCGCCTTCAGGTGAATGTCTTCCAACGATACCTGCCCGTCCTTGAGCGAGATGCGGCCGCGAAAGGTATCCGCCAGCGCGCGCGGCTGGTCGTGGATTTCCTTAAGCATGAAATGCGCGAAACCGCCCTTTTGCGCCGCGACCGCGTCCCAAGTGATTTCTTTGACCGGCCGGTGAACGATCTTGCCCTTGGCATCGAACAGACGACACGAGCCGACGGTGACCTCGCCAATCTCCCCGTCCTCGAGAAAGGTGACTTTGCGCGTGTAGTCGAGCAGCGCTGGAATATCGGAAGCGATGAAGGTTTCGCCGTCACCCCAACCAATCACGATGGGCGTCGAATTCTTCGCGACAATCAAACGCCGCGGGTCCCGCCGGTTGAGAAACAACAGAGCATAAGAACCCCGGATCTCGCGCAGCGTGCGACGCACCGCTTCGAGGAAGTCCATGCCGCGCTCCACTTTTTCGCCGACCAGGTGGGCGACAATTTCGGTGTCGGTCTCAGAGCTGAATTGCGTCCCTCGTTTGCTCAGTTGTTCCTTGAGTTCGAGATAGTTTTCGATAATGCCGTTATGGACTACGACGACGTCGCCGGCGCGGTGGGGATGTGCATTCGTCTCGGACGGGCACCCGTGGGTCGCCCAACGGGTATGGCCGATGCCGACTGTCCCGCTGACCGGCTGACGCTTGAGCAGCGTTTCGAGGTTGTTGAGCTTGCCTTCGCAGCGGCGAATCGTCACCTGGCCGTCATGGAGAACCGCAATGCCGGCCGAGTCATAGCCGCGGTATTCGAGCTTGCGCAGGCTTTCCAGAATCAACGGCGCCGCTTCGCGCTTGCCGATATAACCGACGATGCCGCACATTACTTGGTCTTCTCCTTCATCATTTTGCGTTTTCTCTCCGTCCAGCCTTCGCGCACCCGCTCTTCGCGTTCATTGAATACCAACGCGCCGGCTGGAACATCATTGCGCACCGTGGTCGCCGTGGCAACGTAAACGTCGTCGCCCAACGAGATGGGCGCGACCAGAGTGGAATCGCTTCCCACTTGTACGCGGTCGCCGATTATCGTTCGATATTTTTTGAAACCGTCGTAGTTGCAGGTGATGGTGCCGGCGCCGATGTTGGTATCGCGGCCAATCGTGCAATCGCCCAGGTAGGTCAAATGATTGGCCTTGGTTCCCTC
>Ga0153915_10001950_pt1 | contig 19001 bp, 14 predicted proteins | sample Opewatmetagenome_2_FD_107003 | JGI IMG/M metagenome (GOLD analysis project Ga0153915, IMG submission 107003) | Freshwater wetland microbial communities from Ohio, USA - Open water 3 Core 3 Depth 3 metaG | ecosystem: Environmental > Aquatic > Freshwater > Wetlands | place: USA: Ohio, Lake Erie...
AAGCTGGGTGTTCCATTTCCGGTAAGCTTTCTTTGTTCCGGTTTAATGGCGGGATTGATCGGATTGATCTTCGCCATGCCGTCGGTCAAGGTCAAGGGTTTTTATCTGGCTATTACCTCCATCGCTGCTCAATTTATTATTGTCTGGGTTATTCAAAAATGGACCGCTTTAACCGGCGGGACTAATGGTATGACGGTGCCGGATGCCTCCATTGGCGGATGGGTTATCAATTCTCAACAAAGCTTCTTTTACTTGATTATCGGTGTGGCTGTGATTTGTATTTTCCTGGCTAAAAATTTAGCGCGTACGCGGGTAGGCCGGGCTTTTATAGCCATACGGGATAATGATTTAGCGGCAGAGGTGATGGGCATCAACCTGTTTTATTATAAAATGCTGGCTTTTTTCATCGGCTGTTTTATGGCTGGAATCGCCGGTTGTCTGCTGGCGCATTGGAGCGTTTCCATCAGCCCGGATAATTTTAGTTTTTCAGAGTCGATTCTCTATGTCGGCATAATTATCATCGGCGGTCTGGGGACTACTCTGGGACCTATCTTGGGGGTGGTCTTGATCAGACTACTGCAGGTGGGCGTGACGCAAGCTACTCCCTGGCTGCAAGCTGTCCTCCCCGGGATGCCCAACGGATTCGCCACCGGTGTTACTCCCATGCTGTTCGGTTTAATTATTGTCTTATTTTTAATATTCGAACCGAGAGGCCTGGCCCATCGCTGGAATTTGTTTAAGGCTTCTTACCGGTTGTGGCCGTTTACGTATTGAGCAAGGCCCCGGTTGATCGAAATTGAAAACTTGAAACTCGAAACTTAAAAAATAATAAGGAGAGGAAAGTTGAAAAAGAAATATTCGGTTATTATTCTGGTAATTAGTTTAATATCCATTCTGGCTCTGATGGCGGGTTGTTCTTCGACTTCGAATACGAAAGGAAAGGAACTGAAAATGGGGGCTATTATGCCGGTAACCGGCCCTGCCGCTGAAAAAGGCAAACCGGGCATAGACGCCTTGCTGGATGTTACTGAATATATCAACAAGGAATTGAACGGGGTTGGAGGTTATCAGATCAAGCTGGATTGGAAAGATAGCCAATACAACGCGGCTACTGTTAATACCATCGTGACCGACTTTACCAATTCGGGTGTTTTAATGTTCGCGGCGATGTCCTCTTTTGAAATGACCAATGCGATGGGAATTGCTAACAAAGCCGGGTTGCCGGGCCTGGCAGTATTCACTTCCCCCAATTTGTATAATCCTCCACAGCATATTTATGGACAGATGCCTGATTATGGCGATGATTGGGTGGCTTTTAGTAATTACTATCTGCAGAATATTTGGAAAGGCACCGGGAAACCCAAGATGGCCCTGGAATTACTGAATAATACTACCGGTTCCAGCGTAAAGGATGCCGCCAATGCTAAGGCAGCGGCCATGGGAATCGATCTGGTAGATATCGAGGAACATGCGGCTACTACTATCTCGGAAAACGATAGTTTGACCCGTATCAAGGCTGCTAACCCGGATGTAATCTTTATTTCAAGTACTCCTCAGCCTACCTCTGTCATTTTGAAGAACGCTAAAGACCTGGGATTAACCCCCGGTACTGTGACCATCGGTCTGGCTCATGCCAGTTTCACTAAGGCTCTGATCGATCTGGCTGGGAAAGACGTGGTTGAAGGCGTGTATGGAGTTTATCCTACTGTTACCTGGGATGACAGCGCGCCCGGCATCGCCAAGGCCAAAGAATATCTTACCAAGAATCATCCGGGAGATGCCGGAAATATGGATTATCTTTCCCTGTGGTGCACCGGCCTGGTTTCGGCTGAAATTTTAAAGAATGCCGTTCAGTCTTCCGGCTATGATACTCTGGCGAAGGGCGATGCGGCTGCCTGGAAAGCAGTCGAGTTGAACGGTTTCCAGAAGCTTAATTATGATGTGGTCGGTATACAGGGTAAAGTGTCCTACGCCGTTGGAGATAACCGTCTGGCAAGTACAGTGAAAATATATACGGTCAAGAGTGGTACCATTACTTCTCTGGGCGACTGGATAACCGCCAGATAAATCTATAATATCCTCTGACGCGCAAAATAGTACTTAAAATGGTGCAAAAACCCTGACGTATCACGTCAGGGTTTTTGTAATTGGGTTATTATTTTAACCGGGGTTTTTTTATCTGGAACAATTTTTAAGTTGCATTGAATGACAATTTTATATTAAGCTAGTTGTGGAAATGCTTTATGCTAAAACTAAATAATATCGAGGTAACTTATCTCAATGTGATTCGTGTTCTGCACGGTGTATCGCTGAGTGTGGATGACGGTCAGATTGTCGCGTTATTGGGCGCCAATGGAGCCGGTAAAAGCACTACCCTCAAAGCTATTTCAGGTTTGCTCCACATAGAAGAAGGACAGGTTACCGATGGCAGCATTGACTTTTCGGGTGTGCGCATTGATAAGAAAAACGCTGAAGAAATAGGTAAAATGGGCATTATCCAGGCCCTGGAAGGCCGCCGGGTTTTTGAACACCTGACTGCAGAAGAGAACCTTAACGTAGGGGCTTTCGCGCGAAAAGACCGCCACGCGGTGAGAAATGATCTGGAGATGGTTTATAACTATTTTCCCCGCTTGAGGCAATTACGTAAAAATATCGCGGGATATTTATCCGGCGGTGAGCAGCAGATGCTGGTGATCGGCCGGGCTATGATGGCACGGCCTAAAATAATGATGCTGGATGAACCATCCTTAGGCCTGGCTCCTTTGATGGTCAATGAAATTTATGATATTATACAACGGTTTAACTCCGAGAGCAAAACTTCGGTTTTGTTAGTAGAACAGAACGTTCGCATCGCTCTCAGCATAGCTCATTACGGGTATGTAATGGAAAATGGCCGAGTAGTTTTGGACGGAACTGCCGATTTTCTCAAAAACAACGAGGATGTTAAGGAGTTCTATATCGGGCTTTCGGCTTTGGGAACTAAAAAGAGCTATCGCGAAGTCAAGCACTACAGGAGAAGAAAAAGATGGCTATAGAACAGGGACGCTATTTCGATGATTCGGAGAGTATTCCTCCTCAACGCAGAAAAGAGATACAGGCCGGCAAACTGGCGGAAACCGTTTTGAATGCCTATCACAACTCCCGGGCAGTTAAGAACTTATTGGATTTCGTAGGCGTCAAGCCGTCCTCCGATTTTAGCGTAAAAGACCTGGAACGGTTGCCTATTACTCGCAAAACTGATTTAATCGAACTTCAAAAAAGTCTGCCGCCCTTTGGAGGCTTATTGGCTGTGCCGGCTGCGGATTTGGAGCGCGTTTTTATATCACCCGGTCCCATTTATGAATATCAGCCCGCAGGGATTCAGTGGTTTGCCCGCTCTTTTTATGCCGCCGGGTTCCGCAGGGGCGATGTCGTGGTAAATACCTTTACCTATCATATGTCCCCGGCCGGTCTGCTTTTCCATGAAGGACTCAGGCAGTGCGGGGCGACTGTGGTAGTAATGGGCACAGGCAATACCGATGCCTTGATTCAAGCCATGCTTGATCTGGAGGTGACGGGTTTTCTGGGTACTCCCACCTTCTTAATGTCTGTTATCAAGCGGGCTGAGGAAATGGGCTATAAGTTTAATCAGTCCTTCTCTCTTAAGAAAACCTGGTTTACCGGGGAAATGCTGCCGCCCTCTTTACGTAAGACATTTGAAGAGAATTATCATCTCAGCACTTCTCAGGCTTACGCGGTAACTGAACCGGGAGGGGCTATCGCCTATGAGTGTGAGGCCAAATCAGGCATGCATCTGGATGATGACTATTTCGTGGAAATTGTCGATCCTCAAACCGGCAAGTCGGTTCAACTCGGAGAGGTGGGTGAGATTGTGGTAACTCCTTTACATAATAAGTCATGGGGGCTGGTCCGGTTTGGCACCGGCGATATGTCATCTCTAGTTACAGAGCCTTGCAGCTGCGGGCGCACTTCACTGCGGATATCAGGCATCATGGGCCGTACCGGTGACGCCGTCAAAGTGAGAGGCATGTTTGTTGTGGCCAAACAGGCTGCTCAGGTAATGAGCAGCTTTGAGAACGTCAATCAGTTTCAGATTATGGTCAGCCGGCAGGATGACCGTGATGAAATGGATTTCTTGATTGAATTAAAAAGCGAACCCGCCGATAGAGTTAAATTAGCCGGAGAGATCAGTGATAAAATCCAGAGGACTTGCCGGTTAAGGCCTGATACTGTTCAATATGTTGAGCCAGGCACGATTCCTCCCACACATAAGACGATTGAAGATCTCAGGAAATGGGAATAGAGCCGGCTGACCTATGCAATTGCCTCAAAATGCTGCTCTGAAACAGTTGCAGAAGCCCTGATCATAATATCTTGGCTATGTCCAGCCAGTTATGATACCGGAAAGTGATATTCGCGGATTCAGCCGGAGTCTTTTGGCCCAGGTCTATTTGTGGGCAAAAGAAGTTGTAGCGCAAGACCATACCGTCCACTATCAATTGGATGTTATCATTTAGTTGATGCAGATGTTTGTATTTAATTTTAAAGACATCTCGCCAATATTTAAGGTAATTGAGATAGTTGGTGGATACCTCATTGCATTGCTGGAGAGAAACGATTGAATGAGATGTGTCAGCGCCAAACACCTGTTCAACAACATCAATATACCCTCTCCATCCGTTGGTTATGATCCGGCTGGGAGATTTCCCCGCATTTTCTTTAGCATTTTCAAATACGCTCTTAATATCTTCAAATTTCCCCAACCTGGAGGCGATCAAGAACTGGGTTTTGGCATCTAGAATATTGATGTATAAATAGACTTTGTGATTGAGCCAGATAGAAACCAGGCTCACTAACCAGGTATCGCCAACCCTGGGTATTTGACTATTCGCCTCACTTAATCCTCTTTGGGTTATTTTACGGACCCATCCGTAGACAGCTGAAATAGAAGGCAAATTGCCCGTGGTTTGTTGCACTGCCCGGGCAATATTATGCAGAGAGATACCGCTATAGTAGTCCTCCACAGCCTGGGCTACGATATTCAACGGATACTTCATTTTAGGAATAGCCAGATTATTCACAAAAGCATGCCCGCAACTTTTGCATAACCAGTATTGAGTTTGATTGCGCAGTCCGTTTTTTACCACCTGGTGGCTATGGCAATATTTACAGCGGACTCCGGCTTTATTGGGTGATCTGGCAGTTTCTACAATCATGTTCAGTCTATTCCAGTCTCTTGAATGGCACAATTTTATCATAAATATCCCATAAGTGGAACAAATATATTTTTTCCCCTTTTATCAATCATAACAGCACATCTTATATAAGATAGTCGTATTGACTAAAAATATTAAAAAAATTACTCTGGGAATACATGGGAAGTCCGATATGATGAACTGCAGAAGCTGATTAATAAAAATCCCGATGTTGCTGACTATAGTTATACTTGTTTTTCAAATTGCATGCGTCTGAGCAGGAATGGGTTTAAACGGAATAATTTAAATTAATAGCGGGAGATGAATAGTGGAAAATGTTGACATGATGAAACAGATGATGAAGCAAGCTATCGGTATGACTGACGAGGATTTTAAAATATTTATCAGTTTTCCTCAAAACAGGCAGTCCGGCAATGGAACTGCCGAGCTTATGAAGTATAAGATAATTGCAGAGGTAACTGAAGCTAAATATTGCACGGCCGGTTTGAAAAAAGGGCAGAAGTTTACTTTTAAAACCATACCCAGCGTACTTATGCCGGAGGAATCGGATTGTCCTCCCTGCACGAGAGCGCTGGCGCCTCTGGGCAGCATGTTAGCGGATTTATGGGAAAAAATTGCTAAAGGGGAGATTAAGGAATCCAGAGTGGTGGAATGTTTGGACCCTGGCGTAACCAAAGGCGGTCTGGGTCATGTAACATTCAAGGTGTATATTAAAAAAATAGAATAGGTATCTGTCTGGTAATCAGCCCGATTTAACACGCAAGGAATGAATAGAGTCGATAGGAGGAGAAAAGATAATGAAAAAGTGGACCTTGATAATAATGGTTATTATGTTAACAGGAATTTTGGTTTTAAGCGGATGTACCAATTCTACACCCGTTACCACTTCTGCGCCGGCTGCTAACCCCATACCTGCTAAGACGGTTGAAACTTCAACTGCGGCTGAAACGTCAGCCCCGGCTGCCAGCACTACAGCGGCGTCAGCCAACGGGAATGAGACCATAACCATCGGTGTACTGATGAATTATTCCTGGGGAACGGATGACGCCAAATCTCTGGATATTATGGCTGACTGGGAAAACGCTAACGGCGGCCTGGATATCGGAGGGAAGAAGTATAACATTAAATTTATTGTATATGATAGCAAGGGCAGCCAGACCGCCGGATTATCCGCGGTAAACCGGCTCATTTTCGAAGATAAAGTCAAGTTCATCTTATGTTCGTTTGATACCAGCAGCGATTCTTATCTTCCTACCACCGAAGAAAATAAAGTGATATTTATTACCGATACTTATATACCCACCATGTTGACCCCGGATAAACACTATTGCTTTAACGCCGGAATCGTGACTACCATGTCTCTTTGTTCTCCCGCTTGGTTTGCCAGGACTTATCCTGATAAATCCAAAATTGTAGGGATATACCCGGATAATGCCATGGGGCATGGAACCGCTGAGGATACTAAAGCCAAACTAGCTTTCTTTAATAAGACCGATGTTACAATGGAATATTATCCGCTTAGTTCACAGGACCTGAGCGCCTTAGGCACCAAGGTTACCAATCTGTCACCGGACGTTGTTTTTGTAGGCGGAGGCGGAGCGGTATTGGACAGCATTGTTATTAAGGCCTTGCACAACGCTGGTTTTAACGGGTTGCTCTTTAATACTTCACCGACCCCGGCGGTACAGTTGACGGAATTGGTACCTCCAGAGGCTCTGGGTAATTATGCTTGCTGCGCTATACCTATGGAGTTTGATCCCCCGTTGACCGATGCAGCCAAAAAGTTAAAAGACGCCTGGGTAGCCCAATATGGAACCTGGAAAGGACAGGCCCAGGGCTATTCGATGTGGAGCTGTCTGAGAGAGGCCCTGGTAGAAGCCGGGGCCCTGGACCCTGACAAAATCTCCGATACAATCAGCAATGGTATGAAATTCGAAGGACCGGCCGGTATCTTCCAGATGGTTTCCCGCCCTGATATGGGAAATACCCGGACGGTAGATGCTGCCTGGGAGATTTATTTCAAGACCATTAAAGATGGAAAACCGGTGTATTTGGATACCTTCTCATTGAGTGATGGCACAGCCACTTATCAATCTTTCTTTAAAGCCTCGTCAGCGGGCGCATATTCGAAATAGAATCGTTGGGGAGGGCCTGATTATCAGGCTCTCCCCACAAAAATTTGCAGTGGCAACTGTCGGCAATACGGACCTTGATTGAATCAAAAGTTTCGCAATATCGGATTAATTGTTTCTGGTAAATATTTAATTCTTGCCCAGGAATAGGCCGTCTAAGGGGAAAAATGAGTGTTATAATCCAAACCAGTCAAATGATAACCTGTAAGAACTGTGGCAGCCCGGACCTCGTTAAATGCGGGAAATATAAAGGGAATCAATGTTACTATTGCAAAGCCTGCCGGCGCAGATTCAAGGCTGATGCTTATTCCTTCCGTACAATTATCAAATTTAAAACAGTTGAATAATTAAAATCCATAAATCTTGATTACTCTTTGAATTCCGGCCAGGTCTTTAAGAACAGCAATTTGAGATTCAGGTAAAACCCTGTGTACATAATCGACCACGGCTTCAGACTGCCCCAGTCCAATTTCCAACCAAACATTGCCGCCGGGGTTGATTTTCCCACTCAGCTGATCAATCAGCCGAAAAAGCTGGTCCAATCCTTCTTCCCCGCCGTCTAACGCCAGGCGCGGTTCAAAGGCCGCAGAAGGCATTCTTTGCCAGTCTTGTGTCTGTACGTATGGTAAATTGGCTATGATGGCATCTACAGGGGATTTAAGAGGTTCCAGAAGGTCTCCTGGCATAAAGGTGACCCGGCCGGTTACTTCATGTTTGCGGGCATTGAGCCTGGCTACTTCTAAGGCCAGTGGAGAAACATCGGTAGCTATGATTTTCATCCCGGGGAGATTGGCAGCCAGGCTGATAGCGATGGCTCCGGAACCGGTTCCGATGTCTGCCAGGACGGCTGCCGGGTGCTGGTTGCCAAAGCGGATGGCTTCTTCCACCAGCAGTTCTGTTTCGGGGCGGGGGACTAGCACCCGGCCGTCTACGAAAAAATCCAATCCATAGAATTCCCGGGAGTTAATAATATAAGCCAGCGGTTCACCGAGTAGCCGCCGTTCCACCCATTTATTTAGAGCCGCCTCTTTTCGCGGTTCTAATTCAACAGCGAGGTCATAATATAGCTGAGCTCGTGTATAGGCCAGGATATGACGGAGTAAGACCTCGCTTTCCAGTCCTGGATCTTCAATATCCTTTAAATCCGCCAGCCTTACGCGGTTCAGATCTAAAGCCTGTTTAAAGGTCACTCTGACTGCTTGTCTCCGCCCGTCACAGACTGCATACGGAAGTAGGCGATTAAAGCATCAATGATATCATCCATATTTCCTTCCATCGTGGCCGGCAAGTTGTGGAAGTTTTGTCCGATGCGATGGTCGGTAATACGGTCCTGCGGATAGTTATAAGTGCGGATCTTCTCAGCGCGTTCGCCCGTTCCAACCTGAGAGCGCCGTTCCTCGTCGATAGATTCTTCCTGTTTGCGCCGTTCAGCATCATACAAACGGGAGCGCAGGACAGTCATAGCTTTCTGGCGGTTCCTGAGCTGGGACCGTTCATCCTGGCAGACCACTACCAGACCGGTGGGGAGATGAGTTAGACGTACTGCGGTAGCCACTTTATTGACGTTCTGGCCGCCGGCGCCGCTGCTGTGGAAGATATCTATCCTCAAATCATCGGGATTGACATCTACGTCCACTTCGTCCGCTTCCGGTAAAACAGCCACGGTAGCGGTAGAGGTATGAATTCGACCTGAGGCCTCCGTAACCGGGACGCGCTGCACGCGGTGGACGCCGCGTTCGTATTTCAAACGGCTAAAGGCGTTTTTGCCTTTGACTTCATAAACGATTTCTTTATAACCGCCCTCACCGCCTTCGCTGATATCGATCACTTCCAGACCCCAGCGTTTGGTTTGAGCGTAGCGCGAATACATGCGGAAAAGATCGGCCGCAAACATGGCTGCCTCATCGCCGCCTGTGCCCGCCCGGATTTCCATAATGACATCCTTCTCATCATTGGGGTCTTTGGGAATCAGGGCTTCTTTAAGTTCTTCAGAGAGTTGGTCGCGCTTTTGTTGAAGAGCTTTTATCTCCTCTTTAACCATCACGGCCATTTCATCATCGTGACTTTCACTGAGCATAGCCTGCGTGTCTTCCAGGGACTTGAGAGTGGTCTTGAAGTCTACATATTTGGAGACCAGATTCTCAATACCGGCCCGCTCTTTGGCCAGCACTTGAAGCTGCTTGGGGTCAGAGAGGACTTCCTGGGAAGCCATTTGCTCGGTTATCTCATTAAAACGTTTCTCAATTTTTTCAAGTTGTTCAATCATAACGTTTTAATTATAGGTAAAAATCGGCTTTAAGGCAAAAAAGGCCCTGTGTTACCAATTTCCGAGGGTGTTTGGCCTGTCGATACTTCGCGTTTGCCTGGCGTTACGGTAATAACAGGGGCAGGCGGCCAGATACGGCTGCCGGATCCCAACCTGGTATTGCCGCTGAGCGTCACATGGTCTCCGATCACCGTTTTCTCTGCCGCAACATTGTTTCCCAGCAGGCAATCGTTAGCCACCAGGCATTCTTTGATGGAAACTTTAGAACCCAGGTGGGAATTAGACCAGATGATTGAGGAATCGATAACGGCATCTTCCCCGAGATTGACGCCGTTGCCTAAGACAACCGGGCCGAAGACCTTGGCTCCCCGGCTAATGACGCAGCTGTTGCCGATAACAGCCGGACCCACGATCTGGGTTTCCGGATTAATGGAGCAATTTTGTCCTATTTTAACTACTTTGCCCTGGACGACCTGATAGCCTTTGACTTCACCTCGCATTATATCCCGGTGAAGCTGCAAGTATTTTTCTGGGGTACCGATGTCAATCCAGTAAGCATTGGACGGGAAGGCGAAAAGGAGTTCACCTGTCTCAAGAAGCTGCGGGAATAATTGCCTTTCAAAACTGTAATTAGCTCCGGCGGGGATGCGTTTTAAGACCTCTTTGTTGACGATATAGGTGCCGGCATTGATCATATTGGTGGTGATCTGGTTCCAGGAGGGCTTCTCCAGAAAACGGTTGATTCTGCCGTCGGAAGCGGTCTCAACCAGGCCGTACGCCGTAGGGTCTTCCACTGGAGCCAGAGCGATGGTGATCTTAGCCTGGCGGCTTTGATGGAAGGCCAGCATAGCGGTTAAATCCAGATCGGTAAAAATATCGCCGTTCAGCACCAGGAAGGTGGATTCCAGATATGGCTCAGCGTTTTTTACGGCGCCGGCGGTGCCCATCGGCTGGCTTTCCAGCGCATAGGTTAATTTGATGCCGAAACGGCTGCCATCGCCGAAATAGTCGTCCATGGGTTTGGGCAGGTGTCCCTGGGCTAAAACTATATTTTTAACGTTATGTCCTGAAAGATAGCGGATCACATGTTCAAGAAAAGGAGTGTTAAAAACGGGGACCATGGATTTGGGCATATTACAAGTAAGGGGACGCAGGCGGGTAGCTTCTCCGCCTACCAGAATTAAGGCTTGCATAGCACGTATTTCCTTCTTAATAACAATATTTCTAATATTATAAACCTAAATATAAGAGGGGTACAAAGAGAATCGGAGGAAGAGAAACGGGGGGAAAGATGGTTTGGTAATCACAAAAAATCAGGTGTCAGCTCCTGTAACTTAAGTACTAAGGTATAACTAAAGACATACATATATGTATGTTGTATAAGATAACGGATCACCGTATATTTTTAATAATATATTTTATGCTCGTCGATTCTTCCCCATATGATGTCATTTCCCTATAAGAGGGGTGCGATTTACTTATCACAAACGGTGTGATGCTCAAATGATAAGGAGAACATTGAAATGAACAAAAAAACGGATTCAACCCAAATTGCTGAGGACGAAAAATTGACCAGGGGTCAAAGGCTTTGGAACAGACTGGTTGTGTTGCGCCGAACAGCGCCGATTTCCCTGGAGCGGGCTAAACTGCAAACAGCTTCCTATAAAGAGACTGAAGGCTTACCCCCTGCTCTGAGAAGAGCCAGGATTTTTGAAAAGATCGTGACCGAAATCCCGATATATATTGATGAAGAACAACTATTAGTCGGTGATCTGGGCAGTTGGTCCATGGCGGCTGAATTTCTGTGCGATGGGTTTCCCAACGACTGGATTCTGGACAAGTTCGAAGAGAACAAGGGTTATATGGTCATCAAGGACGAGGATGTCCCGGTAATAAAAGACCTGGCCAGGTACTGGCACGGAAAAACCACGGAGGAATTGTATTTCAGCAGGGCCGGCAGGGAGGAGGAAAAGAAAATAAGGGCGATCGATATTCGAGGCGCCAATATTTTAGCTCCTATTCATCTCTCCATAGGATGGAATGCCCCTGGTTTTGATAAGGTGATAGCCAAAGGTCTGAAGGGACTGCTGACTGAGGTTGAGGAAGAGCTGGCTAAATCTCCTGTTCTGGATGAAAAATCTTATCATAAGAAATTTTTTCTGGAAGGCCTGGTTATCACCATCAAGGCCGCTATGCAGTATGCCGGACGCTATGCTGACCTGGCCAGAAAGATGGCTAAGACTGCTAAAGGAAAGAGGAAAGCCGAGCTTGAAAAGATGGCTGAAATCTGCGAATGGGTCCCGGCTAATCCCGCCCGCACCTTCTGGGAGGCCATTCAATCCTTATGGTTCTGGCATGTTTTATTGTACTGGGACATCCCCCATTCAGGAATATCTCCGGGCAGGGTAGACCAATACCTTAATCCCTATTTTAAAAAGGATGTCGAAGAAGGCAGGATCACCCGGGAGGAGGCCGTCCAGCTTCTGGAGTTGCTCCGCTGTAAATATAGTGCGCTGCGAGCCTTTGTCGAGAAATTGCTGGATGAAGGTGGCACGGGTGAAGCAGAGTGGAACAACTGCACACTGGGTGGCGTTACGCCCACCGGTGAAGATGCTACTAATGAGATGTCTTACATGTGGTTGGAGGCAGCCAGCCGGGTTGGCAGCCCTCATCCGACCCTTTCCGTAAGAGTACATGAGAACTCTAATGAGGCATTTATTATGAGGGCCGCTGAAGTATGTCGGGAGGGTCATGGATATCCAGCCTGGTTTGGTGATAGGACCAATATTTCCTATTTGATGAACCAGGGAATTAAACTGGAGGAGGCGCGCGACTTCGCGATGGCCGGCTGTACACTGGCGGTTATTCCCGGCAGAATGTGCGGCGCCCGCGTTTTCTTTGGCAATATCGCCAAGATGTTTGAAATGACCCTTAATAACGGGGTTGATCCCACCACCCATAAGCAGTTAGGGCCCCGGACCGGTAAAGTAGAGGACTTCAAGACCTTTAATGATTTATGGACAGCCTTTGTCAGGCAGACCGGTTTTTGGCTGGAGTGGGCCACCTCTCTTCACAATGAATCGGAAATTTTCTTTTCTATCACCAAACCCTCTCTCATCTCTTCCCTGATGTATGACGATTGCATCAAACGCGGACTGCCCAGCAATGGGGGCGGGTGCCGTTATCAGCAAGGGATGTGGTATCTTCTGCCCACAGGTCCTATTGATGTGGCGGATTCAATGGCTGCCATTAAGAAGTGTGTATATGAAGATAAACTGGTAAATATTAAGCAGCTTATGAATGCCCTGGCCGCTAACTTCGAAGGTGAAGAACATCAGAAAGTCAGAAGACTCCTTCTGGCGGCGCCCAAGTATGGCAATGATGATGATTATGTTGATCTGATTGCCAGAGATATTTATACCATGCTGGACAGAACATTATCCACCATCGATGGACCTTTTGGGACTAAATATGTCTGCTCCCCGCATAGCGTGGCTTCTCATGGCCCCATGGGAAAAATAGTAGGAGCGCTGCCCAGCGGCCGTTCTGCCTGGGTAGCTCTGGCTGACGGCAATATGTCCCCCTGTCAGGGCATGGATAAGAAGGGGCCAACGGCGGTCATCAGATCGGCAGGCAAGATCGACCAGATCCCTCTTCAGGGGACGTTATTCAATCAGAAATTCCATCCTAACGCCCTTAAGACCAAAGACGATCTAAGAAAATTCACGGCCTTGATAAAAACCTATCTTATCGATTATGGCGGTAAGCACGTCCAGTTCAATGTGGTAGACCGTAAAACCTTGTTGGCTGCCCAGGCCCACCCGGAAGATTATAAAAGCCTGGTGGTCAGAGTGGCTGGTTACAGCGCTCTCTGGGTTGAGTTGACCCGTATTGTTCAGGACGAGATTATTGCCAGGACTGAGCAGAACTGGTAATTAGCGATGGGGACGGCCGCATTTTTAAAAATAGAGGAAAACTTAACGCAGTCTATTAAGACCGTAACTAAATATTGCTTAAGGGAGAAATTATGAAACAGGTTGAAGCTGATGTGGTAATCATCGCAGCGGGCACTGCAGGAATGGCGGCAACAGTAGCGGCGGCGGAAAAGGGCGCTAAAGTCATTACTTTCGAGAAAGCCGCGACGGTCGGCGGAGCCGGCAACATGGCCAGGGGGCCTTTTGCGGTAGAGAGCAATCTACAGCGCTTAAGAAAGATAGCTCTAACCAGAGAGCAAGTATTCAAACTGCACATGGATTACACGCACTGGAAGGTGGATGCCCGTCTGGTATCGGCCTTTATCAACAAGTCCGCCAGCACCATCGATTGGCTGGAAAAGATGGGCGTGGAATTCACCGACGTCCAGTGTCATAACCGGGGATTTAATAACACCTGGCACATTATTAAAGGGCCCTTAGTACCTAAGGAAATACCCGGCACCGGTGTAATTATGATGAAAGCCCTGACTGACAAAGCCAAAGAACTGGGAGCAAAAATCTATCTTAGAACACCGGTAAAAAAGATACTCAAGGAAGGCGGCCGGATAACCGGTGTCATAGCTGAAGATGAGTCCGGGGATGAAATCCGGGCGAAGGCTAAAGCTGTAATAATTGCCACCGGAGGCTTTGCCGGCAGTCCGGAGATGATCAAAAAATATACCGGGTGGGATATGGGAGTTGGGCCGGTTCCCACATCTGTGGGTGATGGAATCCGTATGGCCTGGGAAGTGGGAGCTGCGCCATCCGCAATGGTCATGCACGGCGGTGCGGGTGGCCCTAACGGCATCGGGGAGCTTCTCCAGGTCAGCCAGGCCTTCGGTCAGCCTAACCTCATGGTTAATTTAGCCGGAGAGCGTTTTCTTAACGAAGAGATTACACAGACTTCTCCCTTTGGCGGGAATGCCGTTGCCTTACAAAAAGATAAGACGGCCATCATGATTTTTGATGAAGATACCAAACAGTACTATATGGAAAAGGGTCTGGACTTCCCGCCCGGTATTCTTTTCGCAGAGCCTCTCTTAACGCTTGACAATTTTGAGGCTGAGTTAAAGCAAGCTCTCAAGCAAGCGCCTAATACTATATTTGCCGTAAATTCTGTGGATGAAATAGCCGGCAAGACAGGTATCAATAGGGATAACCTGGTAAAAACCATCAATGAGTATAACCACGCTTGTGAGACCGGACGTGACGAGGTTTTCTATAAAAGTGCTTACCTTCTGCGTCCGGTTAAAAAGCCCCCATTTTATGTCGGCAAGTTTGGTGGAACTCATTCGCTGGGAAGCCTGGGCGGCATAAAAATCAATTACAAGACCGAGGTAATGAATAAGAATTTTGAGGTGATTCCCGGACTTTATGCCGCGGGACTAGATGCGAATTCTATTTATGGAGACACGTATATATTCTGGTTGCCTGGAAATACGCTGGGCTTTGCCCTGAACAGCGGGCGGATGGCTGGAGAATACGCCGTAGATTATATCAGGTCCAATAACTAAACATATTATTTCAGGAGGTAAGAAATGAAAAAGCTATTCGTTGTCCTGGTAGTTCTTCTGGTAGGTGTCTTATTAGTAGCTGGTTGTGGTACTCCCGCATCTAATACAACTACAACCGCACCCGCACCCACAGCGTCAACCCAGGCAGTCGCTGCCAACACCAACGCAGCATCAGCGGAAACCACCGCAGTAACCCCACAGTCAGGCGGCATCCTGAAGATCAGGGAAAACCTGCCGCCCGACATGGCCTTCGGAGATCCCTTGTTTATCATCGGTCCTATGACTAATCGTGCCTCAATTGCTCTGGAGCGATTATTCGGGATCGGTAGTAAGGCCGGTACATATAGTTATGTTCTGGCCACAGGTTATACCCTGGCTCCGGATAAATCATATTACGATATCAACCTGAGAGAGGGCGTCAAGTTCCATGACGGAACGGATTTCAATGCTGCAGCCGTGAAATGGAATCTGGACAGAGTGAAATCCGCTAACCCGGCCTTCTTATCAAAAGTGTCAACCATCGAGGTTAAAGGTGATTATACCGTTCGGCTCAACCTTTCCTCCTGGGATAACCGGATTCTGAATGATCTGATGGCTCAATCTCTGGGCTTTATAATTTCGCCGACTGCCTTTGAAAAGAACGGCGCGGACTGGGTGAAAACCCATCCGGTTGGCACCGGCCCGTTTGTATACAAGGAAACTCAAAATAACCAGGTTATCGTATTTGTAAAAAACACTAATTACTGGCAAAAGGGCTTGCCCTATCTCGATGGAGTTGAATCGCATATTATAACAGACGAAATGGTGGCAGTCGCGTCTTTACAGAAAGGTGAGGTAGATATTACGGATTCTCTGGATGTGCCAACGGCTGCCCTGATTGCGGCTAACCCGGCTTTCAAGATCCATCTTGGTAACCTGGACATGGATGGAATTATCTGCATGAATACCGTGGACTCCAGCTCAATCTGGTCCGATGTAAGAATGAGGCAAGCATTCGAGTACGCTCTTGACAAAGATGCGATATCCAAATCCATGAGCAGCTACGCAAAGCCGGTCTACAACGTTATCAAGGGATTGGAGAACAATGTAGACGAAACTTTTACGCAGCGCAAATATGACAAGGCCAAGGCTGTAGAGTTGTTGAAAGCGGCAGGTCATGCCGATGGTGTTTCTTTCAAGCTTTATATTGAAGCCGGAGCAGCCATGGGCCCATTTCATAATGTAACCATTGTTTTACAACAGCAGTTAGCTGACGCGGGGTTTAATGTGCAAATTGAACCTGTAGAACGCGCCAAAATGATTGAGATCACCCAGGGACCCATGACTGGAAATGACATCCGCATGGATGGACTGGTTGGCAGCAGCGCCGCCCCCATTGAGACTGTAATGCAATACCTGGCTGAGAGCAGTGGCAACTATCAGGGTGTCAAAAGACCTGATGCCTGGCCTACTCTCCTGAATCAGGCCCTGCAGACTACTGACCCGCAAGAGTCTCTGAATATACTTTTGCAGATGGACCAGTTAGCCTACGACGACGCCATGATCATACCTACCACAACCGTAGTAATGCCGGATGCTTATAATGCTCATGTTCAAGACCTTACCTGGGACATCATGGGATTTACTCTGGCCCATACCTGGATCAGCCAGTAATAAGGGGATTAAAAATATTGAAAGAGGCGGCAGGTTAAGGGACCTGCCGTCCCTTTTCAAACGCGTTCGGGCGGCCCATTTTCATCATCCAGGACAGAAGGCATAAGGGGGGTTTTATGACATCGTTCCTCATCCGCAGATTAGCACAGGCCCTGTTAGTAGTTATTATAACCACAGGTATTGTATTTTTTCTCATGCGCCTGCTGCCGGGTGACCCCATTTATATGTATATGACTCAAGAGCAATCTACCAGAATCACCCCCGAACAACTGGAGGCTGCCAGACATGAGTTCGGGCTAGATAAACCGATGATAGTACAATATGCAGACTGGGTAAAAAATCTCCTGCATGGCGACCTCGGGAAATCCATTCTCACTCAGCAACCGGTAACCGGTGCTTTAGCCGCTGCCTTACCGATAAGCCTTTACATCGGTGGTATAGCCTTTGTTCTTAGTAATCTGGTTGCTATACCGGTAGGCATAATTTGTGCGGTTAGACGGGGAAAATGGATAGATACAGTACTGACTGTTTTGGCCAACATAGGAATAACCGCGCCCAGTTTTTGGGTGGGTATTATGTTGATATACGTTTTTGGTTTGTGGCTAGGATGGCTTCCGACACATGGATTTACTCCACCCTGGAAGGATTTCTGGCTAAGCACCAGGCAGATGGTTATGCCTCTTCTTTGCGTAATGGTGTTTCCTCTTTCAGGATGTGTGCGCCAGACTCGATCAGCCATGCTTGAGGTTACCCATCAAGATTATATACGCACTGCCTGGTCCAAGGGTTTAGGGGAAAAAACCATTATTTACAGACATGCTATTAAAAACGGGCTACTCCCGGTGGTTACCCTGGCAGGCATGGATATTGCCATGATATTTAGCGGGCAAGTGCTCATCGAGACAATTTATGCGATTCCCGGCATGGGGAAATTATCAGTGGATGCGCTTTTTAACCGGGACTATGCTATCGTTCAGGGATCTGTTCTTATCATATCTACAGTCATTGTGCTGTCCAATCTTATGGTAGATATTATTTACGGATGGCTGGACCCCAGAGTAACTCATGAATAACTGGAGATTAAACTTATGTCTGATGTAAATATACTGTCTGTCCCGGCTGAAAAAGAAGCAGTGCCGCATACTAGCGAGTCTAAGCGTTTCTTACGAATATTATTAAGCCGTAAGATCGTGATATTCGGTTTAATAATAATCCTGCTGATGGTGCTGGTAGCTCTTTTTGCGCCGCTGATTGCTCCCTATAATCCCTACAAGCTGGACGTCAATAACGCACTGGCTAAGCCCAGTTTACAACATTGGCTGGGCACTGATGGCGCCGGCAGGGATACTCTAAGCAGAATAATCTATGGTGCACGGACTTCGTTGCTGGTGAGCTTTGTAGCTCTGGTGTTGGCCGCGGGAATAGGCATGTTTTTGGGACTGGTAGCCGGATATGCCGGCGGTATCATTAATACACTTATCATGCGGGCCATGGACTCATTTATGGCTATTCCTCAGATGCTGTTGGCTATTACCATCGCTGCCTTGATGGGAGGTGGTCTGGTTAACGTCATCATTGCTCTGGGTATATCACTGGTTCCTGTTTATGCCAGGTTGATGTGTGGTCAAACCCTGGCAGCCAAACAAAATGATTATGTTATGGCCGCGCGTTCTATTGGCGCCAGTGATCTGCGCATCATGCTGCGCCATATTTTCCCTAATTGTATACCGCCTCTGATAGTGATGATGACCATGCAGTTGGGCGGTACCATCCTGGCTGAAGCCGGTCTTTCCTTCCTGGGCATCGGCATAAAACCGCCGGGCGCTTCCTGGGGCAGCATGGTAAACGATGGTTATAAATATCTGATTATGTCTCCGGCGCTTTCATTCGCACCCGGGGTTGCTATCATGCTGGTGGTCTTTGCCTTTAACATGGTGGGAGATGGCCTGAGAGACGCTCTGGATCCCAAGTTAAGAGGCTTGCTTTAAAACTTATTGAAGGTCAGAGGTTTAATAGACAGGAGCTGAATCGTGGGAGAGCTTATTAAGGTTAATCATTTGGTGACACAGTTTCATACCGATGGAGGGGTAGTTAAGGCGGTTGACGATATTTCCTATCATATAGACGAACAGGAAATAATCAGCGTAGTTGGGGAAAGCGGCTGCGGCAAATCGGTCAGCCAGCTGTCATTAATGCCGTTAATATCCAAGCCGGGCGAGATTGTCCGCGGCGAGGTTATTTTCGAG
>Ga0153915_10001951_pt1 | contig 18980 bp, 15 predicted proteins | sample Opewatmetagenome_2_FD_107003 | JGI IMG/M metagenome (GOLD analysis project Ga0153915, IMG submission 107003) | Freshwater wetland microbial communities from Ohio, USA - Open water 3 Core 3 Depth 3 metaG | ecosystem: Environmental > Aquatic > Freshwater > Wetlands | place: USA: Ohio, Lake Erie...
CGCCGGCGCATGGGGTTCGGCGAGGCCGGCCCGCAGTTCCGCGACACGGAGCCCTCTCGGTTCCTCGCCGAGATCCCGGTGGAGCTGTTCGGCGAGGAGGTGGCGCGCCAGGCCCGCGCCCGGGCCGCGCCGGCCCCGGCGCCGCCGCGCATCCGGCGCCACCCGGGCTCGTTGCCGGGCGAGCCGATCATCGAGCTCGACTCCGACGACGGCTTCGACGCGGCGGGCAGGCGCCCCGGTCGCGCCGGCGGGCCGTCGGTGGACTACTCCTACGACCAGCGCCCGGAGGCGGCGCGTCCCTTCGCCGGCGGGGAGCGGGTCCTCCACGCGAGCCTCGGCGAGGGAGTGGTCCGCGGCTGCGACGGCGCTGGGCCGGACGCCAAGGTGACGGTGGCCTTCCTCTCGGCGGGCGAGAAGCGGGTGCTGGCGCGGTTCCTCCGGCGGGCGTGATCGCCCACGGGCGCGGCCGGCGCCCGGCTCACCGCACGTCGATCTGCAAGGCGTACAGCCGCGCGTCGCCGCCGGTGATGAAGACCGCGTCGCCGACCACGGTGGGGTCGGACTCGATCTTGCGGTCGGTCTTGCGCGACCAGATCACCCTTCCGGTGTCCTTCTCGACCAGTCGGATGGTGCCGTCCCCCGCGCCGCCGCACTGGACGAGGTGGCGGCCGTGCAAGGCCGGGGAGGAGATGAAGGGCCCGTCGCCGGCCAGCTTCCACCGAAGGGCGCCGGTGCCCTCGTCGAGCGCGTAGAGGTTCTTGTCCACCGAGCCCACGTACACGACCCCGCCGTCCACCCGCGGCGATGCGAGCACCGGCTCACCGGTCTGGAAGACCCAGCGCACCTGCGTGCCGTCGTCGCTCAGCGCGTACACGGCGTGGTCCGAGGACCCGAAGAAGAGCACGCCGTTCGACCACGCCGGGCTGGAGGTCACGCCGATGCCCGCGCCCTCGGTCCCCTTGCCGGTGCGGAAGCGCCAGCGCATCTGCCCGGTCCTGGCGTCGATGGCGTAGAGGTGACCGTCCAGGTTCCCGACGTAGGCCACCCCGTTCACCACGAGGGGCCTCGAGTAGCTGAACTCGCCGGTGGCGACGACGTGCTCCTCGGCGCCGGGCGCCGGCGCGGGCTTGCCCCTCTGCGGGGACGGCGGCGGCTTCGCCTGCGGGAAGATCCAGCGGGCCTTCCCCGTCCTGGCGTCGAGGGCGTAGAGGTGCCGGTCGTAGCTGCCGACGAGGACGAGGCCGTTCCAGTAGGTGGGGTCGCCCTTGACGCGGTCCTGCGTGCGGTACACCCAGACCTCGTCGCCCCGGTCGGCGGTCACGGCGTAGACGTTCTGGTTCGTGGCGCCGAAGAAGACGAGGTTACCGCCGTCCCAGGCAGGCGCGCTGAACACCTGGCGAAGGTTCCGGTTGAAGTTCCACTTGCGGGTCCCGTCCTTGGTGTAGCCGTAGACGCCGCCCTCGTCGCTCCCGAAGATGATCATGTCCCGGGTGACGAGCGGGTTGGAGTAGCTCGGCGATTCCAGGGCCTGGACGTACAGCTCCTCCACCGGCCGGCTGCAGCCCACGAGCGCACCGGCGAGCACCACGGTGGCGACCGTTCGGCGCATCGCTCATCCCCCTCGAGCGGCCGGGCGAGCGCCCGGCGCACTCTCGAAAGTCTGGCTCCCCCGTCGAGGAGGTGTCAAACGAAGCGTGTAGAAGGGCCGACCCGCGCGGGGTGGACCTGGACCGCTACAGCGGGCGCAGGCTGAAGATCACCTGGACGAGCCAGGACAGGAAGGTGAGCGCCAGGGCGATGAGCAACGCGCGCAGGACACCCACATGGTAGGAGAGGGTGACGACCACCAGCCACACGAGCACGTACAGGAGCCACGGCAGCACGAGGAACCAGGCGAACCGGGCCAGCGTCACGTACCAGGCCAGCGAGAGCAGGAAGGAGACCAGCGCGGCCCGGCCGAAGGTGTTGGCGGGGTTCCGGGGGCTGACCCACCCCACCGCGAGCATGAGCACCACCGCCGAGACCGCGAGGCGGACGAGGAAGGCACCGACGTGGGCGAGCATGGCGGTAGCATAGCGCGAGCCGGCCGCCCCCGGAGCGCCTATCATGGAGCGAATGGCCGGCCCGTCGCGAAAGAGCCCCCCAGTCACCGAGGAGCTGCTCAGGGCGCTCCCCAAGACCGACCTGCACTGCCACCTCGACGGATCGCTGCGGCTCGCGACGGTCCTCGACCTCGCGGAGCAAGACGGCGTGCGGCTCGCCGCCTCGACCTCGGAGGGGCTCGCCCGCTCCATCCACATGGGCGAGCGCTGCCCCTCGCTGGAGCGCTACCTCGAGGCCTTCGACGTCACCCTGGCCGTCCTGCAGACCGAGGAAGCCCTCCGGCGCGCGGCGCACGAGCTGGCGCTCGACGCGGCGAGCGAGAACGTGCGCTATCTCGAGGTGCGCTACTCGCCGGTGCTCCACACCCGGCGCGGCCTCAAGCCCACCGACACGGTGGACGCGGTGCTCGACGGGCTCCTCGCCGCGCAGCGGGAGACCGGCATCCGGTCGAACGTCATCGTCTGCGGCATCCGCCAGATCGACCCGGTGACCTCGCTCCGGCTGGCCGAGCTGGCCGTCGCCTACAAGAACAAGGGGGTGGTGGGTTACGACCTCGCAGGGCTGGAGGAGGGCCATCCCTCGAAGAGGCACCAGGCCGCCTTCCAGCTCATCCTCGACAACAACGTCAACGTCACGATCCACGCCGGGGAGGCCTACGGCCCCGAGTCCATCGCCCAGGCGGTCCACTACTGCGGCGCCCACCGCATCGGCCACGGCGTGCGCCTGCGGGAGAACGGCGACCTCCTCAACTACCTGAACGACCACCGCATCCCGCTCGAGATGTGCCCGTCGTCCAACGTGCAGACCGGGTCGGTGACCGACCTCAGGAACCACCCCCTCCGCTTCTACTTCGACTTCGGCCTCCGGGTGACGGTCAACACGGACAACCGGCTCGTCACCGACACCACCGTCACGAAGGAGCTCCTCCTCGCCCACCGGGAGATGGGCTTCACGCTCGACGACATCACCACCCTCCTCGTCCAGGGCTTCAAGAGCGCCTTCCTCCCCTTCCGCGAGAAGCAGCACCTCCTCGAGGCGGTGAACCGCGAGACCGCGGAGGTGATCGCCCGCTTCACCCAGAAGGACGCCACATGACCGCCCTCGCCCGCTTCCGCTCCCCGGTCGGCACCCTCCTCGTCGAGGCGAGCGACGAGGGGGTGTGCGGCATCCGCTTCGGTGGCGGCGAGCGGGCACGCCCGCCCATCTCGGCGATGACCCGCCACCACCTCGAGGCCGCGCTGGCGGCGCTCGCGGACTACTTCGACGGGAAGGTTCCGCGACCGCCCCCGCTCGACCTCCGAGGCACCCCTTTCCAGGAGCGGGTGTGGCGGGAGCTGCTCGCCATCCCCTATGGCGAGGTCCGCACCTACGGGGAGATCGCGGAGCGCGTCGGCCGGCCCGGGGCGGGGCGCGCGGTGGGCGGCGCGAACCACGCGAACCGGGTCCCCATCCTCGTCCCCTGCCACCGGGTGGTCGCCTCGGGCGGCAGGCTCGGGGGCTACGGGGGCGGCCTCGACGTCAAGGCCTGGCTCCTCGCGCACGAGGCCGGCCACGCGGTCCTGAGGCTCGGGGGGCCGTGAGGCCCTGGCCCCGCTCGCTCCGGCGGAACCGCTACGGCCGCTCCGCCACGACGAGCATGTTGTCGCCGAGGTTCACCGGCACGGGCCACCGCGAGGGGACGAGGTACCGCAGGAGGCCGGCGAGCGGGGCGAGCGCCGGGAAGCTCGCGACGACCTTCCGCAAGAGGTAGCCGGCCGAGACGGTGTGGGTGTAGGTCCGGCGGCCCACCACGCGGAAGCCCACGTCCTCGAGCAGCGCCGCGAGGTTGGAGCGGTCGAAGTAGAAGAGGTGCATGTCCATGAGCCAGGGCCAGCGCGAGCCGAGGAGGCGCGCGACGAGGCTCCCCGCGTCGATGGTGGCGAGGAAGAGGCGGCCGCCGGGCCGGAGCAGGCGGAGCGCGGCCTCGAGGTCGCGGCGCGGATCGGCGCAGTGCTCGATCACGTCCCACAGGGTGACGACGTCGTAGGCCGCCCCGTGGCGCGCGCGCTCGGACAGGGTCTCGGCGTGGACCGCGAAGCCCCGCTCCCGCGCGTGCCCGCCCGCCCAGCGGGAGAGCTCGATCCCCTCCGCCTCGAAGCCCGCCTCCCGGGCCACCTCGAGGAAGTAGCCGCAGTAGGCGCCCACGTCGAGGAGCCGCCGGCGCCGGCCCGGCCCGAGCAGCCGGACGGCGCGCCGGAAGGTGAGGATGCGGTTCTCCCGCTCGGCCATGTAGAGGGGGTCCACGACCTCCTCGTACTCCCTCAGGATCTCGCGCTCGGGCCGCCTGGGCCACTGGAAGAGAAGTCCGCACTCCAGGCACCCCCAGATGGGCGGATGGCTGCGGTGGGCGAAGCTCGTGCAATGGTAGGCGGCCGCATCCGGTTCCTGCCCGCCGCCGCGCGCCGGGTGGCGCAGCGCGAGGCGCTCGCCCCCGCAGAGGTAGCAGGAGGCCGGGACGGGGGCGAGCGAGGGTATTCCAGGACGGGCCTGTGCGAACGCGGGCTTCACGGCGGCGAACTGCATAGCACCCGTCCCGCGGAAAGGCCAGACGCCGCCTTGCCCGTGGCCGCCGCCATGCATAGAGTCGTGAAGGGAGGTAACGGGGAAGCCCACGCATGGCGAAATACCTGGCGATGATTCTCGCGGGCGGCGAGGGAAGGCGGCTCGACCCGCTCACCAGGGAGCGGGCGAAGCCCGCCGTCCCCTTCGGCGGGCGCTATCGCATCATCGACTTCGTCCTCTCGAACTTCGCCAATTCCGGCATGCTGAAGATGAAGGTGCTGGTGCAGTACAAGTCCGATTCGCTCAACACCCACGTCCAGCGGGCCTGGCGCCTCACCGCGCTCCTCAACGAGTACGTGGAGATCGTGCCGGCGCAGATGCGCGTCGGCCCCAAGTGGTTCGAGGGCTCCGCGGACGCGATCTACCAGAACCTGAACCTCATCACCGACGAGGAGCCGGACTACACCTTCGTGTTCGGCGCCGACCACGTCTACCGCATGGACATGCGGCAGATGCTCGCGTTCCACCAGGAGAAGAAGGCGGACCTGACGGTCGCCGCCATCCCCATCCCGGCAGCGGAAGCGCACGAGTTCGGCATCATCGAGGCCGATTCCGATGGCCGGATGATCGGCTTCGTGGAGAAGCCCAAGACGGCGCCGAAGACCATGCCGGGCGATCCCACCCGGTGCCTCGCCTCGATGGGAAACTACCTCTTCACCACCGAGGCGCTGGTGCAGGAGATCGTCCACGACGCCGGCGACCCGTCGAGCGCCCACGACTTCGGCAAGTCGATCGTCGCGGCGATGTACTCGCGCAAGCGCGTCTTCGTCTACGACTTCGCCAGGAACGAGGTGCCCGGCCAGAGCGAGAAGGAGCGCGGCTACTGGCGGGACGTGGGGAGCCTCGACGCCTACTTCCAGTGCAACGTGGACCTCGTGGCGGTGGCCCCCATCTTCCCCCTCTACAACTCCGAGTGGCCCATCTACACGATCCAGCACAACCACCCGCCGGTGAAGTTCGTCTTCGCCAACGAGAAGGAGAACCGGGTGGGGAAGGCCACCGACTCGCTCGTCTCGGAGGGTTGCATCATCTCCGGCGGCCACGTGAACCGCTCCATCCTCTCGCCGCGCGTCCGCATCAACAGCTACAGCCTGGTCGAGGACTCGATCATCTTCGAGGACGTGAACGTGGGGCGGCACTGCAAGATCCGCCGCTGCATCATCGACAAGCACGTGGACGTGCCGCCGGGGACCACCATCGGCTACGACCCCGAGGAGGACCAGCGGCGCTTCCAGGTGACCGAGAGCGGGATCGTGATCATCCCCAAGGGCATGCGGATCGAGCCCCGCATGCGGTGACGCCGCGCGCCCCGCCGTCGCCGTCAGCCCCGGTCGCCGGCGGCGCGCTCGGCGAGCCGCTCCGCCTTGTTGAAGCAGATCTGGAGATCCACCGGCTTCTCGACCACGTCCGAGGCGCCGAGCTCCAGCATCACCGACCGCATGTTCTGGTCGCCGCCGAGCGCGCTCACCACCAGGATCGGGATCCCCGCGGTCTTGGGGTTGTGCTTGAGCTGACGGCACACGTCGCGGCCGTCGAGCTTGGGCATGGCCACGTCGAGGATCACGATGTCCGGCATCTCGGCGGCGATGATGACGAGCGCCTCGGCACCGTCCCGCGCCATGAGGACCTCGTGGCCGCGCCGCTCGGCGAAGGCCCGGTAGAGGTTCGCCACCCCCTCGTCGTCCTCGGCGATGAGGATGCGCAGCTTGCGCGACGCCGGCATGACCGTGAAGATAGCGCCGCACGGGGACGGCGGAAAGCCCCACCTGCGTCCGGCCGCCCATCCTAGGGGTTCGACCACACCGCCCACTTCACCATGAAGCTGTCGGTGGTCGGCCCGGGCCCGAGCGCACGGGGCCAGAGGTCCCCCGGCGGCGACCCCGCGCCGGTCCAGGGCAGCTCCTGCTGCGAGCGGGCGTAGACGACGTACAGCGTCGAGCCCAGCCGGTACTCCCAGCGCAACACGAGATTGAGGTTGAGCGCGCTGTGGTGGAAGTCCGGGTCGAGCCCAGGCGCGGGCGCCGGTTGGAGGTCGTTCGGGCCGATGGGCGCGCCGGTCGTGGCGGCCGCCTGCCAGTAGCGCTCGAAGTGTCCGGAGTCGGTGTAGATCTGCGCATAGAGCTGGAGGGTGAGGTTCGAAGTCAGCGCCACGAGCTGCCGGAGGATGACCGACAGGACCGGGGAGACGAGGTCGCCGAAGACGAGGGGGCTCGGGAGGGGGTTCACGCCCGGGACGTACGGAGGCGGAGGGACGATGTACCTGCCTGGATAGGTGCTGCGCTCGAGGTGCAGGCCGAGGCGGGTCTCGAGGCGGGGATGGGGCCGCAGGACGAGGTTCGAGTCCAGCACCGCGTATCCGCTGGCGTCGAGCGGTCCCCGGGCGAGATAGCGCCCGAAGGTGGCGGTGGCGTCGGCCGCGAAGGTCCGGCTCTGGTCGGTCGAGACGGAGCAGTCGAGGAAGAGGTACGGCGGCTTCTGGTAGGGGATGCCGCTGGACACGATCTCGCGCACGTCGTAGCGCGGGTCCCGTCCCCCCGCCTCGCACCCGAGCTCGGTGAAGTCGCGCAGCCGCACGTCGCCCGAGAGCCAGACCGCGTTGCCGCGGCTGATGCCTCGCGCGTCGGTGGTGTAGCCCACCTGGCCGTTGAGGGCGAGCTCCCAGTTGAGGAACGGGCCGCCCCCGGCCGGCCGAACGTACCGCAGCGCCAGCCCCAGGATCTGGAGGTTCTGGGACTTGAGATAACCCGAGGCGTTGAGGTCGAGCCGGGGGGCCTCGTACTCATAGGTGAGGTCGAAGCGCCAGGGCTCGCCGCCCTGCCGCTTCAGCGCGGCGTACAGTCCGGCGCCCAGATCCCCGCGGCGGAGCACGGTGGCGTCGGGAAGGATCCGCTGCGGCGGTCCGCCGACGACCTGCGACCCGTCCACCTGGCCGTAGAGGACCCACTCGCTGTTCGGCGTGCGCAGGTTCCAGTCGAGCGCGACGGCGTTGCCGCCCCGGGCGAGGCAGCGCCCGAGCGCGGGATCGTCGGCCGCCGCGCAGCCGCGCGTCATGGGAACGGCCGAGGTGAGCGTGGCGCCGAGGGTGGCCGTCCCGCTGGCCTGCCAGCGGGCCACCCCCGCGAAGTAGTTCTCCGGGGCCGGCGACTGGAGCGGGTAGGCGTCCGTGGGTGCGAGGTGGAGCGGCTGCTCCCAGTGGAGGCGGACGCTCCGGTCGGGGAAGGCGTCGCTCGAACCGGAGGGCTGGCCCGCTCCGGAGACGAAAGCGTCGACGAGACCGATCTGCACCGACTCCGAGACGTACCCGGTCAGCTTGGCCGCGCCGAGGATGGGCGTCTCCAGGCCGATGCGGCGCGAGTAGAACAGCTGCTGCGGCACGCGCTGGTCGTCGGTGAAGCCCACGGGCACGAAGAGGTCCAGCCCCTCGTTGAAGAACGGGCGCTTCTCCGGGAAGAAGAGCTCGTAGGTGGTCAGGTTCTGGACGATCTCGTCGGCCTCCACCTGCCCGAAGTCCGGGTTCAGCGTGGCGTAGAGGACCGTGGAGCGGGACGGCGCCCATCGCAGGTCGAGACCCAGGTCGAGGAGGGGGTCGAGGATGCGCGGCCCGGCCCGGGCCGGATCGGACCACTGGTACTGCGGGCGCAGGACGAGCCGCCCGGCTGCGTAGGGCGTGAGCTGGACGTCGCCCGAGTGGACGAGGGCCCCGAGGCCGGCGAGGTGGCCGAGGCGGGAGACGAAGCCGCGGGCGTTGCGCGGGACGAGCATCGTCCCATCCACCTCGTGGGTGCGCCCGATCTCGCGCCGGACGCCGAAGCCCCAGACCTGATCCGGCTCCTCCCCGAAGCGGAGCGTGGAGAGGGGGATGGCGAACTCGGCCGACCAGCCATCGGGCCGCATCGCCACCGCCCCGTCCCAGACGGCGTCCCACGTCGAGGTGTAGGTGTCGTCCTGGTAGTAGAGGCCGTCCGCCTGCACGCCGCCGGCGCTGAGGACGAAGGCGTAGGCCGTCCGGTGGTCGTGGCTCGAGTCGATGACCACGGTGATGGTGTCCGAGTAGGGGATCCTGTCGCGCCGCCCCAGCGGGCGGAGCACGCGCTCCGGGTGATCGTCGTGGCAGAGCACTCCCACGTACAGGAAGCGGTCGTCGTGGAGGACGCGGACGACCGTGACCTGTCCCGGCGGAGCGCCCTCCTCCGGGAAGTTCTGGACGAACCCGTCGAAGGGCTCGGCGAGAGCCCACGCCGGGTCGTCGAGTCGGCCGTCGAGCCGCGGCGGCCGCTCGGTGCGCGCCGCGCGGATGGACTGCTCCATCCCGGGGCCGACGCCCGAGCCCAGCGCGGCGGCCGCTGCCGGCAGGAGGAGGGCTCCCAGGATGGGCGTCAGGCGGTACAACCGGGCGGCCTCCCCGGGGCGATCGAGTCTGAACGCGGGACGCCGGGAGTATATTTCACGGAGCGGCCGGGATGTAAACGGGAGGCCGGGCCCGGAATGCGCTGACGCCGGGCGGCCCATGGCCTATAACCCGTGCGCCATGACGAGCCCCGTCCTCGCCCTCGCCGGAGCCCTCGCGCTCCTGGCCGCGTCGCCGCCGACCATCCCCTACGAGGCGTTCAGGCTCCCGAACGGCCTGCACGTCATCCTTTCCGAGGACCACACGGCGCCCATCGTCGGCGTGGACATGTCCTACGACGTGGGCTCCAAGGACGAGCGGCCCGGCCGGACCGGCTTCGCCCACCTCTTCGAGCACCTCATGTTCCAGGGCACGTCCCACCTGCCGAAGGGCGAGGCCGACCGGCTCATCGAGGCCGCGGGCGGGAGCTCCAACGGATCGACCAGCCCCGATCTCACCGAGTACTGGGAGCAGGTCCCCTCGAACGCCCTGGAGCAGATGCTCTTCGTCGAGTCGGAGCGCATGGGCTTCCTGCTCCCGACGCTGGACCAGGAGAAGCTCGACAACCAGCGCGAGGTGGTGAAGAACGAGCGGCGCCAGAACTACGAGATGCAGCCCTACGGGCTCGCCTGGAAGGCGCTGCTCGAGAACCTCTGGGACGCGGACTTCCCGTACCACTGGATGACCATCGGCTCGCACGAGGACCTCTCCGCCGCGACGCTCGAGGACGTGCGGGACTTCTTCCGGCGCTTCTACGGCCCGAACGGCGCCTCGCTCGCCATCGCCGGAGACATCGACGCGAGGCGAGCGCGCGCGCTCGTCGAGCGGTGGTTCGGGGACATCCCGCCCGGCCCGCCGCGCGAGCGGCGCCACCCCGAGCCGCGCCCGCTCGCGGCCGAGAAGCGCGTCACGCTCGAGGACGACGTCCAGCTGCCGCGCCTGTACGTCGCCTGGCCCTCGCCAAAGGAGTACACGCCCGACGACGCCCCCCTCGACGTCGCGGGCGGGGTGCTCGGCTCGGGCAAGAGCGCGCGCCTGGTGAAGCGGCTCGTCATGGAGGAGCGGATCGCCCAGTCGGTCATGGCCGGGCAGCAGGCGCAGGAGCTCGGAGGCATGTTCGTCGTCGTCGCGACGCCCAAGCCGGGCCAGACGCTGGAGCGTCTGGTGGAGGAGATCGACGAGGAGATCGCGCGGCTCGCCCGGGAGGCCCCCTCGGCCGAGGAGGTCGAGCGGGCGCGGAACACGATCGAGTCCGCCATGGTCTTCGGCCTCGAGCCGGTGGGTGGCTTCGGCGGGCGCGCCGCCACGCTGAACGCCTACTACTGGGAGACCGGCGACCCCGGCTTCTTCCCGAAGGACCTGGCCCGCACCCTCGCCGTCACCCCGGAGGACGTCCGCGCCGCCACCGCGCGCTGGCTCGCGGGCCGGCCCCGGGTCGTCCTCTCGGTCGTGCCCGGCAAGAAGAGCGCCGCGGCGGGGCCGTCCGCCCCCGCGAAGGCCCCGGAGGCCGGCGGCCACGGGAGCCGCCCATGACGCGCAGCAGGATGCCGTCCGTCCTCGCCGCGCTCGCCCTCGTGGCCTGCGCCGCGCCGGCGCGCCAGGGCGCCGGTTCCGCGGACGCCCTCCGCGACCGGGCGCGCATCCCGGCACGCGGCCCCCCCCCGGCCCTCGCCGTCCCGGCCCAGAAGCACTTCCGGCTGGAGAACGGCCTCCGGGTCCGGCTGGTGGAGTACCACCGACTGCCCATCGTGGCCCTGAACCTCGTCCTCGACGCCGGCGCCGCGCACGACCCCGCCGACCAGCCGGGGCTCGCGAGCTTCACCGCCGCCATGGTCACCGAGGGCACGAAGACGCGCAGCGCCACCCGCCTTTCCGACGAGCTGGGCTTCATCGGCGCCCACCTCTCCGCGGGCGCGAGCTTCGACGCCGCCTCGGTCGCGGGCGCCACGCTCTCTCGCCACCTCGAGAAGCTGCTCGAGCTCATGGCCGACGTGACGGCCAGCCCGGCCTTCCCGCAGGAGGACTTCGCCCGCGTCCAGGACCAGCGCAAGGTGGCGCTCGTCCAGCAGCGCGACTCGCCCGGCGCCGTCGCCTCCAAGGCCTTCACCGAGGTCTTCTGGTCGGGCCACCCGTACGGCCACTGGGGCATGGGAAGCGAGGCCTCGCTCCAGGCGATGAAGCCCGCGGACCTGGCCCGGTTCCACGCCGCACACTGGCGCCCCGGCAGCGCCGAGCTGGTGGTGGTCGGCGACGTCTCCGAGGCAGAGCTCCGGCGCATGCTCGCGAAGGACTTCGCCGCCTGGCCGGCCGGGGTCGACCCCGCGGCCGCACGCGCCGGGCCGCTCGCCGCGGCGCGGCGGACGATCGTCCTCTCCAAGGCGGACGCGCCGCAGGCCTTCCTCATGATGGGGATGCCCGGCCTCACGCGCGCCTCGCCCGACTTCGCGGCGGCGCAGGTGGCCTTCCAGGTCCTGGGTGGCGGGTCCGCGTCGCGCCTGTTCCGGAACCTCAGGGAGAAGCACGGCTACACCTACGGCGTGTACGCCCGCGAGGAGGCCCGGAAGCTCGGCGGCACGAGCTACCTCGTGGGCAGCGTCCGGGCCGAGGTGACGGGCGATGCCATCCGCGAGCTCCTCTCCGAGGTCGAGTCGCTGCGGAAGGACCCGGTCCCCGAGGGGGAGCTCGCCGACGCGAGGGACGCGCTCGTCCTCTCCCTCCCCGCCGACTTCGCGACCGCGGCCGGCATCGCCGGCAAGCTGGCCGACGCGGCGGTGCACGGCCTGCCCGACGACTACTGGGACCGGTACGTCGCCCAGGTGCGCCAGGTCACGGCCGCCGACGTGCAGCGCGTGGCGCGGCAGTACCTCGACCCGTCCCGCCTCCTCACCGTGATGGTGGCCGACCCCGCCGTGGTGAAGGCGCAGCTCGGCGGGCTCCCGCTCGGGCCGGTGGAGGTCAGGTCCGATCCGGCGGCCGGCCCCGGCGGGCGTGTCGGATCGGCGCGGTAGAGTTCGGTCCGGGTGGGCGGCGCCAATGGCCGAGCTCGTGAACGAGTTCTCCTGGTCGAAGTCCCGGCACGAGAAGTTCGAGGACTGCCGGCGCGCCTACTTCTACCAATACTACGGCAGCTGGGGGGGATGGGAGGCGGCCGCCGGCTCGCTCGCGCGCGAGCTGTACGTCCTGAAGAAGCTCTCGTCGCGCTGGCAGTGGGCGGGCTCGGTGGTCCACGAGGCGCTGCGCGAGGTACTCGCGCGGGCTCGTTGGAACGGAACGTTCCGGCCGCTCCCCGACGTGCTCCGCCAGACGCGGGAGCGGGCCCGGGCGAAGTGGCTCGTCTCGCGCGAGAAGAGCTACTGGCGCGAGGCCTCGCGCATCGACGGGCTCGTCGAGCACGAGTACGCCGAGCCCGTTCCCGGCGCCGAGTGGAAGCGGATCTACGACGAGGTCGTCGAGGGCTCGCTGCGCGCCTTCTACGGGAGCGAGGCCTTCGGGCGCATCCGCGAGACGCCGCCCGCCCGCTGGCTCACCGTGGACGAGCTCGACTCCTGGACCTTCGAGGGGGTGAAGGTCTGGGTGGCCATCGACTTCGCCTACCGAGATCCGGATGGGCGGATCCACGTCCTCGACTGGAAGACCGGGAAGCAGCGCGAGGTGGACCACACGCAGGTCGCGATCTACTCCCTCTACGCACGCCGAAAGTGGGGCGTCGCCGAGGATGCGGTGGTGGGCGGCCTCGTCTACCTGGGAGACGGCGCCGGCCGGGAGGTGGAGGTCCAGGCGGACGCGACGGCGCTCCAGGGTTGCCAGGAGGAGATGCGCCGGAGCATCGGCGCGATGCGGGCCGCGCTCGAGGACCCGGCGCGCAACGTCGCGCGCATCGAGCGCTTTCCCCAGATCGAGGGGCTCGAGACCTGCCGCCACTGCCCGTTCCGCCGGCCATGCGGGCGGCTGTAGGGGCCCCCCGCCGACGTGCCGAATCGCGCCCGCCCGTTCAGGCCTTCTCGTCCTTCGGCTCGACGAGCCCGTAGCGCGCGAGCTTCTCGTAGAGCGTGGAGCGGTGCAGGCCGGCGAGCTCGGCCGCCCGGCCGACCGATCCGCCCGCCTCGCGCAGCAGGTCCTCGAGGTACCGCTTTTCCCACGCGTCGCGGGCTGCCCGGAACCGCCCCTCCGGCTCGCCGGATGAGGTGGGCTGCGGGGCCAGCTCGGGCGGGAAGTCGCCGAGCGCGAGCGCCTCGCCCCGCGCGAGCAGGAGCGCGCGCTCGATGGCGTGCTCCAGCTCCCGCACGTTGCCGGGCCAGGGGTGGTCGAGGAGCGCCTTCATCGCCTCGGGGTCGGGCAGGAGCGGCGGGCGGCCGAGCCGGAGGGCATGCTTCTTGACGAGGTGCTCGACGAGGAGCGGGATATCCTCCCTTCGCTCGCGCAACGGTGGGAGGCGGATGGGCACGACTCGGATGCGGTAGTAGAGGTCCTCGCGGAAGCGGCCGGCATCCACCGCCTTGCGCAGGTCCTCATTGGTGGCGCAGACGATGCGGACGTCGGCCTTGCGCGGCTTGCGGCTCCCCACCGGGATGTACTCGCCGTCCTCCAGGACGCGAAGGAGCTTCGGCTGGAGCAGAGGCGGCAAGAGCCCGATCTCGTCGAGGAACAGGGTCCCCCCCTGCGCCTCGGCGAAGAAGCCCGGGCGCGCCTGATCGGCGCCGGAGAACGCCCCCTTCTCGTGGCCGAAGAGCTCGGACTCGGCGAGGTTCTCGGGGATGGCGCTCATGTTGAGCGCGAGGTAGGGCCCGCCCGCCCGGCTCATGCCGTGGATGGCGCGGGCGACGAGGTCCTTGCCGGTCCCGCTTTCGCCCTCGATGAGCACGGGAACGTCGGAGGGGGCGATGCGCTCGAGGAGGGCCACCATCTCCCGCATGGCCGCCGACTGGCCCACGATGCCGTGGATGGAGAAGGCGCCGCCGAGCGCATCCTTGAGCTTCGCGTTCTCGCGCCGCAGGCGCCCGAGCTCCACCGCCCGCTGGATGAGGATCTCCAGCTCCTCCGGCTCGAAGGGCTTCTTCAAGTAGTCGAAGGCCCCGGCCTTCATGGCCTCGACCGCCGTCTCCACCGTGGCGAAGGCGGTCATGATGACCACCGGGATCTCCGGCACCTTCTCGCGGAAGCGCTTCAGGCCCGCGAGCCCGTCGATGCCCGGCATCCTGAGGTCCGTGACGATGACGTCGAACTCGGCCCGGTCGAGGGCGGGCAGGGCCTCGGCCACCGACCCGAAGTCGTAGACCTCGAAGCTGCGCGCCAGCGTCCGCTTCACCATCTGGCGGGCCGACTCCAGGTCGTCGATCACCATCACGCGCGGCTTCATGCGGCCGCCTCCTCCGAGCCGGGAAGCCGGACGTGGAAGGTGGAGCCCCGCCCGGGCTCGCTCTCCACCTCCACCGTGCCGCCGTGTGCCTCGGCGGCCTGGCGAACGATGGCGAGGCCGAGCCCCGTCCCGTTGGCCTTGGTGGTGAAGAACGGCTCGAAGACGTGCTGGCGCGTCCCGGCATCCATGCCCGGCCCGGTGTCCGCGAAGTCGACGCGCACCCCTCCCCCTTCCCGCCGGGCCGTCACCACCAGCCGGCCCCCGCCGGGCTGCATCGCCTGGACCGCGTTCACGCAGAGGTTGAGAAAGGCCTGGCGCAGGAGCTCGGCGTCGGCCCGCACCGCCGGCAGGCCGGAATCGACGTGGACCTCGGTCTCGACGCGGGCCTGGGCGGCGGCCGGGCCCACGACCTCCACCGCCTCGCGCAGCACCGGCTCGATGGGCTGGACCTGAGGGTGGACGGTGCGGGCCCGGGCGAAGACCAGGAAGCGCTCCAGCAGGCTCGCCGCCCGCGTCACCTCGCGGCGGATCGCCTCCAGGTCCGGGCGATTGGGGTGATCGGCGGGGAGCTCGCGGAGCACCACCGTGTTGTAGCCGCGGACCACGTTGAGCGAGTTGCCGAGCTCGTGGGCGAAGCCGGCCGCGATCCCCCCCAGCGTGGCCAGCCGGTCGGCGCGGAGCACCTCGCGGGTCTTGTCGGCGACCCGCTGCTCCAGGGACTCGATGAGCCGCTGGTTCTCGAGCCGGCGCTCCTCCAGCCGGCGCGACATCCGGTTCACGGCGGCGACGAGCTCGGCGAGCTCGCGGTCGGCGGGCAACGGGAGCTGGATCCCGCCCTCGGTCGCGAGCGTGTCGGCGGCCCGGATGACGTCGGTGAGGGGCCGGGTGATGGCCCGGAGCAGCACGGCCGCCAGCGTGTGGCCGAGGGCGATCCAGAAGGCGGCGATGGCCGCGACGCCGTAGGCCAGCCTCCGGGCGCTGCCCACCACCTCCTCGTGCTGGTAGTCCACCCGGACCGCCCCGACGAGCTCGCCGTCGCGCAGCACCGGAGCGCCGGCGACGATGCCCTCGGGGTGGATGAGGCGATCCAGGGCGTCGAGGGGGCCCTGGACCGGCTCGAACACGCTCGGGGGGACGCCATCGGGGCACTTCTCCCCCAACCGGCTGGCGCAGGCCACGAGGCGGCCGGTGCGGTCCACCACCCAGCAGCGGTCGAAGGGGCCGGCGGCGAGCAGCCGGTCCATGGCGGCCTGCAGGGCCCCCTGCCCCCCGGGCTCGGGGCCCTGCGGGCCGAGCCAGCGGGAGGCCTGGGAGCCGACCGAGGCGGCGATGGCGCTCCCCTCGCGCGCCAGGAGCTCCTGGCCGCGCACGACCTCGCGCCACAGCGCCACCGCGGTGACGCCGCTGGTGGCGAAGATGATCACGCCCGCCACGAGCACGAAGAGCCTGAGCCGGAGTGTCACGCCGACCTCTCTGCCGCTACAATGCCACCCCGATGGCGCGGCGGCCCGTACTTTCTAACGTCGTGCTCACCGCCGCCGTGGTTGCCCTGGCCGGCATCGTCACCGGGGCGATGCGCCTCAAGACGTTCGTCGACACCGATCCGCGCTTGTGCGCCCAGTGCCACCGGGCGAGCCCCGAATTCGCGCTGTGGAACAAGGGCAGCCACCGGAGCGTCGCCTGCCAGAAGTGCCACCACAACACCCCGGAGCAGGGGCTCGTCATGCTCCGCGCCTTCCTGGCCGGCAAGCCACCCGGCGGACCGTCGGGGCACGGGCAGGTGGAGGTGGGCTCCTGCGCGGCCTGCCACCTTTCGCACGACCCGCAGTGGCCGCAGGTGGGGGGCTCGCGCGGCCACCGGATCCACGTCGAGGAGAAGAAGATCGCCTGCGTCACCTGCCACGCCACGGGAGTGCACGGCTTCGAGCCGGCGCAGGCGAGCTGCCAGGGCTGCCACGGCGAGCACGCCATCCGGGCGCCGGGCATGCACGAGCTGCACTGCTTCGCCTGCCACGACTTCCTCTCCGGGGAGCCGGGCCTGAGGCCGACCCGGCGCGACTGCCTGCGGTGTCACCGGGCAGAGGGCGTGCTCCCGGCGCGCTTCTCCGAAGACGCCCCCATGCAGTTCGCCTGCGGAGCCTGCCACCACCCACACGCTCGCGCTCCAGGCGAGGAGCGGGTCGCCTGCGCGGCCTGCCACCGGGGGATGGCGCGGGCCGGCCTGCACCGGAAGGTGGAGCACCAGTCCTGCCGGGACTGCCACCGGGCCCATCTGTGGAGGAGCGCCCCGGCGGACTGCCTGAGGTGCCATGCCGGGAGCGCGGTGCACGCCGAGGAGCGCGCCTGCGCGGGCTGCCACGCCTTCGGCGGCGCGCCGAAGGCGCTCCCGCCGAAGGGCTGAGGGGCGCTCCGGCGGACCCGGAACGGCGTCCCTCCGCCGGACCTGCTACTTCGGGTCCTCTCCGCCTCGGGTGCGCTCGTACTCGAGCGGGTGCTCTTCCTTCTGTGTCTCCACGGTGATGCGGCCCGTGAGCCAGACCCAGTTCATGGGGAAGATGCTGGGCTTCAGGTGCACGTTGTAGAAGTGCACCACGAAGAGGAAGAGGATGGCCAGCGTCGCCTCCTCTCCGTGGACGATCTGGGCCGCCGTGATGATCCAGTTCGGCAGGATGCGGGCGAACTGGGCCGGGAACCAGAACACGAAGCCCGAGCCCACCATCATCACGATGCCCCAGAACACCGCCCAGTAGTCGAACTTCTCCAGGTACATGTAGCGGTCGAAGCGGGGGCGCTCCTTCGAGAGGCCGAGCATGTAGAGCAGGTTGTCCCTGATGTCGAGCGCGTCCTTGGGCCCCGGCAGCATCGACAGCGGCAGCGTCCGCCTCGACGCCTTCACCATGAGGTAGGCGAGGTGGTACAGGCCCGAGAGCATGATCGTCACCGCGGCCACGCGGTGCACGATCCCGGCCCCGTGGGGGCCTCCGAAGAGCGCCAGGAACTTCTGCGATGCGGCGATGCGCTCGGCGTTCTGCAAGGCGGACATGCCGCCGCCGGCCACGGCTCCGGCCCCTCGAAGCGGCCAGCCGGTCAGGCCGAGGAGGATGACCCCCGTGAGCATGAGCCAGTGCTGGATGCGCTGGTGGAGGTCGAATCGCAGCACGGTGCGGGTGGCGTCGACCTCGTCGTGGTGCTCCTTGCGCTTCTGGAGGCGGCGGCGCAGCTCGTAGGCGAAGTCCACCGCCACGTGGAAGGTGAAGAAGAGCAGGGTGAGCGTCGTGAGCCAGGAGAAGGCGACGTGGACGACGTGGGGGACCTTGTGGATCTCCTGCCAGGGCTTGTGGGCCTGCAGCCCGGCGAAGCTGGCGCTCGAGGCCTTGTGGCACTGGCCGCAGGTCTGGACGCGCGCGTCGCCGTCGCGAGGCGGGTCGCTGAAGAAGACCGCCGAGGCCGGCGCCTTGCCGCCCGCGATGCTCTTGTGGCCTGCCTTCTCCACCATCCAGGCGTGGCAGTCGGTGCACACCGGGGCGCGGCTCGAGCCGATGGCCACCAGCCGGCCGTGGATCGAGTCCCTGTAGTTGACCGCGACCTCGGCGGAGAGGCCCATGGCCTCGGTGAACTTGGGGTCGCCGTGGCAGCGCTCGCACCGGCTCGACTCGGCCACCTTGTAGGCGCGCACCGCGGCCTTGTCGGCCTTGTCGGGGTAGGGCTTCACGTCGTGCGGCGAACCGTGGCAGGAGGCGCAGGTCGGGCCGGCGAGCGGCTTCGCCTCGGCGGCGAGCCAGCGGCCGTGCGGCGACGCCTTCAGGTCGTCCCAGACGTCGGCGTGGCAGCCGCCGCAGGCGAGGTAGGCGCGCGGCGCTCCCACCACGGGCTGGCCGTCGAGCGTCCTCGCTCCGGCGAGCTTCGCCACGAAGGCCGCCTCGGCCGGATCGGCGATGGCGGGCAGCTCGTGCGGACCCGGCGCGGCGTAGCCGGCGTGGCAATCGGAGCAGGCGAGGTCCTTGTGGACCGACTGGACGAAGCTCGGCGCGAACACCCCCTGCTTGCCGACGGAATCGCTCTCGCCGGGTTTCTCGACGCCGTGGCAGTCGAGGCAGGCCTGGGTCGCCTCGGGGAGCTTGGGGGCCTCGCCTGCGGCGAAGGCCGGGAGCGCGAGAAGGGTTGCGACGGCGAGGAGGAAGGTTCGCATAGGCTCCGTGCGCGTTTGCAATGGATGTGCCTCGAACCCCACAAGATAAGCCAAGGGCGTTACGGGATATTGCGCTGGATCAGTTCGGCGGCGGGCCGCAAGCGATGCGCCGCACCGGGCTCCGCGGGAAAGCGAACGCGCCGGGAACCCGCCCGGCGCCGCGTGAGCCGCGACCCGGCCCGCGACCTCCGGGCCGGTTCAGGCGCGAGTGGCGGTCTCTAGGCGCGGGTCTCCTGCGCCTTGGGGGCCTGCGGGGCGGGGAGCAGCACGCCCACCGCGGCGCCGGCGGCCGCGCCGCCGACCGCGAACAGCGAGCCGACGCCGACGACGCCCATCACCATGCC
>Ga0153915_10001952_pt1 | contig 18980 bp, 19 predicted proteins | sample Opewatmetagenome_2_FD_107003 | JGI IMG/M metagenome (GOLD analysis project Ga0153915, IMG submission 107003) | Freshwater wetland microbial communities from Ohio, USA - Open water 3 Core 3 Depth 3 metaG | ecosystem: Environmental > Aquatic > Freshwater > Wetlands | place: USA: Ohio, Lake Erie...
AAGAGGAGCCCGTGGTCAGCGAGGAGGAGCGCCTGCTTCTCCAGCACCTCGTGCTGTCGCATCACGGCGAGCTGGAGTTCGGCAGCCCCGTCCGTCCGATGACCCTTGAGGCGGAAGTGCTCCACTACGCCGACAGCGCATCCGCCGCCACCGCAAACCTCGCCGCCGCCCTCAGGGAGACCGCCAACTTCGGGGAGGGGGAGTCGGTCTCCAAACCCATCTGGACGCTCGACCGGCGGCGGGTCTACCGCAGCCCCCCATGAGCGCGCGATGAGCGAGCCACAGCTGGGCCGCCTGCTCTATCCTTCGGACCGAATCGCCGCCCGCGTGGGCGAGATCGCGGCGGAGCTGAACCGGCGCTTCGCACAGCGCCCCGCCGTGATGGTGGCCGTCCTCAAGGGCGCGACCGTGTTCCTCGCCGATCTCGTGCGGCGGCTCCGCTTCCCGCTGACGGTGGATTTCGTGCGCATTGCCTCCTACGGCGCGGGCACCAAGCCGGGCGAGATGCGGTTCATCAAGGACGTGGAGCTGCCCCTCGAGCGCCGCGACGTGATCGTCGTAGACGACATCGTGGACACCGGCGCGACGCTGGCGCGCCTCCGGCAGGCACTCGAGACCCACCATCCCGCGTCCGTCACCACCGTCGCGCTGCTGAGGCGGGCGCCGAAGCGGCGCCTGCCGCCAGTTCTGGATATCGTGGGCTTCGAGCTGGAGACGGACGACTTCGTTGCGGGCTACGGGATCGACTGCGCCGAGCGATTCCGCGAGCTCGACGCCATCTATGCGGTCCGGACGCCCGAGTAAGACGGTGGCGACGGCCTCCCCGACACAGCGCTCGATGCAGGAGTTCTCCGATCGCGCCGAGGCGCTCGCCGTCTTCCTGCGCTCGGCGGGCAGCGCGCCACGGCTGATCACGCTGGACGACAGCGCGGGCTGTCCGCTCTACCAGGCCCTCGCCGCGCTCCAGTGGACCGGGGAAACCGGCCTGTTCCGGCTGGACGATCGGCTCCACGCAGCCTGGTTCGCCGCGGAGAGCGGGGTTGCGGTCATCGAGCGCGTCGTGGACGGCAAGCCGGCCTACCGTTTCCTGGGGCCCCGCATCGAGGCGCCGCAAAAGGCGCCGGTGGATGGGACGCCCGTCGTGGACGAGCCCTTCGTGCTCGGCTACGAATTCACTGAACGGTGGAATGCCATCGCGCATTTCCTGGTGACGACGCAGGGCCGGGGTGCGCTCCTGTCTCTGTTCGCCGCGCGCGCGCCCACGCTCGAGCACGTGCGACGCTGGCTCCTCGACCTGTTCCAGGGACCCGTGCCTGAGGGAGCTGACCACCTTCACGCGGCCTGGTTCGCCACCACTGGCGCCGGGTTCCTCTTCCCCCCGACGACCTTCGCCGTCGGCCACGCCCGTGGGTGGGCCTACGTGGAGCTCGGAAGCTCCCGGGAAGAATAGGGGTCGCGGGGCTGCAGGCTACGAAGACGCGACGGCCCGCCTGGGTCTCCCCAGTCGGGCCGTCGCCGAAGCAGTTACCCGGAGCCGGAAGATCGCTCTTCCGTTTTTCTTCCCACGGCCACCGGTTGTCTGTTGTCAGGTTCCCGGTAGGGCCGCCGAAAGCTCCGGCCTCCATCCCCACGCGGCGTGGCCGCGCCATGTGGTTCACTGCCCCGAGCGCTCCGAGTCCGGCCGGATCGCGTACCGACCTCTCGAACTGCACCCCGCTGCGCCAAGGCGAGGTGGGCGAAGCGCGCGATTGGCCTCACCTACCCGAGTCGGTGGGTGCCCCTGGGATCGACAGGCGCCTGTGCCCTTGTTTGCATCGGCGCCCTCCCCCAAGCTGCCGCTCGAGCCCGTCAGCAGGCGTAGACCAAGCAGAGCCCGATCCCTTCCCCGCTGACGACGCGTGCCAATATAGGCCGCGCCAGATGCCACGCAAGTGCCGGATTTGCTTCGGGTTAGGTCACCTGTATGTGCGAGAAATGTGGATTCCAAGCAGTCGTGATGAAAGAAGTTCCCACGCCTTTCCCCACGATGTCGAGATGTGGATGGAATCCCATGTGGAGCTACGCGGCTTGCCTGCGCCCACCAGAATCGCTACGGTAGGCCGCCTCGTCATCTCCAACTCGGATGTGTCGCCGTGAAACAAGCCTCGGTCGCCGCTCTCGCCCTCGCGCTCCTCGCCCCCATCCCGGTCGCCGCACAGCGCGCGGCCGCTCCCGACGCGCGCCTCGCCTCGATGGTGCGCGCCGACGCCGTGTCGGCGCCGCTCAGATTCCTGGCCGACGATCAGCTCGAGGGGCGCGGCACCGCGCGGCGTGGCGGCGATCTAGCCGTGCTGTACATCGCGTCGCGATTTATGGATCTGGGCCTCGAGCCCGCCGGCGACAGCGGGACCTTCCTGCAACACGTGCCGATCGTGGCCTTGAACCCGTCGCCCAGCCTCGCGGTCACCAGCCCTGCGCCGCCGCGCGAACTCAAGTACCGCGACGAGTTCGTCGCGTGGGCCGAGCGGCCGGACACGCTGGTGCAGGTGAATGCCGAGCTGGTGTTCGTCGGCTACGGGATCGCCGCGCCGGAGTGGCAGTGGGACGACTACAAGGGCGTGGACCTCAAAGGCAAGATCCTCCTGATGTTCGTGAACGATCCCGGGCTCAGGGACTCGACCATCTTCCGTGGCAAGATCCTCACCTACTACGGGCGCTGGACCTACAAGCTCGAGGAGGCGGCACGCCGCGGCGCTGCGGGTGCGCTGCTGATGCACAACGACACCATGGCCACGTATGGCTGGAACACGGTGAAGAATTCGTGGTCCGGAGAGCAGATCCGCCTCGACAACCCGCCGACGTCGCTCGCCTTCGCCGGGTGGCTCACGCAACCGGTCACGGCCGAGTTGTTGCGCGCGCGCGGGCTCGACCTCGCACAGCTGATGTCGGCGGCGCAACGGCGGGATTTCCGGCCGGTGCCGACCGGCCTGGAGCTCGCAGTGACGGTGCGCTCCGCGCTGCGGCGCATGACGACGGTCAACGTCCTCGGCCGCCTCCCTGGTGCGGATCCGGCCCTGAAGGACGAGCTGGTGGTCGTGAGCGCCCACTGGGACCACTTCGGAATCGGCCAGCCGGTGAACGGGGACAGCATCATGAACGGCGCCCTGGACAACGCGTCCGGGGTCGCGGCGATGCTCGGCGCGGCGGACGCCTTCGTGCGAAGCGGCCTCAGGCCCAGGCGCTCCATCCTGTTCGCCAGCGTGGCGGCCGAGGAATCGGGGCTGCTGGGCTCATCGTGGCTCGCGGCACACCCGCCGGTGCCGATCGCCAGGGTCGCCGCGGACCTCAACGTGGATGTCGCCAACCTCTACGGCGCGACGCGCGATATCTCGGCGCTCGGCACCGACCAGTCCACCCTGGGCCGCGCTTTCGAGCAGGCTGCGAGCGCCGAGCACCTGCGCGTCCTCGTGGACTCGCAGGCGCTGCTCCGCGGCGGCTTCTTCCGCTCGGACCACTTCCCGTTCTCCAAAGCCGGCGTCCCCGCGCTGTCATGGGGGACCGGCAACGACTTCGTGGGCAGGCCTGCGGGATGGGGGAGGGAGCAGAAGGAGATCTACAACCGCGAGCGCTACCACCAGCCGGCCGACAATCTTCTTCCCTGGTACACGGTGGATGGCGGCCTGCAGCAGATGCGCGTCCTGGTGCGCGTGGCGTGGGCGGTCGCGCAAGCTGCCGGCCAGCCCACCTGGAATCGCACGTCGGAGTTTTCGGAAGCCGGCAGGCGTCGGACCGGTCGATGACCGTCAGCTCCTAGGAAAAGCGCCCGCGGCGCAGACGCCGGCCGCGGGCCGCTACGGTCGTGGCCCCGCGCGTGTGGGCCGCGGCGCCCAGCCCGCCGCGACGCGCAGAACCTGCAGGCGGCGCTCGTAGGGGACCAGCCCCTCCACAATCGCGTTTCCCACCACCCGCACATCGCGTCGCAGCCGCTCGGCGGCACCGGCGCCCTGCATGAGCCGCGCCAGGCGCGTCGCACACTGCGCGCCGACCCGGCTCACCGACGGCAGGACCGCGCGATAGTCGTTGAGGGCCGACTGCACCGCCCGCTCCGCGCAGGTGCGGCACACCTTGCGCGCCGCGACCGCCGCGGTCGAGTCCAGCGACTGGCACTGTAGGCGGAAGCCGACGGCCGTGTTCACTACTTCGGCGTCCGGGCTGTTGAAGACGGCGCGGCGGAACAGCTCAAGTGCGCTGCGGACGCCAGCGACCCGCTGGCCGACCCCCGCGACGAGGCCGCGGGTGGTGTCGAAGGCGGAGCTCTGCTGCCCCGGCAGGGTCACCGCGGCGCGGCCCGGCTGTTGCCAGAGCGCCGCAGCGACGAGCATGGCGTGAAGGATCATGGCGGCGGAACAGTCGAGAGCCGGGACTCAGGAGTCAAGAGCCGGGAGCCACGTGCTCCCGGCCCTCCACCCCCGGTCGGGCATCAGTTCGGCGCGGCTCCGGCGTACGGTGGATTCCGCGGCAGTCCGGCCGGCACTGGGACGCGACGCGCCACCGACAACGCCGCGTTCACCGCGACCATGAAGGCCCGATCGTGCTCGTGCCCGTCCCGGATCAGCCCGTAGAACTCGCGGTAGAAGCGACGCGCCGCCGTCTCGTACTGGTCCTGCCACGGCGTCCACCGCTGCGGAGCCGCGATCATGCTGGCGACATTGTCGCATGCGGCGATCGCCCCGTTCGAGTCGAGCGCCGAGTCGAGCGCCGAGTCGAGGGCAGCTGTGGCCTGCTCGACGGCTGGATTCGCGGCGACCGAGGGTACCAGCTCCCTTACGGCCGTCGCGTATGTGGTCAGATCCCAGTAGAGGTTGCGGCAGCGCGACCAGCGATCCCGCTCCCGCTGCGACAGTGCGGTCGGACTGCCGGCGCCGACCATCGGCTGACCCGAGGTGTTCCGGAAGACGTCCACCAGCAACACGATGGTCGAATCCAGCATCTTGCCGAAGTGCGTCGCGTACTCCAGCGCGGAGTCGGCGCTGCCCCCGGCGAAGGGGGCCACTGCCAGCCCGGCGGTGAAGGCCGAGGGATTGGCGGCCGGAACACCCGTGGGTCGCGTGGCCTGCGGCGTCACGGCCGCAGCCGGCTGCCCAACCTGGGGTGCCGCCCCCTGGGTGGCTGGGGCCGCACCGGTTGTGGGTTGCCCGGCGGCCGGCGCCGGACGCAGCACCTTGCCCTGGCCCGGCGTGGCAGCGGGCTGCGCCGCCGGCTGAGGCTGCGGACGTGTGGCGGCAGGAGGCGGAGCCTTCTGGGCCGGCAGGGGCGAGAGCGCGCCGCCAGAGACGACGGCGAACGCGAACAACACTGCAGTGCGGGACATCGCAATTCCTCGACAGACTACGTTTGGGGGAGAGTAACTGCAGGTCGGGGTACGCGCTACCTCACCGGTCGCGCGCCGCCGGTGACCGCGATCACAGCCGCCGCGCGTCGCAGGAGAAACGTGCGCGTCGTCAGGTCACAGCTCCACGGTGGAACGCACCGAGGCGCAACGCTTTGGTTCGCGCGCGGCCACCGCGTTGAACAGCTTCGGCAGCGACGCGCGGTGGAGACCGCCCGGCGGCTTTGCCCGAGATCGGGCCTCCGCCCGCGTGCGGGAAGCACGTCCACCGCGCGTCAGCCCCGTTATTCGGTTGGAATCGCGCGCGCGCATCGGAACGTGAGAGCGCTCGCAGTCGACATGATGCCGGCTCGCCCGCATGCGCTGATGGCCGCCGCGGCTCCTCGCCGCGCGCGGCCACCGCGAACCGGGGGCGGGCGCCCCCGCTGGCGAATGGGAACCTAGCGCCGGTGGCCGGCCTTCGAGCCCGCCCGCTTGTGCCGTCCCGCGTGGGAGTTCCGAGCGGCAGGCTGCCGGGATTTCTTGGCCTTCGGTGCGGCGTGCCGTCCCCGCGAGCGCGCTTTCTTCGCACGCTCCGCCACTCGCTTGCGCTCCTCGCGCGCGGCCTTCCGCGTCGCAGCCTTCGCGGCCTTCACCTGCGCCGCCCCGTCGATCTCGGCCGTCACGCGGTCGCCTTCGTCGCTGCCAATGAGCCCACGGCGCACCGCGTACCGGATCAGCTCATGTGCGTCCTGGACGCGAAATGGCCCGACGCCGGCAGCCGCCTTGGAGAGGTTCACCATCGCGTCCGCCACGGGGCTGCGCAGGACATGCGCGATCCCGGGCACCGATTCGAGAATGCTGGAGATGGCTCCGCTGCTGAGCTCAGTAGGCACGGCGATCTCCATGCCCCCCAACGCGTTAGCAGACGATGCGTCCCCGAACGGGGACGATGTGGGCCCGGTGGGAGGGTCTGTGAGCGCCAACCTACCGAGCGCCAATGGCTTCGTCAAGGAGAGCCCGCCTCCAGATCGCCCGGTGGCGATGGGCCAACAAGAAGCCCGGCAACGAGTTAACGTTGCCGGGCGGCACGCCTGCGGAAAGGACAGCTGGGCGTGAGACGCTGCGGGCCGGAATGGCCCTACAGATCACGTCCCCATTCTGAGCGAGACCCCCAGGTCCCAACCGGTGAAGCTCACCGCGCTGCCGGACGTCGGGTTGACCACGTTCCCCGCATCGAACCGCGCGACCGGCAGCAGCGTGAACCGGTCGCCGAGCGGCATCTGGAGCAGGGCGCCGAGCGAGAAGAGCCTGCCGGCGTTGGAGAGCTGGCTCACGCCGATGCTGTGGACTCGGTATTCGATCTGCGGCCGCAGCATGTTTCTGCCGACCTGGACCGACGCGAGGCCACCCAGCGCCAGCACGTTGCGCTTCTCGGTCATCGAGCCGCTGATCGGCACGGTGCCGCTGGCGCGGTACAGGTCCCAGGCGTAGAGCACGAGGCCCAGGTTCCCGATTGGGAAGCTCCACGAGGCCTGGCCGATGTAGCGCCTGCCGGACTGGAAGATCGGCGAGCTACCGAAATCGTCTTCCCCGAAGGTGGAGTAGGTGAACCCCAGCGAAATGCGGCTCTGGCCGACGATGCGATCGGCCCCGGCCCGCACCCGGAACTCGCCTCCGGCTTTGTAGCTCAGGCTGGTATCCGCCAGCGGCGTGTAGCTCCCGTTCTGCCGGTAACTTCCCGCGACTCCGATGGCCCAGCCGCCGACCGGCACCGCCAGCGCGAGGCCGGTCGTGACGTTGAAGCCCGAGCCGAAGTTCGCGACCGGGAAGGGCAGCAGGTCCGATGCGATGACGCCCGCTACAGGCAGCTGCGCCGCCGTCAGCTTGGTCTTGCCGGTGGGCAGCGTTGCCGCGACGGTAAAGACGGCGATATCTCGGACGAGCTGGTAGACGCCCCGCGCCTGGATGTCGGTCAGGCCGGAGATGCTGGTGCTCCCCGACGAGTCGGTGCGGTTCGCTGTTGCGTAGCGACCCCCGAGATCGAACGAAAGCCGTGGGCTCGCCGTCCAGACCACGCCGAATGGCACCGCCACCTCTGTCACGCTCTTGATGCCGAGCCCGCTCTGGAAGCTGAGGCCACGGGTCTCGACACCCGTGAGCGCGGCCACGCGTCCGCCCTGGGCCGCTGGCTGGGCCACGAGCTGCGCCGGGAGCAGCACCAGCGACGCCAGAGCGAGGGTGCGGGCCGTCAACCCACGCGCGTTCATGACGGCCTCTTGATGGTGATTACGACCGTACCGGTGGGCGGCGCCGGACCCTCTGTCTGAGTAGCCTCGGAGGTCGTGTTCCGCGTCGTGGTCGGCGTAGGTGTGCTTGCGGTCGAGCCGGTGGGCAGCGCGGTGCTCGGCGGCGCCACCGACTGGAGCCCGTTTTCGATCGCCGCTTGCGCGGACGCGACCGGCACCGGGCTCGGGGCCCCGAACGTCGAGGACTGGGACACGGCCGTTTCCACCTGGCTTACTGGCTGCTGGGTGGCCGCGGAGAGCTCGGACGCCGTCGCCGCGCTCTGGCTCGCGGCGCGGAAGTTCGGGTCCAGCGTGGCCGCCTGATTGAAGTCGGCCTGCGCGGCGGCGTAATCGCCGCGATCCTGCTCCACCAGTCCGCGGCTGTAGGCGAGGAACGCCTGCAGATTCTGGGTCGGGCGCTGGTTGATGGCCTCCTGCTCGGCGGGCGAGAGCTGGATGCCGAGATTGGTGAAGACCGCGAAGGCGATCTGCTTCTCGAGGTCGAACAGCTGATCCAGCGGGCTCGTCCCCTGCGCGGGTGGCTGGACCGCGGCCGTGCCGACGTCCACCAGCGCCGCGTCCACCCTGACCTGGTCGCCGGGCAGCTCCCCGAGCGCGCCCTGCACCACGCGCGCGGCCTGGAGGAGATGGCCGCTGCGCACAGCCGACGCCGGCGTGGCGATCGCCGAATCGCCAAGTTTCATCTCGTCGAGCATGGCCTGCATGCGCTCGCGCTCGAGGACGCGGACCTGCCGGGACTTCGCCAGATCCGTCACCAAGAGCTGCGCGAAGCCGCGGCCGAGCGCCTGGAGGTCCGGGTTGGTGCCCCGAAACATGAACGGCATCACCGCGACGGTGTTCGACTCGGGCGGCATCGCCGCCAGCGTCGCCTCGTTGGCCAGCGCCTGCCGCGCCTGGTACTCCAGCTGCCGCCGGTCCACCAGCGCGAGACGCTGCCGCGCCGTCGCGGTGAGATCTGGGTCCGTCGCGATGTCGATGTAGTGCTGGTAGGCGGTGCGGGCGGCCGCGAAGTCCCCGAGCTGCTCGGCCGTCATCCCGAGGTAGATGGCGGCCGCGCCGTTCCGCGGATCGCCGGCCACGGCGCTGTCGAGAACGGGCCGCGCGTCACCGTAGCGTTCAGCTTTGAAGTACGCGACGCCCAGCCGCGCGAGGATGCCGGCGTCCTGGGGCCGCTGACTCCGCTCCGCCTCGAGCGACGGAATCGATTCCGGTGTCACGTCGCTCACCCGTATGGCGCCGCCCGTGGCGCACGCGCCTGCAGCCAGCACCAGGGTGAAACGCAGTACGCTGCTGCCGCGCAGCAGAGGAGTCATGGGGTCCTACCTCGCCGACTTTGGAACGCAACAGACGGGATGAGTGATAATGATGCAGGCCGCCGCCAGCGTCTGCAAGCAGCCGCATCGCCGCGCGATTCCGAGAGCTTAGACCCGACCGGGCGCCGCCGCCGTGACGCGTGTCACGCCGGCAGCTAGGGCGGCGGAACGCGCCTGGGTGGCGAGTGCCAGCGCATGACCTTGAGCTCCGCCTGCGAAAGGATCTCGCCCAGCACCTTCTTGGTGCGCTGATCCACCGGCCAGTCGAGATGCATCTCGAGACGATAGCCAAGCCGGTCCGTGCCTCGCCCCTGCATCACGAAGCCGTCGGGCGTGGACCGCACCTCCTCGATCGGGACATCCGCGACGAGGTCGAAGCTCTCCGCCGCCGGGTCGGTGGCCATAGGAAACGCCTCCCGCCGAAAGAGTTATCCTCCGGCGAGAGGCGCCGCAAGCTGCTCCCGCAGCCGGTCATTCCACGGTGATGACGCCCACCATCCCCAGCGCTTTGTGCGGCAGACAATAGTAGTGGTATTCACCCTTCGCGGCGCCCGTGAAGCTGACGCTATACACCTCGTTGGGCTGCGTCAGGAACGGGCCCATGAGGTCGCTCTGGCGCCTGGCCATCGCCCGGTTCAGCACGTCGCGCGCACCCGCCGGAATGTGATCCTTGTCGAAGACCACGTTGTGGGGCCCGCCGGAAACGTTGACGAATTCGACGACGTCACCCGACTTGATCGTGAAGTTCGCCGGATCGAACAGGTACTTGGCGCCCTGTTGCACCATCCGCACACGGTGCGTGGCGGGCGGCGTGGCCATGTGAGTTGCGGGCCGGGCGAATGCGACGGCGCCGACGGCCAGGATGGGCAAGGCTGCCAGAGACCAGCGGTTCATTGCGACCACTCTCCTCCAGTTGAAGGACGCACCTCGGGAAACGGCGGAGTGCTACCCCGCAGCCCCCTCAAGGTGACGTGAAAGCTCGGTTGTGAATCAATTCACAAGTACCGTGAAATCCGCAAGGCCCTGCCCGCAGGCCCTTTGCGCGGCCTCCGGCACCCGGCTAGGTTAGGGGGCGTCCGCGGGGGTCCGCCCCGCGGCATCCCCGTTTCACACAGGAGCGGCTACCGCTCGTGGCAGGCGACGCCATCCAGATGATGGGCACGATCACCGAGGTGCTCCCCAACACCACCTTCAGGGTCGAGCTCGAGAACGGGCACCAGATCCTGGCGTACGTGTCCGGCAAGATGCGCAAGAACTACATCAGGATTCTTCGCGGCGACCGGGTGGCGGTCGAATTGTCGCCGTACGATCTGACCCGCGGCCGCATCACCTACCGCTACAAGTGACGGGCCGGCCGCGCGGACGCAGGCGCGCCGCGTGAGCAGGCAGCTCGGCGTCGTCTTCACTGTCGTCTTCCTTGATCTGCTGGGCTTCGGGATCGTGCTTCCCCTGCTGCCCACATATGCTGCCACGTTCGGCGTCGGGCCGGCGGCCATCGGCTTTCTGGTCACGAGCTTCTCGCTCCTGCAGCTGGTGGCGATTCCGTTCTGGGGTGGCCTGTCGGATCGCATTGGCCGCCGGCCGGTGTTGATCGTGGGCCTGGTCGGCTCCACCGCGTCGTACATCTTGTTCGCGTTCGCCGGCAGTTACGCGGCGCTCCTGGCCTCGCGGATCGTGGCCGGGGCCATGGGCGCGACAGTCGGCGTCGCCCAAGCGTACATCGCGGACATCACGCCGCCGGAGCGGCGCGCGCACGTGCTGGGAATGCTCGGCGCCGCCTTCGCGATGGGCTTTATCATCGGCCCCGCCCTTGGCGGCGCGCTCTCGACCCACAGCTACGCCAGTGCGGGGGTGGTCGCCGCCATCCTCTGCGCGGCGAACGCCCTCGCGGCGCTGGCCTGGCTCCCCGAAACACCGAGGCACGAGGCATACCGCCGAGCGGGCCGCGTGCCGCTCGGGCCCCTGGCGGCGCCCCTGGCGGCGAGCTTCCTCCTGACCGCCGCCTTCGCGGTCACCCACGTGACGCTGCCCCTCTTCGGCCGGGACGCGTTGGGTGACTCGACCGCCGAGATGGGTCTGCTGTTCGCCTACATGGGAGTCGTTTCCGCCGTCGTGCAGGGGTGGCTGGTCGGCCGGCTCGCGCCCAGGATGGGGGAGAAGCCGCTGGCGTGGGCGGGCGGGCTGCTGCTCGCTGCGGGGCTGGCCCTGGTGCCGGTCGCCTCCACCCATTCGGCACTGTACGCGACCCTGGGGGCGCTGTCGGCCGGCTCCGCGCTCGCGACTCCGAGCGTCTACGCGGTGGTGAGCCGCCGCTCCTCGGCCGGCCAGCAGGGCGCGGCGCTCGGCCTCACGCAGACCGCAGCCACGCTTGGACGCATCGTGGGGCCGATGACGGCGGGAACGCTCATCGGAGCGCGGGGCGTCCGCGCGCCGTTCTGGGCCGGGGCACTCCTGGCGTTGCTCGGGATGGTCGCGGCGCTGTTCCTGCCCGGCGTCGAGCGGGGCCGGCCGCTCGCCGCCAGGGAGAGCCGGGCTGAGGGCTAGCGGGGCTCGCGCCCGATCCTGCCCCAGCGGATGGCGGTGAGGAACGGCAGGGCCCGCCAGGAGTCGTGGTCGAACGAGTAGTAGATGAAGAGCGGGCGCCCGCGGATCACGCTCCGGCCCACGAATCCCCAGTACCGCGAGTCGTACGAGTTGTCACGGTTGTCGCCCATGACGAAATACTGGCCGGTCGGCACGACGAGCGGACCCCAGTTGTCGCGCGTGGGACGGTAGGCGCCCCGGCTCGCGCTCGGCAGCAGGTAGGCGAGCTGCCACTGCCGCATCTCGGGGGCGGACGTGTCCCCGAGCGAGTCCACGTGCTCGACGTACGGCTCGTGCTGCGCGATACCGTTCCGATACAGGATGGCGTCCTTCATCTGGAGAGTGTCGCCCGGCATCCCTACCAGCCGCTTGACCACCTTCACTCCCGCTTCCGTCCTGGAATCGAACACCACAATGTCGTCGAGCCTCGGCTCCCGGAACGACGGCAGACGAGTGTGGATCAGCGGCAACTCGGCGCCGTAGAGCGCCTTGTTCACGAACAGGAAGTCGCCCACCAGCAGCGTCCCTTCCATGCTGCTCGAGGGGATGCGGAACGCCTCGATCAGCAGCGTACGCAGGACGAACCAGATGACCAGTGCGATCGCCAGCGACTTGATCCACTCCCACGTCGCATGGCGGAACGACTTCTTGGGCCTCGGCTGCTTCTCCTGCTGCGCCTCACTCATGCCCGTTCTGCCTCTCCCGTTTCACGACCGGCACCCGCCCGCATCTCAACGTCTCGCAACCAGAGTTCAGGGCACCCAATCGGCGATGAAGATGTTGGTTTCGTGCGGCGCCGTGCCGTGCCGGTTCGACGCCCAGATCAGCTGCTTTCCATCCGGAGAGAACATGGGAAAGCTGTCGAAGTCCGCGTAGCCCGTCACCTGCTCCAGGCCACTCCCGTCAGGGTTGACCAGGTACAGATCGAAGTTCCGGCCGCGCGGGTTGGTGTGGTTCGAGGCGAAGATGATCCGCCGGTCGTCCGGGGTGAAGTACGGAGCAAAATTGGCCCCGCCCAGATGGGTGATCTGGTGCTGGTCGGAGCCGTCGGCGTTCATCACCCACAGTTCCATGTCCAGCGGCCTGACCTGGCTCTGCCGCAGCAGCCGCCGGTACTCCGCCTGCTCGTCCGGCGCGCTCGGGTGGAACGCGCGATAGACGATCTTCGTCCCGTCGTGGGACCACCACGGGCCGCCGTCGTAGCCCAGCGTATGGGTGAGCTGGCGCACATGCGTCCCGTCGAGACGCATCGTGTAGATGTCGAGATCCCCGTGCCGGAGCGAGGTGAAGACGATGGACCGGCCGTCGGGGGACACCACCGCTTCCGCGTCGTAGCCCCGGGCCCGGGTGAGGCGGCGCAGGTCGCTGCCGTCCACGTTGGCGGTGAAGATGTCGTAGTCGTCGAGTCCCCACACGTAGCCGTGCGAGTAGTCCGGCGGCTTCGGGCATTCGGGATCCGCGAGGTGCGTCGAGGAAAACAGCACCTTGCGGTCGTGGTCGAAGAAGTAGCCGCAGGTGGTTCGGCCCAGGCCGTTCGACACGCGATGCACGTCCGAGCCGTCCCGGTTCATGACGTATTCCTGGTCGCACGGGCGATCGCCCCGGGTGCTCTGGAAGACGATCTTCGTCCCGTCGGACGAGAAATAGGCTTCCGCGTTCTGCCCACCGAAGGTGAGCTGGCGGATGCTCGCGAGGTGCGCCTCGCCGGACTCCGGCTGGACGGCGCGCCAGGTCGCGGGCTGTTGCGGCTGCCGGGTCGGTTGCGGGGTCGCGGCTGCAACGAGCGACGCGCCAGCCGCGACGAGGAAGGCCAGCGGTTTGGCAGTCATCGGGGAATGTTAACCGGCCACCGTCGCACCCACCAACCCCGTTGCACTACTGACATGCGGGAGGAGTCGCGGCCGGCTCGCCGAGCTGACCGGCGCGGCGCAGCGGCAGGTATCGCCATCCGGCTGGCAGCGAGTCGGGCGCGGGCTCATCGGCCCACGCCCGAATCGCGCACGGCCCCTGCGGCCCCGAGAAGACTCTGGGAGGCTGCTCCGGATCGGCCGAGAGGCGGAAGCCCGGCGCCGCCATCTCGATCTGCTCCGCCATGGCCCCCCGCGCCCCGGCCAGGAAGATGGGATACGCGGTGCCCGCAGAGTCGGCCACATAGCCGAGCAGGTCGGGGATGCCGTCCCGCGTGATGTCCTCGAACGCGAACACGCCGATAGTCGCAGCCGACGGCATGACATCGGAGCGCCCGACGAGGACCGGCGCGCTGTCGCCGACCGCCCACAAGTCCGCCCGGGCCTGGACGACGCCCTGAATGCCGGATTCGACGTCCACGAGAATGAAGATGGTCCCGTCCGGGGCGGTCCAGCTGTACGCCGCGGCCGGCAGCAGATCCGGCGAGTGGTAGGACTCCTTGACCAGGTCGGCGGCGCGCTCCTCCGCGCTCCCCGGCGTGGAAGCGGCGCCTCGATCCCGCGCGCAAGCGCACACGACGACCGCCGCGGCAAGCAGCACGCCGCGCCCGCGCGTCACCGGAGCGCCGCGCCGGACGAGGCGTAGAGTCGGCGATACCAGGCGTAATTGGCGTACACGTTGCGAACGTAATCGGCGATCCCGCCGGACGGCAAACGCTCGATGAACAGGTCCGCGTCGCCGAATTCCGGCCGGCGCCGCCACCGCGTCACCCCGGTGCGGCCGGCGTTGTAGGAGGCGATCAGAGCGTGGAGGGGGAGCGAGTCGCGCCGTTCGCGATCCCGGATGTACTGGGCGCCCAGGTGGAGGTTAAAGTCGGGCACGTCGAGGAACTGGGCCGACCACGGGCGCAGGCGCAGGAGGCGGCTCATCTCGGCGCCGGTGCGCGGAAGCACCTGCGTCAGTCCTCGGGCCCCGGCGCGCGAGCGGGCGCGGACCTGAAACCGGGACTCCTGCCTGATGATGGCAGCCAGGAGCAGCGGGTCCACACATTGCTCGGCGGCCTCCGCCTCGATCACGCGTCCGTAAGGAAGCGGGAAGAGCGCGCGGGCCACGTCGGCCGTCAGGCCTGCGCGGCGCCGCGCCGCCTCCGCCAGCAGCATCGCCTCCGGCGCAAGCCGGGCTGCGGCGGCGCCGCTGGCGGCCTCGGCCAGGATCTGCACCGGAACACCCGGCACCCCGAGCCAGCCGCGCGCCTCGGCGCGCGCCTCATCCTCGAGCCCCACGCGGGCGAGGATGACTATCCGTTCGCGCGCGCGGGACGCGGGGAATGGCCCCGCGGCGGACGGCGGGGTCGTGTCGGTCGCAAGGGGCAGGGCATCCCCCAGCAGCTCCAGGGCGCGCACGCCGTAGTAGTCGGTCGCTCCTTCCGCAGCGAGGGCGCGCAGCGCCGCGGGTGCCGTCGGATCCCGTCGTTCCAGCCGTAGCCGCGACAGCCAGTAGCGCCACGCGCGCGGCGGCCCCAGGACGCCGGCACCCGGGAGGAGCGCCGCCGCCAGCATCGACTCCGCCGAGTCGCGCTCACCGGATGCATAGTCGGCCAGGGCGAGGCGGAATCGAGCAACGGCGCCCGCCCGGGTGCCGGCGAAGCGTTCCAGCAGCGTGCGGTACAGCACACGTTCCTCTGCCATCGACGCCACGGCGCGATGGTGCTCCGACACGAGCAGGATGGCGGCCGCGACATCCGAGTCGCCTAGAGAGGCTTGAGCCGCGCGCGCGACCAGCGCCGCCGCCTCCCGCCAGCGCCCGGCCGCGCCGAGGATCTCCGCTCGCGCCCGGGTGACGGCCGGCGGCTCTGCGGCAGCGAGCTGGTGGCGCCGACGGACCGCCTCGTCCAGTGCGGCCAGCGCCGCGCGGAATCGCCGCGCGCGCGCACGGATCGCGGCCAGTTGCAGCTGTGACGCCAGGCTCGTGTCGAGGGCGATCGCCGCCCGCCGCAGCCAGCGTTCGGCGGCCGCCAGTCGACCGCGGGCGGCATAAGCGCGAGCAATTCCGACGACCTCGGATGGCGTCGGGCGGCGGAACCGTGCGGCCAGGAGCTGGGCAGCCTCGAAGGCATCCGGCCGCGCCGGGTCGAAAAGCAGCACGGAGTCCGCGCGCTGTCGCGCGACGGAGGTGCGACCCAGTGCCAGCTCGGCGCGCGCCGCCTGGAGCGCCCAGCCACGGCGCAGGTAGACCGCGAGCGCGCCCTCCACGTCACCGGACGCCTCGCGGCGGCGCGCCACGAGGGAATCGGCGAGCTGCGCGACTCCCGGCGTCGCCGCGGCCGCGCGCGCCGCCACGGCCGATGCCGTGTCGCCCTGACCACGCGCGAGATTGACCTCGAACCAGTCGGCCAGCGCGGGCAGCGCGACCGCCGCGCTGCGCCAGGCGGCAGCCGCAGCTGTGGGCGACCCGGCGTGCTCGAGGGCCAAGGGTAGGCGGCTCGCCGCCGTCGCCCGCAGCGCCGCGCTCGCGCCGCTCAGCGACGCCAGCTGCCGGTACTTGGCCGCGGCGGCAGCCCACCTCAGCTGGCGCTCGTCCTGCCGGGCCGCGATGGCCAGAATATCGGGAAGCGTATCGCGCCAGTCCACGCGGCTGAGCAGCGACTCGATGCGGGAGTACTGGCCGAGCCCCTCGGCGATGCGAAGGTGCAGCAGCAGCTCCGCCGCGCGGGACCCGGGCGACCCGAGCGGCGGCGGAGCCGCGCGGAACGCGTGCCAGTAGCGACCCTCGGCGACCAGGCTCTCGGGCGGCACGGGAGCCGGCGCGACACAGGCCACGGGCGGCCGCCCCTGCCGGACCGCCGACGCCGACAGGATCGCTGCCCCCACGATCAGCAGTGCCCGCACGCGCTGGCGCCCGGGCTAGCGGCGCAGCAGGCGCACGCCCCGCGCGCCGGCGATGACGGCGACCTTCGCGATCCCGAGAAACAGCCCGTCCTCGACCACTCCCGTGCGACGGGCGAGCGCGCGCTCGAGGGACCGGGGATCAGGGATGCCGCGCGGGAACCGGCAGTCCACGATGTAATTGGCGTTGTCAGTGACGTGCGGCGAGCCGTCGGGTGACCGCCTGAGCATGGGCTCGGCACCGAGGGACTCGAAGAACGGGAGCAGTGCGGTCCACCCGAAGGGGATCACTTCCACCGGCACGGGCGCGCGCGTGCCGAGCCGTCGCACCAGCTTTGATTCGTCCGCGACGACGATGAACCGCTTCGCCGCCCGTGCCACCAGCTTCTCCCTCAGCAACGCGCCACCCAACCCCTTGATGAGGTTCAGTCGCGGGTCCACCTCATCCGTGCCGTCGATGGCGAGCGCCAGCTCCGGATACTCGTCCAGCGTCACCAGGGGGATGCCGAGCGCGCGGCAGCGCCGCGCCGTGTCACCCGAGCTCGGCACCGCGACGATGCCGCTGAGCGCGCCGGCGCTGATTCGCTCCGCCAGCAAGTCCAGCAGCGGCCGCACGGTCGAGCCGGTACCGAGGCCGATGGCGGTGCCGCTCTTGACGAACTCCACCGCCCGCTCGGCGGCGGCGCGCTTGAGCTGATCCGGCGTGGGCGTCATGGTCGCGACACAAGATGGCGGGAGACCCAGGCAAACGTCGAGTCGGTGACCGCCTTGAGGAGGGTGGTATCGCGCGGCAGCATGTGCCGCCCAGTGAACCACTGGATGCCTTTGGGCTCGCGGGCCGCGGCATAGAGGAGAGCAGTCGAGCGACGCGGGATGCGCTCGTCGCCGAGCGCGCCGACGATCAACACGGGACGTGGCGCGATGCGCCCCACCGTGCGCGCGGGCTCCAGCGGCCGCAGCAGCTGCGCGAGCAGGGCAGCGACCGGCCGTCGCAGCGCGGGCGAGCGCACCTGCCCGCCGAGGTTCGCCGCGAAGATCTCCGCCAGGTCTGCGCCTCCCATCACCAGCGCGACCGCCGCGACGCGGCCGTCCCGGCTCGCCCAGGCGCTGACAGCCGGAACGCCGAGGCTTGCACCCACCGCGGCCAGCCGGGCGCGGTCCACATCCGGTCGGGACAGGAGGTAGCTTGCCCCGATCCGCAGGGCCTCCGGAGTGCCCAATACCTCGCGCCGGATCGCCGGCAGCGCGACGATGAACCGCAGCGGAGATAGCGTGCTGGGGTCGCGCCACGGGTAGTCGCACGACAGGACCACGCCCCCGAAATCCGGCGCTACCAGCGTCGCGGCGCGCCGCCCCGTCCCGATCCCGCCCAGGACCACGACCCCGAGCAGCAGGTCCGCCACCGCCTCCCGCGCCGGCACCCGGAGCTCGCAACTCACCTGCCGGCCGGTGCTCGTCGTCAGCACGACGCGCTGCAGCCGGTAGGACGGGGCGGGCGCCGCATCATCGGTGACCGCGGCCCGCGCCAGCTCGCCGTAGCGCGCCGGCCGGCCCGACCACAGCCACCACCCCGTCGCGACAGCGAGCACGCCAACCAACGCCGCGACCACGGCGCGCCGCATGGCGGGAATCTGCTCCCCCACGGGCGCAGACGGGAGCCTCCGAGTCGCTCCCCGCCGACGCGGGCTAGAACTCGAGACGGTAGCCGAGGATCGTCTTGACCAGGAGCCGATCGGTGCTGGCCGTGAAGCCCCGCCCCACGGCCAGGTTGATCTCCCATCTCGGCGACAGGTTGAGGTCCACGGCCCCGAACAGCTGATGCTGTTGCTCGGGCCCGGGGGCGAACCCCGATACGGGGCCGAGCGAGCCGTAGTACTCGAGGGCCGCGGTTACCTGCCTGGTCAGGTCGTAGCTGACCAGGGCGCTGGGCGAGAAGCTCCAGCCGTGGCCCGCGTTGTCCCCCTTGATGGCCAGCTCCAGTGCGGGGTTGACCGACCAGTACCAGCGGCCGAGCTGCTGGTCGACGATGGGGCGGATCTCCCAGGTCCAAGTGTCGGTGGAGAACAGCCGCCGCTGGTAGCCGAACTCCGTAGACACGCTGACGCCCACCGGCCAGTGCCAGCTCCCGGGGACCGACAGCCGAGGGCGCACGTGATCCCCGACCCAGCTCCACCCGTCCCCGTCGCGCGCGCTGGTGAAGACGTAGAACCCGACCTCCAGCCACGGCGTGAAGCCGTGAGTGATCTCCAGGGTCTCGTGCAGCGCGTGACGCGTGGGCAGCAGGCCGTCAACTTCGGCCGCGCGGCCGTCCACGGTGACGTTGCTGTGCAGCTCGACCATGGTGTGGCCCGGCGCGACGAGCTCCGACGGGTACACCTGGATCTCGTAGTTGTCCTGGGCGCGCGCCCGCCGCGCCGGCACGAGCGCGAGCAGGAGGGCCGCGAGCAGGACGATGCAGCGCCGCATGGAGCTCCCAAGTTAGACTGGCCTCCGTGCAACCGGGAGCGCCGGTCGCCGGAACCCCGGCACGCGCTCCGGTTATATTGCAGGCGCCGCCCGACACGACCATGCCACGCGACCTGCCGCTCTCCAACGGAACGCTGCTCGTGGCGTTCGACCTCGAGTACCGGATCCG
>Ga0153915_10001953_pt1 | contig 18975 bp, 18 predicted proteins | sample Opewatmetagenome_2_FD_107003 | JGI IMG/M metagenome (GOLD analysis project Ga0153915, IMG submission 107003) | Freshwater wetland microbial communities from Ohio, USA - Open water 3 Core 3 Depth 3 metaG | ecosystem: Environmental > Aquatic > Freshwater > Wetlands | place: USA: Ohio, Lake Erie...
AATCCCGGTCAGAAGATGTTCTTTCTGGCCGTGGCGATCTTCGGCGTGATCATGGTCATCACGGGACTGATCATGTGGTTCCCCTTGATGTTCCCGGCTTGGCTTGTGCGATGGCTGTTTGTCCTCCATGCTCTGGGGTTTGTCGTGATCTTCGCGTTTTTCTTTGTCCATCTGTATCTGGGCACTATCGGTTCTCCCGGTTCCGCACCGGCCATGTTCAGTGGCTGGGTTACGCGGGCTTGGCTGAAGAAGCAGCATCCCAAGTGGTTGAAAGAGATGGAGGAAGAGGGGACGCTTGTGGTTTCGGGCGAGGAGAAGAAGGCACACTGACGTTTGATAGATTTAGAGTGTACTGAAAGAGCGCTGTCCATTCCGGGCAGCGCTCTTTTTTTTGTCATTCCGGCGAACGCCGGAATCAAATTTAGGAACGATGGATCCGCTCCGGATGGGTGAAAATCGTTGCGCCGCCGTTGCGCACAGAAGCGCAAAGCGTTATGCCGCAGTGCAACGCGGCTTCTATGGCGAGTGAAGTGGGAGCCGATACCGCCAGAATAATCTCGATCCCTGCCAGGCTGCACTTGGATACCATCTCGAAGCTTACCCGGCCGGAGAGCACCGCACCGCACCCTTTGGCCGTTTTTCCCGTAAGCAGGATTTTACCGATGGCCTTGTCCAGTGCATTGTGCCGGCCGATGTCCTCGGCAAACGAAACGGCCTCCCCCTTGCCGTCGACAATGAGAATGGCGTGTGTGCCCCTTGTTTTTTTAAACACATCCTGCTTATCATTCAGTAACGCCATTGCCTGATTTATGAGATCGCTATTAATGTGGAGCGTGTTGCCTACAGGGGGAAGGGCAGCGATCCTCTCTTGCATATCCGTGCTTCCGCACATTCCGCAGGAGGAGACGACCAGCAAGTTGCGGCCGGGCGTATCGGCATTTTTTTGCGGCGGATTACTCAGCCGGACGCGCATCATTTCCGGGAAATCTATGCAATCGGAAAGGAGCGCGATATCACCTATTCCTTGAATGATCCCCTCGGAGAACATGAATCCCACGGCCATGGCGCGTCTGTCGCCAGGACTGCACAGGATCGTGTAAGAATCAATGCCTTCGATATCGATAGTCAGCGGCGCCTCGACCGCCACACTCGCGGCCTCTTCGATCCATTTGTCGTCAGAACTGGATGCGGGCAAACGCATAACAGTAAATTGTTTCAGCGATGAAGTAGTCATTTCGAATAATAAAAAGCGGCAGATTTTAATATTTGTTGTGTCTCTATCATATCTTTTGTTTTATGACAAGCCGCACGTGCGACCGGTATCCTATCTTGAGTACAGACCGGGCATTGCCGCTGTTCATGGCGATCTCTATGAATCCATGGCTTCCTTCTATCGCCAGGATGTTTCCCGGTCGCGTATCGCCGTATGTTTTATAGCCGGGAATGCGTTTGCCGCCTGCGGTTATAGACCACTGCCGGTCTTTTACATAAGTTGCGGGGATGGTAGTAATGAGATTGCCGAAGCGGTCGATGTACTGGATGTATCCTGTTATGCCGGCATCGGTTTCAGTACATGCCGGCATAACAAAATGGATGAGCGTTGCCGGGTCAATTTCGCTCCCCAGTTTTGAAAACAGGGTTCCCGTGGCAAGATAGGCGGCGGCGGGGGCAAAAATATCTCTGCCGTGAAAGGTTGTACTTGGTTCCTGTGAGAGCCAGTATTCTGAATTGGTCAGCTCTACTGCTTTAATGATTTGCTCCCGATTGAGTATGCCCGTAAAAATACCATTGTCCGGTCCCACAAGGAAACCTGTGGCCAGCTCAATCGCCACGGCCCTTCTCTCGCTGCCCACTCCCGGATCAACGACCGCCACATGGACAGCTCCGGAAGGAAAGTAGGGATACGACGTCATCAGGCAGAAATTGGCGGCATCGAGGTTGTGCGGCGGGATTTCGTGGGTGATGTCGACAATGTTCAAGCGAGGATTGATCCTGGCAATTACCCCTTTCATCACTCCTGCGTAATTATCCTGCACGCCGAAATCTGTCAGGAGTGTAATCAATCTATTATCGGACATGACTTTTCTTTCGCTATTGTATTCTGTATCATTTTAGAATCATAATTCTATTTTGCAAGGCTTTATTTGTTGGTTGTTTTGGCGGGAAAATATATGATTGATATGGTATAAGCGACGCTATCACAGAATCCGGGAGGAATGGATCATATGAGAAACTTATTGGAAGGCGTGGAAGAAATACTGCTCATGGGACCGGGACCCTCCTGCGTCCCTCCGGAAGTGTATACTGCCCTTAGCTGCAAAACTATCGGACATCTCGATCCCTATTTTCTTGAGATAATGGAAGAATTGAAGGTGATGCTCCGGAATATACTGAATACGGGCAATGAAGTTACCATCCCTCTATCGGGTACGGGTTCAGCAGGGATGGAGGCATCATTTGTAAACCTTGTGGAGTCCGGAGACAGGGTGCTGATCCTCATCAACGGCGTCTTCGGTCAGAGAATGCGGGATGTGGCCACGCGGTTGGGGGCGACTGTGGATTTCCTCGAATTCCCCTGGGGAACACCGGTGAGACCCGAAGAGGTAGAAAAAAAGCTTCGCGAAACGTCATACCGGATCGTGGCGGTTGTCCACGCCGAAACGTCCACAGGCGTCTTGAATCCGGTTGACGAGATCGGCAAGTTGCTGAAGGGAAAGGACGCAATTTATCTGGTGGATACGGTGACAAGCTTGGGCGGTACGGAAGTCCGCATGGATGACTGGAACATCGATGCCCTGTACAGCGGCACACAGAAGTGCCTGTCCTGTCCGCCCGGCTTAGCGCCGCTTTCTTTCTCGGAGAAAGCAATGGCCAAGCTCAACGGCCGCAAGACAAAGGTTCCCAACTGGTATCTCGACCTCTCAATGATTTACAACTATTGGGGGCAAAACCGGGTCTATCACCACACCGCCCCGATCAACATGCTCTACGGTCTCTACCAGGCTCTTTATCTCATCCTGCAGGAAGGCCCGGACAAGGTCTTTGCCCGTCATCGGGAAAGTCACCTGTCCCTCGTGGAAGGGCTGGAAGGAATGGGACTCAAGATGCTGGTGGACACGCCATACCGATTGCCCATGCTGAACACCGTGTTCAGCCCGGAGGGGATCGATGAACTGGCCGTCCGGAAGCGGCTGCGGGGTGAATTCAAGATCGAGATCGGCGGCGGGCTCGGGCCTCTCGCCGGGAAAATCTGGCGCATCGGCTTGATGGGGCATACGGCGAGGAAAGAGAACGTGACCCGTTTCTTTGCCGCGCTGAAAACTACGCTCGGGAAATAAATAGAGAATATTCCCCCCTTTGGAAAAGGGGGATTTACCGGGTGTTAATTTTCCCTGCCATTCTGGCCCAGCGGAACATGGCGCTAAGAACTACCACAGCCTTCTCTGAAGAATAGGGGAATGCGGGGACGCCATGACTTTCTAAAAGCGCCGCGGCGCGTTCCACTTCGACATCACCCGAAAGCGCAGCGACAATAGGCTTTGGAGCTTTCACGGCCTCGGCGGCCTTCTTTGCTCTAATCACCGTTTCAGCAAAAACCAGCGGTGGCGTAACCAGCGTATGCCAGTAGCCGAGGATCAGCGCATCAACGCGGTCGTCTTCGAGGGCAAGCCGGATCGTGGCTTCATAGGTTTCCGGCGGCTCGCCGCCCGTGATATCCACAGGGTTTCCCGTCGCGCCGAAGGGAGGTATAAATTTTTTGAAGGCCTCGTCCAGGTCTTTTTCCAGTGACATGAGCTGTATCTGGTGCCTGCTGCAGGCGTCTGCCAAAAGGACGCCCAATCCTCCCGCGCCGGTAACAATCAGTACGTTCTCCCCTTTCGGGATCGGCAATTTGCTGATGCTTCGGGCGCAATCCAGAAGTTCTTCCAGATTGGATACCCTGACGATACCCGCCTTAGCGAACGCGGCGCTGTAGATTCTGTCGTCCCCGGCTAGTGCTCCGGTATGGGAAAAGGCTGCCCTTTCTCCCAGGGAGGTGGCGCCGGCCTTCAAAGCTATGATAGGTTTCTGCCGGCTTACCTTCTGCGCCGCATTCACAAAGGCAATGCCGTCCTTGATGTCTTCCACGTGCATGGCGATCACTTTTGTATTCGGGTCCTGCCCGAAGAACTCGATCAGATCATCCTCGTCCACGTCGCACTTGTTTCCTACGCCGACAATGGACGAAACTCCCATTTTATGGGAGCGGCTGTACCCGATAATGGCCATGCCCACACCCCCGCTCTGGCAGGACAGGGCAGTAGGTCCCTTTTCCGTGTAGGGTGTGCAGAAGGTCGCACAGAGGTCCGCCGGAGTGTAATATATTCCGAAAATATTCGGACCAAGGATACGAACCTTGCTTTCGATGGCTTTCGCGACAAGCTCCCTCTGAAGCTCGTTATTGCCGATCTCGGCGAATCCGGAGGAGATCACGATGGCCCCGGCGACCCCCTTTTCCCCGAGAGCCGTAACGGCATCGGCCACATTCTTCGCCGGAATCACGACTACCGCGACATCCACTTGACCGGGAATTTCTGGGACATTCCGGTAGCATTTTAGACCGAGAATTTCGTCTGCCTTGGGATTGATGGGATAAATTTTGCCTTTGTAACCGCCGTCGATAATGTTCTTGACCGTGGAGTACCCCAGCTTTGAGGGATCACTGGATGCCCCGATGACGGCGATTCCCGCGGGTGAAAAAATTCTTTTCATACCGGCAATAATTTCTCCCGAAGTGTATACCGTCTCGGCGATTCTCTTCGGTTCGCCAAGAGCCATCCGGGCATCCACAACGACGGCGCCTGCTGCGGTGGCGATTACGGGATTCAGATCGACTTCCAGAATTTCCGGGTGATCGGTTAACAGCAGCGACAGCTTCTGCATGATATCCGCTAAGGTGTTTACATCGACGGCCGGTTTCCCGCGGAAATTCCCGAGGATTTTTCTTCCCCTGATCTCCCGGATCATGTCGAGAGAATCCTCTCTTGTCAGAGGGACTAATCTGAAAGCCACATCGCCCGCGACTTCGATAAAAATCCCCCCCAGGCCGAACATCACGGCATGCCCGAACTGACGGCTGAAGGTTGCGCCGATGACCAGTTCCACTCCTTCCGGCGCCATTTGATCGACCAGAATACCTTGTATATATGCACCCGGTTTATGAATTTTCGCGTTCTGCATGATTTCGGAAAATGCCGTCCGCACAGCCTCCGGGGAATCCAGATTTACCCTGACCCCTCCCACATCAGACTTGTGAGAGATATCCGGGGATAGTATCTTCATCACCACCGGGTACCCTAACCAGCCGGCTACAGTAGCCGCCGTGTCCGGATCCGTTGCTACATATCCGGTACTGACTTTGATGCCGTAAGCCTTCAGCACTTCCTTGCTTTCTACCTCTGTGAGCACCATTCTTCCCTGTTGTTTCACTTCGGATAGAATTTTCGTCACCGTGTCTCCCATCGGCTACCTCCTTTCATACGCCTCCATTACCTTTATCGCTCGAATCCGTCCCGGGGACGGCCGCTGAAGTTCAGCCATAGTACGGATGAAAGTGAGAAAAGTCAACAAGATAAGACGAATAAGTAAATATATGTTGGAGTTTTGCGATTACTTTACGCTTGACATGATTAGGGAATTCATATAGAAAGCTCCCCTACATCGTAAGACCAGTAAAAGGAGGATAGTTTTTTGGCTAGACACAAATCCGCGGAAAAGAGAAGCAGACAGAATGTAGTGAAGCGTCTGAGAAATACATCGGTAAAATCGAGTGTCAAGACACGGATGAAATCGGTGCTGAATGCTGTCGATGAGAAGGATAAAACAACATCAGAGGCTGCTCTTGCGGCTGCCATACCTGCGATCAACAAGGCTGCTTCCAAAGGCGTATTTCATAAAAAGACAGCATCGCGAAAAATATCGAGATTGACCAAGAAGGTGAATGCTCTTAAGGGATAATTAATCACTATCAAAAGCCTGACATCATTAATCTGTATGCCCTCTCGGCTGTATCATATGACAGCTTGATGAGGGCATTTTTTCGGTTTGCTTCTTTCGTGTTCAGGTTGGGAGTGGCGTAGTCCTGGTATCCGGAAAAATTTTTATTGGTCCAGATAATTTTTTTAGTATCCTGCTCTTCAAAGGCGAGTTCCATGGTGACCGTAATCCGTTCTTCCGCTGCTATGTTGCTTTTCTGGTAAGAGAGGGGAGCGGTTGTAAGGCTTTCTATACTGCCCCTGAATACAGCATCTGCTTTTTCTCGAGCGTTAACAACCCTGAACCGGCCCCCTGTAGTAAACTCATCGATGAAGGCATTCCTGAAGTTATTTTCAATATAGGGCTCACTGGTCCTGTTAGGAAAATTGTCAATGAAAACATTCCGGATGTCCTTGTTGATATACTCTCCCCCGGAACTGAAATGATAACCGCAACCCGAGATGAGAAGAACAGGGAGAAGAAATGCGATGAGCATTATCACACGTAAACAAGGAAATGAGCGGCTTGCATGTGAAATTGCTCTTATAAATTTGTTACTGTACCACGATATTGACAAGCTTTTTGGGAACATAAATCTCTCGCAAAACATTTTTGCCGGATATAAAACTGATAATCTTCTCATTGTTGAGGGCAAGGGCCTTTATCTTTTCCCCGTCTTCATCTGCAGAGACAACGATCCTGCTCCTCACCTTGCCGTTCACCTGAATGACGATGGTAATTTCCTCTTCTGCGGCAACTTCATGATCGTACGCAGGCCAGGGGACATCGGCTAAATTGTTTTTGTATCCTAATGCCGTCCAAAGCTCTTCGGTAATGTGAGGAACAATAGGCGCAAGCAGAATAATTATCGTTTCGATGGCTTCCCTGATGACGGAAAGGGCAATCGTATCTTCCTTTGCCGGCCGCTCAATGAGGTACAGGGCGTTCACCAGTTCCATGACCGCGCTTATGGCCGTATTGAAGTGGAACCGATCCTCAATATCACGGGTCACTTTTCTGATTGTCTGGTGGGTTTTCCTCCTTAGATTTTTCAGATCGCCTTCAAGCTCTTTGCTACCATCGAAGGGTTTAATATCCCCGATATGATCGAGGTAGTCCATTACAATTCGCCATGCTCTGTTCAGGAACCGGAACGATCCCTCTACTCCCTGATCGGACCATTCCAGGTCCTTCTCCGGGGGGGCTGCGAAAAGACAGAACATCCTGGCTGTGTCGGCGCCGTAATTTTTTATCAGATAATCGGGGTCGACGACATTTTTCAGGGATTTGGACATCTTTTCTGATTTACCAATCGTGACCTCACTCTCGCAGCGAGTACATTTTCCTTCCTTTGCTTCATCGGGAAAGAGATAACCGTGCTCTTTGCAGCGAGTTGTCTCTTTGCAGACCATACCCTGAGTAAGAAGGTTGGTAAATGGCTCGTCAAAATCCAGGACGCCGTAATCCCTCAGCATCTTTGTGAAGAAGCGCGAGTAGAGGAGATGAAGGATCGCGTGTTCAATGCCGCCGATGTATTGGTCCACCGGCATCCAGTAGTGAACCTTTTGTTTATCAAGACCGGGCTTTTCTGCGCAGTGAGGCGAGCAGAAGCGATCAAAATACCAGGAAGATTCGACGAACGTATCCATGGTGTCGGTTTCCCGTTTTGCCGCGTTGCCGCACTGGGGACAGGTGGCTTTTAAAAATGCATCATACTTTGCCAGGGGCGAGCCTCCTTCCCCGGTTAGCTCAATGTCGCGGGGCAGGATAACGGGCAGGTCTGATTCGGGCACCGGCACCGTACCGCATGTATCGCAATAAATAATAGGAATCGGCGCCCCCCAGTAACGCTGCCGGGAGATGCCCCAATCCCGCAGACGATACTGGATGGTCTTTTTACCCCGACCTATAGATTCCAGATATGCGGCGATGGCATCAAGGGCTTTCAAATTTTCCATACCGTTGAACTGTCCTGAGTTGACGAGCATGCCTTCGTCCACATAGGCTTCCGTCATGGTGCTCACGTTCAGCGGTTTATTGTGCGGTTGAATGACGACTATCAAAGGGAGATTGTATTTTTTCGCGAATTCAAAGTCCCGTTGGTCATGCGTGGGTACGGCCATGACACAGCCGGTTCCATACTCGGCAACAACGAAGTTTGCTGCGAAGATAGGCATTTTCTTTTTCGTGAGCGGATTGAGGCAGTACGCATCTAAGAACATACCTTCTTTTTCGTAATATTCCGATGTCCGCATCAGCTTGTCTTGCTTCTTAACCTTTTCCACAAATTCCCTGACTTCGTGTTCGATCGGCTTTCCCTTCACAAGGTCCATCACGAGGGGAAGTTCGGCCGCTACCAGCATAAACGTCGCCCCATATACCGTGTCCTGCCTTGTCGTAAAGACTTTGATCATGCCATTGCCGTCTGCCATGGGGAAAAGAATATCGCATCCGAAACTTTTGCCTATCCAGTTTTTCTGCATGGTGATGACCCGTTCCGGCCATCCGGGGAGCTTATCGCAATAATCGAGAAGCTCTTCCACATAGTCGGTGATGCGGAAAAACCACTGGTCGAGATATTTTTCCTCGACATCCGTCGAGCATCTCCAGCACTGGCCCGCTTCTACCTGCTCGTTCGCCAGTACTGTCTGACAATTCATACACCAGTTTACGACAGAACTTTTCTTATAGGCGAGCCCTTTTTCGTACATCCACAGAAAAAACAGTTGTTCCCAGCGGTAATACTCCGGCTCACAAGTGGAAAGTTCTCTGTCCCAGTCATAGCTGAATCCCATCTCCTTGAGCTGTTTTTTCATGGAGGCGATGTTATCATTCGTCCATGTTGCCGGATGAATTCCATGGTCGATGGCCGCATTTTCCGCGGGCATGCCGAAAGAATCCCAGCCCATAGGGTGTAAGACATTGTATCCGTTCATCCGCTTGTAGCGCGCCACGACATCACCGATGGTGTAGTTGCGCACATGGCCGATGTGAATTTTTCCGGATGGATAGGGGAACATCTCCAGAAGGTAGTACTTTTTTTTATTCGTGTCCTCCGTAACCTTGAAAACACCCTTATCTTCCCAGATCTTCTGCCATTTCTTTTCCAGTTCCTGGGGTTTATACCTATCTTCCATGGTTCATTCAGCCTCCAACGTGTTCAAGACCCCCTGCGATAAAGATGATTGTCTCGAATAAAACAAGTAATCATATCCTCATGAATTGCAGCTTCCGTTGACATCTTGGTTCATAGATTCTTTATATAATTTTAGATATACGGCATCGAGAATACCATTTATAAAAGAGCCCGAATTTTCCGAGCCATACAATTTACCTAAATCAATCGCTTCGTTTAGTGTAACTTTTGGGGGTATATTCGGGCAGTAGAGGAGCTCGTAAACAGCCATGCGAAGTATGTTTCTGTCTACTCTCGACATACGTGCCAGAGACCAGTTTTCTGAGCAACTGCTTATGAGACTATCAATCTGCTCCCTGTTATCCCAGGCGCCTTCAATCAAAAACGTAGAGAATTTTCTGGAGTCTTCTGTCGCCTGAAAGTTATTCCAGAAGAGCGTGATAGCCTCCCTCGCATCGATATTTAAAACATCCAGCTCATAAAGAACTTGTAAGGCAATTTCTCTTGCCTTTCTTCTTTGATGCATTTATTCCTCTGGTTATATTACATCAGGTACCATGTACGATGGGATTGTTCATATCAACTACGAAAAGAGATACATACAATAAATTAAAGGTATTGAAAACAAGGAAGGTCTTTACCGTTATTTAATAACATTATAAGGATGATACCATATCACCCGCTGAAGGGGGTGTTATAATGGCTATAATTTTTTGAAGAGATCTACCATTTCAATAGCGGACATGGCGGCATCCCATCCCTTATTTCCTGCTTTCGTTCCCGCCCTTTCGATTGCCTGTTCAATGGTGTCTGTGGTCAGTACACCGAAGGATATGGGCATCTCCGTTTCCAGACCGACGCTGGCAATGCCCTTGGTGACTTCGGCACTGATGTATTCGAAGTGGGGTGTGGCTCCCCTTATCACGGCGCCAAGACAGATTACCGCGTCAAAACGTGCGGACTTAGCCAGTTTCTTGGCCATTACAGGCAGCTCAAATGCGCCGGGGACCTTATAAATCTGGATGTCTTTTTCATCCGCCCCTGCCCTTGTCAATGCGTCGATGGCGCCATCAATCAACCGTCCACAAATAAAATCGTTAAACCGGCTGGCAACAATGCCAAATTTCATCCCTTTGGCTACAAGCTTCCCTTCAATTGTTTTCGGCATGATTCCTTCTCCTATACTTCTAACAAATGCCCCATCTTTTTCTTTTTTGTCGTCAGATATTTAATGTTGTTCTCAGTTGGTTTTATCTCGATAGGAACACGTTCGGTTATGGTTATGCCATACCCTTCCAGACCGACAATTTTCTTGGGATTGTTGGTCATGAGCTTCATCTTCCTGACACCCAGATTGGCAAGTATCTGGGCGCCGATTCCGTAGTCCCGTAAATCTGCTTTGAAACCGAGCGTGAGATTGGCTTCCACCGTATCTTTCCCGCGTTCCTGCAGTTCATAGGCCTTGATTTTATTTACCAGGCCGATACCCCTGCCTTCCTGGTGCATATACACGATCACGCCTTTTCCTGCCGCTTCCACCATCTTCATGGCGGTATGGAGTTGATAGCCGCAGTCACATCTCTCTGATCCGAAGACGTCACCGGTCAGGCATTCTGAGTGAACCCGCACCAGGACTTCATCTTCCGGCTCAATATCCCCCTTGACCAGAGCGACATGTTTCATATCATCCACATCATTTTCGTACACAATAATTTTGAATTCGCCCCCATACCGGGTAGGAATAGTTGCCGAGGCCGCCCGTTTGATCAGGGATTCGTGTTGCATCCTGAACTGGATAAGATCGGCAATGGTCACTATTTTCAGGCCATGCTTCTTGGCGAAAATCTCCAGGTCGGGCATCCGGGCCATGGTGCCGTCATCCTTCATGATCTCACAGATTACACCGGCAGGTTTCAACCCGGCTAATCTGGCAAGATCCACCGAACCTTCCGTTTGACCGGTTCTTACCAGTACGCCGCCCGTTTTCGCCCGTATGGGGAAGACATGTCCGGGGCTCACGATATCATCAGGTGTGACGTCATCGGCAACAGCGGTTCTTACCGTTGTCGCCCTGTCGGCAGCCGAAATGCCCGTGGTTACTCCTCGCTTTGCTTCTATGGATACGGTAAAGGCGGTTCCAAAACGGGAGCGGTTATCGGATACCATAGGGGAAAGATTCAGCCTATCGGAGAGTTCTTCACTGAGGGACAAGCAAATGAGCCCCCTGCCGTATTTGGCCATAAAGTTTATGGCTTCCGGGGTAACGTATGACGCTGCCATGCAGAGATCGCCTTCGTTTTCTCTGTCTTCATCATCTACTAATATGACCATTTTGCCGCTCTTGATATCGACTATGGCTTCTTTTATTGTACTAACACCCATGTATGTCACCTATAATGATATTATAAAAAAATTCGAATTTCACTTCAAATTGTCATTCCCGCGGAGGCAGGAATCCAGTATAATTTTTATTTCAAAAACCCATGCTCCGCAAGAAATTTCATATCAATCCCTTTGCCTGGATTGATGAATTTTTCCACGTATTTCGCAATGATATCCGTTTCAATATTCACCAGATCAGCAACTTTTCTAAATTCTAATGTTGTGTTCCTGGCCGTGTGGGGAATGATATTAACATAAAATCTATTTTTTTCACATCTATTTACCGTGAGACTTATACCGTCCACAGCGATTGATCCCTTTTCTACGATGTATCTGATTAAGTTTGTGTCAATTTCAACGCCATACTGAATGGAACCGGCTTTCGCTACTTTTTCCTGAATCCTTCCCATACCATCCACGTGGCCAAGGACAAGATGGCCTCCTAAAAAACTGTTCATCCGCAGGGATTTTTCCAGGTTTACCATGTCGCCAGACTTCAGCAACTTAATGTTTGTTCTGGCCAGGGTTTCTGTCGATACATCTGCAGAAAAAACGCTTGCTTTTTTATCAGTTACGGTGAGACAGACGCCATTTACGGCGATGCTGTCACCGATTTTTATGTCATCTAAATTCATGGATGTGTCGACGAAAAGTTGGGCATCTTCACCCTTCCGTGTTATTCGTTTCACTGCCCCCATGTTTTCAATGATTCCTGTGAACATGACCGGTCGAGTTCCTCATGACAATGTGTTGAGACAGTTATTTTCCGTCGTCTTTTTTCACGCCCAGAAAGGCCTTGAGTTCGTCCATAAAATCACCAACATCGCGAAACTCTCTATATACTGAAGCGAACCTCACATAGGCAACGCCATCCAGATTCTGGAGTTCCTTCATTACCTGTTCTCCGACTACCGACGCGGGGATTTCTTTGTCAGGATACTCCTGGCATCTCCGCTCTATTCTATCCACGATATTTTCTATCACATCTGTGCTTATGGGACGCTTTTCACAGGCCTTCTTGATGCCGGAGCGTATTTTTGTTCTGTCGAACGGTTCTCGGCGACCATCCTTTTTAACTACCGTAGGGAGAACTTCCTCCACAACTTCATACGTTGTGAAGCGTTTTCCGCAGGAGACACACTCCCGCCGTCTCCGGATGGCATCTCCGTCTTTGCTGAGCCGCGAGTCAATAACCTTGTTTTCCGCATTTGCACAAAAAGGACACTTCATACTTGTACCACCCTTACACTGGCTTCTTTCAATATATCTTCCGCTAACTTATCCATATAGTGCGACTTTATCACTACTGTTACTATCCCCGCATTGATGATCATCTTTGCGCAGATGATACAGGGGTGATTGGTACAATAGAGGGTTGAACCATTTACGCTTACTCCATGAAGTGCCGCCTGGATAATGGCGTTTTGCTCAGCGTGCAGTCCCCGACAAAGTTCGTGACGTTCGCCGGAGGGAACGCCTAGTTGTTCACGCAGACAGCCCATATCCAGGCAATGGTGAAGACCGGAAGGAGCACCATTATAGCCCGTGGCTAATACCCTGCGGTCTTTTACGAGAACAGCACCCACAGCGCGTCTCAGACATGTGGAACGTTTTGAGACGAGATCGGCAATATCCATAAAATATTGATCCCATCCGGGCCTCTGATTTTTCTTTTCCCTGGTCTGGGGCTTTTGTGATGCTGTCTTTGCCATTTATCTTCTACTTGTAAAGCCGCGTTTCCAGTTCTCTGATTTTATCAAGCCTTCTCTGATGGCGGCCTCCTTCAAATTCCGTATTCAGCCACACACCAGAGATCGATTTTGCCAGTTCCTGATCTGTGCGCCTGCCGGCAAGTACAAGGATGTTTGTATCGTTATGCTGTCTGCTCAGGCGGGCCGTTTCTTCATCAAGGCCTATGACCGCTCGTATATGAGGGAATTTGTTTGCGACGACGGCCATGCCGACACCGGAACCACATACCAGTATTCCCCGGTCAAATTCTCCGGCAGAGACCCTTTCGGCGACTCTGATCCCAAAGTCCGGATAATCAACGCTGTCTGTGCAGTCGGTGCCAACGTCTGTAATTGCGTATCCCTTGTCGGCAAGATACTGCTTAATAGTTTCTTTTAATGAAAATCCTGCGTGATCAGAACCTAAAATTATCCTGGCCATAGTATCAATTTTTTTCAAACTTCTTAAATATCAGTACGGCATTTACCCCACCGAAACCGAATGTATTGGACATGACGGTGGTAATATCTTTTTTCCGCATTGTGTAGGGAACGTAATCGAGATCGCATTCAGGATCAGGGTTATCCAGATTGATCGTGGGAGGAATAATACCCTCATAAAGTGACATTGCAGAAATAATCGCCTCTACACCGCCTGTGGCCCCCAGTAAATGACCGGTCATCGATTTTGTTGAGCTGACAGGAAGTTTTTTGGCATGATCACCAAAAACTTTTTTAATAGCCTGCGTTTCGTAGAGGTCATTGGGCGGGGTTGATGTTCCGTGGGCATTTATATAGTCGATGTCAGCAGGACTCATGCGGGCGTCGTGCAGGGCGGCTGACATGCACCTGGCCGCTCCTTCATGTCCGGGAGGAGGGAGTGCCAGGTGGTAGGCATCACTGGTCATTCCGTAGCCGGCCACTTCCGCGTATATTGTGGCCCCTCTGTTAAGGGCTGAAGTTAGTTCTTCCAGGATCACAATTCCGCACCCTTCTCCCACAACAAAACCGTCCCGATGTCTATCAAAGGGACGGCTCGCTTTTCCCGGCTCATCGTTTCTCACAGATATGGCCCTCATGGCGTTAAACCCGCCTATACCGAGGGGCGTTATTGCCGCGTCAACACCTCCGGCGATCATCACATCTGCATAATTACCGGCTATGATTCTCGTGGCATCTCCGATAGCGTTGGTCCCGGACGAGCAGGCCGTGACAGGGCAATTTATGGGTCCTTTAGCACCAAATCTGATGGAAACATTGCCGGCGCCGAGATTTGCGAGGACGGCTGGAATGGCAAAAGGGGATATTTTCCCTGGTCCTCCACGGAGTATTGTCTCTTCTGTTTTTTCCATGGTTGCCAGGCCGCCGATTGCCGAACCTATGATAACGCCGACTCGCTCTGCATTTTCCTCGTTGATGACAAGCGCCGAATCTGCTACGGCCATCTCTGCGGCTGCCAGGGCATAGATAATAAAGTCATCAAACTTGCGAAGCTCTTTTTTACTGACAAACCTGAGGGCGTCAAAATTCTTCAGTTCGCCGGCAATTTTTGTTGCATGACGGCCACAGTCGAATTTCGTAATTCTTCCAATTCCTGATTTTCCCTTGCAGATTTCCTTCCAGGTATCCTTAGCAGAGTTACCGAGGGGTGTAACTGCACCAACTCCCGTTATGACGATCCTTCTTTTGAGAGGGGTGCGTTCTCCTTGCATTGTGTCCAAGTTATTGTATACCTTTGCTCCTGAGGAAATTAATCACATCTTGTATGGTGCGGATTTTTTCCAATTCTTCGTCTGCGATCTGCAATTCAAAATTTTCTTCCATTTCCATGATCAGTTCAACAAGATCGAGGGAATCGGCTCCCAGATCATCGATAAAGGATGCTTCCGGTACACATTCTTCGCGTGTGACATCCAGATGCTCCATGATTATTTCTATGACTCTATCTTCGAGTTTCATCAACAATCCCTCCTGAGGTGTATAAACTATTTATGATTACATTCCCTGCATGAGAACTTTGCAATTCACCCTGAATGATTACAATGGTCATTCCCTTGTAGACGGGAATCAAGTATTTTCAGCTTGTTATGTAAGCCATAACGCTAACGTAATTTTTATTCACCGCTAAGTTGAATTTTTCAGGAGATCTTTTCCACAGAGATCACCTGTCGCCCTTTATAGGTTCCGCAGTTCGGGCATACATGATGAGGCAGCTTCGGTTCACCGCACTGCGGACATGCAGAAGCCATAGAAGGCTTGAGAAAATCATGAGATCTCCTTTTATTTCTCCTTGTTTTTGAATGTCGTTTTACTGGATTTGGCATAGTATTTTTCCTCTATCGTGAATTTATTTATTATCTGAAACCTTTAATTTTTTCAAAACGGCCAGCCTTTCATTAATAAAATCGGCCTGACAACTGCAACTTGACGCATTGAGATTATTCCCGCAATGCGGGCATAAACCCTTGCATGTGTCTGCACAAAGAATCCTCATGGGTATTTGCAGCATGATTTGTTCAAATATAATCGCCTCCAGATCGATCACATCGTCATGATAATATCCGTATTCGAGATCTTCCGGTGCAAGTTCCTCTTCTTCTGTGCCTCTGTCTTCCGCCGGAACATACGTATATCTGAAGTTACTTTTTATTGGAAGGTGTGTAATTTCCAGACACCGGCAGCAATTCGAAGCAACAATAGTTTCCACAGTTCCATCAATGAACACGTTCTCACGTATTCTTTTGGCAATACAGCTCACATCAACATCCCGAAGGGAAAAATCATTCTTTTCCTTTTCAGGCAGAAGGTTCCGGAACCAATTGCTATCTTTATGAAACTGAAGGTTCAGTCCCTCTTCCGGGATATTATTAATAATAATTTTCACTGCGATTCCTTAATTATTTACCTAAGAATATTTTTTAATGTAATCCCGGACATATGATGTGTTATTTTTATGTAAGGTGCTGAGTAGATTATAAATTGGCCTGGTTGTCAAGTATAATTTTATCATTCGAAATCCGGCTTGACAAACGGAGGATCGCAGCCATATAAGGAAGGTCATCAAAGTAATGGACATGGTTTAAAAAATGACGGAAAGAGAAAAAGTGAGAACACGTTTTGCCCCCTCTCCTACAGGTTTTCTGCATATCGGGGGGGCGAGAACGGCCCTTTTCGCCTGGCTTTACGCCCGGCACTGCAATGGACAATTTATTCTCAGAATCGAGGATACCGATCAGCAACGCTCGACGGAAGAATCAACAAAAGCTATTTTAGATTCCATGACCTGGCTCGGGCTTGACTGGGATGAGGGGCCGTTTTTTCAGGCGCAGCGTGTGGACATGCACAGGGAAATGGTAAAGAAGCTCCTGGATGAAGGCAAGGCCTATTACTGTGTATGCACTCCGGAAGTGCTGGAGGAAAAAAGAAAGAGCGCCCTTAAAGAGGGGAGAAAACCAAAGTATGACGGTACATGCCGGGATAAAAACCTTCCTAAAACAGCGAATGCAGCGGTGCGGTTCCGGTCTCCCCATACAGGGGTGACGGTGGTGAATGACCTGATCAAGGGAATAATCACATTTAATAACGAGGAACTCGATGATCTCATCATAGAAAGACGGGACGGCTATCCGACATACAACTTTGCCGTTGTAGTGGATGATGCCGTGATGGGAATAACCCATGTGATCAGGGGAGATGACCATGTCAATAATACACCACGGCAGATCCTGCTTTATGAAGCGCTGGGGTATAAAGTTCCCCTCTTCGGACACGTTTCCATGATCATGGGATCGGATAAAACGCGGCTGAGTAAACGTCACGGGGCTACATCAGTAATGGCGTATAAGGAAATGGGGTATCTGCCGGAGGCCATGGTCAATTATCTGGTAAGGCTCGGCTGGTCTTATGGAGACCAGGAGATTTTTACGTTGGATGAACTCATTGAGTTTTTTACTCTTGAATCCGTCGGAAAATCTGCCGCCATATTCAATCCGGAAAAACTTCTCTGGTTGAATCAGCACTATATCAAAGAGTCTTCTTCGGAGAAGCTTATGCAGGAGATGATACCGTTCTGGCAGCAATTGGGAGTCGATACCAAGGATCAGACTTTTCTTATACATATATGTGATGATGTAAAACCGAGGGCGAAGACCCTCGTAGAGCTTGCCGAATCGAGCCTCTTTTACTTTGCCGATGAGGTTATCTATGAGAGCGACGCGGCGGATGTGTTCCTAAAGGCGGAGATAGCGGATCATCTGGCGACGGTAGCGGAAAGAATTCCCTCTCTGCAGGATTATACGAAAAAAGGGATAGAGGCCTTCCTGCGTAATTTAGCTGAAGAAAAGGGATTCAAGTTAAAAGTGATAGCCCAGCCGCTCCGGGTTGCCCTCACGGGGAAAACAGTCAGCCCCGGCATTGATGAAGTGATGATTACGATGGGGAAAGAGAGGGTGATAAAAAGAATAACCAGAGCTATCGAATACATTAAAAACGACGGTTGATTTCTCCCATCGTCTTTCAACTCCACCTTTGCAATGGGGAAAAACCCCCTTTACTAAAGGGGGGTTTGGGGGGATTTTTAAGAGAAGAAGGTGGACATAAAATCGATTTTCACCTTGACTTTTCAGCCTTGATTAACTAAATGTCTTCCTCCAACGCATTATTTCCACAAGCATGGTCCCATCGTCTAGTGGTTAGGACGCTGGCCTCTCACGCCGGAAACTCGGGTTCGAGCCCCGGTGGGACCACCAAATAAATACAAGTGGTTACGATCTTGATCGTAGCCTTTTTTTTCATAAAGAATATCATTCTCCACCATATACTCCGCCAGGAAGACAGAAATTGATAAATATTAACAATAGCGTCATGGCAAATAGTCGCAGATGATAAGGTGCTATCCAAGCCTTGGGCTACACCCTGCACCTCTCTTCACAGGTAGCTTATCCCTACCATTATTCTTCCATTTAATCCTCATTGCCTGCCTCTGAGAAGAGTACTAATTTATCATCAATAAAAATGCCAATGGAAAAACTGTGGCAAAATTTAAGTTTTGGGAGGAGGCCTTAAATAGTATCAATTGCATTCAGCAGACAGCGAGAAATTCAGTGATTTTTTGAGCTTATCAAAAGCTTGACAGATGACCTCTGTCATGTTTAATTAACAGCATAACACACACCTAAAGAAACAGGCTGCGCCATGAACACAGACCCGGGGCAGTTTCGCATTTTAAAACACCTGTTTTCTGTCCAAACACATTACGCAGCCTAAGACATTATCATTCCATAAGGAGTAACCCATGAAAAAGAACATTACCCTAGTTATCCTGTTATCGTTAGCATTAATAATTTCCTGTGCCCCCACAAACAGTTCGCGCTATCGTGAAGGTAGTAATGTGGGGCAGGAAACCGGCATGACCGTGCAAGACGAACAGCGCTTGACCGAGGAAGCGCTTCCGAAAATGATTCAGGATTATCCTTCGGCTAAGAACCAGGAACTTCAAAAATATGTTTCTAGTCTCGGCATGAAAATCGTCAAGGCAAATAAGTTGGAGGGCAATCCCTATCATTATGATTTTACTGTTGTTGACGTTGTCGATGTCAATGCGTTTGCGATGCCGGCAGGAAAAATATTTGTGACAGCGCCACTCATTTCCATGGCATCCAATGAAGCAGAACTTGCCGGGGTCATTTCACATGAAGTCGGCCACGTCGTTGC
>Ga0153915_10001954_pt1 | contig 18975 bp, 12 predicted proteins | sample Opewatmetagenome_2_FD_107003 | JGI IMG/M metagenome (GOLD analysis project Ga0153915, IMG submission 107003) | Freshwater wetland microbial communities from Ohio, USA - Open water 3 Core 3 Depth 3 metaG | ecosystem: Environmental > Aquatic > Freshwater > Wetlands | place: USA: Ohio, Lake Erie...
CGGAATAAGCCAAGGCTGACAGCATTGCAGACGAAACCAGCAGGAGAGGCAGGATCGTTCTCGTCATAGGCACCTCGCAGGGCAGGAACGATGCCAAGATATCAGGATCCACTGGCGCCCGTCCATGTTGTCATCCGGCTCGACACGATTTGGGCACCTTATCTGCTATATTCATGCCATGTCGATGAGGAATCGTCTGCGCCTCGTGGGCCTGGTCCTGGCCGGGGTTCTGGCAACGTTGGGGCTCGTCTGGCTCTGGCATAGCGGCAGGGTTGGATCCCCCGCGAGGAAAAGCAAGCAGGCCGAAACGGACGGATACGTCGGGTCCAAGAGCTGCCGTGACTGCCACGAGCGTTTCTACAGACTCTGGTCCAACTCTTACCACGGCCTTGCCATGCAGCCATACTCCCCCGAGCTGGCTCGGCGGCTCGGCGAAGCCGTGCAAGCGGAAGTCACGGTTGCCGGCGAGAGGTACCGCGCTGAGATTGCCGAGCAGGCAGGATTTGTCTCTGCCCTGAGCGATGGAGCACGGCACAAGTTCCCCGTCGTTTACGCCCTGGGCGGCAAAAACGTGTACTACCTGCTGACGCCGCTGGAGCGCGGGAAGCTGCAGGTCCTCCCCCTTGCCTTTGACGCGAACGAAAAGGAATGGTTCGATGCCACCGGGAGCATGGTCCGCCATTTCACCGAAGGTGAGGACCGGCGGGTCGATTGGAAGGACCCGCTGCTGACATTCAACACGTCATGCTACAGCTGCCACGTCAGCCAGTTGTCGACAAACTATGATCTCAAGACCGATACATACCGGACCAGCTGGGCAGAGGCCGGCATCAACTGCGAGACCTGTCACGGGCCGGCAGGCGAGCATGTCCGCCTCTTCAGCGAGGCCGCGCCCGGCGAGCGGCCTGCCGCGCTCGGCCTGATCAGCAACAAGGCACTTACCAACCAGCAGCAGAACGATACCTGTGCGCCGTGTCATGCAAAGATGATGGTCGTGAAATCGACGTTCACACCGGGCGACCGCTTCTTTGACCATTTCGACCTGGCGACCCTCGAAAGCGCGGATTTCTATCCGGATGGACGCGACCTGGGCGAGAACTACACCTACACATCCTGGCGGATGAGCCCCTGCGCAAAGTCCGGTATGCTCGACTGCGTGTACTGCCACACTTCGAGCGGCCGTTTTCGCTTCAAGAAGGAAGACCCGAACGGCGCGTGCATGACATGCCATGCGAAGCGGGCTGTGAACCTGACGGAGCATACCCATCACAAGCCCGACAGCTCCGGCAGCCTCTGCATCTCGTGCCACATGCCGATGACCGAGTTTGCCCGGATGACCCGCAGCGACCATTCGATGCTGCCGCCGGCACCGGCGGCTACGATCGCATTCAAGTCGCCCAACGCCTGCAACATCTGCCACTCCGACCAGGACGCCGCATGGGCGGACCGCTACGTCCGGGCCTGGCGGAAACGCGATTATCAGAAGCAGGTTCTTAATCGCGGAGGTCTGGTAGCCGCCGCGCGGCGACGGGATTGGTCGCGACTGCCGGGGATGTTGCAGTATGTGACAGGCACAGAGCGGGATGAGGTGTTCGCCACTTCGTTGGTCCGGCTGCTTGAAGCCTGCCCTGAAGAACGGAAGTGGCCCGCGATACGGAAGGCGGCGCAAGATCCTTCACCCCTCGTCCGTGGCGCCGCTGCCGCGCACCTGGGAGCTTCCCTGACCGCAGAAAACCGTGACGTTCTGCTCAGGGCGACCCGGGACGATTACCGGCTCGTCCGCGTGCGAGCCGCAAGGGCACTCTCCTCCTATCCCAGGGAGCAGTTGAGCGCCGAGGACCGCAAGAGCTTGGACGCAGCCTCTCAGGAACTTGTGGCGTCGTTCCAATCGCGGCCCGATGACTGGGGCTCGCATTTCAATCTTGGCGGCTACTATCTCGACCGGAACGAGCCGGAGCGCGCCTTGGCATCTTTTGAGATCGCGATAACACTCCGTCCTGATGTCGTGATGCCTTACGTCAATGCGGCGATTGCGCAGGCCCGGCTGGGACAGAATCCCCGTGCGGAGCAGTCGCTGAGAATGGCGCTCGAGATCGAGCCCGCGAGCGCCCCGGCGAATTTCAACATGGGCCTGCTCAAGGCCGAAAGCGAGAACTTCGCCGAGGCGGAGAAACACCTGCGTGCGGCCTTGCAGGCGGATTCCGCCATGCCGGAGGCAGCCTACAACCTGGGTGTATTGTTGGCGCGCGACCGGCTCGAGGAAGGAATCGTCTGGTGCCGTAAGGCCGTGGAGCTGCAGCCGGAAAACGTGAAGTATGTTTATACCCTGGCCTTCTACCTGAACCAGGGTGGCAAGACGGACGAAGCCCTCCAACGACTCCGGACGCTCGTCGCACGTCACCCTGAAAATCCTGACGCCTGGGCTCTGCTGGCCGCCGTGCTCGAAAAGAGAGGGCAGGTCAGCGACGCACAGGCCCTGTATCGGAAGGCCTCGAACAACAAGCTCCTGCCCGAGAGGGACAGGCAGTTTTTCGATGCGAAACTGAAGAATTCACCTGATCGGCAATAATGCCTGTGGAGTTGCTCATGACAAACACGGTCCAATCGAAAAAGGTCAGATCCGTAAGAACAACCAGGCGGGAATTCCTGGGCGCGGCAGCCGTCGGGGCGGCGGCCAGCGGCGCGTCGTTCGCGCCGAGGATAGCCCGGGCGCAGAACGCTAACGACGAGCTGGGCGTCGGCTTCATCGGCGTCGGTGGGCGCGGTCAATACCACGTCCGGATGCTGCAGGGCATGATCGAGTCCGGCGAGAAGATCCGGATTGTCGCCGTGAGCGACGCCTATGCGCCCCGGATGAGGTCTGCGGCCGAGAGATCAAAATCGAAATCGTATATGCACCACCTGGACCTGCTCGCAGACAAGGAAGTGGATGTGGTTTGCATCTCGTCACCGGACAGGCTCCACATACCCCAGGCGCTCGACGCCGTCCGCGCGGGCAAGGATGTCTACTGCGAAAAGCCGATGGGACACTGGTCGCAGTTCGAGCTCAGCAGGCAATTACTCCAAGAGACACGGAAGCTGAACCGTGTCGTCCAGGTGGGCAACCAGGGCAACTCAAGCAGCTTCTGGCCCAAAATCAGGGACTTGATCCAGAAGGGCACGATCGGCAGGCCGCAGCATGTGCAGGCCGGCTTCTATCGGTACGGTGACTGGGGTGAACGCATGCCGATCCCGGACAAGGAGGCACAGCCTGGCCCCGACCTGGATTGGGATGCTTTCCTTGGCGACGCTCCCAAAGTGCCGTTCAGCGTCGAGCGGTTCTTCAGCTGGCGCATGTTTCTGGACTACGCCGGCGGACCATGCACAGACCTGTTTCCACATGTCTACACGCCGATATTGAGCACCCTGGGTCTGAAGACGCCTTCCCTGGTCAGCACATCAGGTGGCATTTTCAAATACGATGACTATGGGCGCGAAGTCCCGGATACCTTCAATATGTGCCTCGATTTCCCGGAGAGGGTCTCGGTCGTCCTTGTCTGCACTCTGGCGAATGATTACATGACCGAGCCCGCGATCCGCGGCGACGAAGGAACCATCACGCTGCAGAATCCGATCTGGGAGGTAGGATGCGACACAGTCACGCTATACCCGCGAAAGGGCGAGCCGACGGTCATCGCAGGCGAAAAGCCCAACAGCACTGTGGCGCACTGGAAGAACTTCCTGCAGTGTGTGAGGACACGGGAGAAACCTGTCAGCGACGTCGAGTTCGGCTGCAACGTGCAGGCAGCACTATGCATGGGCATGCTCTCGTTCCTGGAGAAGAAGACCGCCAGATTCGACACCGCCAGGCAGGAAATCGTCCTTTAGACGACCGCCGGCAGACTGACATCGACGGATGAGGGCCGAAGTATCGTTCCCTGCAACCCTCATCAGCCAATGGTCAAATGTCAGTTCGCGCCGTCCTACTTCGGACTTGGAGCCGCCCCCGGCAGCAGGTACCTCAGACCCAAATACAGCATGTTAGCGTGCGCGTCGCCCAGCTGACTCGGCACAGGGTCCCACGGATTCCGGAATATGTAAGAGTATTGCGTGTTGAGCGATAACCCTCCATATTCGGGCTTGCGCCAAAACAGATATGACAAACCGAACGTGACCTGCTGGATTGCCCGATTGTGGCTCGAAGGCGATCCCTCGTATCCATAGCCGACAGGGTTGCCGGTTAAGGGATCGATCGCCGTGTTCTTCTGGAAGTAGGCCCCGCCATAATAGCCATAGACGGTAGTACGGCGGCCCGCCAGGTATTCAAACCCGTCAAGTGTCGAGTAGGCTCGCACCGGGGACAACGATCCGTCGCCCCGCACAATCAGGTCCGGACCTAGGCCGTAGACATACCTGCCGCCGCCATCGCTGTAGAAGGTGCTTGCGAAAAGACGGAAGTTCTTCACGATCTCGAAATTGCCATTCACGCTGCCGCCGACCGCCGTGGAGCCGTACGATACCTGTGTGGACGGATTGAACACGGCAAACCTCCGCAGGAGTCCGGCAAACTCCAAATGCAAAGCGTGCCCCCCAACCGTGTGGTCCAATGCGAGCTTACCTATGAAGTCGGGAAGAGGGCTGGGCGAGCCGTAGGCGCCACTCCCGGTGTTCAACTGGACCGAATATGAAGCTGCAAGTTCAGAGGGGACGGTGATTACGCCTGCGCCCCCGGAGCCGCCTGCATATTGAGTCGGGGATTCCAGCGATGCTGCAATAGTCACGGTACTGTTGGGGTGGTACACAAACCGGACCTGTGGAGAGCGAGTCCAGACCAGCCCGACGTGGTTGTTCGGATCGACCACCATGGTGTTGAAGATGCCTGGGGGTAACGGGGAGATGCCCTTCCGGTTCGGGGTGAGCAGGCTCCAAGACTGTCCTGCCAGGAATTCGAACTTATCCCTTGTCAGGTTGACCCAGAACAGGCGCATGCGCACAGTGTTGCCGTTTGTGGTTACGGCAACATTTCCGGCAGCCGTGCCAAGGAAGTCCGTTTCCAGGTACGCGAGAAGATCCATCCCCGGCACCCTGGTGTCGAGGCGGAATCCAAGGCGCGATTGCTGGGCGCTGAGATTCGCCTCGGATAACTTGCCTTGGGCGGTGTTGCTGAATGGGATTGCAGCAAAGTGAGTACCTAGTCCGCTACCGACATTCCCGTCGCGGACGTAACCTACGACTTCCGCGAAGCCCACAGGGCTAATGCGGGCTGATCCAATGCTGAAGGACATGGGCGCCGGTTTCTCAGTTGCACTCGCCGCCTGGCTTGCGACCGGAAATATCGTGTTTGGTGCCCCGCCAGAAGCCGAGACTGGAACCACTGGCGCCAGGGCAGCGACCTGAGTCGGCCGGCTGGCCTCCGCAGGGCCCACCGGAGCATGCATATCTGCCGCCGTGGCGGTTTCGCGGTTTGAGAGGCGCAGGAGAATCTTCTGTTCGTCAAGTTCACGCCGCAACTGATCGATCTGCTCTTGCTGGGCAGCCAGTTGAAGCTTCAACAGGGCGATTTCTTCCCTTGTGCTGCCTTCGGAGGTGTCGGGTTCTCTTCCCTCACCTGCAGCCGGCACTGGACGGATCATGACCAGCGTTATCACCAAACTGCCAACCGCCCTGCCCAACATACGAACCCTCAGCTTCATAAGCGATTAGTCCTGTCTGCGGTTTCATGTTTCAGATCAAAGGCACCCAATTACGGTTTCCTGGCTGACCTTGAATCCCGTGATTTGAGAGGCCAACAGGGGCGATATCATATCACCAGCCGGCTCTCACTGTCTGAATGGCAGGTTGAACAATAACGCTTGTTGATTTGAGCCCCGCATTGGACTGAGAATCTGGGTTTGGAGTGGATGTTTCTGCGACTACAAGCGGAGGTGATTACTATGTGCGCGAAAGTTCTTCGTCAGGCCCGGCAGATCGTATTGCCGTTGCTGATCCTCATTCTCTGTCTGCCGGCTTTCAGCCAACAACTCCCGACAGCAAGTCCTGAGGCGGTCGGACTTTCTCCCGAGCGGCTCGGGCGCATAGGCTCGGCCGTCCAGCGCAGCGTCGAAGAAAAGAGAATCGCGGGCGCGGTGACGCTCGTGGTCCGCAAAGGCCGTGTCGCCTGGCTGAAGGCGGAAGGCATGTCCGACAGGGAAGCCGGAAGGCCCATGCAGACAGATGCCGTTTTTCGCATCTGCTCCATGACCAAGCCCATCACGAGCACGGCCGTGATGATGCTCTATGAGGAGGGGCGGTTTCAATTGAGCGATCCGGTCTCGAAATACATCCCCGAGTTCAAGAACCCGAGGCTCCTGGCCAAGACAGATTCAGGTCAGGTCTATAACATACCGGCAAACGGGGAAATCACGATCAGGCAACTGCTGACTCACACTTCGGGCCTGACCTATAACTGGAACGCCGACCTCGGTCCGCTGTACAGGGACGCGGGCGTCGCACACGGACTGCTGCAATACGACGGCAAAATAGGAGACAGTGTAAGGAAACTTGCGGGGCTGCCGCTTCTCTTCAATCCCGGCGAGAAATTCGAGTACAGCCTGTCTGTGGACGTGCTTGGATATCTTGTCGAGGTCCTGTCGGGCATGACGCTCGATCAGTTCATGCGGGCGAGGATCTTCGAGCCCCTGGGTATGAGCGATACCTATTTCTTCCTCCCGCAGGACAAGGTGGGCCGCCTTGCCACGGCGTATACCTGGTACGACGGCAAGGGTCTGGCCAGGTTTCCCGACCAGCCGATCACCGAGGGCACTTTCACGTACTCGGCCGACTACCCTTATCGCGGTCCCAAGACGCTCTATGCGGGTGGCGCAGGTCTTTGCTCGACAGTCACCGACTACGCCCGCTTCTGCCAGATGGTGATCAATGGGGGACAGTACGAGGGGAAACGGTTGCTCAGCCGCAAGTCGATAGAGCTGATGACGAACGACCAGCTCGGCCGTATCCAACCTGACACCGGCTTCGGCCTCGGCTTCGGCGTGTCGGGGGTGAAGGCTCCATTGGAGGAACTGGGCTCGCCGGGGCAATACGGATGGGGCGGGTTTTTCTACACTACCTTTTTCATCGACCCGAAGGAGCAGATGATCGGCATCTTCATGGCGCAGCTGCACCCGACTGGCGACCTCAACCTGGACAGGACTTTCGTCACGCTCGTCTACCAGGCCATCAACGACTGAGTTTGGGGGACAGGCGACTCAACCTCGACTCTCAGTTTATTTCCTGTGCGATCCGGCGACTTACTGAACGGCTAGAACCGGCGGCAGGACTCGACCCAGCCCTGCGAGGCCCTGTCTTGAATTCGGCAGGTGAAGAGCTCGTCCCCCGAATTCGCATGAATATTCGCAGCGTTACCGTAAGACCTTGCTGCTAGAATTACGTCAGACAGAAGGGAGCGATCCAGATGATAAGACCTACCACAAAGACCATCGTTTTCGTTGCGATCTTCATCGCTTTGATTGCACTTCTTCCCGCTTCGGCACAGCTCAGCAGCCGTTCGAGGGAACCCATTCTCAATGCACAGACCTCGACCAGCATTGACACCATCGCGCGGAACCTGAGTAACAAAGCTCAGGACGCCTTCAACATCGCTTCAAACCAGAGGGGGCAGACACCGGTGGAACTCTACGTGGCGCTCTCCGGTTTTGCCGGTAGCGCAAGGGCCTACTCACAGATGGCTGCCGACGCGCGCGAGGAAGCCAGCCTTCGCAGCGCCGCTTACAGGCTCGTGGCGCAAGCCATGGAAATCGACACGCTCTTCGGCACCTCCGGAGTCTCCAATCTGCGCCAGGCCTGGCGTTCGGTGCAGGAGAATGTAGCCCTCCTGAGCAACACCTATCCGCTGGTGTATACATATTCCGGCAGCTTCCGCGATACTATGACGCGCACAACTCGTGCCACCGCTATCCCTGCCTCGGTGACAGCGGGGCGCTTCCACTGGCGTGGCCGGGTCGACGGCTCAGACTACATCATGCTTCAGGGCAACCAGGTCTCGATAAGCCATCTCGAAGATAGGTACATCCAGGACGCCTCCTATGAGCTGCCGTCGCCGCTTCCTCAGCAGGCGGTGCAAGCCAGACTGACAAAGCTGAGAGGCAGAGGTAACATCGAGATCGTCCGCCAGCCTTCGGCGGACAACAGGTACACCCTGACGGTGCTGGTCGAAGACCCCGCGGGGGGCGACGATCTGTACGAGTTTGAGGTGGTCTGGTAGATTGCTAAGTCGCCGGCCCAGCCGGGATTTGCGCCTCAGGCTCGCGTTCGGGATCAGCGGTCCCTCGCAGCGCTGCGACACCGACGCCTGCCGGTCCCCCCGAGGGACAAGTTCAGATCAATTGTCTGAGTACCTGTGTCTCGGCCCCTGAACGCCCGAATGCCAGCCGCGCTCCCGCGCCGAGAAGGATGCCTTAGGACCTCAGGCCTGAAAAGTCGCACCGACGCAGCGAAACGGCGCACGTCAAGTGTCGGGCGTGCGTGTCATTGCAGTCCACTAATCCTCCGTGGTAGCAACAGCCGCGGCAGTCGGCGCGCCGTCCGGGCGCAACATCGCGGAGAGGATTTGCCCGGAAGGCTGCGAAACGACCCCGCCTCGCCTTCACGCTATCGGGCGTGCGGGTTACACTGGAAGCGATGGACGAGATCCACTTCCTCAGAGATCTTGTGATTGTCTTCGGGTGCGCAGCGCCCGTCGTCTACTTGTTCCACCTCCTGAAGCAGTCGCCGATAGTGGGTTTTGTCTTCAGCGGCGCGCTCATCGGCCCGTTTGGCTTCAGCCTGATCAGCGATGTCGGCAGCGTCAACACCCTGGCGATCATGGGGGTGATGATCCTGCTGTTTTCGCTTGGTCTCGAGTTCTCCCTGAAAAAGCTCATGGAAACTCGAATAGCTGTGTTCATTACCGGCCCTCTGCAAATGGCGGGTACCGCTCTCTCTGTCATTCTCCTTGCTCGCCGGTTAGGTCTGTCCACAGGCACAGGCCTGATCTACGGAATCGTGATCGGCGTCAGCAGCACGACGGTCTTAATGAAGGTGCTGGCAGAACGCAGCGAAGTTGATTCGGTGCATGGCAGGATCAGCCTCGGCATCTCAATTTTCCAGGACCTGTGCACCGTCCCGATGATAGTGGCGATTCCGCTCCTGGCATCAGGGGAGGCCCTACTCCCGGCCGTCATGACCGCACTCGGGAAAGCAGTGGTTGTTATCGCCGCGGTTGTGGTGGTGGCACGCTACCTTTTCCCAGTCTTGCTGAAACGGATTCTGCGCACTCGGAGCAAAGAACTTTTCCTGATCACCTCGGTTTTCATGTTCCTGGGAACCGCCTGGGTGACGTCAATTTCCGGCATTTCGCTTGCCCTGGGCTCCTTCCTGGCCGGGCTGATCCTGTCCGAATCGGAATACGGCCACCAGATTTTCGCGGAGGTCCGGCCTTTCCGCGACAGCCTTAACAGCCTGTTCTTCATTTCAATGGGCATGCTGGTCGATCCTGGCGTGATCGTACGGAATCTGCCCGTGATCCTCGGCGTGACCGTAGCGCTGGTTATCGGCAAGGCCGTGATCACTGCGGTGGCCGCTCTTGCCAGCCGCATCCCTCTTCAGGTGGGCATCCTCACGGGGGTGGCCCTGTCCCAAATCGGAGAGTTCTCCTTCATCCTCTTGCAGGCGTCTGCAGCCGTCGGGCTGGTGACTGCCCACGCCTACCAGATTCTCCTGGCCTCTTCGCTTTTGACGATGGTGCTCACGCCGGTTTTGTTCGGTATTGCGCGCAACCTGATGGGCCGGCGAGACTGGCAGAAAGCCGGGCGTGCTCCATGGACTGTGCCCGGAGACGCGAGACCCGCAATCCCGGTGGTTCTCGAGGATCACGTGATCATCTGCGGCTTTGGGGTAGGCGGGCGGAACATAGCGAGGGTGCTGAAGGCCAACCGGATTCCGTACATAGTGCTCGACCTGAACGCCCAGAGTGTCACGGAAGCCCGGGAGGAAGGGGAGCCGGTACTGTTCGGTGACTGCTCCAGCACTCACATCCTCGATTTGGCGGGGATTCGCCGCGCGAGGGTGATTGTCTTTGCCATCTCCGATCCATTCGCCGCGCGCCTTGCGGTCGGCGCAGCACGTCAGATGAATCGCGAGTTGGTTATTCTCACGCGAACCAAGTATGTCGCCGACGTGGACGCACTCTGGGATCTCGGATCCACCGAGGTCATCGCTGAGGAGTTCGAGGCTGCGTTGGAGCTTGTGACTCGGATCCTGCGGGTCTACAATGCGCCGCGTGCCCTCGTGGCTGCAGAAATTAAATCGATTCGCGAGCTCAGGTTCGGGATCTTCCGCGAGCGCTCCACCACCGTTCCGAGAATCCGGCTGAGCAGCGATGTGGACGTCTACACCGAGACATGGGATGTGCCTCAAGGATCTGCCTGGAGCGGCACAACCGTCGCGCAAAGCCGGCTGCGGGGCGAGACCGGCGCGCTGATCCTGGGCATCATCCGCGACAACAGGACGCTGAACAATCCCGGGCCGGATGAGCGAATCTACAGCGGCGACCGACTGGTCCTGAGCGGGACAAAAGAGCAGCTCCGGAAGGCGATTCAGATGCTGGCTGGCCCGGGTGAGGGGCGTGCGCCGTGATCGCTTGGGGGCAGGCTACTCAATCTCGAATCCCGATCGAGTATAAGCATGGCCGGAGACTGCAGAATGGCGAGGTCGCGAAACCGGACATTGCACTTTCATCGAGACATCGACCTGAGTTCGAGGATTGAGCAGCCTGTCCTCAGAATTCTGGAAAGGATGTTGGACTCCCTCATCCGAAGCTTGAGGGCCAGTTTCGACCCTAGGCACTGAGCCCTATTACCCTTTGTCACTTGACCCCTTTACCACTATGCCCCTAGAGTTGGCGAGCGAAACGAGCTAAGTTCTTTCATCCAGGACACGACCCGTCATGCATCCGCTACGCAGGCTGCTGCCGGCATTGGCGCTTCTCACAATCATCACCGTGATCGGCATCGCCGGGTACGTCGTCATCGAGGGCTGGACGCTCACCGAGGCTGCTTACATGCTGGTGATAACCATCTTCACGATCGGCTACGAGGAAGTGCACCCGCTCTCCTCAAACGGCATGTATCTGACCATGCTGATCATTGTCACTGGGGTGGGAACAGCCATCTACATCGCGGGGCAGGCGGTGGAGATCATCGTCGAAGGAGAGATGTTCGGTTACCAAAGGAAGAAAAGGATGGCCAGGGAAATCGCAGGCATGAAAGACCACTACATCATTTGCGGCTACGGCAGGGTCGGACACCAGGTGGCCGAGGCCTTTGAAACCTCGAAGGTGAGCTATGTTGTGATCGATGCCAAGGCGGAGACGAAGGAAGAGCTCGAGCTGCGCGGGACGCCCAGCATCATCGGGGACGCCACGTCGGACGAGACCCTCATGGAGGCCGGGATTCAGCGGGCTCGATGTCTCGTCGCCTGCTCCGACTCCGACGTAGCCAATGTCTATGTGACGCTGTCGGCGCGCGCCCTCAACCCGGGGCTTTACATCGTTGCCCGGGCGGGCATGCGCGACACGGAGAAGAAACTGCTGATGGCGGGAGCCAACCGCGTCATTTCACCCTATTTCATAGCAGGACGCCGCATGGCGGCAATGGCGGCCCGGCCTGTCACCAGCGACTTCCTCGATCTCGTGTCCCACGGAGGCCAGGTGGAGTTCAGCCTTCATGAGATAGTCGTGCCCCCGGGCTCGCCTCTTGCATCCAGGACGCTCGCGGAGGCCGACATCCGGGGCGCGACCGGCACAACGGTATTGGCCATACGCAGAGTGGATGGTTCCTTCGACCTGCAACCGAGCTCCTCGTCCCGCCTGGCAGACCATGACGTCCTCGTCGTCCTTGGCACATCCGAGCAGATCGACCGGCTCGAGAAGCTGATCAGGTAATACGGGTTGGGCAGGTCCAGCGCGCTCAGCCCGCCGGCTGTCCTTCCCTAAAAAGGGCGTTCATTGCCTTGAACTGCGGATGGTCCTTATCTCTCGCCCACTCAAAACCGACTGATTCATGGTTCGTCAACACGCCGCCGGCCTGAACCATGCGATCGAGCGCGTGCCGGCGATATTCGGTGCCGCGGCCGCTGACGCACTCCCAGCACAGGTAGACCTGATTGCCTTCGCTCAGAAGCTCCAGAGTGGTCTGCATGACGCAGACGTGCGCCTCGATCCCGGCGACGACAATCTGCCGATCCTTCGGCTGTATGCCTGGACGCAACTCCTCGAGCAGTCTTCCGAAGCTGGAATCTCCGCAACACCCAAAGCTGATCTTCTCCAGGATGCGTTTCGGGACCGTCAGCGTGTCGAACGCGGTGTGAACTTCGGGGTGAGTGAGCCCAATCCCTTTCGGATATTGCTCTGTCAGGATCACCGGCACTCGGAAAAGGTCTGCCAGCTTCAACAGCCTGACGGTCGCTGCGACCACGAGCCCCGGGCGTTCTATAAGCTCCATCAGCTTTCCCTGGAGGTCAATGACGAGGACGATACTTCGGCCGACGTTGAGCAGTTCCATCTGCACCTCCGGCACGGTCCGGTCTAACAAACGGACCTGACTAAGAGATGATAAGATGGGCGGGCTGCCCGGAGAACGCAATTGTTAGCTTCGGGCACAGATGCACAGGCAGAATCGCAGAATCAATGAGGGATTCATGAAATCGCTACGGCGCTTCGCCTATCTCTTGATGCTTGCCGGCACCTCCGGCCTCGTGTCCGGCCAGGACGGCAAGGTGCTGTTGTACCAAACGGATTTCTCCCGCCTCTCCCCAGGAAGTTTTGGCGAGTTCGCCGTCCGCGGATTTCCCGAATACCACCACATTCCGCGACAATTTACCGACGGGTGGAATGTCGTGAACAACCACGGCCCTGAGGAGTGGAAGGTTTTCGAAGTACAGGGCAGTCGCGTCCTCGACTACCTGGGCTACAACGCCGGGACCTGGACGAAGGATTTTACCTACCCGATCATCGTCACCGGCGAGGCGCTATGGGGAGACTACACCGTCGAGGTAAAAGCCACTCCGCTGAGCCGCGCCGAAGTAGCCGATCTCCGCGGCGTGATCTTCCGCTACCAGGATGGGCGTCACTACTATTTCTTCGGCTTCGGGCCCGGTGACACGCTCGTCCTGCGCTATCGGGATGGGGAGAAGGGTTTCCAGCAGAATGGCTGGCGCGATATTGCGACGTCGCGGCGGGCCGTCGATCCTGCGCGCACCTATAGCCTTCGGGCCGAAGCCTACGGTTCAAAGATAATCTGCCGGTTGGACGGAGAAACGGTCTTCTCCGTAACTGACAACCGTTACGGCGGAGGAAAGGTAGGCCTGCTGGCCTGCTCACCTGTCAGGTTTCACGCGGTCAGGGTGGAGACGACGGCCGCCGAAGAGTCTGCTTACCTCCTCCGGAAGTCTAAACAGGCAGACGAGCTGCACGCGCTGCGTGCCGGGAATCCGCAGCCCTTGTTGTGGAAGAGGATCGCCACACCCGGCTTTGGTGCCGCTCGTGCCATTCGCCTGGGCGACCTTGACGGAGACGGGAACACCGATCTGCTGCTGGTTCAGAACATCCCGTTCTTCGGCGCCAATTACAATCAGATCAGCTGCATGACAGCGATCAACCTTGACGGCAACGTCCTTTGGCAGATCGGGAAACCCGACCCGGACCATGCCTATCTTTCCTATGACGTGGCAGTGCAGATCCGTGACATCGATGATGACGGTGCTGCCGAGGTGATATGCGCGCAGGACAAATGGATCAGGGTGCTCGAGGGCAAGACGGGACGCCTGAAATCCGAGCACCAAGTCCCTGCTTCGCAGATCCAGCCAGGGGAAACTTCGTGGAAGGAATTCCAGCACTATTACCGCCGCGATCAACTTCCCTACCTGAACGTCGATTGCATCTCGTTCGCCGACCTGCGCGGCCTCGGGAAACCGCTGGACCTGATCATCAAGGATCGTCACACGCGGCTATGGGCTTATACAAACAAGTTCGAACTGCTCTGGACGGCTACCGCCACCCTGAGTCACTTCCCCTACTTCTACGACTGCGACCATGACGGGAAGGATGAGATCTTCATCGGATACACGCTGTTTGACCACGACGGCAGGATGCTCTGGAGCCTGGACAACACACTGCAGGACCACGCGGACGGGATTTGTGCCGGCGATTTTTGTCTCGACAGGAGCGGAGACAGAGTCTTCATCTCCGCGAGCGACGATGGAGTAGTGGTGGCAAGCCCGCAGGGCAAGATTCTCCTCCACCACCGAATCGGCCATGCGCAGACGCCTTCGATCGGGCAGTACCGGCCCGATATCCCTGGACTCGAGTTTTGCGAAATCAATTTCTGGGGGGAGCCCGGCCTGATTTCTCTCTTCAGCGGCTGCACCGGAGATGAGATCACCCGCTTCGAACTGATCCACGAAGGATCTCCGATCATGCCGGTGAACTGGCGCGGCGATGGCATAGAGTTCATTCTCCTTTCTACAAATTCCCAGGAAGGCGGGATGGTCGACGGTTGGGGGCGCCGCGTGGTCATGTTCCCGGATGATGGCCATCCCGACATGGCATACCTGGTGCACGACCTGACTGGCGATCCACGCGACGAGATCATCACCTGGAACCCGGATGCGATCTATATTTATACCCAGTCGACCCGGTTTTCAGGCGAGAAGATCTATGCACCGCACAGGCCTCCAACTTACAACGAGTCCAACTATCTGCCGATAGTGTCGTGGCCGGACTGGAAAGGGGCAAACCGATGAATCGCAGGGTCTTTGTCCAGCGGTGTACGCTCCTGACCGCAGCAGGCAGCATGACGTCCATCGCACAGGATGCGCTCAAGTCCGGTGTCCGCCGTCTGCTGAAAGAGAAGAACTTCATTGTTTACAGTGCTGGAATGAATCCCGCCTACAGGGTCGGCATCGGCGAAGTCGTACTCGTGGAGTGCCAGCACGGTCTGCCGGGTCTTGTCACGCGCGACGGGACTTTCAGGGAGGCCAAGGAGGGCGACGCCGTCAATCCCGGCACCGGCCCGATTTTCGTCGAAGGAATCGAGCCGGGTGATGCATTCGCGATAGATATCCTCGATATCCGCGTGGCCGATTGGGGATACAGTGGAGGCAGGATCTTCGAGTTGACTGGTGGATACGCCACCTTCGACGAGAGCCTCCGCCTCCCGCTTCAGCCCATGATCGGACAGATTGGCATAGCGCCTGCTGCCGGACAGACGAACACGAAGACTCCGGGGGACACGGGAGGCAACATGGATTGCAGAGAGGTGAGGAGCGGGAGCACGCTCGTGTTCACCGCCCAGGTCAAGGGCGGGCTGCTCGGAATCGGAGATCCCCACGCCCTGCAGGGTGACGGTGAAATCGGCGGCCAGGGAATTGAATGTGATGCCGAGGTCTTGGTCCGTCTCCGCAAGCTGCCGGAACCGCTCTCTCCCCGCCCGGTGATCCTGAGGCCCGAATTCGTGGCAACAATGGGAGCGAACAAAGACTTGGGCGAGGCTGCCTGGCAGGCTACCGACGACATGGTCAATCTCCTGTCGCACGTAACCGGTCGAAATGAAAAGGACTCCCGCATGCTCGTGAATTTGACTGGCAACCTCAGAATCAGCCAGATCGTGGACGGCGCGAAGGGGGCTCGCATGGAAATGCCCTCCTGGGCTTTCGGCATGCAGGGACCAAAGAAATAGGAAGAGACCATGAGTAAGACAGTGGTCGACAGGCTCGAGGACCGTCGTCTGGATCCGTACCGGAGCCTCAAGACCGCGAGTCTTCACAGGCGCGCAGGACTGTTCATCGCGGAAGGCGACAAAGTCGTCGAGCGCTTGCTCGTGAGTGACTTCGAGGTTGTCTCGGTGCTCGTGAGCGAGCGGCGGGTTTCCTCGCTTGGTAACCTGGAGAGGCCGGGCTTGGAAGTCCTCATCATCCCGGAAAGGCTGGCGACTGAATTGGTTGGATTCAAATTCCATGCTGGGACGATGGCGTGCGGGCGTCGGAAGCCACCGCCGGATCTCACAACCCTGGCAACGGCCGCGCTCGTTGTCGGGTGTGCCAGCGTTGATGATCCGGAGAACCTCGGTAGCATCATCCGCCACTGTGCGGCGTTTGGCGTCGGGGGGCTGGTGCTCGGACCGGGCTGCGCGGATCCATACTCACGGCGGGTGATTCGGGTCTCGATGGGCAACGGTTTTCGCCTGCCCATCCTTGAGGCGAGCGATCTCATGTCGGATCTGCTCCGCCTGAAGAACGAACATGGTTTTCAACTCATCGCCACTGTCCTGGACCAGGAAGCCGAGCCGGTGCGCGGCGCGATCGTTCCCGACCGCGCCGTGATCCTTTTCGGCAACGAGGCTCATGGGCTGGAACCTGGGCTTGTGGAGATCTGCGATCGTCGGCTTACGATCCCCATGCATTCAGCGGCGGACTCCCTCAATGTTGCCGTCGCCGCCGCCCTCATCCTCCACGAATTTTCCCCATTCGGGGTCTGACCCTGAAATTCCAATTCTTATAAGATTTTCTTGAGGCCCTGCAATGCCTGGCGCGTGCGTTTTTGATTCTCCACCAACGCAAAACGCACGTAGCCTTCCCCGTGGTGTCCGAACCCGATCCCCGGGGAGAGCGCCACCTTCGCCTCTTTCAGCGCGAACTTGCAGAATTCCAGTGAGCCCATAGACTGGAACTTCCCCGGAATTTTGGCCCATACGAACATCGTTCCGCGGGGCTTCTCACAACACCATCCGATCCGGTTCAATCCGTCTACCAGGGAATCTCTTCGGGCCTGATATACGGCAACAGTCTCTTCGACGCAGGTTCGGGGGCTGTTCAGGGCGATGATGCTGGCTATCTGGATCGGCTGAAATATGCCGTAATCGAGGTAGGACTTGATCCTGCCAAGCGCAGCAATGAGCCTCGGATTCCCTACACAAAACCCTACTCGCCATCCCGGCATGTTGTAGGACTTGGACAGGCTGAAAAACTCAACCGCGACATCCTTCGCACCCGGAACCTGCAGAACAGAAGGCGCGACATATCCACCGAAGGTGAGGTCCGCGTACGCGAAGTCGTGGATGACGATGATCGAGCGCGTCCTCGCGAAATCCACTACGCGTGAGAAGAAATCCATGTCCACCGTCAGGCAGGTCGGGTTGTGAGGGAAGGAGAGCACAAGGAACTTAGGCCTCGGCCAGGTTTCCTCGTAGGCGCCGACAATCGTCCGGAAGAGGTCGGCATCCTTATGCAGGGGAACCGATCGGACATTGGCCCCCGCGATAATCATTGAGTAGAGGTGGATGGGGTAGGAAGGATTCGGAACGAGCGCCATGTCCCCGGGTTCCACGACCGCCAGCGCGAGATGTGACAGGCCTTCCTTGACGCCGATGACAACGATTGCTTCCTTGTCGGGATCTACGGATACGCCGTAACGGAGATCGTACCAGTCCCCGACGGCTTTGCGCAGCTTGGGAATACCTCGCGAGGCGGAATAGCGATGGTTCGCCGGCTTTCGCGCGGCCTCGATCAGTTTGTCGACGATAAGCCGCGGTGTGGGCAGGTCGGGATTCCCCATGCCGAAGTCGATAATATCCTCGCCCCGGGCCCGAGCCTGGCTTTTGAGTTCATTGACGATGTTGAAGACGTACGGCGGCAGGCGTTGTATCCGATAGTATTCACTCATGGACTCACCGAAATCCGGCAGGCAGAAAGCTTGTCACAACCATCAGGACCGTGAGCAGGATGAGCACAATCACAGTGGCCCACGCCACGGTATTGTAGACCGGCCCGTTCACGTAGGAACCCATCAGGGACTTCTTGTTTACCAGCAGCAGCATGAACACCAGGATGAAAGGCAGCAGCACGCCATTCAATATCTGGGATACCAGGATTATGCGCAGCAGCGGAGTCCCGGGCACCAAAATAATTCCGGCACTGAGGACAACGATGGCAGTGTACAGCCAGTAGAACTCGGGCGCTTCGCCGAACGAACGATCAACCCCGGCCTCCAGCCCGAGGCCTTCGCAGACACTGTACGCCGTGGCCAGCGGCAGGATCGACGCCGCGAACAGCGAAGCATTCGCCAGCCCGAGCGCGAAAAGCGCCCAGGCAAAGCGTCCCGCGAGAGGCGCCAGGGCTTGGGCGGCCTCCGCCCCTGATTGAATACTTGTTATCCCGTTCCGATGCAGAGTAGCAGCGCATGCGATGACAATAAAGAACGCAACTACCACGGCGATTACGGATCCGACGATCACATCGAGGCGGGACTTGCCGTACTCTGCCAACTGGATCTTCTTCTCCACGATCGAGGACTGGAGGTAAAACTGCATCCACGGGGCGATCGTCGTTCCAACCACCCCTACCATCATCGAGACCGCGGCAACATCAAAAGGCATCAGAGGCCGCGTCGCTCCTTCCAGCGCCGGCTTCCAGTCAGGATGTGACAGAAGCCCGGAAATCGGGTACGCCAGGTACAGCAGGCAGGCGAAAAGGAATGCCTTCTCGACCGACTTGTAGTTCCCGAACACGACCAGCCACCAGACGAATATCGCACCCAACGGCACGGAGATGTACCTGCTGACGCCGAACAATTCCAGGCTGGAGGCAAGACCCGCAAACTCAGCAACCGCATTGCCGAGGTTGGTGAACAACACCGCCATCATGATGAGAAATGTCGCCCGCAGACCGAAGTGTTCGCGGATCAGGTCGGCGAGGCCCTTGCCCGTCACCGTCCCCATTCGCGAGCATACTTCCTGGACGACAATCAGCGCAACGAGGGTCGGGATCAGCAGCCAGAGCAGCGTGTACCCGTAGCGGGCGCCGCAGAGGGAGTACGTGTAGATGCCGCCGGCGTCGTTGTCGACGTTGCTGGTGATCAGCCCCGGGCCTACCACAGCAAAAAGAAGGGCGAGCCGAACCCGGAGTGCC
>Ga0153915_10001956_pt1 | contig 18970 bp, 12 predicted proteins | sample Opewatmetagenome_2_FD_107003 | JGI IMG/M metagenome (GOLD analysis project Ga0153915, IMG submission 107003) | Freshwater wetland microbial communities from Ohio, USA - Open water 3 Core 3 Depth 3 metaG | ecosystem: Environmental > Aquatic > Freshwater > Wetlands | place: USA: Ohio, Lake Erie...
GCCGAACCTGAAGACTCAATAGAACTAAAAAATAAAATTTTATGTTTATTTAAAAATCAGGATTTAATAATGGAATTAGATTTAAAAGGAAGAAAATATGTGGAAAGAAATTTTGACAGAAATAAGCTTGCGATAAAGTATCTTGATTTGTTAAAGACAATTGTTAAGAAATAACTATCTTGTCTAGATCATTCGAAAAAATCATCATTCTCATTACCGATTTCCTTACTATTAACCTCGCCTTTGTTATTTTCTTCCAGTTAAGAGTCGAAACAGGTTGGTTCAAACTACTGATCATGCCGGAATTTTTTATTCCGATGCTGATCATTTATTTCTACTGGCTGATAATTTTTATGTTCGTTGGAATGTACAGGACCTGGTTTGCTGCTTCCCGTTTTGATGAAATCTCCGCTCTGTTTAAAGCATCTTTCTTTGGAATTTTCATTCTCTTTATAGCAATCTTTGTGGATGATTATCTCCACGGTGTGGCTTCAGCGAACAGGATCCTTATTTTTATTTACTGGGGTCTGTTCCTGGTCCTGGTGGGCGCGGGCAGGATGATAATCAGAAGTGTCCAGAGAAATCTTCTTATAAAAGGTTTCGGAAGAAGAAACACTTTGATTATAGGTTTTAATGAGAAGGCTGTTGAAGTCAGCACCCAGTTGAATGAGCATAAAGCACTTGGATTGGATGCGGTCGGATTTATTGCTGTGAATGATGAGAATATAGGAAAACAGGATAGCGGAGTTTATGTAATAGATTCGATTAAAAATGTTGAGAAAATTATCGATGAAAAAAGTATTAAAGAAGTAATTATCGCGCTGGATAAAAAAAATGATGATGTGCTTATTGAAATTATCGCAAAATGCGAACCTAAAAATGTGGGATTGAAAATCGTACCCGATCTTTATGAAATATTAAGCGGACAGGCAAGAACATCCCAGATCTACGGCATTCCCCTTATTGATATCATGCCTCAATTAATGCCTGAATGGGAGAAGAAATTAAAAAGAGCTATAGATGTTCTGGTCTCTTTTCTGATTCTTACTATAACTCTTCCTGTAATGATTGTAACTGCAATTGCTATTAAAGTGGATAGTAAAGGATCTGTATTTTTTATTCAAAAAAGATGTGGAATGAACGGAGAAGTTTTCAGGATGATTAAATTCCGCTCGATGTTTGCAGATGCAGAAAAACGAACAGGACCTGTGTGGTCGTCTAAAGATGATCCCCGTATTACACCTTTAGGTAAAATTATCCGGAAGCTGAGGATCGATGAAATCCCTCAATTTATCAATGTTCTTAAAGGGGATATGTCGGTGGTTGGACCAAGACCCGAACGTCCCTTTTTCGTTGAGATGTTATCCGAAGAAATTCCTTACTATAAAAGAAGATTGAAAGTGCGTCCCGGAATTACCGGATGGGCCCAGGTAAAACATAAATATGATGAATCAATAGAAGATGTAAAAATAAAACTGAGATATGACCTCTTTTATATAGAGAATATGTCACTTCGGATGGATTTTAAAATCATTTTCCGCACTATTTTTGTTGTACTTTTTGGAAAGGGACATTATAATTAAGGTTATAAATAAAATAAATATGTACCTTCCGTTGTCTATGTGTCGAATTCTATATGCCTGAAAAAACACTTTTAATCATACCAACATATAATGAGCTGGAGAATATCAGCAGAATTGTTCCTGAGCTGCTGAGTATGTATGAAAATCTGGATGTGCTTGTGGTTGATGACAATTCACCCGACGGAACCGGTAATCATATTGAGCAGCTTACAGTGCAAAATCCCCGTATTAAATTAATAAGACGCGAGAGAAAACTTGGCCTGGGAACGGCATATATAGCAGGGTTCAGGTATGCTCTCCAGCATAATTATGATTATATTTTTGAGATGGATGCCGATTATTCGCACGACCCTAAAGAAGTGAAAAACCTCCTTAATGCTGCGAGCACATATGATCTGGTATTGGGGAGCAGATATATAAGAGGCGTGAATGTAATTAACTGGCCTATGCGCAGGCTTCTTCTTAGTTATTTTGCCAATAAATATACAAGGTTTATAACCGGACTGCCGGTTCAGGATGCAACCGGTGGATTTAAATGCTTCCGCAAGAAGGTACTTGAATCAATTGATCTCGACAGGGTAAAATCCAACGGTTATGCGTTCCAGATCGAAATGACATTCAAAGCCTGGAAAAAAGGATTTCATATTAGCGAAGTTCCAATTATATTTTTCGACCGCGCCAAGGGTTCATCCAAAATGTCCAAGAAAATAGTAAGAGAGGCCGTCTTTATGGTCTGGAAACTCAGGATAAGAAGTATGCTCGGTATTCTTTAATGAGGCAGGAGTTGGATCTATCTATAATAATAGTAAATTATAACGTCAAAGAATTTTTACAGAATCTAATACATTCAATCCATAAAGCCGCTCAGAATCTTCACTACGAAATAATAATTATTGACAATGCTTCTTCGGATGGGAGTGTTGAATTTATTTCCGAAAAATTTACGGGCATTCACTTAATTGTTAATTCAGAAAATCTTGGATTCGGTAAGGCAAATAACCAGGGATTAAAAATTGCCAAGGGGAAGTATTTCCTTCTTATCAATCCCGATTCAATAGTAGGTGAGGATACTTGTGTAAAAATGATCTCATTTTTTGAATCTCATCCCCTTGTTGGTTTGGCCGGATGCAAAATCTTAAATCCTGATGGTACTCTTCAATTAGCCTGCCGCAGGAGTTTCCCGGGACTCTGGACATCCTTTTGTAAAGTAACCGGATTGAGTTCTTTGTTCCCTAATTCCAGATTGTTAGCGAGATATAATTTAACATATAAAGATAAAAATAAATCTTATGAGGTAGATGCGATTTCCGGCTCATTTATGATGATGAAGAGAGAGGTCTATGAAAAAATCGGGGGTTTTGATGAAGATTTTTTTATGTACGGAGAAGACCTGGATCTGTGCTATCGTATCCAGAAAGCCGGGTATAAAGTTTTTTATGTCCACGAAACCCAGGTAATTCATTATAAGGGAGAAAGTACAAGACGAAGCAGTATTGATGAAACGAAATTTTTCTATGATGCAATGAATCTCTTTGTAAAAAAACATCTGTCGGGTTCTGCTCTCATTCATTTTATCCTCAGAACTGCAATCGGAGGAAGAAAATTCATTACTTTTATGGGTAAAAAGAAATTGGTGTTTCTTGGCGTAGTTCTGGACTTCATATTTTATGATTTATGCCTTTTTCTTTCCGCATCTTTCTACGAGTCAATAACAACCTGGAAAGGTTTTCCCCAATTCAGTTTTCCAATAGTGTATACTGTTCCGGCAATATCATATATAATTGTTGCTACTGCATTCGGAGTTTACAGAAGAGATAGTTTGTCCGTCTTGAAAAGTCTTGCGGCTGTATTTATTAGTTTTTTTATTTTGTCTTCCCTCACCTTTTTCTTTAAAGAGTTTGCATACAGCAGGGCTGTTGTAATAATTACCTATCTTCTGTTGTTCATTACTCTTGTATTATGGAGAGTAATTTTAAAATTAGGATTCGGGGTCGGAATCAAAAAGGAACTATTTGCAGCCAAAAAGACCCTCATAGTCGGAATAAATGATACCGCGATAAAAATAGCTGATACTCTTAAATCAAGACAAACAGATTATCATTCTATTATTGGATTAATCAGTCTGACTTCCAAAGAAATCGGAAAGACTTTCGGTCAGTGGGAGGTAATGGGAAGCGTTGAGAATATTGTTAAAGTAATACGGGAAAGGAAAATCGATGAAGTAATTTTTCTTCCTCAGGTCCTTTCTTATTCGCAGATGATGTCCGTAGTTTCAACCTGTCAGAATGAAAATACCGATTTCAAAATCATTGGAAACAATCTTGATTTTCTTGTTGGGAAAACTTCTGTATCAGTGCTTGATGAAATTCCGTTGATCGAGATAAGGTATAACATCACAACTCCTGTAATGAAATTCTTCAAATCTCTTTTTGATTATATGCTCGCATCATTTATTTTGTTTTTAATTTACCCTTTTATATATTTGATAGCAAAGGCCGGTTCAGGCAAAACTGATTTTATAGAGTTTATTTTGAGCGTGCCGTCGATTTTCTCAGGTAAAGTAAGTTTTGTTGGACCCCGAAATCCTTCCGGTCATAAGGATCTTTATCTCGGCAAGAAAGGATTAACCGGTCTTTGGTATATAGATACTTTTGAGGGTAAAGATGAAGAAAAACTCGATATCCTATATGCAAAAAATCAGAATATTTGGTTTGATCTGGAAATATTGGCGAAATCACTAAATAAAATGCTGACTAAACGTTCCCGAAATGGCTAAGACAATTTTAGAATTTGAAAAACCTATACACGAGCTTGAGTCACGCCTTGAGGAGATGAAGAAATATTCCGATAAGATGGATATTGCCAAGGAGGTTGTTAAACTTGAAGAAAAGGTCAGACAATTGAAAGAAGGTGTGTATAAAGATCTAACAAGATGGCAGAGGGTTCAGCTTGCCAGACATCCTGACCGCCCTTTCACACTCGATTATATCTATGGGATGACCAATAATTTTGTAGAGCTGCATGGCGACAGAGGTTATAAAGATGATAAAGCAATTGTAGGTGGTCTTGCCGAACTTGATGAATATAAGGTGATGATAATCGGTCATCAGAAGGGGAGAGATACAAAATCAAATGTTTACAGAAATTTCGGAATGCCGAATCCTGAAGGCTATCGTAAGGCTCTCCGGCTGATGAAGCTTGCCGAGAAATTTAATAAACCGGTAATTACAATGCTCGACACTCCGGGGGCTTACCCCGGCATCGAGGCTGAAGAAAGAGGGCAGGCTGAAGCGATAGCAAGAAATCTGTTTGAAATGAGCCGTCTTAAAGTTCCGATTATTGTTGTGATAATCGGCGAGGGTGCCAGCGGCGGCGCACTTGGGATAGGAATCGGTGACAGGATACTTATGCTTGAGAATTGTTGGTACTCGGTTATTTCACCTGAATCCTGTTCAAGTATTTTGTGGAGGAGCTGGGATTATAAAGAACAGGCAGCCGAAGCTTTGAAACTAACCGCGCCCGATCTGCTGGAACAAAAGATAATCGATAGAATCATTCCCGAACCTCTTGGAGGCGCTCATACTGATTATCAGACTATAACGAATACTTTGAAAGAGATTTTGAAAGAAGAACTTGCTTCACTCCTTAAATTAAAACCTGAAAAATTAATACAGGGGCGTCTGGAAAAATTCGGGAGAATGGGTGCGTATATTGAATGATGAATTACACGATTGTAAAATTGTAAGATTACAAGATTGGGGACTTTGAGAGTCATTCAATTGACACCAACCATTAAGCAATACAGCAATAACAATTAAAAATTAACAATTAACAATTTTAGGACGGAGATTAAAACAGGTAAAAATTACTTCTTTATCTATTTAAACCTCAGGGGAAGATACCAGTTATATACTTGTTTTACGCTTGTTAGAACGGCACAGAAGCGGTAGAAGAATCATTTTTTATAAGGATTTGTTGAATTATTAAACAGAGGGGTATATCTGATTGAAAATCATTCTTACTCCCGACAAATGATTTTTTTCAAATACATTATATAAATTTTTAAATTTAAATCCAACCTGACTGCATTTCTGAGGATGACATTATTTGTAGAAAAAGACTACCGATTCTTTTGGATTTTTTTCACGGTGCATTCCTCATTCACTTTTCTTTTTCATAACTTTGTCTAACAAATTTTTACTATAAAATGCTGATACAAAGAACGGATATCCGGGTTCGTTATGCAGATACGGATCAAATGAGGTTTGTATATAACGGGAAATATTTTGAGTATTTTGAAGTCGGGCGAACTGAAATGATGCGTGAGAAAGGATTACCATACAGTTTAATTGAAAAGAGCGGTTACAGGATGCCTGTCCGTGAAGCCTTTCTAAAATTTAAAAACCCGGCTTATTATGATGAGCTCCTTGAGGTGGAAACCAGAGTTGAAAAACTTCCCGAATTAAAGGTACATATTGATCATACTATCAGGAGTAAGGATAGAGATGTTGTGATTGTTGAGGGGTATATTGAACTAATATTTATAGATATGGAATCGGGAAAACCAGTTCGTCCTCCCGAATTTTTTATGCGGGCAATCAAACCATTTTTTTAATAATTATGATAAGTAAAACAATTAAACAAATAATCAAAAATGCACTAGCTGAGGATATTAAAACAGGGGATATAACCACCGAAGCAATTATACCCGGATCCAAAACTGCTTCAGGTGAATTCCTTGTGAAGCAGGAAGGAGTACTGGCAGGTTTTGAAATAGTTGAAGCCTGCTTTAAAGAGTATGATGATTTACTTGCATTTATAAAATATTTCCCCGATGGCGCTAAAGTAATGCCGGGTACGGTTGCTGCTGTTGTAGAAGGAAGAGCAAGATCAATTCTGACTGTAGAAAGAACAGCGCTGAATTTCTTTCAGAGGATGAGCGGAATAGCAACATTAACATATCAATACAGTGAAAAAATAAAACATACAAAAGCACAATTAATTGATACAAGAAAAACAGTTCCCGGGTTGAGGGAGATCGACAAACTTGCAGTCAAGCTCGGCGGGGCTCAGAACCATAGGATTGGACTTTACGATATGTTCCTCATTAAGGATAACCATATTGAAGTCGCCGGTTCAATTACAAAAGCAATCGATGCCTGTAAAAAATGGAGAGATAAGAAAAATCCGTCTCTGAAAATTGAAGTTGAAACTAAAAATCTCGATGAAGTAAAAGAAGCACTGAACTGTAATGTAGATGTAATTATGCTCGATAATTTTGAGATTGAAAAAATGAAGGAAGCGGTGAAGCTAATTGCCGGAAAATGCAAAGTGGAAGCCTCGGGTATGATAAATATTAATACTATTAAGGAAGCAGCAGAAACCGGAGTAGATTATATTTCAGCAGGTGCACTAACACACAGCGTAAAAGCACTTGATATTTCGCTTAATATAAAGATGAAATAGATATCAATGATATTTGATAAAATTAAAGAGCTTTCAAAGGATACTGCAATTTACGGTATCAGTACAATTGTCGGAAGATTTCTTTCTTTCCTGCTCGTCCCTTTTTATACAAACATATTTCACCCTGCACAGTACGGGATAATTGCTAACATTTATATATTCATCGGTATCTTTAATATTGTTTATATTTATGGAATGGATGCAGCCTACCTGAAATATGCATCCCTTCCTTCCCGGACTGATGAAAAAGATAATTTCTCCACTCCTTATCTTACGGTATTTCTTTCCGGAGTATTTCTTTCAATTGTTATGATTCTCATAAGAGAACCGGTGTTCAGTCTGCTCGAAGTGCCGTTAAATTATTATTACCTGATGTATTATTCTGCGGGAATTCTCTTCCTTGATTCAATAACAGTTATACCTTTTATTCAGCTTAGATTACAGAGAAAGGCAAAAAAGTTTGCAGCTTTTAAACTAATTAATATAGGAGTGAATATTTTCCTTAACCTCCTCCTTATTTTAAAGTACAAAATGGGAATAGAAGCCGTACCGATTGCCAACATCATTGCCTCTCTTTCATCTTTGATCCTTTTATTTCCGGCTATTGTGAGAAATTTGCAGATCAGGTTTAATGCTGAACTCCTGAAAAAATTATTGAAATTTGGTCTCCCTTATTTACCTGCCGGACTTTCATCCATGCTCATCCAGGGAATTGACAGACCAATTCTCGGCAAACTTACTGACCTAGGTACAGTCGGAATTTATAACGCATGCTATAAATTGGGCATATTTATGATGCTGTTCGTTAATATGTTCCAGTACGCTTGGCAGCCCTTCTTCCTGCAAAATGCAGAGGAGAAAAATGCAAAAGAAATTTTTTCAAAGGTATTAACTTACTTTACCCTTGCATCCGGACTTATTCTCGTTATCCTTTCTCTCTTTATAGATAATATAGTTGCAATTCCATTACTCCACGGCAGAACTCTGATTGATTCCGATTATTGGAGCGGACTTTCAATTGTACCGCTAATCCTTTTCGGGTATTTGTTTAACGGATTGTATGTAATATTTACAGCTGGAATTTATATTGAGGAAAAAAGTATTTATATACCATTGATTACAGGTATAGGAGCTGCAGTTAATATCGGAGTAAACTTCCTGCTTATACCTGTATGGGGATTAATGGGTGCAGCTTTTGCAACTTTTGCAGCATACCTGGTAATGGCAGGCGGTCTTTATATTGTAACCCAGAAATTCTATAAAATTGAATATGAAATTGCAAAGTTGACAAAAATTTTTATTGCTATTCTGATTGTCGGAGGAATTTATTATTATCTTTATTATACGAATCATCTTTTTCTAATTTATAAATTCATTCTGCTTATATTCTTTTCCGCATTTATATATTTTTTTGTTTTTGAAAAAAAGGAAATTGATTTTCTGAGAACAAGATTAGCCGCATTAAAACAGAACAGGAGCTGAATGGAAGACGGGAAAATTACTATTAAAGTAAAAAGGATAAGTCCCGAATTTAATGATATTGAGCTGCCTCATTATACCACACAGGGAAGTGCGGGGATGGATATACGGGCAGCGGTTAAAGATGAAGTGATTTTAAAAGCAGGACAAATCGATTTAATTCCTACTAATCTTATTCTAGAAATACCAGAGGGATTTGAAATCCAGGTTCGTCCAAGGAGCGGTTTGGCGTTAAAGCATGGGATTGGGATACTTAATTCTCCCGGTACAATAGATTCGGATTATCGCGGTGAAATAAAAATAATAGTGATGAATATCAGCAAAGAAGATTTTGTAATTAAACGGGGGGAGCGGATAGCCCAGCTCGTTTTATCGAAAGTATATAGAGCTGCATTCGAGGAGAACGATAATCTTCTTAAGACCAAAAGAGGCGAAGGCGGTTTCGGGCATACGGGGAGATAACCGTTTGCGGATACTACCTTTTTGACTGTTAGTACTTCCTGATTTACTAAATTCTGATCATTTGAAAATTTTTTTACACCCAACATCATTGCTCCGTGCTGAGTTTATATAAACCGTTTTGACTTTAGTAGCACATAATAAGTAAAATACAGTAAATTTTTCCGATTATCAGTCGAACGATCGAAGAATCTTTTAATATTTAAAATATTTTTTCGTTACTTATCAAAATCGACTAAAAAATTTCAAAAATTTTTTTAACTTGTGTCAGATAAAATTTCTGATCTTCACCACCAAAATTTCTTTTATTTCATGTCTGACTACATTCATTTACATAATCATACTCATTACAGTCTCCAGGATGGTGCGTGTACTGTAGATGACCTAATTCAGGCAGCGAAAAGAAATAATATGCATGCTGTTGCCCTAACCGATCACGGGGTTATGTATGGTGTTACCGAGTTTTACAAGAAAGCAACAAAAGAAGATATAAAACCTATTATCGGTATGGAAGCCTATATCGTTACCGACAGGTCAAGGTTCGATAAAGGAAAAGAGAACGAAAACAATAATGGAAGAAAATCAAAACATTATAATCATCTGATACTCCTTGCAAAAAATTGTGAGGGATATAAAAATTTATCAAAGCTCTCTACACTGGGGCATACGGAGGGATTTTATTATAAACCGAGGATCGATCTGGAGCTTCTGAGAAAATACAGAGACGGACTGATCTGCACATCTGCTTGTGCCGGAGGGGTGGTAGCTTCAGATCTTAAAAATAATAATTATGATAGGGCCCGGGAACTTGCAAAAATATTTAAAGATATTTTTGAAGAGAATTTTTATCTTGAAATCCAGAACCATAATATGGATATCGAAAAGCCAATACTCGAGGGGATGCCGAAACTTTCCAAAGAACTCGGTATAAAGCTGGTTGCAACAAATGATTGTCATTATATTGAGAAGGACCACGCATTTGCCCATAATATTCTGCTTCTACTTTCGGATAAAAACGGAACCGATTACAGGCAGTTGAGATATGGTACCGACCAGGTTTACTTTAAATCCCAGGAAGAGATGGTAAAACTCTTTAAGAATTTTAAGGGTGCGGTTGAAAATACTCTTGAGATAGATTCTAAGATTGATTTAAAGCTTGATTTTGAAGGTCTTCATTTTCCGCAATTTCCGATTCCTGAAGATGTTCCCGCAAAAAATGCCGAAGAATATTTTGAGCTTCTTGCCAGAGAAGGTCTACAGAAGAAAGTGAAAAATATTACTGCGGAGGTTGAGGAACGTTTCGATTTTGAAATTGAAACAATCAAACAAATGGGATTTGCGGGTTATTTTTTAATTGTACAGGATTTTATTAATGCTGCCAGAAAAATGAATATTCCTGTCGGACCCGGGAGAGGCAGCGCTGCCGGAAGCCTTGTCTCTTATTCTCTTGGAATCACTAATATCAATCCCCTTGAGTATAACCTGTTGTTTGAGAGATTTCTTAATCCTTCCCGCAGGTCTATGCCGGACATTGATGTTGATTTTGCAGATGATAAGCGGGGTGAGATTATTGACTATGTTCGGGAAAAATATGGCAATAATTGTGTAAGCCAGATAATCACTTTTAACAGGCTCTCTTCTAAAGCGGTAATAAGAGATGTAGCACGGGTTCTTAAAATCCCGATTCCTACAGTGAATAAAATTACAAAATTTATTCCTTCAAAATTCGGCAAAGTATATACGATAGATCAGGCTCTTAATGAGGTCCCTGAATTAAAATGGGTCAAGGAATCCAAAGAAAGTGATATTCAGAATTTAATTAAGTATGCAAAAGTTCTTGAGGGGATGAACAGGAATGCTTCGAAGCATGCCGCGGGTGTTGTAATTACTCCTGATGACGTCAGTAATTACGTACCTCTGGCAAATGCAGTATCACAGACAGATATCGTAACGCAGTATAATATGAAAGAAATTGAAACCTGGGGACTCCTGAAGATGGATTTCCTTGGTTTGAGAACACTGACGATTATACGTGATACAGTATTCCTTATCAAAAAGAATTATGATATTGATTTAGATATTGAGAATGTTAATTTAAATGATGAAAAAACTTTTCAGCTTTTTTCCAAAGGACAAACCACCGGGGTATTCCAATTTGAATCTGCGCCGATGCGGGAATATCTTAAAAAATTAAAGCCTACCAGTTTGAGTGAAATCGCTGCAATGAATGCTCTATACAGACCCGGCCCAATGGAATTCATTGATGATTTTATTGATAGAAAGTTGGGTATCAAAGAGGTCGTCTATCAGCATCCCATTCTGGAATCAATTTTAAAAGAAACTTACGGAGTTATCGTATACCAGGAACAGGTAATACAGATTGCTAATAAAGTCGGCGGAATGAGTCTTTCCGAAGCCGATATACTTCGCCGGGCGATGGGTAAAAAAGACCTTAAGGCAATGAAAGAGCAAAAAGAGAAATTCATTACCGGCGCAATCAAGAATGGTATTGTAAAGAAAACTGCAGAAGAAATATTTGAGGCAATCGATAAATTTGCTAATTACGGATTCAATAAAAGTCATGCTGTTGCATATAGTTTCGTTGCCTACCAGACTGCATATTTGAAGGCACATTATACGGCAGAATTTTTAGCAGCTAACCTTACGAATGAATTCGGGAATACTGATAAAGTTGCACTCTTTCTTGAAGACTGCAGGAAGCTGAAAATTGAAGTTCTGCCTCCGGATGTAAATCATCCCACAGTAACTTTTGATGTTAAAGACGGAAAAATTCTTTTTGGGATGTCTGCCATAAAAAATGTAGGTAAAACTGCGGTGGAAGAAATTATAAGGACAAGAAGGAAAATAGACAGAGATTTCAAGAGTATATTTGATTTCTGTTCGAGCGTTGATATTCACATTGTAAATAAACGTACACTCGAAGGACTCGTGCTTGCCGGAGCATTCGATTCAATTGATAAAATAAGATCCAAACAACTTGCCGCCGTTGAACTTGCGGTTGATTATGGAAATAAAGCACGTAATTCTATCTTTAATTCTGAAAATAGTTTATTCGGGGAAATGAATGAGGATGTTAAACTGCATGAACCGGCGCTTCCAGATGTTCCTCCCTGGTCACAAAGGGAAAAGCTTGCAAAGGAAAGGGAGGTGCTTGGATTTTATGTAACGGGGCATCCTCTCAGAAAATTTGAAGTGGAGTATAAATCATTTGCTTCAATTCATCTGGGAGACACCGAACAACTGGAAGATACCGATATAATCCGTGCTTGCGGGGTTATTACCGAATTGAAAACAAAAATAGATAAGTCGGACAGGAAGATGGCATTTTTTAAGCTTGATGATTTCTCGGGTTCCTGTGAGTGCTTAATGTTCTCAAAAGTATTTGAAAGTTACGGGCAGTTCATTAAAGAAGAGGAATGCGTTTTGATTGTTGGTAAACCGGAAAGCAGCGGTGATGCTATTAAACTTCATATAGAAAAAGTTATTCCGCTGCAGAATGCAAGGAATGAATTAACCGAAAGCATAAAGATATATATAGATAAGAAACGACACTCGATTCAGCAAATTTCAGAATTGAAGAATATTATTAATACAGGTGAAGGGAATATCCCACTTTATATTGACCTTGTTAATAACGGCTCAAAGTCTACACGGTTTCTTTTGAAAAATAAAAGAGTAAATCTCACCGAAAATTTTATCCAGCAGATAAACAATTGTCTCGGTGAAGATTCAGTCATTCTTGTAGGGAAGAGGTAAGATTAGTTTTTACTGCGTCCTTTATATTAAGCATATCCGTCCAAAATAATTCAATGTAAGAAAAATCTTCTTTAGAGTTTCAATTTATCAGTCGAACCTTGCTGCTACGATACAGAATTGAGACAGATCGCCTGGATCTTGGCAGCCCAAATCCCGATTTCTCTTTTCCTCCTGACTATTATATTTAAACTGTTTGGATTAATTGCTGAACCGTGAAGGTACGAATTAAATGATTAAGCTCATTTGCGTGCCAAATTTATATTAACTGAGGAAGAAATGTTTTGATAATGTATGTACCAGCAGAATGAATTATAAAAAGTAATAATAACAAAAAAATAAAAATCAGCGGGTCTATGTTTTTACTCTCCTGAAACAGGTTTCAATCTCCTTTACTATTAATTTTTTTTGTAATTTTTAACGACTTTTAATTAATACGATTCCATTGAACAATTTCAATTTCTATTATAAATTTTTATATCAAATTGTTTAACTAACTTCATTTTTGTATAATTATAACCCTTAAAAATTTTAACTTGAAAAGGCATTAAAAAGAATGGCTAAGGCAAATGAGAAACTCTGGGCTTTAATACTTGGAGCCTCTTCCGGTTTCGGAGGAGCAGTTTCAGTAAAGCTTGCTGAGGATGGTTACAATATTTTTGGTGTTCATCTTGACAGACAGGCAACAATGTTCAATGTGGATCGGATTATCAATTCAATTAAATCCGTTGGTTGTGATTCAATTTTTTTTAATGCAAATGCTGCCGATGAAGAAAAAAGAAAAGAAATAATCGATGAGATAAAAAAGAGAGCCGATGGAAAGCCGATTATAAAAGTTTTACTTCACTCACTTGCATTCGGAACATTAAAGCCATTTATTCAATATAATGAAGAACAGCCGATTACAAAAGCACAGATGGAGATGACACTCGATGTAATGGCTCACTCCCTGGTTTACTGGGTTCAGGAATTAATGAAAGAAAATCTAATCGTGCGGAAAGGGAGAATTTTTGCGATGACCAGTTCAGGAAGCAAAACAGTAATCCCTTATTATGGTGCCGTCTCTGCTGCAAAAGCTGCTCTCGAATCTCATGTTAGACAGTTATCCACTGAGCTGGGTGATATGGAAATAGGAGTTAATTCTATAATGGCAGGTGTAACCGATACTCCTGCTTTGAGAAAAATTCCAGGAAACGTCCCAATGGTAGAGGTCGCAATGAGAAAAAATCCACGTAAACGGTTAACCACTCCTGCCGATATAGCGAATGTAATATCTGTGCTATGCCGGGATGGAGGAGAATGGATGTCCGGTGGAGTAATTCATGCAGACGGCGGGGAGGATAGCGTAAATTATGTGGGACAGGGGGGAACAGTTATATAATTACAGTCTTAATTAAGGATAAAAAATGAAAGCAATAACAATAACAGATGAAAACTTTGATCAGGAAGTTTTAAAATCAGATAAGCCGGTGCTTATTGATTTCTGGGCGACATGGTGCGGTCCCTGTAAAATGATTGCTCCAATTGTTGAGGAACTTGTTGATGAATATGAAGGCAAAGCCAAAATAGGAAAGCTTGATGTAGATAATAACCAGCAAACCGCGATTAAATTCGGAGTGAGAAGTATCCCTACCATATTAATATTCAAAAACGGTAAACTTAAAGATACAATCATCGGAGCAGTTCCTAAAATACAGATTGTACAGAAATTAAATCTGGCGATTGCTTAAATTATCAACTAAACAACTTCAATAGTGTTCAGGAGCAATTAATTTTCAGTATGCCATAAACATTTAGATTGAAATATTAAATAATTGTTATTATGATATCCGATATTGTGAAATTCTTTAAAGTTACTTTTGGCTTGACATTTTGAGGAAATTGAAGTAAATCCTTATTGTAAATTATTTGTTTACTTTTACTTGAATTAAAAACACTTAAATAGTATTTTAATTTTAAGCATTTAGTCCATTTTATAAACAAATTTATTCATAAATAAAGGAGAGAAAAAATGCTAGGAAAAATTACTGGTTTATTGATTATTCTTCTTGTGTTTACAATTGGAATATCAAACGCTCAAACAAACAAACGACTTGCGTTAAGACAAAAAATGACAGTTACGGGATTGGAAAAAGGAGTTGTCAGCTACCCGGTGAACTATGTCAAATCAAAATTGCTGCGAACAGAACATATGGTTGGAGATTTGACATTTAACTTCACACCAACAGATTTATGGTCAGGTTATGATTTACAGTCCAATGGATCTGCACAAGAAATATGGGTTGATAGTACCCGGCCAGATAATGTTCATATGACTTTTATGTGGTCGAGTCAGATCAGCGGCTTTACAGACAGAACTGTTCAATATCTGATAAGCTTTGACGGCGGATTAACCTTTGCAAACTCAGGCCAGGTTCCTCCAAGCGGAAATAGAAGCGGGTATGGATCAATAGATGGTTATACTTCGGATGGCACTGCAAACGTTGCATGCCATACTTTCGATGCCGTTAGTTCTACTGTCCGTGCAATAGATTTTAAGGATGATGATATCGGCGCAGGAACTTTTTCAACGGAATGGGATCCCGGAGTAGCAACAAATGAAACAACAATTTGGGCAAGACAAGCTGTAATCGATGATAACAATTTGGTTATGGTAGCTTCAGGACAAACTGCAACCTCCAGTTTTTTTATAAATTTTTATAATACAACCAGTGGATGGTCTAATTGGAAGCAATTTGCCGGAGATCAGGCAGAAACTTATTCCGCGGCAGTTTCTGATAATGGAGCTGTGGGGGTACTCTACAAAGGGAATTCTACAACAGCTAATGGAAATGTATATTACAGACAAACTACTGATTTTGGTGCCACCTGGGATTCTACCCAAATTTGGCAAACGTATACTAACCAGGATACTATCGATTTAGGTTGTCTGAGAGGATTGGATTTGATTTTCATTGGGGAAACACCTTGTGCGGTTTTTGAGGTTGGCGGTGTCACCGGTGGAGGATTAAATCCTGGTTATCCATCTTCTATATATTTCTGGAATCCATCTTTAAATGGCGGTGTTGCGTTTCCGATAGCTGATACCAGTAATGTTGGATTCAATACACATTGGTATTTTACAAATCCATCAAATCAGGTTGAATCATTTCTTCCTATTTGTAAACCGAATATAGGTAAATCATCAAATGATAGCGCTTTATTTGTAACTTTTATTGCTACTACTCCGAACTATTATGGTGATACAAATACTGTTCATGTTGAATCTTATTATGCCGGCTGGTTTATATCATCCTTTGATGAGGGTGAAACGTGGAGTGATCCTGTGCAGTTTACATCGGATGAGATGAATGGTCATTTACAAGATTATAGATTTGTTTCTATAGCACCTGTAAATCCAGTTACAAATGATAGTGTTTGTACAGTTCAAATGGCTGTCCAGGTTGATTCAATACCGGGTAGTCAGATAACACCACCATTAGCTTTTCCGGCAATAATGAGTACTACCATGTATAACGTCAATGCTCAGGTAATTCTGCCAGTTACACCAGTTGGTGTTAAAAATGATATAAAACCTATTCATTCATATTCTTTGCAGCAGAACTATCCTAATCCATTTAATCCTTCTACAAAGATTACTTACTCTCTTGCTCAAAGAAGTAATGTTGTTCTGAAAGTATATAATATGCTAGGACAGGAAGTGATTACTTTAGTGAACAAGGAACAGGAAGTTGGTGATCATTCAATTATGTTTGATGCTTCAAATTTAGCTTCCGGTTTATATATATATAAGATTCAGGCAGGAAATTTTACTCAATCAAAGAAAATGATGTTGTTGAAGTAAAATTAATTATTTAAGTTACGAGGGCGGATTTCTTTGAAAAGTTGTCCGCCCTTTTTTGTATGTTGTTTAAAATTATTTTTATTGGTTTGCTGGGGAGATTTAATAATTACTGCGTAAGAAATTACTTCTAACCATATTATATGAAATAAATGTTAAAAACTATGCTGGAGAAAAGATGAAAAATTCGTTTACTAAAATTTTCATTTTAATACTCCTCTTAATTTCCGGTTCCGTGACTTTAGCTCAATCAGGAGTCGGGAAATTAAGCGGTAAGGTTATCGATGCCGATACAAAGGAACCTCTCATCGGCGCGAACGTTGTTCTGGTTAATTCCGATTTGGGAGCCGCAACGGATGTTGACGGTAACTATTTCGTACTGAATATTACACCCGGAACATACTCGGTTAAATTCAGCTATGTAGGTTATGCACCAAAAACAATACAGAATGTTCGTGTTGTTGCAGGCATAACGTATGAGCTTAATTGTGATCTTTCAACAGATTTTACACTACCGGAAATTGTTGTTCAGAGTAATAAACTCTTCGAGGAGAAAGCAACAAATACGGTAAAAGTTTTCGACGCCGATCAGATTTCACGTCTTCCGGTAAGAGGCGTTACTAACATTGCTTCACTTCAATCCGGTGTTGTCACTCAGGAAGGCAGCGGAGGTGTTTCCGGAAATGCCACATTAAATGTCAGAGGAGGTAGAGGGGGTGAAATTCTCTATATAGTTGACGGCGTTCCCCAGACAAATTTATATAATAGAGGGAGTGTCTCACAGGTAAGTGATAATGCTATTGAACAGATATCATTCCAGGTCGGCGGTTATGAAGCTAAATACGGCCAGGCCCAATCAGGAATTATCAGTATTACCACCAAATCCGGAGACCCCTATTACAAAATTTTTGGTGAAGCGTTAACTTCCACTTACCTCGATAATTTTGGTTATAATTTGTATTCCGGTAATATCAGCGGTCCGATTTACCCTGGACTGGCGGAGCAAACTATTTTTCTTTCGGCTGAGAGAGGATGGTATAAAGATGGGGATCCAACAGCAATTCCCCTTGATTTCCCATCTATAAATAAATCATATGATTACAGACCGAATAATCCGGCTGATGCCTGGAGATTTACGGGCAAAACCAAAAGTTTGTTTGGCGACTTTTCAGTTTACTTAAGTGCAAATATAAATTTACGTACATACAAAGCCTGGGATATACGTAAGGCCAAACAGGATTCCAGATTTAATGATCAATTTAATGAGCATAATTTTTCATATGGCGGCCGCATTTCCCAGACTATAAGTACAAGCACATTCTGGAATTTAACGCTGGGTTATAAAGCATTCCAATTGAAAAGATATCTTCCGTTCTTCGGAGATGATTTGACACTATATGGTGATAGTGCAGCCTGGAAAAATATGGAAGGCGTTTATCTTGCCGGAAATGGTCTGCTTCCCGCTAAGGTTGATGCTCATGGTAATCCGCTCTATAATATTCTGGGGATTAATGCTAATGGTGACACAATTAAACAGGCAATTCAATGGGCCACAGATAATAATGGTATTTTCAGACCCTATGGATATGCAACAGCATTGTATCAGCATCGTGTTGATGATGCAATGACAGCAGATTTTGATCTGACTTCACAGATTGATAAACACCTGATTGAAATCGGTGGTGGACTTGAATCCCATACATACAGAGGATATTTTGTTTATCCGTCCGGATTAGCTTTACAACCTGCAGATTCCTCACTGGGATGGAAATTTTCACAACTAACTCCTGTTGTATATGGTTATGATGTCACAGGTCAGTCGCAAACGGGCTCCGATGCCTCCGGTTTTTTAACATACTTAGACGAGCGTAATCAATCCTCGGCCACCGGAACACATCTAAATCAATTCCTGGCACCTAGAAGACCTCTTCTTGGTTATGCATACGTTCAGGATAGATTTGAATTGGAAGATCTGGTATTGAATCTTGGTTTAAGAATGGATTACTTTGATATAAAAGGATGGGTACTGAAAAACCCGGCATTACCATTATATGGCGGTTCCGATCCTCAGCATATCGATCCGGGTGATTTCAAATTAAGAAAAGCTGATATAATGCTCTCACCAAGAATTGGTCTCGGTTTTCCCGTAACAGAAAATACAGTGTTCCACGCTCAATTCGGAAGATTCATTCAGATCCCGGATCTGAATAATGTTTACGCCGGACCTTATGATTATGTTATTATGTATGAGGGAAGTTTCGATCCTCAGTTTGGACAAAACGGGGCTCTGAAACCTGAAGAAACCATGCAGTATGAAATTGGTTTCAGACAGATGTTCGGTAATAGTGCTGCAATCAATTTAACTGCA